>Ga0214919_10000504_pt1 | contig 66674 bp, 79 predicted proteins | sample LL1503_MetaG_FD_177994 | JGI IMG/M metagenome (GOLD analysis project Ga0214919, IMG submission 177994) | Freshwater microbial communities from Lake Lanier, Atlanta, Georgia, United States - LL-1503 | ecosystem: Environmental > Aquatic > Freshwater > Lake | place: USA: Georgia | collected... | reverse complement strand
GTCAGAAGTTCAATTCTTCTCACCGCAACACATGGTGGCTATAGCCTAATGGTAGGGCGGAAGCTTGTGGCGCTTCATGTGAGAGTTCGATTCTCTCTAGTCACACAATGAGGTAGAGAAGGATTCAGTAGAAACTGATGCGGCCGTCGCACAATATCGGGGTTGGAGCACAGGGCTCCTATACGTGATGTAACCCGAGGCCAAACCCCTTTTGGGTGCTTCTACCTTATTTTATTGGAGTATAGCTCAGTTGGTTAGAGCGTCATCCTGATACGGTGAATGTCGGTGGTTCGAGTCCACCTACTCCAACAATGAAAACTAAAATACACGTAAATCAACACCATATAAGGTCAAATAAGATTAAAGGGACTAACTTACCTGTAATCACCATAAAACAGGGGAGAAAGAACACTTATTGTAATGAGGTTGAAATTTTAGGACCAAGTAAAATTACTTATTGTGGTTTTGGTGATGAAAAACCTATTTTAAGTTGTGGTGCAAGGGTTGTTATTGAAACTGAAAGTGAAATAAACATTATAAGTTAGGAGAGTTGGGAGAGCGGTTTAATCCAACAGTTTGCTAAACTGTCGTACCTCTAAAGGGTACCGCTGGTTCAAATCCAGCACTCTCCGCAAAATAATTAAATATAAAAATTGACTAATTGGATAGTTTGTTGTATATTTATAGTCTATTAAAGTTATTTAAACATTAACCAAAAAAAAGAAAAAAACATGAAAAAAATCCTAGCTATTTTGTCAATCGTTGCATTGGCATCTTGTGGAACAGGAACATCAACTGAGGTAAAGACTGATTCAACTGCTGTTGTAGCTGATTCAACTAAAGTAGATTCTACAGTTGTTTCTGTAGATTCAGCAAAAGCTGAAGCTCCTAAAGCGGCAGAAGTTAAATAATATAACTCTCTGTAAAGAAACTAACCCCCAATATTTGATATATTGGGGGTTTTTTGTTATATTTAAAAAAAAAGAAATTATGAACATTATAGAAAAATTAAGTTGGAGATATGCGACCAAAAAATTTAATTCAGGCGTTAATCTCTCAGAGAGTAAAATGGATGTTTTAAAACAAGCTATTCAATTTGCACCAACATCTTACGGTTTACAACCATTTCAAGTTGTTTTTGTAAAGAACCCTGAAATTAGAGAAAAATTAAAAGCGGCATCATGGGGACAATCTCAAATTACCGATTCATCAATACTTGCAGTTTTTACAAGAAAAAAAGAAGTCAACGAATCTGATGTGGATTCATTTATTGAAAACATTGTGAATACAAGAGGTGTTCCAAAAGAAAGGTTAGTTCAATTTGAAGCAATGATGAAAGGTACTATCAACTCTTTAGATGAGATTCAAAAATCTTCTTGGATTGATAAGCAAATTTATATCGCCTTAGGGTTCTTATTGAATACTGCTGCAGTGATTGATGTTGATACTTGTCCTATGGAAGGTTTTGACAGAACTCAATACGATGAAATTTTAGGTTTGACCGATACAACTTCTGTTGTAGTTTGCGCCTTAGGGTATAGAGATGACACAGATGATTATCAAAATTATAAAAAAGTAAGAAAGACACAAGACGAATTATTTGTTAATATTTAAAAAGAAAAACCCATCTAAATGATGGGTTTTTTATTATAATAACTTTTTGATTCTTTCTATGTTTTCGTCAATTTTTTTTCCAGTTAGTCCGTATTTACTAAAGAAATTTGAAATTTTTGGTTCCTCATCTTTTTTATTTTTAGTCATAGATGGAATCATATCATGTATTTTTTTAAAGATAAATGGTATTGTGGGGTCATAGTATTTCATCGGTTCTTTTTTATTTTTTTCTTTTTTATTTTTTTCTTTTTTAGATTTAACGGTTGATTTAACAGTTGGTTTAATTTCTTTATTCATCATTGATAACAAATCTTTTCTATTCCACCCTGAATCAAATAACGACACTTTAACATCATCAGATGTTTTTCCTAAAGATGCTCCTTTAGATATTGCTCTACCATTTTTAATGTTAGGTTTTGTGATATTACAAAACTGTAAGAAATATCTTTTGCCCTCTATATTATGTTCAATTGATACTTGGTTCTTACAGTTAGAATCTGCATGTCCAACATAAATAATTCCGTCCACAGGGGATTTTATTTCACTATTATTTCTTGCTGGTATGATAATACTACCAAATCTATCTGATAATCTATCTCCAAAAGTACCGTAAATTTTTTGTTCGCTAAGTCCGAATTGGGTTGCCATTTCTCTAGCCTTTTTAACCATTATATCATTAGGGTCTAAATTTCTAACACCAAAAACATCATCACTATTTTTTTTGGTTTTTGATGCTGTTGCATTACTATCATTTGTACCATCATTTGTAGTATCACCACTTGTTGTTGATTGAGGAACGTCACCTGTCATGATTACACCACTCTTATCGATATAGTCTATTGGATTAACTAACTTACCATCTTTTCTAAGTGTGAAATGTAAATGTCTGCCATCGCTTCTACCATGTCCGACATCATTTTTACCTCCACCACTAATACCTATAACATCTCCTTGTTTAACGTTATCACCTGGATTTACACTAATTTTTTGCATGTGGCAAAAACCTGTTTTGAATCCACCAGCGTGATTAATAATAATTGTACCGCCACAATCGTCATTTTTGATTGCACCAACTTCTACAACACCATCTGCGGGTGATTTAACCTCTGTTGCATTGGCGGCCAAATCAACACCATTATGTGTTTTACCCCACCTTGCACCGAATCCTGAATTAACTGATGTTTGGTCTAATGGTGAAATAAGAGCGACTTCGTTAACAACAGATTTATTATCACCAAGCATTAAATCAAAAGATTGAATTATATCTTTAATATCTTCATTCATATTATTGATAAATACTTTATAAAATAAAAAAACCGAGGTAACTCGGTTTATCTATTGGATGAATAGTTTAATACTTTTTTTCCTGTTGACTGAGGTGTTTGAACAGGTTCTTTAACAATTGGTTCTGATTGAACTTCGTTTAATTGAACCTTTTTAGGTTTTGGTTTCTTATCTTCAATTAGACCAAACTTAATCCATCTATACCACACTCTTTCATGGATATAATATTGGATTGGTTTGTAAACAAGTTCAGCTAATCCAAATGCAGCTCCTAATTTAATACTTCCTGTTGCCCACCACATAATTGCAAATCCAATTCCTGTGCTAACAACTCTATAGCTTACTGTTTTAGCTATGTGTCTTTTTGGTGATACTTTATAACTCATACGATTTAATCTCAGGGACTCCACCTATTGGTTCGAATCCACCATCTCTAATAAAGTTTATTCCAACAGCCCTTTCAATTGGATTCTCAGGGTCCATATCGTTTAAAACGACTCTTGTACCCCTTCCACAATCCATAACTATCTGATGATACTTAACACCTAACTTTTCAAGTTCTTGTTTGGTCATCAATTCATAACTCGAAGGACGTGCTGTAGTAATAATTATCACGGAACCTGAATTATAATGGTCATTAACATAATCAATTACATCTTGAATGGGTGTCAATACGGCTGTGGCTAATTCACTAAATTTACGGTACTTTACAATAGTACCGTCTATGTCCACAAATAAGGTGGGGTTTTTTGTTACTTTCATATTTTTTCTGATGGGGTTATAATCCATGCAAGGATGTAGATTGTGATGATTGGGAATGGGGTAAAAATTAATGCTGCAAATAACAATCTAACGATTGTCTTATCTAATTCGGCAAAATTAGCAATACCACCACAAACACCACCAATCATGTTACCGTTTTGTCTGTATAATCTTTTCATAATATTTTTAATGTGGTCAGGGACTGACGGGATGTTATACCTCGGAGTGCACTTCCTTTCATCGCTGCAGACGATTACCGCCAGTTTGACCGGTTTTGAAACTTAAGATTTTTTACTTTCTTCCATCTCAATTCTGTTATTTAAATCTAATTCAATAATATTATTTTTCCACTCTTTCCAAATTTCAAAATTTTGTAAATCTTGAATTGTCTTTTCATGGAGTAAAACAAATCCTTCAGGAGCAACTCCTGAATATCTATTCTTAACTATCACCTTTGTCGTTATCTTTGACATCGTTTAAAATTTTTATAATCTTATCTTTAATTCCTGTTTGTTTAATCCCTTCACTACTTTTTGGTGTGAGTACAAAATTGGTCAAACCCCAATCCATTTCCATTTCACCCCAACTCTCGTGAGTCTGTGGTATTCCCATATTCAAATCATCTACTGCAACCCATTCTGTGACCTCTGGATTGTCTTTAAGGTATTGAAGTATCTCTAAGGACCTTGACTGTTCTAAATCCCACTGACGAGACCATGGGAAGTTTTCAGGTCTTTGAAATTGGCCTAACTTTTTGGTAAATCCGATTGGTTTTTTTGAGATTCCTTGGGATTCGTAATATTCACCTAATTCTTCTAAAGTTGCATGAAATCTCCAATCAGAAGATACTACAATCTCTGCTCCTGTTTCTTCTAAGATTTCATTTAAAATTTTAATAGATTTCTTATCAAAATCATCAAATCTTACATCAACGGGAGCTTCTCTGAGTAAATTACTTGACTCAGGATTTGCGGAGCGATGTTTCGCCCATTTTTTTGTACGACCCCCCCAATTATTTGATAAACAGATTACTCCATCATTATCTAAAAATATAACTTTCATAGAATACAAAGATATGATATTTATTTGAATATTACAATGTCAATTTTTGACCTAAAATTTAAACGAGGGAACATGGAAGATGGCGATAAACAGACAAACGTGGAGAAGAACGTTTCAAGACAATCTCTCTCAAATATTTTTAATGTTGGCGTTGTTTTTCAATCCATTTGGGTTCGATGCCGTTCAGTATTCCCTAATATTACTGACAGGAAGTTTATGGAAAGCGAACTTCGTTTTGTATTGTATTGCGGGACTATTCTTTGGATTGTATATCTACTTTCGCAAGTTATCTAAAGAGCTTTAAGTTCACCGGATTTAAAAGCATCAAAATTAGGACCTTTAACTAACAAAAATTCTTTACCGACTTTCCTATATCCTAGAATTCCAGCTAATTTCGCTGCGGCAAAGAACGTTGAATATTGGCCTCTAAAATTAACTGATGGTAAGTAATTATCACTACCTTGGTGAGCATATAGTTTTTTACCGTTAACAATTTTTGTTTTAAATTTTCCTATGGATTCCATAAAGTCTAACTTAGTACCTATTGCACCCGTATCTAAATAATCAACTAATTTTTTAATTAACCCTTTGTTTTTCCCGAAGGTATATCCTGATTTCGGTCTCCAAACTTTGGATGTTCCTGCAATCTTTTGAACAAGTTGAGGGTTAGTTACGATATGGTCCAACACTCTTTGTGCAATGTGTCTTCTAACACCTTCAGCGGTTTCTAATGGAGTTCTACCAATATTATATGTCACATCTATTCCCCAATTTTCAAGACCAAGGTCCTCAATGTCATCTCCTTTTACATCATCATCACCCATAAATCCTATACTTGCGGTAAATGTTTTTTCATCTTTAGATTTGTACGTAATAAAAAGTCTATATGCGTCAATTAATTTATTGTCTCCAACATATGAATTTAATGATATTGATAAAAGAGCTTCCGAATGACCAAATCCCAAACCATGGTTATTTTGAAATCCTGTAATATATGTTGCTAAATTATAAGTTGAATTCAAATAATTTCTACTTTCTGCGGAATTTTCACCTATAGAATCAAACGCCTGAGTTAAAAACTTATCAGTCATTGACCCCGCATATTTTTTATAGTCATTTTTAATTGACTCAATCATATCGGAAAATGCGTATTCAAACACATCAACTTCTCTTTGACTCATAGGCGAATCTTGAGAATCCCAATATCTTGGTTCTCCACCATCATCAAAATGAATTGCAACTTTTGAGTAATTTTTGTTTGTGGACTTGGCTTTGTTAATTATGAAATATAATCTTTGACGACCTGCGGTGTATTTACCAAAGTGACCTGACCCTTTTGATGTAACACACCACTTTGTATTTGAACCGTATTTACAAGAAGCGGCTTCAGTTTTTGGTTGAATAACTACAAAGTCACCTTTTTCGTAAATCTTTTTTGCTTGACCTTCTAATTCCTTTTCTTTGTTTTTTCCCCTAATGTAAAGAATTACTTTTTCAAGTTCATTTAATGATACATATTGATTGATATCCTTCTTAGGAAATTGGCTTGAATATTTATCAAAATCTTTTATAAGACCTACAAGGTGTTCTAATTCATCAGTATCTAATTCACCATCTCCATCTGTATTTTTTAATACAAAATCAGTGTACTTGTGATTAAAATCTTTTAAATCGGAAATATTCAAAATAAAGTCTAAGTCTTCTTCATTAAACTTTGTTGAATATTTTTTCTTTAAATCTTCTTTACGACCCTCCTTTAATAAGATACCCATGAATTTCATATTCATAAATACCTTTTATTTCCAAAACAATTGGATTCCAAGAATAACAAAACTTAATAAAAGACAAACTGATGTTTTAACAGTAACAGGTTCTTTTAACATGAACCAAGACATTAAACAAAAAACAATGACTCCGAGACAAAACCCTATAATCCTATTTGGCCACGTTTGCCCACCCCACAGTTCAACCATTTGTCTGCTAGCTAATATAACCACATAACCGATGGGTAGTCCAAGGATGGTCATTAAAAGTGGGTTATCTTTAATCCATTTATTCCACAGGTGTCCCTGTAATTGGTAAAACGTAAAAACTTGTGATACGGTGTAGGCTACAAAAATGAATAACCCAATATAAATTCTGTTCATTGTCTCAAATATAGTAAAAATTTGAGATAAAAAAACCCCCATCTGAAGATGAGGGTTTTAATTATAATTTCTATTTTAAATTAGAAGTTAATTTTGACACTTACGTTAGAGTTTCTACCCCAACCTTTGTATCCTGTTCCTAACACACCAACTGATGTACCACCAGCGTCGTTAGCTTCAGCCCAATAGTTAGTATCAAATACGTTGTATACTTGATATTGAACGTGTACTGGGAATTTACCTACTTTACATTTATATCCAATTCTTGCATCAGTGATACCATAAGAATCCAACTTATAAGGTTGAGCTGTTACAGCTGCGTTTGTTCTTGAAGTGGGGTCATAGTATGCGTAATACTTGTCATTGAAAGTATAAATTGCAGATAAATCTATTCTTTTAGTTAATTGGTATCTAGCGTAACCACCTACTTGTGTTTGAGGTTGGTCACCTACGAATAAACCGTCAGAAAAGATTGATGTTTTAACATCTGTATTTTTGATATCGTCATGGATTGTTGCAGAAGCGTTTCCTTTCCATTTCCAATCACCAAATGATGCAAATGCGTTAACATCTAATTTCTTAGATACTTTTAATTCTGCTTCCATTTCAACACCTTTGTGTGTTGCACCTTGTCCAACAATTAATGCTCTGTATTGAGTACCATCAGCATTTGTTAATAGTGGAGAAGTTAAAGAACGATTTTTGAAATCAGTGTAATATGCGTTAGCTTTAATTCTAAACGACTTACTTCTGAAACCATAACCAACCTCAACTGCGGTTGCTTGTTCATTTTTGATGTTATCATTCACCGCGTTACCACTATTGATTGCGGTTGCGGATGAAGGAGAAGCTCCGTTGAAGATGAAACTGAAATAAGGTGCTCTACTATATTGACCAGCATTAACAAATACGTTGTGATTGTCAGTTAAGTTATAGTTGAAACCACCTTTGTAATTGTATCCTGTGATATTAACTTTTTCAGATAAATGTTCTACTGCATTTGCGTAGTATCTATCAGCTCTTTGGTAAGATGTGTTAGAAATAGCACCTTGTACGAACGCTGATAATTTATCTTTAGAGTATTCTAATTGTCCAAAAGTACCTGCGTACTTAACTAAACCGTCGTTATCGTAAGCGATACGATTGTTAGTTGGAGTTACTTTATTGATATTAATAAAATCACTAGCATTTGCATCAACTGTTGCAGCAGTATTGAATATATCTTTGTAATAAGAACCACCAATTAAATTTCTCATTTCTCTAAAGTGAGTTCCTACATAAGTTCTACCATCAACACCTAACGTTAGGTTTAATGTTTTAGATAAATCTTTGTTTAATGTAGATAATACACCATACCAACTATGATTGTTGATTGAGTTTCTAATACCATACTTAGAACCAGTTGTAGAAGCTGCGTTTAGAGCAACTTGTGGGTCCATTGTTAAATGACCTTGAGCGTCTCTAAGAACTTTAGTACCATCGTAAGAACCGATAGCACCACTACCACCACCGTGTCCAATTGAACCGTAAAAAGATGTTGTTAATGTTGTTGTTTTATTGATTGTCCAATAATCATTAATTTGGAAAATTGGTTTGTGATAATAGTTGATATTGATGTTTTTCAACTCACCGTTTAACAAATACAAATCTTTATTGTATTTTACACCATATTTGTCAAATTCTGCGGGTGTTAAACGAGAACTACGTTGTCCGTGTTCTTGAGGTGCACCTAATGCAATGATTTGTAATTTATGATTTAAACCTAAATCTTTAGCATAAGATAAGAAATAAGAATAAGCCTTTGTGTAAGTACCTTCAACATAACCATTACCTTGTGTGGTACTACCTACAAAAGAAAATGCTCCTTTCTTAGTGTTACCTGTTGAATAAGACAATACTGATTTACTTAAACCAAAATCTGTTAAAGATTGTTGGAATGAAGCTCCTTTTTCAGCATCAGTTGTTTTTGTAATGATATTCATTGTACCACCAACTGATTGAATTGCTAATTTTGATGCTCCTAAACCTCTTTGAACTTGCATTTGTTTTAACGCATCACCGATACCTGCCCAGTTTGAGAAATAAACCCAACCTGATTCCATATCGTTTACTGGAATACCGTTAATTAAAATTGCAACGTTCTTTTGGTCAAATCCTCTAATATTGATACGAGAATCACCAACACCACCACCACCTTTCGTAATAAAAGCCGAAGGTGTGATTTTTAACAATTCAGGTAATTCTTGAGAACCTAAATTTTCAACAGTGTATCTACCTTTTACTGATGAGATAGCAGCTGGTGTTTTTCTGTCAATACCATAAGAAGCGATAACTGATACTTCCTTAAGACCAATTGATGTTGAAGATAATTCAATAACAATTCCGTCTTTTGCGGTGATTACAATGTTCTTATATCCGATAAAAGATACATTAAGTTTTTCACCTGCTTTCACAGTTTTTAATTCAAATGTTCCATCTAATCCAGTTGTAACATTTGATTTTTCAGTACCAACAGTTGCACCTGCCAATACCTCTTTTGTTGTAGCGTCAACGACCCTTCCTGTAATTTGTGCGAAGGATGAAAACGCTGTCAACATTAACCCTAAGGTTAAAATTACCGTTTTTTTCATGTTTTTTTGTTTAGTTGTTTATAAATAAAAAATCCCGAAGACAGGGGCCTACGGGACTAGATTATTAAAATTTTGATATGTTGTTTTTGTTTGGTAATAGTTCATAAAAGATTTTTTCACCTGTCTATAAGTATTTTCAATTTGTTATAAAGATATTAATAAAACATTAACAAATCAAATTGTTACGTGTTTTGAGTCAAATATTCACACTCATAATTTCTACAAGTTTGAGGTCTAATGTCGTATATTCCACAAGCCTTTATCTTTGTATTATAGAATATACAAGGTTTTCTTGGGTTGAAAAAATCAACTCTAAATGCTGGATATGAACCAGGATTTTGCCAAGTAGATTTATCAGGAAAAAGATTTTTACCTTCTTCAAATTCAACAAATATTTCTTCCCTTTCAATTTCTCTACCTAATTTTTTAGATAAAATTTCCATAAATTCGTCAGCATCAGGGTGAGGACCGATGATATAATTTCTATCCTCAATCGTACAACAACTACCGTGATGTCCTGGTATTCCAAAACATTTGTTACTACATATATTACAATCAGTACCCATATAAAAAAGTGGTGGAGGTGAAGGGAATCGAACCCTTGTCTTACAATATTAACATAAACAGACTACACGTTTAGTACAACATCGGTTCTCAATGTTACGAAATATCAGGTTTGATATATGTGAGAAACTTACCTGTAAACAACTTGGTCTCAGAGTTATTTTAAAGGAGCTCTGACCTGTGACCCCTATATTGGACTTCTGTTCCTAGGTTATATGTCCTAACCGACCCGAACGCTGTTCTGTACTAATTAAGCACCAACAACAACAGCTTCTCTAGTTAAACCTAAAGTAGCCATTTTAGCAAAAGTTTTGCCATTTGAAATCTTTCACCATAGATTTAAGTCATAGATGAATTCTGACTACGTGCCTGCGTACCCTAATTATCGCAATCAAATCCAGGGCACCCCCATATTTTAAAGAACTGAAACAAAGATAAGAATAAATATGTTATTCTCCAAAGAACTTTGGATAATATTCATTGAAGTGAGGAAAACAATCGTCCTCTTTATCAATTTCAATAACACCAATACCCATAAAAGTACCATTTACTGATTCATATTGGTCTGTGAATTCATAAACTTTTTTATGTTTCTTTTTGATATTCTCCCAAGACAGTTTAGAACTAATCGAAGACGAACTAACAATATCGTGAAATATGATATATTTTGCGCCTAAGAATAGTGCTCTGTGATAATCTTCTTGTATACAGAAATATGTATGACACCCATCAATAAAAACTAAGTCTGTTTGAGGTTTTGGGACATTAACATCTCCATACATTCTCGTGAATAGATATGGTGAAAATGACTCAATTTGATGATAGTAAAATCTATTACCTTCAAATTTGTTTTGATAAATGTCTAAAATATCTGATGCCGGAATATAGTCTACACAATGAGCCTCTAATGAAGGGTTGTATTTTCTAAGAAGTTCATTTATAAGAATAAAAGTTCCTCCCCACCTACATCCAATTTCTAAGTAAGAGTTGATGTTTTTATCTTTTAAAAAATATAGGAGTTTACTAATTTGACTTGGGTATTGCCATGTTTTGATACCCCAACCCATATACTCTTGAAACTCTTTAGGCATCTCCAACGGAAACTCATTGTTCATACCGAAAGTTGGAATAGCGTCCTCAATTTCCTTTTGAGTGGCATTCTTAAAGTCAAAATTTTTGACCATTTGAATTGATTCTTCTATTGTTTTCATAAGTAAATTATAAAAGATTTATTGGTATTTATAAAGAGATGTCGAAGATAATACTAATAGAAGGTAAGAAAGAGGATATTGCCAAAAGGCTCAAAAGTAAATTTGAGCATGATGGTCCTTTTATTGACCGAATGTTAAATGTTGACCCTACGGGGTACAAGTATGTAGATTATATTGCCCGTCAAGTAGAAAAGATTATTCCTGAATTAAGTGGACCTAATGGTGGATTAAATTACGACCAATCTACCGCCATTTACGATGTCTTTTATCAGATAATTCCTTGGTTTCATAATAACATTAATAAGATTACTTCTGATGATATTTGGAATACGGAAACCAAATATCGAGCAAGACATGGTGTTTTTGATAACATTAATAATCTTGCCGATAATCCTAAGGATATTAATCAATATACTAATCCTGCTTTCTTGGAAGAACTGATGGATGTGGTCGATAATAGAAAAACCAAAAGTGAGATTGAAAAAGAATTAAAGAATCAATCTGAAAAGTTATATGAGGATGATGATGTTTTGGTGGTTAAACCAAACACATATGCAGCTTCTTGTTATTATGGTGCCAATACAAAATGGTGTACCACAACAAAAGAATCATCTCATTATTTCAGACAATATATTGCAAAAGGAAGTTTATATTATTTCTTGAATAAAAAAACTGGTTTGAAACTTGCATTACATGTTGATAAAAATGACGGAACAAAAGTAGTTTATGATGCCGCTGATAAAGAACTTAGTATTGAGACTTTAAGGGAATCATTTCCTAATCAGGATGATTTAATTGATGAATTGGTGGGAGCTGGTAAGTTTTTGAAAACATTAAGAGATTTTGTTAGAGGGAAAGTTTCATCAAGAGATTTAGAAGATTCTGATGATGCAATTTTGGATGTTAGAGTTGGAGACCCATTAGGTCAAAGTGTTATAACAATAGACTTTAAAGAGGATGAAAAAGTTTATAATGCGATGGATTTAAGTGATGATGATGTTTGGTTTTTAAACGTGATAAACAGCTATTACTCGGATTATGATTTTATGGACTCGTATCAAGTTGAGAGTGATTTCAAAGACGGATATAGTGTCTATCCAGAATTTGACAGAGAAAATAATGAAAAACTTAAACAAATTGCGTCGATTATTATACCTGACAAAGAATATAATATAGAAGATGAGGATTATAGGATAGAATTGTCTAAAAAATTATTGGATTTATTTGAAAAACAAATGGATTATATTTTAGGTGAATATCATAGTGAGAAAGAAAATGAAATGATGACCACAGCTAAAGAAAGTATTTCTAAAGAGATGCAAAATTATTTTGAATCAATTGGGTTTTCTATTAAAAGACCGTATGATGAACTAAATACCACAGCAGCAAATCTATTAATGTGGGCTGTGAGGTTGAATATCCAAAAAATAGATGCAATATCTCTGTTCAATAGAATTGTAGAATTTAATGGGACAGGAAGATTGGGTGGATGGTATGAAAACACTTATGAATTCCAAGATGATAAAAATTTTGATAGTATATCTTTTAATAGGAATGCAGGTCGTGAATTAGATAACATTATAGAAAAATTGGAATCGGACAATAATGTTCAAGATTTTCTTGATTTTAGAAAAAGAATAGAGTCTAAATACAAAATTAATACTTGGCACACTTTACCAAAAGATAAAGAAATTAACTTCAAAATTATTAATTTTGATAGAGATGATATGAAAATTGTTATTGAGCTTAATACAAGGTTTAAAGGGACTAAAAGAATCAAAGTAAGTGAGGAAGGTTTCCAAAATCTTTTGTATCAACCAGAACTTTTTGATATATTTGGTGATTCGGAATAATATCACTATCTTTGTGGTATGACACAAAATCTAGAATTACTTAAAGAAGTTTTGAGCGTACCAACCAAAACATACCAAGAGGACCTAATGGTTCAATACCTTGTTAATTGGTTAACTGAAAACAATATTGAACACTTTGTTGACGAACATAAAAATGTTTATGCAATTAAACAAGAATCTCCATTAATTGCTCCTGACTTTTATTTTCCATGTGTGATTGCTCACACTGACACAGTACACAATATCGACACGATTAACATTCGTGAAGAAATGTTACCAAATACTCAAGGAGAGGTTAAATTATCTTACAAAGCATATAATGACTTTGGATTACCAACAGGAATTGGTGGTGATGATAAAGCCGGTGTATTTGCCTGTCTTACTTTATTAAAAGAATTACCTTATTTAAAAGCCGCTTTTTTTGTTTCTGAAGAAACAGGATGTCACGGCTCAATGAAAGCTAAGGAGGAATTTTTTACAAACGTTGGGTACGGTATTCAATTCGATGCACCTGAAAATTGGATGATTACTGAAAAATGTTTTGGTCAAGTTTTATTTGACAGAGATTCTGAATTTTTTGAAAAAGTTGACCAAGTATTAACTGAAGGAATGGTTAATGAGGATATGCAATATATGGTTCACCCTTATACTGACGTATATGCGTTAAGAGGAAAATTTGATTTTCAGTGTGTTAATTTTTCAATTGGATATTATAACTACCATACTGCAAATGAATATGTTGTTATTGATGACGTATTTAACGGAATTAATATGGGTAGAAAAATGATTGAGAATCTTGGATATAAATTACATTATAAAAAAGCGGTACAATATGATTGGAGAAGTAGAAGTATTTTTTAAATAAAATTTTCTAACTTATCTAAATGTCTTTTAACAATAGGATGGTCTTGGATGTCATTGAATTCAACACCATCCTTTTTCATGCGAATGATGTCCATTACTAAATGTTGAATATATTTTTTTACCATATTACTTGCGTATTGATAATTTTCAATATGATGGGATAATTTAAAATATTCTTTTGATTCTTCTAAAGGTATATTCAGTTTTAAAACTAATTTTGCAACCATATTTTTTGCAAATTGGTCCGCATCCATTTCCATTCTCCAATAATGTTCATTTAATTTTTCAAAATCATTTAAATCCATGTCAACAAAAGGATTTTTCATTTTAAGAGAAGTCATTTGTTCTTCGTGCCTTAATTCGTGAAATATTGTGTAAATAAAGTCACCAAATGTACCCATTAAAGTTGGGGCACAAATTATTATTTGTTTTTGAGTTCTAACACCATTAAATCCTGTTGAACAAGAATTTAAAAACTTTACAGTATAACCTTTTTCTTGAATGTAAGATTTAACAAATTCTTTTACTTTCCCTAAGACTTTTTCAGGAATAATCCTACCAAAAGAATCAGTGACTCTATCTAGATTTGATTGTTGTTCCTGTTCCAGTAAATATTTTTTTATTAAATCCTTCATTAAGTATAAATACAACAAACCCCCACATTTCTGTGAGGGTTTTGTTTTACTTTCCTTTCTTGGTAACCTTAATCTCTTCATTGTCTACTTTAATGAAGTAAGATTTACCTTCAATCATTTTACCTGTTAAGACTTCTTCAGATAACAAGTCCTCAACTTTGTCTTGGATTGCTCTCTTCAGCGGTCTTGCTCCGTACATCTCATCAAATCCTACTTTAGCTAAATAATCAACTAAAGTATCGTCATAAGTGATTTTGTATTTAATATCATTTAAACGATTCACCAATTTCTTCAATTCGATTTCGGTGATTTTTTTGATGTCTTCAGGAGTTAACGAGTTGAAGACAATAGTGTCATCAATACGATTTAGGAACTCAGGAGAGAAGAAATTTTTCATCTCCTTCATCAATACTTGTTTCTTAGCTTCTTCGTTAGCGTAGGTGTTGTTTGAGAATCCAATACCTGTACCAAAGTCTTGTAATTTCTTAACACCCAAGTTTGAGGTTAAGATAATTAAGGTATTCTTGAAGTTAATCTTTCTACCTAAACTATCGGTTGCGTAACCATCATCTAAGATTTGAAGTAAGATTGTGAACACATCTTTGTGCGCTTTTTCCACCTCATCAAATAAGATAACTGAGTATGGTTTGTTCTTAACTTTCTCGGTTAATTGTCCACCTTCTTCATATCCTACATAACCTGGAGGGGCTCCTACCAATTTGGAAATGCTGTGTTTCTCTTGGTATTCAGACATATCCACACGGATAAGTGAATCTTCGGAACCGAACATCTCCTTAGCCAATTGTTTGGCCAAGTGAGTCTTACCGACACCTGTTGAACCTAAGAACACGAATGAACCAATTGGACGATTTGGGTCTTTGATACCTAAACGGTTTCTCTTGATTGATTTTGCAATCTTGATAACTGCGGCGTCTTGACCGATAACCTTACCAATTAACTCTTTGTCCAAGTTGATTAATGCCTTTGCATCATCAAGGCTCATTTTGTTTACAGGAATTTTAGTCATGTTAGAAACAACATCATAGACGTTTTCAAGAGAAATTATTTTCTTGTCTTTTGATTGTTGTTCTTCAAACTTGGATTTTTCATTTTCAAGTTTGGTTAACACTTTCTTTTCCTTGTCACGTAATTCAGCCGCTTGCTCGTAGTTTTGTTTTTTAACCACATCCAACTTTTGTTGTTTGATTTCAGCCGCAGCTTTCTTCAATACTTCAATAGCCTCAGGGATTTTAACTTCTGTTTGCATACGAGCTCCAACTTCATCCATAATATCAAACGCTTTATCAGGGAACTCACGGTCGGTGATATATCTGTCCGCCAACTTAACACAAGTCTCAATAACCTCATCTGAGTATGTTACTTTGTGATAGGATTCATACTTATCACGAACATTCTTTAGAATTTCGATTGTCTCTTGTACCGAAGACGGGTCAACAATTACCTTTTGGAATCTACGCTCTAATGCTCCGTCCTTCTCAATATTCTTACGGAACTCATCAAGAGTAGTTGCTCCAATACATTGAAGTTCACCACGAGATAATGCTGGTTTGAAAATGTTTGAACCATCCATAGAACCTGAAGAGTTACCTGAACCAACAAGGGTATGGATTTCATCGATGAATATGATGATATTAGGATTTGCATGAAGTTCTTCAATAATAACTTTCATTCTTTCTTCAAATTGACCACGGTATTTTGTACCAGCAACTACTGAAGTTAAATCAAGGTTTACGATTCTTTTATCCAAAAGATTTTTTGGACATTCTCCACTTACAATTTTCATTGCTAAACCTTCTACGATTGCGGTCTTACCACAACCAGGTTCACCTATGATAATAGGGTTATTCTTTTTTCTACGAGATAGAATCTGAGCGATTCTTATGATTTCTCGGTCTCTACCAATAACTGGGTCTAATTTACCAGCCTCGGCAAGTTTGTTTAGGTCTCTACTAAAGTTATCTAAAACTGGTGTAGAACTGTCGGATTGTTTTTGTTTCTTACTCATCATTTTGTCGTCGTCGTCCATTAAGTCGTTCATAGGTTATTAATTTTTACAAAGATGTATCAAATTTTATACACTGCCAAATATATTGTCAAATTGTCATTAATTATTTTTTTAACTGACATATTGTCGTATTTGTATTTGGAGGACTGAAAAAATTTCAGTATATTTGTGGTGGCACATAACTTGATTATGTAAAGGTAATAAAATAAATTAAAACAAAAAATAAGAATTATGATTTACAGAAACGCAAATGAATTATTTGAAAAGTTCTTTGGGGACACACCAACTTATCAGTATTATAAAAGAACATCGGTGAAAGATACTGACGAGAAATACGACATTGATTACACCAATGACGGAGCTTACCTTTTCTTTGAAGCACCAGGATTTAACAAATCAAACTTAAAAGTAGAAATGGAAAATGGTACTTTACACATTGAAGGAGAAAGAACATATAAAATGGAGGGAGAATCAAGAACCAAAACAATATCTAAGAAATTTAATATTGGTGAAGGTTACGACCCTAACTCAGTAGAGGCAACAATAGAAGACGGTCTTTTAACCGTATTTGTTCCAAACTTCAAAAAACAAGAAAAAAAGAGAGTAAGTCTCCTTTAAAAATTAACCCTCACTTTATGTGGGGGTTTTTTAAAATTTGAAATTGTATGGAACCCCATTAACTATTTCTTTTCCAAGCATGTAAACAATAGATGCATTTGAAAACGTAGTTGACCCATCATTATATGTACCCTTCAAATGATGAGCATGACCAAACAAATGGTATTTTGGTTTATGATTTTTTACATAATTTAGTAAACTCACCGACCCAATACTATTATTAAATTTATAGTCAAGTATACCTTTAGGAGGTCCGTGAGTAATCAAAATGTCAAAATTTTCATCTCTAAACTCATTTTTTATTTCTAATTCATTCAACTCACCAAAATATTTGTTAGTAATTTCTTGTAAGGTCGCAGATAACCCATAAAATTTAATGTTAAAAATATTGATTAGTTCATTATTCAAAAGAATTATTTTATCAGGTAGATTAAATTTTAATAATTCTTCATCGTGGTTACCTAAAACAAGTATTTTATATTCATATGGTGTTTTATTGAGCCACTCAACGGTTTTTTCAATTGATATTTTTTCTTTAAAATCTAAAATATCTCCAGAATGGACTAAAATATCTCCTCCTTCCAATTTAATTTTTTGATGATAGCCGTGCGTATCTGATATGTGAGTTATATTACAAGAATTATTGTTCATAATTTAAAATTTCAAAATCATTCACAAAATTATTATGAATTATTTCCATACACTCATCATCTAATAAAGAATTGTAATCAACCTCTTTTGGGTTTTTATTAAATGTTTGTAAAACAATTGTATTACAATCTAATAATTTAGAAACTGGTGTCATGTCATTTGATACATCTTCTATTTTAAAATAGTGGATTTTAGCATTCAAATCATTCCAACTAAACTGTTCTTCAAACATTCTAACTCCAGACCAATTTTTTTTAAATTTTAAATTTTCATAATATCCTGAATCATCGCCAAAAAATGTTTTTATAAAATTGTCCGATAGTTTTGATTTATTTAAATGATTTGTAAATTCTTTAAATTCCATACTATCAAAACTTGTTAAAACTTTGTGCGAAAGCCTCATTAAATGGAAATAAGATGAGACAAATCGATAGTATGGGTTTTTTGTAAATTGTAAAATTGTATAATCTTGAATATCAGTTAAACCATGGTACTCACATAACTCGGATAATTTTAAATGATGAATTGGATAATCTAAAATTTTTATTCCCGAATCAAATCTAATTCCACTTTTACCCATAGCCATCTGAATTGAAGTAGATGCGGTTTTGGGTGGAAGTAATGTGATGATTTTTTTTTCTGAACAGACTAACATAAAAATGAATAATATTATGATTCTAATAAAGATACTTGAACCCAATCAACAATTAAATGAATTCTGTCAGATTCTCCTAAATTATCAACGGAATGCATTTGTTTATCATTATTAATCTCCCACATTTCACCCAATTTTAAATTTCTTTTATCACCGCCAACAATAAAGAAACAATTTTCATTTGTTTGTATTGGTATGTGTATTCTTCTACAAAGAGATAAAGTTTTACTTCCATCGACATGAGGAAAAATTGATTTTTTTGATGGTAATTTAACAAGTAATACTCTTATTATTTTACCATCTTCATTTGTACTTTTATTAATAATATGTTCAATTTCTAAAATTTCATTTTCAAATAAAGGATAAAGATTTGTTGGCTCAATTTTAAAAAAATTAAAATTTAAATTTTTATTGAAAATAATTGGTATTGATTTAGTGTAATAGTGTGGGGCGAATATTTCTTGTCTGGCAGTGTATTCATCCCAATCCAAATTATTGTCTTCAATAATTTTTAATATTTTGGTATGGTCCATCATACCATGATTGATAAATGTTTGTGTTGCTTCCATATTTATAAATATGAAACCATATGAAAAATTTTTGGAGAATAGTTTAACCTTGAGAGAACTTTTAGACAATTATCTTGAGTTAAGAACTCATTTACAAGAGGAGGGATTTAGTCAAGAACAATTGGAGAGGGTTATGCAACCTACGATTAAGATGATGACATTACGTGAAAAGTTTATTAACAAGAAAAATGCTTTATTTAAACAAATTAAGGATTATGGTTTTGAAATACACCATGGTGAGTTAACTAAATACATTCAGCCGTTATTAAATAAAATTGATGAAATAACCCCACTTAAAGAAAATGGCAATAACGAAAGAGATAATATCGGGAACGACGATTATTAATGAAGTTAAATCTTCTAATATTACAAAAACAGAATATAATACTGACACAAAAAAATTGGTAGTTGAATTTAACAACAAAACCAAATACGAATACGAAAATGTGCCTCACCAAATTTACACAAGATTCAGATTATCTGAATCACAAGGAAAATATTTTACAACAGATATTGCAAAAAAGTATCAATACAAAAAACTATAGGTATTGTAGTATTTATTGATAATGAGTAAGTACCAAAAAATACTTGATAGTTTTTCAGTTAAAGAAACTCTTAATCCAAAAGTTTGGGAGAATTCCGAAGACCCAAAAAAAACGACCATGGTTCCAAAAGTGAGAAAGGCTCTTATGCATATTGCTGAGGTGTTTATTGATGATTTGGGAGATGACGTTTTTGTGGAAGACATTTATCTAATGGGGTCATTAGCTAACTTTAATTGGTCTGAATATTCAGACTTTGATTTACACGTCATAGTTGATATGGAAAGATACGGAAAACAAGAAGAACTTTATAAAGAACTTTTTGATTTAAAAAAGAAACTTTTCAACGACAAACATAATATAAAGATATATGGGTATGATGTTGAGCTTTATGCTCAGGGTGTTAAAGATGAGGCTCATAGTGACGGTGTATATTCTATTATGAACGATGAGTGGGTTCATGTACCATCAAAAACACACAAGAATATTGACATGTCTGTTTTAACTCAGAAGATAAAGAATTGGACAGATAAGATTGATGATACAATTAAAGATGCGAAATCTGAAGGTAATGCCGAAAAATTAAAATCCTTAAAAGATAAGTTAAAAGATTATAGACAATCAGGATTGGATAAAGATGGTGAGTTTTCCTATGAGAACTTGGTCTTCAAATTTTTAAGAAGGTCAGGACACATTGAAAAACTTTTTGATGAAAAAACCAAAATTAAGGATAAAGAGTTATCTGTAGAAACACAAATTCAGGAAATTCATAAATAATTAGGTATAATCATATATTTATAAAGAAAAAATAGATGGCCTTAGTAACATATCTTATACAACCTTGTACTGGCGGCGGACCAGCGATAAATGTCGATTTCAATACTAGTGTTAGTTCACCAGTTGTTGGTGGAAACTATTTTTTAAGATTTACAGGAGCAACCACAGAAGGTTGTTATGAGATTTTAGATACCGCGGAAATTGCTGACGGGATTGATTTAGTAAGTTACATGTCTTCAAATTATGGAGATTGTGTTGCTTGTTTGGCTGTTGTAACTCCAACACCCACAGTTACCACAACTCCAACAAAAACTCCAACACCAAGCGTAACAACAACTAAAACTTCAACTCCAACTCAAACACCAACAAATACTGCAACACAGACACAGACACCAACTAATACAATAACTAAAACACCAACTAACACACCAACTGTAACTACAACAAACACACCAAGCGTAACTAAAACAGCAACTAATACACCAACACCAAGCGTAACTACAACACAAACAGGAACACCAAATGTGACACCAACAAAAACACCAACACCAAGCGTAACTACAACACAAACAGGAACAGCAGGAGTAACTCCAACACCAACTGTCACAAAAACTCAAACACCAACTCAAACAGGTACACCTGCGGCAACTCCTACTCAAACACCAACACCAAGTCCAACTCCATTCTATACAGGTATATCAGTAAACGAACTTTATGAATATACTGCGGCTATGTTAGGTTCATTCAGTGGAGGAACATTACCTTCGGGTTCAACAGTACCTTACGCATTATATGTTTCAGACACAAGTGATGGAGGGACAGTACAGGTAGTTCAATTAAACGCAATCTCACTTGGAGGTCAATACGGATTAAATAATTAAAACAAATCAATACTAAGAATATGGCAGACTTAAAACCAATAGGAAGTGAAAAACTTCAAGGTCAAGATAAGATAAAAAGAATGATGGAAATTGCTCGTTTTAACGAAGTTATTCCTACGAATATTAATGAGACATCTCGTTCAGAATATTCTATTAATCTTGTAGATGGTAATCAATACCAAATCGTTAAAGAAAAGATGGGGTACATCATTAAGAAAAATATCAATGAATCTGATGTTGATTATATTGAGCCAATGAAAAATAGAAAATACTATTCTTCGTATTCTCAAGCCCTTAAGAGATTAAATTTATTAACTAAAGAAGTTAATAGAGTTAACGAACATGAAGAAGAAACTTCTTTATTTGGTGAACAAAAAAAATTCACATTAAAATTACCAAAGCCGGCACCAGCTCCTGAAGCTGAAGTTCCTGCGGCACCGCCAGCAGAACCGCCAGCAGTTCCTTCACCAGAACTTCCTCCTTCTCCGGTTGGAGACGATGTTCCACCAGCAGGTGATGAGATGGGAATGGAAGCAGGTGTTGATGATATGAATGTTGATATGAATGCTGATGTTGATGGCGAAGACGTAAACGTTGATGTTAATGATGAAATGGGAGCAGGTCACGAAGAAAAAGTTACTTTCAAAACAATTCAAAAATTAACTGGTAAATTAACACAAAAAATTAGAGTATTGGATAATGAAGAAGGAATGACTTCTGAAAATATCAAATACGTTATCAATATGGTTTTATCGTCTTTAGAGTTGAAAAATTTATCTGAGGAAGATAAAGAAGATATCTTATCTAAATTTGAAGAAGATACTGAAGATTTAGGTGGAGAAGATATGACCGATGATTCTGAAGTTGAAGATATCCAAGCTGATATGGACGTTCCAGTTGAAGGTGGTGAAGACATGACAGGAATGGAACCTGGTAACGGAGCAATCATGGATAGTATTTTCAAAGAATCTAAAGTTGACAAAGTTATTTCAAAATATTTTGAAGTTACAAAACAAGAACTTCAAGAATCTGCTGAAAGAAAGGCACAAAAAGAAGTAAAAATTAAATCAGACGTTAAAAAGAAAATGGAATCGGTTATTAAATTAACTGAAACTATTGAACAAGAATTGGCGGCTAAGAAATTTTTAGAAGAAAATTACAATTATTCTTTTGTTGGAATAACAAATAAGAAAAACTTGGTGTTCGAAAATAAAGGTAAACAAAAAAAGATTTCACCTGAAGGATTCGTACTATGAGTTATTTAATCTACGTAAACGGTTTAGGTCCAAATTATAAAGGAGACAATCTTTACGAGTTTATTTTTTCTGATGAGAAGGATGTTTGGGGAGAGTTTTGGGAAAGTAAGCCATCAAATGGTTATCCAACTCCTCCTGAATTGAAATATATTAAGAAGGTAGGAGTTCTGAGAAATACTGATATAAAATTAGATTTGATTCAGAACTCCGATTTTTTTTGTATGATAGATGCGATGGATGATGTTGTCGCTTTAGCCTGGGAAACCGAAGAATCTGAAGGTCAAAAAAGATTGGTTTTTAGATTTGGTGAAGAAGAACAAAAAATAAAGGACAAACTCTACGAAAGAGATTTGATATTAGAATTTGAAAAGAAAGTAGTATATGAAAATTAGTAAAAAAGCCCTTCAACTTATTGATAAAGGAATGACAGCTAAAACTGTTTCCAAATTAACTGAATCTCAGATTAATGTTCTACACACAAAATTATTCTTATCAGAACAAGTTCAAGAAATGCCTTCTAAAAAAAGTTATAAAGTTGGACAAGAGGGCGGAAATTTACCTCCAGCACCAAAAGGATATAATGTAAAGAAAACCCCAACAGGTGATGTTGTTGCAACTCCAAATGAATCTGAATTAGGTGAAGAGGAAGAAGTAACTGTAGACCCAAATAAAGATACTGAAACTCAAGACCCAAAACAAGTAGGTCCTGGTTCTGATGATGGATTTGGAAATGAAGATGATGGTATGGGTATGTTTGAGAGTAAACAAAAACCAAACCCGTGGTCTATCTGTCATTCTCAAGTGGGACCAAAAAAGTCAAGAAAATGGCAAAGATGTGTGAAAGCTGTAGAAAAACAATTATCGGAAGGAAAAAATCCCGTATCTTTGTTTCTTGAAGCTCAAATTATGAATATCGTAGAAAGAAATTTACAACCAAGAATTACTAAAGGTGATTTAGTAAAATACCTTAGTGAAAGTGAAAACTTCGCAACAAAACACTTACAAGGTTGGGGAAAAACAAAATCGGTAAAGACTAAATCTGAAGTTGGTGAACAATCTCCATCTACGGCACCGTCAAAACCAAAAACATCGCCGACAACAAAACCAGGAAAACCTGGAACAAAACCACAAAAACCACCAAGTCCGTTTAAAAATCCAAATCCAAATGAGAATCCAGCACCAAAGGCTAAAAAAGTTTCTCCTGAAGATGCAAAGGAAGAGGTGATTGATGTTATTATTAAATTATTAGAAAAATAAGGAAATGGCTAAAATACAAGAACAAATAGATTACGGTGGAAGAAGGGAAAGAATGGACCCAAGTTTAGAAAGAAAATTGGCTAGTCCTGAGAATTTATACGCTCAAAATCCTGCTTTGAAAAAAGGACCTGCAGACGTACAAAGATTAGTAAGTCAAAGATTTGGTAAAGTCGCTGATAAATTAAAAGAAGTTGTAGGTAATAGAAATATTAGTTCTCAACAAGTTCAAGGGATGATTTATAGTGAGATGATGGGCAAACTTAGAAGTATTATGTCAATTGAGGCCGCTCATAAGGATGAACTTGAGCAGTTGGCTATAGAATCTTCATTAGAAGAAGCCGAAGTACCCGAAGGCCAATTTCAAATTGTTGCCCAATTAGGAGAACAACCGCAAACTGATGATTTTAGATATACTCCTGACAAAGATGATGACGAAGAAGAAGAGGATGATGAAAAAGAAGAACTTGAAATTCCATCATTTGATGTTGAGGATTTAACAGACGAGGAACAATTAGAGTTAGAAAAACATAAAAGAAATATTATCAATGCTATCATTCAAGGTGCAGCAAAAAAAGGACATTATCTTTTTCAAAAACCTGATGTTAAGGCAAGATTAGATGAAATAGACCCATCTCTTTATGGGGATTATTTAGGAATTATGGCAATCAATGATTTCATGTATTTTACGATGGAACAAATGATTGAAATGATGAGTCAAACAGGTCAAGGTGTTGCGGGTAAAGTAAAATTAAGTAATGCCGATGAAGAAGAGGGTGAAGAAGGTGGAGAAGGTGAAGAAGAGACAGGTGATTCTCCAGATACAAAAATAACAGCAATAGGTTTAATATTCCCTATCTTATGTCACGAATTAATTAAAGGATTCGAAGAAGCAAAAGGTAGACACGGTTTACCAAAAGACGCTGGAATGCGTAAAAAAGTACAAGGTCAAGTTGATGTTTTATCAAACGAGCCAATGCAATTAAGAATAGGGCCTGAAATTGTAGAAAAACTTAGACATGCTCTACCAGACTCAATGTTTGATGAATCAAACAAAGGTCTAATAAACTGGTTCCATATCTTGTTATACCAAATACCAGCTCAAGAATTCTTGGAAATCGTAGGAAACGCCATCGCAGAAGATGAATCCAAAGTAAAAAAAGCTACTTCAAGATTTGAAGAAATCATGAAAGAAGCGATAAATATGAAGGATGAATTTGAAAATTATAAAGAAGAAAATATTGATTCTGACGAAGATAACGATGACGAAGATGACGATGAAGGATTGGATGATTTCTTAGGTAGTTTGGGGATATCAAGACCCAAATAACGATTTGTGACTAAAGAACAATTAATTATAGAAGTAACGAAGTGTATGAGGAACACGCCTTATGCACTTCGTACTTATTTACAGACATACGATAATACCGTATCAAAATACGTCCCATTAGATTTATTCCCTGACCAAGTTAGTCTTATTGAAGATTACGATAATTTTAATGAAAACATTGCATTAAAATATCGTCAGGCGGGTGTATCAACAGTTACAGCCGCATGGGCATCAAAAAAACTTGTATTTGCTAAAAAACAAAAGCCAGAAAAAATTCTAATTATTGCCAACAAGTTAGATACCTCTGTGGAGATGGCTAACAAAATTAGAAGTTTTACAGAACAATGGCCATCTTGGGTTGGTGTTGGATTTTCACCCGATAAAAACGCACAAAGACACTTCAAACTTACTAATGACTGTGAAGTTAAAGCAGTTGCAACATCAAAGGATGCCTTGAGAGGTTATACTCCAACTATCCTTATTTTTGATGAGGCGGCGTTCATTGAGGCGGATGGAGATTTTTGGTCAGCGTGTATGGCCTCACTATCTACGGGTGGTAAGGTTATTGTTGTATCTACACCAAACGGATACGATGCGATTTATTATGAAATTTATGACCAAGCGTTAAGAAACATGAATGATTTTAAAATTTCTGAAATGTATTGGCATCGTGACCCAAGATATACAAGAGATTTGTATATGGTTAAAACAAATGATTTAGTCCACTTTTTATTGAATAGGGAAGATTACCCAAAGGATATTGTGGTTGATTTATCAATTGAAAATCCATATGAAAGAGACCACTCAATAGTAACTTCATATATTGACCAAGGATATAAACCATGTTCGGCTTGGTTTGAGGGGATGGTTAAAAAATTGAAGTTTGATAGAAGAAAGGTGGCTCAGGAGTTGGAATGTAACTTCTTGGGTTCGGGTGATAACGTATTTGATTCTGAATTAATGCAGAACATCTCCAAAAACCAATTAAGAGAACCATTAGCCAAAATGATGGGTGGTTCTTTGTGGATTTTTAAAGAACCTGAGAACGGTCACAAGTATGTTATGGGTGTAGACGTATCTAGAGGTGATTCTGAGGACTTTAGTTGTATTCAAATAATCGACTTCGATACAAGGGAACAAGTCCTTGAATACGTCGGAAAAGTCCCACCAGACATTACTGCAGAGATTGCCTACAAGTGGGGAAGTATGTATAACGCATATTGCGTTGTGGATTTAACAGGTGGTATGGGTGTTGCAACAGCAAGAAAAATGCAAGAGATGGGTTATCAGGGGGGTATGTATGTTGATAATGTTGATACAAGTAATAAATGGAAGTATGACCCTAAGATGAACGAAAAAATACCCGGTATTAATTTCAATAATAAAAGGGTACAAATTATTGCCTCGTTAGAGGAGGCTGCAAGACATGATTTTAAAATCTATTCTCATAGATTGTATAATGAAATGAATACTTTTATTTACATTAATGGTAGACCCGACCATCAAAAAAATCATCACGATGACTGCATTATGGGTATTTCAATGGCAATTTATGTTGCGGAAAAATCTTTTCAATCTTTAACTAAAGTTGTTAATCATACTAAAGCAATGTTAAATTCGTGGGCAACAACTGTAACAGAAAATAGAAATTCTTCTGAATTCTTTAATCCTATGGTTCCTCAAATGGGTAGGGATAGTCGACAATATAGTTCTGGTCCGTCTAAAAAGGACTATCAAGAATATGGGTGGTTATTTGGGACTAAATAACTATTTATATTATTAAAGAAACGAGTTAAAATTATACCATGAGCGAACAAAATCTGACCGTTTGGCAACGTTTGTCCAAAACGTTTGGTCCAAATTCTTTACTGAATCAAGATTACCCTACTTTCAAATTTGATAAGAAGGAGTTGTTACGTACAACAAGTCGAGATGAATACGAGAAAGAAAAGTTACAAGCACAACAAACATTTTATTTATCAGGTCAATGGGCAAAGGTTGAGAATAACATGTATTCTCAGGCAATGTACTATGAACCTACAAGACTTTCAGCTCAGTATGATTATGAATCAATGGAGTATACTCCTGAGATTTCAGCCGCTTTAGACATTTACTCTGAGGAATCAACAACAACAAATGAAGATGGTTTTATTTTACAAATTTATTCGGAATCAAAACGTATTAAATCTGTATTAGCGGATTTGTTTAACAATTCTTTAGATATTAACACCAACTTACCAATGTGGACAAGAAACACTTGTAAGTATGGTGATAACTTTGTTTACTTAAAACTTGACCCTGAAAAAGGTATTGTTGGATGCCAACAATTACCAACAATTGAAATTGAAAGACACGAAGCGGGTGCAAGTGCTAAAATTACAGTTAACGTTGAAAAACCCGAAAAGCCAAAAGCATTAGAATTCACTTGGAAGAATAAGAACATGACATTTCAGTCATGGGAAATTGCTCACTTTAGATTATTAGGTGATGATAGAAAACTTCCTTATGGTACTTCTATGTTGGAAAAAGCAAGAAGAATTTGGAAACAACTTTTATTATCAGAAGATGCGATGTTGATTTATCGTACATCAAGAGCTCCTGAGAGAAGAATGTTCAAAGTATTCGTTGGAAATATGAATGACGATGATGTTGAAGCATATGTACAACGTGTTGCAAACAAATTCAAAAGAGAACAAATTGTTGATAGTAAGACAGGTAATGTAGATATGAGATTCAACCAAATGGCTGTTGACCAAGATTATTTCATTCCTGTAAGAGACCCAGCGGCTCCTGACCCAATTACAACTTTACCAGGTGCCACTAACTTATCTGAAATTGCGGATATTGAATATATTCAAAAGAAATTATTAACAGCTCTTCGTGTACCTAAAGCATTTTTAGGGTTTGAAGAAGTGGTTGGTGACGGTAAAAACTTATCGTTACAAGATATTAGATTTGCTCGTACGATTAATAGAATCCAAAAGAGCATGATTCAAGAACTTAATAAGATTGCTATTGTGCATCTATTCTTATTGGGATTTGAAGATGAACTTTCTAACTTTACATTAGGTTTAACAAACCCATCTACTCAAGCTGATTTGTTAAAGATTGATGTTTGGAAAGAAAAAGTTCTTCTTTACAAAGATTTGGTTGCAGACCCAGGAAACGGTATTCAAGCGACTTCATCTACTTGGGCTAAGAAACATATCTTTGGTTGGTCTGATGAAGAAATTAGATTGGATTTACAACAACAAAGAATTGAAAGAGCAGTTGGTGAAGAACTTAAAGCAACTCCAACAGTTATTACAAAAACAGGAATATTTGACAACATAGATAAGTTATATGGTTCTACTTCGGGTGGAACAGCGCCTGCGGCATCAACAGCAACTCCACCACCAGCACCAGGAGGTGATTTAGGTGGAGGTGATTTGGGAGGTGGTGATTTAGGAACAGAACCACCACCGGCACCGGCAGGAGAAGAAACAGTACCACCACCGGCAGAAGGAGGGGAAGTAACACCAGAATCTAGAATGGATAATCTTAACATTTTAGTTGAAAACAACTTAATTGAGGGTAAATTGTTTTTAGATTTAGGTCAGGGTCAAGAATCTTTGGGAGAAATTTCAAAAGAACTTGATAAGTTGTTAGATTCATAATATTTATATGAAAACCATTAAAAATGACTTTCGGGCAAATAAAATCCATAATTGAAAACAGTTTAATTGAATCCTATAAGAACGAGGGGGAATTCAAGAAATCTTTAAGAGAATTCAAACATAACGTATTGAGTAATAAATCTATGTCAAAAATTTACTCATTATACGACCAATTAAGTACACCTCAAGGATTATCCGAGTCAGATGCTAAAGAATATTTAGAAGAGGGAGTAAATCTTATTCAAAAATTATTGGAAAGCATCAAATTACCTAAAACACTTTCTGAGTCGGTAAACGAATATTCAGACATCGATACTTTAGTTTATTTAAATAAAATCAATTTATCTGAGAGAGTTTCTGCCAAGAAAACTATTATTAATATTTTAACTTCCGAAAAGAAAACCGTAAAAGAATCTATTAATATTCCTATTAAGTCTATGGTTAATATTGCCAATCAAACTCTAAGAAATTATATTGAAACTTTAAGTGAGAATGATAAAAAAGAATTTTTCCAAATTATTTCTGAAGATACAAAAACTTTAGAAACAAAATTTGAGACACTTAGAGAGAGTACAATTATTAAATTAAATGTTATCTTAGAAAACGAAAAAGAGTTTGAGGTAAAAACAAAAATTTCAGAAACAATCGATAGAATTAAAAATGAAAAGTTTGACCAACTTAATTTCTTAAAATTAAAGAACTTAGAAAACTCAATTTAATTTTTTTCTTTGAATATATTTCGCTTTTAAAATTTCGGTTCTTTTTAAGACCGATTTTTTTTTGAACTCCTTTCTCGCAAACAAAATCTGATTTTGTTTTGTTTTGATGACTTTGGACTTTAGAGATTTTAGAGATTTTTCTATGTTCTCTCCATTTTTAATTTCAACTATTAACATATTATAAAATATCTGTTTTTTTTCAAAAATTTTGACTATCGGATTTATATGTCTTATTTTTATAATAAATAAACCGAATAATATGAAAATTAATGAAAAAAGGAAAAAGTGTAAAGTTGAATCTTTATAATCCTATCAAATCGACCTACGGGACTGTGGATTCTAAAAATTTAAAATCTATCTACATAAACATACAATCATGGGTAACACCTAAATTTGAACACGACAATTGGAACAGGGTTGTTTGTAATTTAAGTAGAGAAATAAAGCACTCCGTTTATAATTCAATAACGACTGAAATTTTCCAAGAAAAAAGTATTGTAGATTTAGATTTACGAACAAGTGGAATATCTCATGGAAAAAAATCATTCTTTAACTTAGAAGTTAATCTCTACACAAATATAGAATTAGATTTTAAATCTTACGAAATTAAAGAATCTATTAAAAAAATTGTAAAAAACATCTTTAAAAATAATATTAATGAAAACAAATATTTTGATTTTTCAACATCAAAAAAAGAAACTAATTAATAAACTATCCATTATTAGATATTTATTTTAAAAACCTTGATGAAAAATCTTAGAATATTAGAAGCGAGTGAGCTTGGACATGGTATCTTGGTCGAAATGGATGCAGGATATGTTTCTCCTAAAGACATACATAACTCATATGTTTTACAAGAATCTGCAAAGATGGATTGGAAAAATCCTTTTGAATTTTATGCTGTTCTACAAAAATATGACACACCAAATAGAAACGGTAGATTTTATCCTAAAAGGATATTACAAAGAGAAGCCGAAAATTATAAAAAAACAATTGCAAAGGGTCTATCAACTTCAGAGTTAAATCACCCTGAATCATCACTCATTGACTTAGATAGAGTATCTCACATCATTACAGATATTTGGTGGGATAAAAATATCCTAATGGGAAAACTTAAATTATTAACATCACCAGGATTTCACGAAAGCGGAATCGTCTCAACAAAAGGGGATATTGCCGCAAACTTAATGAGACAGGGTGTTACTATGGGAGTTTCATCAAGAGGTGTTGGCTCTCTTAAAAAAGTTGGAGAAAGAAATGAGGTACAAGATGATTTTGAATTAATTTGTTTTGACTTAGTATCATCACCATCAACACCGGGGGCTTACCTATTTTCAAATCCTGAAGATAGAAACAATTATGAAGAAAACTTAGATGAGGAAAGAAATCGTAAAGAAACAAATCAGTTTGCTGAGAAATCAGTTGACTTAATGAAAAAATTAAACGATTTTTTAGGAAAATAATTAAACATGGACGAAAAGTATTTTGTAGCAAAAATTCAGTACGATTTACCTGATGAGAATTCAGGCAAGATTAAAAAAATCAGAGAAGAAAAACTTGTTAAAGGTTTTTCAGTAACAGATGTTGAAGCGAAAGTTACAACAAAGTACGAAGGATTCACACACGATTGGAGAATAACTTCGGTATCTGAAAGTAAAATCGATGAAGTAATTGAAAAGTAATTAAATAAAAGTGGTCAATCGACCACTTTTTTTATTTGGTAGATATTTATGAAATAAAATATTATGAATTTTCAAGTTTCACTTTCAGCTAGTCCTACTGTAAATGTAAGTAAATTAATAAACGCACCTTCATGGTCTTCTTGTTTAGCCTATTGTGAAGGAACTGGTTTAGGACTTATCGGTATAAATGTGTTTAGAGGGGAAATTGTTATTAATGATGATACTACAAATAATTGTTATACAGTTACTCTTTTATCAGATACGACAAATACAAATTCATTTTATTATGTATTTGATACAAATTATAATACACTACAAACTTGGATTAACTCTCAAACAGGAAAAACTTGTGTTGGAATGAGTTTACAAGAAAAATCTTACGTGGTAGTTTAATAAAACCTACTTTTTTTAGTTTTGACACTATTTATTAGTTAAATTAAATAATTTTTTAATGCAAGAAAAAAAATCATTAGTACAAGAGGCACTTATTCAAATGAGAAATGTTGAAGAAGCTATCGCCGAAAATGCAAAAGGAATACTTCATTCTACAATGAAAGAAGAAATCAATCAATTAGTAAAAGAATCTCTTTCTGAACAAGACGAGGTTGATTTAGATGCAGACATAGAAGACGACGAAAACACAGATGATGTGGATATGGACGTTGATATGGATGTTGATAACGACACAGAAGATATGGATATGGATGTTGATACAGACATTGATATGGATTCTGAGGACGAAAGTCCTATAGATTTGACTGACGCATCTGACGAAGAAATTCTTAAAGTGTTCAAGGCTATGGGTGAAGAAGACGGAATCATCGTTAAAAAAGATGGTGAAGACATTCACTTAACAGACAACGACGCTGATACAGAATACTTAGTAAAGCTTGGTGAGTCTGAAGAAGATGAAATAAACATGAATGAAACAGACGAAATTATGAACCAAACAGAAACAGACGAGTCAGTACAAGACGTAATTGACGCAATTTTCTCTAAAAACGGAGATACATCAGAGGTAGACATCGACGATGTTGAATCAGATGATGACGAAATGATGGAATCAGATGATGATGAAGTTGTTTACGAAATTTATTTAGATGATGAAGACGAAGATGAAATGATGGAATCGGATGACGATGAAATGATGGAATCAGATGATGAAGACGAAATGATGGAATCAGATGATGAAGACGAAGAGTTAGACGAATCTGATGATGACGATGACGAAGAATCTATTGACGAATCTTATAACCACAAAAGAGCGGTTAGAGAAGGTAAATCAACAGTTAAACCTAAAGGTGTTGGAATTGGCTCAGGACCTAAATTCACTTACAAAAATAAAGCTGCAGGTGGATTTAAAGAGGACAAAAAAGAAGGTCCTAAATCAGTAGGTACTGGTAAAGCAAAATTCGAATATAAGAAAGGTGCTAACATGGAAGGAAAATCTAAAGTTGTTAAAGCTGAAACAAAAGAAAGTTATGGTTCAAAAAAAGATGAATTCAAACGTTCAAAAGTTGATGGAGTAGAAAAGAAAGCTGGCACGAAAGATGGTCACTTTAAAGACTACGAAAAAACAGAAACTAAAGAAGCGGCAAGAACTTATGGTAATGGTTCAAAAGAAGGTAGAGGTTTAAGAAAAGGTATATCTAACAACAGAAATTACGTTTATGGTAAAAATGGTGTTAAAGTAGAATCTACAGAAGCAGAAGTTAGTATGTTGAGAGAAAAGAACGAAGAGTATAGAAAAGCATTAAATATTTTCAGAGAAAAATTAAATGAAGTTGCTATATTCAATTCGAACTTAGCTTACGCTACAAGATTGTTCACAGAACATTCAACAACTAAAAAAGAAAAAATAAACATCCTAAGAAGATTCGACGGAGTTGAGACATTAAAAGAATCAAAAAATCTTTATAAATCAATTAAAGACGAATTATCTAAAGGTGACACACAATCAATTACTGAATCAGTTGAAACAAAATTAAACAAACAAGTTTCTACAGGTTCATCAGTTAATCTAATTGAGTCTAAGACATATGAAAATCCACAATTTTTAAGAATTAAAGATTTAATGTCTAAGTTATAAGATTAATAAAAAATAAATAAAAAAAACAAATATTTTAAAATGGGAGCATTATTAGAATCAGGTCTTGTTGGTAACATCGGTCTTAAGCACCTTAAAGTTATCAAAGAAGATACAATCAACAAATGGGACAAATTGGGCTTTTTAGAAGGTCTTAAAGGTCACATGAGAGAAAACGTAGCTCAACTTTACGAAAACCAAGCATCATTTTTAATCAATGAAGCATCAACTTCATCTGATACAGGTGCATTTGAAACAGTGGTTTTCCCTATCGTTAGAAGAGTATTCTCTAAATTATTAGCAAACGATATCGTTTCAGTACAAGCAATGAACTTACCAATTGGTAAATTATTCTACTTTGTACCTAACATTCAACAGTATGAAACAGGTGGTTTTGAAAATAGCAGCACCGGTATTCACTACGCACCTTACGGAGCACCAAACGCAGCTGCGGACCAAACTCCAAACAGTGGTTATAACTACAATGACGGTAGAGACCTTTATGACAAGTTTTATGAAGGTAATGAACCAGCATTAGACCCTCCAGGTTTATATGACTATTCTAAAGGACAATTTAGTTCTATCACATCTGCAGTTACTTCTTGTGTTACGGCACAATGGAATAGTGCAACGTTAAACTTAGACCCAGCTGCTTATGCTTTAACTGATTACAGAAAAGTATTAGTTATCATGACAGGTTTTGCGTCAAGCGCGGCAGGTAAATTAGTTGGTCCAGATGGTAACCCAATGGATACTGAAGCTTTCTTAGCTGATTTAACAATCAATGGTGTTTCTACAAACACAACAACAGCGGGCGGTGGTCCTTACTTATTCAGAGTTGTAACTCAAAGATATGGTAAAGGTATCGTTCAATACGGTAACAATAACCAAAATTTAGTTTTCCCTAACTCATTAACAGACGGTGGTCAATATGACGACATTTGTGATGTAAACGGATTCATCTATTTGGAAGTTGATTTACAAGTACCAGTATGTATTACTTGTGGCGGTTCTATGGACGGTTACACAGGTTCTACATTCTCTTCTTCTACAGCGTCTAACAACGCGTTCTCTGCAACTTATAGAATCTATAAGAACTTAGAATTTGAAGATAGAATCGGTGAGGTTTCATTTGACTTATTATCAGTAACAGTTTCTGTAACTGAAAGAAAATTAAGAGCACAATGGTCTCCTGAAATGGCTCAAGACGTTGCGGCATTCCACAACATCGACGCTGAAGCTGAATTAACAGCATTATTATCTGAGCAAGTTGCTGCAGAAATCGATAGAGAAATCTTAAGAGATTTGAGAAAAGGCGCGGCTTGGAACTTACGTTGGGATTACAACGGATGGAAGAGACTTGGTGGTTCGGCACAACCTTACACACAAAAAGACTGGAACCAAACGTTAATCACAGCAATCAACCAAATTTCTGCACAAATCCATAAGTCTACTTTAAGAGGTGGTGCTAACTGGATAGTTGTTTCTTCTGAAATCAGTGCTATCTTTGATGACTTGGAGTATTTCCACGTTTCAAATGCAGCTCCTGAACAAGACCAATACAACATGGGTATTGAAAGAGTTGGTACATTAGCTGGTAGATACCAAGTTTACAGAGACCCTTACTTCCCACCAAACCAAGTGTTAATGGGACACAAAGGAACTTCTTTGTTAGATACAGGTTACATCTACGCACCATACGTTCCATTACAACTTACACCTACAATGTACAATCCGTTCAACTTCACACCAATCAAAGGTATCATGACTAGATACGCTAAGAAGATGGTGAACAACAGATTCTACGGTAGAATTACAGTTGATGGCGTAAGAACATTCGACTTAAAAGAATTGAGATAATCTATTCTTTAAAAATACAAAAAAGGTCCTCACAAGGGACCTTTTTTTATGCTCAATATATTTATTACTATGATTAAGCAAAATTGGAATATTTCTACAGACGAAGCAAAAAGAATATTGATGATGCATGAAAGTGCAACAAAAAATCAATATTTGGTTAATGAACAAAAAATTGTTGTAGATAAATTAGAACCGAAGAAGTTCACTCTACCAAATAATACTTTCCCGAGTGGTAAGTATAAGGAATTCAACAAGGCTGAAGTGGATGGTGTCGTTCAACAATTATTGGACTATGTAAAAAATTTTCCAAAGAACCAACAAATAAAATTAGAAATAGAGTCTTCAGAATCAAAAGTTCCGAATAGAGGAGTTGGTTTGGAATCTGGACAGTTATCTGAATTGAGAGGTCAAGAAATGAAAAATTATCTGGCATCTAAATTACCTGCAAACATTACTGTTGAAATGAAAAATTTAGGTGCGCAAGGACCTGAATGGAATCGTCAAAAAAATGCAACACCTGAACAAATCAAAAATTTAGCAAACGACCCAAAATATACTCAATACCAATACGTTAGTTTTAATATAGTTGGTAGCGGAGAAAATGAAAAAGAAATTTGTGAATTAGGTTTTAGTGTTCTTGTTGATTATAGACAAGAATGGTGTATACCAAATGTTGATGAAAGAAAGTGTCATAAATGTAATGACGCAGTGTTTAACATGTGGGCTAACGGAATACTTTTAACAAATGAAAAAGGTGACCCACAAATTAATTTAAATAATTTTTATGGCCGAGAAGTTAGTGGTCCATCTGTAAGTTTCAAACTTGTTGTAAGTGCTCAACAAAAACAACAAATATTGGAAAAAAATCCTGAAGAAATTATTATAACATACAACTGTGCGTTGAGGGATTGTCATAGTGACCCAGCACATATTACCATAGTTAGTGATAATGGTCAAGTTTTATTACCAGGAACATTTATTACTACAGGAGGTAAAAGAATGTCAAATGCTAACCCACCAGTAACATTATTAAAATTAACTAAATGTGGTGAACCTATAACTACAGCTGGAGCTGATAATCCTAAGGGAGAAGAACCAAAACCAAGAGTTCAACCATTTAAATTGAAATTGGATGCTAGTTCAAATTATTCAATTGATACAATATATGAGTTGTACAAATTTGTTGGGGGAGATGGCATTCTACGAATTCCAAACGACCAACTCGAGTTGTTTAGAAACTACAAAGCATACAATAATAAACCTTGGACAGAGTTTGCAAATCTCCACGGCGTCGGAAATTCTCGACAAAAAGAATTAGAGCAGTATAAGAAGAGTAAGGGTAATCAATAAAGTACTAACAAATTTATTATAGAATTCTTTTTATCACGTTTAATGATTAAAACTAATTTTTCAGAACCTAAGTTTGTTTCTCCTTTTTGAGGTCTGATGTTCAATCTTTGTTGTTTAGAATCAATGGATACTACTTGAGAATTGAAATGTGTTGGGTTCTTTCTTATTAAATTACAAATATCTTCAGATGCCCAATTGAGAATTTCTTTTTCTTTACCGATTGCGGTAATACATTCAGCATACATCCAAAGTTCCTCAGATGTCATCATGGTAATTTTTGATTTGTCATCCTGTCCAAGAACATATACTACTTTTTGTCCATATGATTTTAATGACAATAACAAAACAAACAAGTATATTAAAAATTTTCCCATTTTTGTATTTTTTACAAAGATAATAAAAAAGTTTGTTTTCTACAAAATATTTTTTTGTATAATTATTTTTAGATTTTAGTTTATCAGTCCCCAGCCATAACAAGCTGTAGAGTATTCACGGATATAAAGGTATTGGTAACGTAGTCATAAGCTAATATAAAATTAAAAAACATGAATTACGCAACACAAGTGGGCAAACCGACTGCGCACATCACAAAGAAAAAGTCCCGTTTAAAAGTCTATAATGGACACGTTGTCTTCCTTAACGATAAAGACAACTTCGAATTCGAAATCCATAATCCAAAACAAAAATCGGTTCTCTGTAAAATCAAATTGAATGGTGAATACATTTCCACAAGTGGTGTTGTATTAAGACCAGGTCAGAGAGTGTTTCTAGAACGTTTCCTTGACTCTAATAACAAGTTTGAGTTCAGTACCTATAAAGTAAAAGACACGTCTGAAAATAGGTCTGCAATTGATTTAAATGGGGATGTATTAGTTGAGTTCTACGATGAACAAGAAGTTAATAATAATTTTCTTATTTCTAATAGAACTAACTATGGTAGTGGTATAGTTTATGGAAGTCGTACTAATGATTATATTCCACAATTTGGTACAACAATTAGTACCACAGGAGGAGTGGGATATAATACAACTACAACAACTTACAATACTTCAAATGCGATTTTTACAAGTTCTGTTAGTTCAGATACTTTTAGAAGTAAATTTGACACATCAAAAACGTTGTTGAGTGGTAAACCTAATTCACTAAAGAAGAAAAGTAAGTCAATTGAAACAGGTAGGATTGAAAAGGGTAAACAATCTAATCAAACTTTCACCAACTCATATGAACAATTTTATTATCACACATCTCACACAATTAAATTTAAGATTCAACCAACGAGTACAAAAAATATTAATGTTGAAGAAATCAGACAATATTGTACAGAATGTGGAACCAAGATGAAATCAAACTATAAGTTCTGTCCGTCTTGTGGAAATAAATTATAAAATAAAAAAAGGACCCCGTGAGGTCCTTTTTTTATTACTTTAAGTTTTTTGTGAGTATTCTTATTGACTTGGATAATATCTCCGATTCTTGAAGAGAATAGACCCCTCTGGAGTAAGCCAGTTCTAACGCCTTAGTTAAAACATAGAAAGACTGAGCCGTGTCTATTGATTCGATGAATTTTTCAACATCTTCAGGACTTTGATATTTAATTGATTCAAAAAGAAATTCCCCTTGTTCTATATTCATAATGTTAGATATTTATACTAAGATAATCATGATTACTAAAAAACAAATAAAAGAAGCAACGGGTGCAGGTTCATCGGGACATTTTAAAGTTCCTATTGTGTTAGCACCTGAATATTGGGAAGAAAACCAATTAGCGCCTTTTAATATTCCCGTATATGATTATATTAATGCAGAACTGGCATATGAGGAGGCTGATGGTGATTTTAAAGAAACTCCTAAACAAAGAGCCAAGATTGAAAAAAGAACTGAAAAATTATCTAAATTAGACCAATATTTAAAACAATTTTATACAGGTCAAAATGACGAGGATGGTAGTAATATTGCCGATGTTGAAAGTCCTGAAAAAGTTATAAAACAAGCTGTAGGACCAATTAAAGAAGATTTTCTGAAAGAGGATTTGGCTGTGTGGTTTGGTACTAAGAAAAAACCAAAAGGTAGTAAACAACCTGCAGGTCCATGGGTTAATATTTGCCGTAAAGATAAAAATGGTAAACACCCTCCTTGTGGAAGACCTGAAGCCAGTGATAAGGGTTATCCAAAATGTAGAGGTGTTGGTGTTGCATCTAAAATGTCTGCCTCACAAAAAAAATCTGCTTGTCAACAAAAAAGAAAAGCTGAGAAAACGCATTCAAAATCAGGTACGGGTAATAAGCCTAAGATGACTCATTATGAACCTAAGAACGAATCAATAAAAGATTTGATTAGAAAAGTGTTAAGAGAGTCCCTCTAAAATTTTATTTAATGAATGTTTGATATTAGTTGTAATTTTTTCTTCTAATTCACTTTTTTTCTTTTCAGAAACTTCGTCAAATTTTTTCAAAATTTTTCCATAACAATCGTTATCCTCCATGTATATGCTATAACTGTATATGTGATTAATGATGTGAACAACTCTATTTTCAATAGTAATTGCCATACCTCTCTCATCATTAACAATAAATCTTTTATTGGATACAGGTGTGTATGTTAACTCGGTATTCTCGTAATCTAATACCTTTAATAAAATTTGAGTACATGTTTGGACTTCTTCAGCAACAGGAGGTTTTGGGTCAAATTTGTTTTTTAGATATAAAAATATTCTAAATAAAATTCCTGAATTTTCATTTGGGTTCATACCACAAATATAAATAACTTTCTTGAATTAACAATATGCGCCTGAACAATGTTTTTTTCCGTCTAATCCTTTTATTTTGCCTTGACATACTTGAACGGCAAACCCATTTCCATATGCGGAGGGCCAAACTTTAAATTTTGATTTAGCGGCTGCTTTACCTCTTGCACAAAGTTTTGTTCCTGTTTTTTTTCTACCTTCAGATAATGAATTTTCTTCTACATCTTCATAATCAACATATTCAGATTCTTCACTCATTTTATTTTTGAAGAAATCAAAAACTTGGTCAATGTTAGTTTTGGCTTCGGTAATATGGTCATCCGCCCAATCGTGACCATTCTGAATGATATCGTCAAGCATGTTTGCATCCATTTCCAACATCATTTCACATTGTCTTTTTATTTGCTCTAAATTACTGAAGAACATATAGTTTACTTGTTCTTGCTCTTTTAAAACCTTTTTTACTAAAAGGTTGATGTCTTTTTCTGTTAGTTTAATTACTTTACTCATTTTTTATTTACGATGTTAAATGTTAATTGTTGTTTATAAGTATCTTTAGTACCGCTACTATTCACTTGAATATCAACATAATATTGGTTTGGAATCTTATCTCTCATGTCAAATATAAAATAATATTGATTTGGTGTTCTGTTTAATGGAGTCCAATCTTGAACTTGAACTTCGGTAGTTCCTTCTTTAACATATACCCTATAAAAAGATGAAACGTTTAAAAGAACTTGTTGACCTGTATAAGCTTGTTTAATCGTAACACCAACTTTTCTAATATCACTATTTAAAATTTGTTCGTTCTGCTGTATACCATAGAAATTAAATCCAAATATTTCAGGTTCTTGAGACACAGTTCCAATTTGAATACCTGCTTTATATGGTTGTAATATGAATTGATTTTGTATGTTTGGAATACATTCTCCATTGATAGTCAATCCTGACCAAACATCATAGAACATACAAGGGGTTGGATACCCTGAAAATCCATTAGGTACGACAACTTCATAAACACCTTTAGTTCTTAAACAAGTTGATAATGAACTCATTCCTGATAATGCCAAACCATTAGCATCTTCGATTCTAACATAAGGGTCCATGTCTAAATTAACCAAATCACCATTTTGATAAACATAAAGGTATAATTTATTAACTTGGTTTTTTAAAAATTGATTTCTATCATCTTTAATTAAGTCATCATAGTTTGTTAATAGGTATGGTTGATAGAATGTTTGTGTGTATTTTGAGAAAAATGCTACACTATAACTGTCAGTTAAACCTGTTATGTTTTCAATCTGAGGTAAGTAAGCCAAACCCCACCCTGTAACGCCAGTGATAGAACCGTCAAGGATACCATTAATCTCATCAGTCATATCCATATCAAGGTCTTCGTTTCCTAAATCAAAGTGTTGTCTTGCAACAATAGTTAAACCTGAAAAGTTAACCAACCCTTCATTTTTGTTGTTGTAGATTCCTGGTTGTGACCATTCATCTATTGTTGTTGTTTGATACCAGTTTGAAGGTCTTGTTGAGAAGGCTCTGCTATCCACATAAGTAAGTGGTACTGAACCACCTATGGCACTATTCTTGGCAATGTTAAAATCATTATAATCATAACCTACACCCTCATCCCAAAATTGTGGATTTGAGATACATGTTTGTACTGGAGTTGCTGCGGTTAATCCACTTAAATATATTGAAGTTAAATCTGTCCATGTATTTGCGCTTGTATTATATCTTTTAAATCTATTAATATCGACATAAGCTTCGCTACCATCATCGGTATTAATAAAAATACCATTACAAAAATAAACATTATTAGATGTTTGTGCGGTAACTGAAGACGGTAAGTTTTCAATAATAAATTGTTCTGCAGCATCTCTAATAGTATCTGTTGCAAATTTCATTTGTTGACCATAAGTCATACCTGTTAAAGTAGATTTATATTCCCATAATATATTTGTAAGTGTATAAAATTCGTAATTCCCTCCTTCAGTAAAACCAGTATATTCTGGAGCTTGAGTTGAACCTGTAACCCAATTAACAGCTCCAGCAACGGCTCCACAAGTATTTGAAAGATAATTTCCTTGACCTCTACGATACATGTAACCAACATCTCCATCTTCGGTAATTCCTATGTGTGGCATACTTGAAATAAACAATGTTCCTGTATTTGTAACATGGCTTGCCCATGCTCCTAAACCAACACTTCCAACAAACGGATAACCCGCTAATCCTCCAGACATAAATGGCCCAAGAAATGTATTCATTGATTCAGGAAATTCACCAATATTATTTACACCTGTAAATGTTGGTCCGTCAACATCATCAGAACAAATTCCTTCTGCATATATTATATTATCTGAACTATATCCTTGAGATGCAATAAATCCTGTTGTGTATGTTCCCCATGTTTCGGCAAATACTGCATTTGGATAAGTATATTTTACTGTTTGAGTATATGATGATTGTGCGGGAACTGGATTACAACTTTCAGGTATTCTGAATAAAATTAAGTCGAATGAAGTTGCTCTTCTTCTTTCATTGGACATAAAAGTATTAAGTAATTCATTATCAAATGAAGACGTGTTGGTCATTTGAAGAGTATGGGTCATTGCTGAAGTACATCCTGTTGATATAACTCCTGATGCAATGTCTTGTCTCAGTTGAACCAAGTCTAAATCGAAGATGTATCTTGTGTATCCGTAGTTCGGAATTACATAATCCGATGCACCAAAATTCAGTTCCACAACTGGATTTCTCGCTGTGTTTACATATGAGTTTGATGTAATGGTATTATTCTTATCTATGTATGACCTTAAAATTGACATTTAATCTTTTTCAATAAATATCAATTAAGACGGATATTCTCATTTAAAACTTTTGTCACCGCATTTTGTAGTTCTGTGAGTATATCTGTGGATGATGTTCCGTCTTGTGTAACGGGAACTGGAGGTAATCCAGGATATGCGTGAGTGTGTGTTAATAAGAATCTTGTAATCAAATTAATCAATTCTAATAACTCCTCACCTCTAACCATGCTCGATGTGTTTGGAATAATATCGTCAGAGAACTTATCGTTTGAAATACCATATAACGTATCGTCAAAATTAATCTTTCTCTTTCCCGGTATTGCCGTTTGATTGGACAATAAGAATACCTTATCCGCACCAAGTGCACCAAATGTTTGTGGGTTGGGGAAATATTTTGATTGGGGAACTATAACTGTCTTTGTATCCATTGGGGTACCAACAGTATCTAATTTATAAATCAATCCGTAACCAGCTTGTTTAAGTGGCGGATTCAATTTTATCTTTGAAAAGATATTTGAAATATTGGTAAATTCTTGGCTTTTAGTATTTCTATTTGATGAAGGGTTGATGTAAGAATATGTTAAATTATTTGGTCTGTAAAAAATTGGAAATCTATCCGTTGTTTGAGATGAGAATAATTGAGTCCCTGATTTGGTAATAAATTTACTATTACATGCTTGTATAAACAGATTAATAAAATTAACTGTTTCAACAGTGCTTAACCCAAAAAATTCTTCAGTTGCCACCAATACTTTTAAATTTTCATTAATAGGCGCACCTAATGTTAAATTTTGTGTGTTTATCGAAATGTCAGGTTTAAGTTGATATAGATAAACTGTGCCGGCAAATTTGTCTTCAGCGTTTTCAGGATTGATAATTGTCCATTCCATTAGGTATTTCACCAATAAAACTTTTTCTTCAATCTCAATATACTTCTTAGGTTCCAATGGAATTTTAACACTTGGGAATCTTGTAAGTTGAAGATATCCTCTTTGCTGGTTTGCAACAGGAACTATATTTGGCTGAAGAGATTCTCCTTGGAATTTACCGGCTCTTAATAAGACTTCATTTTCTTTAACAATTAAATCGGCACTACCTCTACCTAAAATGGCATTATCACCTGGTTCAGGGAATACACCTTTATGAACACCCTTTTCAGTTAATATACCACTTGTTTTTTCTTTAAGAGGTTTTGGGCTTTTTATTTGCATACCCGTACCCGTAAACTTATTACCACCCTCATTAAATTGAAAGAACGATGAAGTTGGTGAATAGAAAGTATTTTGAACATAGTATTGGTTCTGATATTTGAAATCATTATTCAAATACATAATCTGTACTAATTCTTTTACTTTTGGTACTTGGTAAATAAAATATGGCAATAAAGGATTGAAGATAAAAGGGTCTCTTTCAGTCCACGCATCTTTTACTTCATCCCATGGTGGGTCGTCAAAGCTTCTGATAATATCTGCATAGTTGTCTGTTATTAGAGTACCTCTAATTCTACCCAACATTAAAGGGTCATTGGTGTCTAATACTAAACATTGATAAAATAAATTATTACCCATTATGCTCTATTTTGAAATTCTTTTAATGAATTATTATACAACTCCTCAACTTTATCTAAATGAAAAGTCATTGATATTAAATTTTTCTTAACGTCCTCAAACTCTAATGATAATAAATCCATCATTTGAACTAAATTACTATTAGGTAAATTTTTTAAATCTTTTTGTTCTTCAATTATTTTAATTAGTTGTTCTTGAGTCATATTATCTTTTCTTATTAAAAACAGGTATAACACCAAGTGGTGTCCATACCTCAGCATCGGAAACTCCATTTTCAGTTTCTTCTTTTGCGGTACCTTGTTTTCCCGCCTTATCAAATAAATTCATAATATTAGGAGAACCATCAGGTAAAGTTCCTGTTGGTACACCTATTTTTTGTAAGAATTGAAGGGTGTTAACACTGGACCTACTTGGGTCACTACCAGGTAGAAATTCTGTGAACGGCATTAAGAATGAAGGTATCTTAGGTCTTTTAATTGGTAATCCGTTAATCAATCTTAGTAAGGCTTGTATGTCATCCAGTAAAGATTTACATTCTCTATAATCTTTAACTAATTGAGCAATTGTAAGTGCAAGTTGAACAAGTCTTAATATGATTGCGTATCTTTGTGTAATTTGATTTTTGGTTATGTCTTGAATAATAATTGATAAAAGATTTATTATATCTTTTTTTAGAATTTCAAATAATGCTTTCAAATAAACCGCACCGATTTCTGAAATAACATTGATGTTGAAAGTTCTGAATTTATTTAAAAAATCCACACCATTATTAACTACATTGTTAACATCTCCACCAACAGTATTACCTGATGCAATTTGTGTATTTGCAGATGTAATTGCTTGATTGATATTGTTTTTTGCACTTGTTTCTAATACCGATAACATTGTGAAAATTGGTAATAACGTTTTTGGTGAAAGAGCACTTGCGGCAACGGCTAAAGGTATTTTTTTTAATACACTTGTGTTGATTGAAACACTGACATTAAAATTTGCAGGTACGTATAAACTCCATGAAGGGTTTTGAGAAATGCTATCTATTATTTTTTCTAAACCCGCAACTTTTTGTTCTGAAGTTAATCCTGATTGTTCGGCTCTAAATGTTCCTAATTCTTGAGTTAAATTTTGATAATCTACAGGAAGTTTAATATTGTCACAATCTATAAATTCCATAACACCATTCTGAACATTATTGATTGTTGAATTAATATTTCTTAAATCAGATTCTGTAAATTTAAAAAACTCATCATCAACACCATCAAGTTCTGCAACTTTGGAAATTCCACTAACATCAATTTGTTTTCTACTATCAAAACAAAGACCTAAAATTCTTTGGGCAATTAAGAAAAAAGAAGATTGGTTTCCAATATCTGCAGGACCAAGTTTGGCTTGTGTGTTTAAGGCACCGGAAAGTAAATTTACAATTTGCATTCCAATATCAGAAGAATCAACCATGTTAATGGTTGAAAAATAATCGTTTAGAAACGGGCCAACAGTATTTAAAGTTGCACCAACAGTATTTCCAGATGTTGTTCCCGATGTAGTATTATCTTCTCTATCTAATAATATTACTCTGTAATAATCACCTGAAACTCCGTTTTCATTTGTTTTAGTATATTGAATGTCGAATAAATCTTGTCCTGAACTTCCTTTATAAACTTTACCGTATTCTTGTTTGTAAGACCTGTTAACATTTGTGGCATCCATTCTTTGATATAATTCCTTATTCATTGGGTATGCAATATCTCCTCCATAAGGTTTAAACTTTTCACTTGTAGATGGGTCCGAATGTTCGTAATACGCTTTACCTACAGGAGTATCTGGAGCGTTTTTTAAGTTACCAAAAAAATCCAAACTTTGTACTGGAATATAAATTCCTTGTTGAACAGGAAGTTGTTGCATTGACCCAATTTGGTTGTATTGGGATTTACTAAATCCTTTGAAAGTTTGTTGTTGAGAACAACCTAACGCCTTAAGTGCGTTTTTTGAAATGATATTTTTAACTTCAGGTTCAATTTTAACCGAAGCCTCTAAAAATTTTTTTCTAAGATATTTGAATGATTCAGGTCCTTGTCCATTTGTTTTACCAAACAAATTTAAAAGTTCATCCATAGACGTTGGTGCGTCTCTTTGAAACCTTTTTTGTTTGTCGGCAATACTATTTAAAGATTTTGAAATTTTTGCAGTGGCTTGGGATGCCGAATTTGCTGCTTGGCTTCTTAAAGTTTTTTCTGCTTGAGATGTTGCATTGTAATCTTTAATAGCATCTAATTGACTACCAACATCTAACCAACCTTGTGATAAATCAGGACTCGGCATCTTATTTTAATTTATAACTTTGTTCCTCATTTGAAACATCTTTATCTATTAGATTTTGGATTAAGTCATCATCTAAGTCCGATAGAGTAAAAGATTCAACATTGCTGTTTGATTTTTCCCAAATACTTGATTGTAATTTTGAAAGACTTAATTTCTTTTCAACACAGTCGTTAACAATCTTTTGTTGTTTTTCAATTACAGGTCCAATAGTTGTCATGTCAGAAGCATCCTTTAACATGGTCAACATTTTATTTTGGATTCTTATTGCAGTATTTCTTTGTTCTACTAACTCATTATAAATTTCTTGCATGAGTGATAGAATTGATTCTTTACTAAAATTAATTTCTTTTCTTTGTGGTCTAGGCATATCAATAAATACTTTTTTTATTAATTTTTCATCCTAGTTTGAATTACGATGTATAATTTTTTAAATCTTTTAATAGAACTTCTAATTTCTTTAGTACTCAAATTAGTCATTTCTCTTAGTGATAATAAAATAACATTTTTATTAAATTTGTTATTATCAGCACCTGAAAATATTGTTTGGTAGTTATCGAATAAATCAATTAACGCATATCCTAATTTTCTTTCGTTATCATTTAAATTTTCATTTTCAATGAATTCTTTAAGTTCTTGTAAATATTTGTTTATTATAACATCACTTTCAACAATATCCTCATCAATTCTATAACTCATGTCAGGTCTTTCTTCTAAACTTGAAGAAATGTCTTCGTAGGATATTTTTCTGTTAGTTTCTTTTTGGTCTTTAATAATTTGACCCATCAGATAATTTTTACATATTGTACCAAAATAGGAATATGCTTTTTTATTTTTATCTGGTTTGAACTTATCGACCTTGGTCATTAAGAACGAATGAGTATCACAATGAATTTCATTGAAGTCCATATCTTTACGATATAGTTTGTAACGTCTAATGATAGATGAAATCATCTTATCTAGAGGTGCTCTTAGAAATTCATTATAAATTTTATTTTTTTCGTGCGAAGATTCAGCAATTAAAAAGTTTCTTACCGCTGTTTCTTCTCTGACATCAAAATAATTTAAATTAACCGCTTTCCTTCCTCTTTTTTTTGACGAAACATCTTCTGTAGTTGCAGAGATTGTTTCTGACATTATGCATTTTCTGATTGATATTTTATGACTCTGTCGTCAGTGAAAAAATATTCTTTTTTTGCAGTCGCCACCCAAAACTTAACCTCGTCTTCTAACATTTTAGGCTCACTGTTTTTATAATTCCAAAATATTGAACCTTCTCTTAAATTAGTGTGTTTGTATGCCAATCTTGGAATTGTCATTACTGATACTGAATTGTATGTTAACCTTAGTAAAAATTCATAAACAAATGTTAATTTTATTGAACTTTTAAATCCTCCAAAATCTTCAATTACTGATTTTTTAATTACCGAACCAGCTGTTTGGAAATTTTGATAGTCATGTAATGTTTCGTTAGTTAACACTCCCATTTCTTGGGTAAAGTTTGCTGCGAAAGTGGCTTCATTTGTAAAACCAACAAAAGTTGTTTTTTCATCTGTGTCAACCACAACAGGTAAAAATACTTGTACTTCAGGGTATGACTCAATGTACATTGCAACATTTTTAAACCAAATTGATGCGTATTCATCATCAAATTCAAAAAATGAAACCCATGTTCCTTTAGCTTTCTCAACACCATAGTTAACTTGAGATGAGTAGTTAGGTTCTTTATCCCAAACTAATTTGACAACATTTAAATCACCAAAGTCGTAAGAGTTTAGTAATGTAACTAAACTTTCTTCTTGAGTGTGTACAATAACAAGTTCCTCAATTTGAGTTTGTTGGGATTTTAATGACGTGATTGCCTTTTCAAAATACTCATCAAAGTTTTTTGCTTTAGATGATTTTAACGGTAGTATAACGGATACTGATAATTTATTACTCATATTATTCTTCTGTTTTTGATATTTGTTGTTCAAATGAATCTGCTCTTGTATTTAAATAACCTTCGAATAATGAGATTACTTTAGAATCAAATTCTTGTTTATTCATAAAATCTTTAGCTGTTTTTTGCATGTTTTCGTATAAATCAGGTTTAATATTATCTTCTAACCAATTTTGAATAAAATCTGCAATATAGTCAGCCATCATAGTTAAATCTGTAACCCAAACTCCATTATCTTCATTCATCCACTCAGGAGATAAGTCAGGAATTTTACCTAAACAAGGTACGTTACATGCCATAGATTCTAATGGGAATGTACCATGCCCACATTTATCGTCAATCCAAACGCTCATAAAACATTCTTTTAATGCTTTAGAAAATTCTTTTTCAGATAATCCTCTCATATCTCTAAATGTAAACCATCTGTATTGAGGGAATTTTAAATAAAACGTTTTAATTAAATTAATCGCATCGCTTTGTTCTCTTGTGTGAACAGCAACAATTGGCATTGCAGGTAATTTTCTTGGGGTGAAATTTTCTGATATGTAAGGTGTTAATATATCAAAAGATGATTGTCTCATTACTCTTTCAATGTATTCTTTTTGTTTGTTGTTAGTTGTGATACACTTGTAAAATCCAAATTGTGCCCATGTTTGTCCTGGTTGTAAAGTTTCTAACAAGTATGCGTATGATTGTGTTAAAACAATTTTGGCACATGGTAATGTTTTTACTTGGTCCATAACGTACCCAAAAATTTCAGGTAGGATTAAAAAATCTTCAGGACTTATTTCTAAATTTTGTCCTTCGATTGATTGGTGAGGTATTTCACTCATGTATTCATTTCCTAACCAAGATTCTACACCGGCATAGTCATTTTTTTCGTGTAAAATTATTGGATTGAATCCACCTCTTTTTAAAGTTAATGCAACATCATAAATGTATTTTACAGATGCTTTTGCATTTCCTTTAGTGTCTTGTGCGAATAAATAAATTCTCGCTTTTTTTTCTCTTAAAGTTTTTATTGACTCTAAAACTTTTTCTTGTGCTAAATTTCCCATATTAATAATGATTGATAAGTTTTTTATTTAATAAACTGTTGAATGCAATTCTGAACGGAATACTTGTGTTGGCTGCCCCTTTCATACCTAATTTGTCATCCAAATCCTCCTGTTCTGTTAGAACAGTATCTAACATCATCTTAACCATTTCAAATTTGATAATGTTAATTTTTGTCTCAGTACCACCAGTGATTGTTTCAGTTGGTGAGTCATCTGTCATGTCTAAGTAATTTTCAATTTCATCCAAATCAACGTAGTAATTTTCTCCAAGTACTTTAATCATTTAATTCTTCAATTTTAGTTTTGAGTTCTTTCAGTGTTGAAATTGAATACTCATTTTTTATGTCCTTGTTATAAAATGTTTCGTATTTGATTAACTTTTTATTTTTAGGATGATTTAATAATAGATTAGGATTAGCGGTAAGTAAAATGTCTACGGAGTCCCAAAGTGAATTAATTGTACTTTCGCTATAAAATTTAACCTGTTCAACTAAGCAACCAAATTTTGCCAAGAAAAACAATGAAGCAGGTTTTGATTTTCCAATTTCATCAGAAACAATAATAATATCGTGATTGTCCCTCATCTCAGTGTAAAAATCATTTAAATCATTCATTCCGCTATATTCTACAGAGCTAGCATGACCAAAAATTTCCATTGTGTGTTCTTTGTAGAGAAAATCGTATACCTCATCTTCATTTTTAAAAACTAAATGATTATTTAGATTTAAAGAACTTACTTCAGAAATAACTTTTCTTTCAATATCCTTTTCATCTTCAACAAATTTCATTTCTTTCCAATTTTCGTTAAGATACCATTTTTCATATTCTTGTTGGATTTTTTTTAAAGTATCCCTTAATATCCCATTAATTTCTATTCCTATTTTCATTCTTCGTATCTTTTTAAAATTTGTGTAATAAGTGGGTTTCTAACAACATCACCGTCACCAAATTCGTGTACACCAACACTTGGTAAATCTCTGAATTTTTTCATGGCATCCCAAAGTCCTGTTTGTGTTTTATCTTTATGTCTATCAAATTGTTCTAAGTCACCTGAAATAAAAAATTTGGAGTTAAATCCAATTCTTGTTAATAACAACTTCATTTGACTTGGAGTTGAATTTTGAGCCTCTTCAAATATAAGAATTGAATTATCAATATTCATACCTCTCATATATGCTAATGCAAAAACTTCAATAGCTTCAATATCTTTTAATTTTTCTCTAGTCTCTTTACCAATAATTTTATTTAATAGATAATACGATGGAAAAATATATGGGTCTAATTTTTCTTCTACGTTACCGGGAAGTGAGCCAAGTTTTTCTTCAGCCTCAACCGCTGGTCGTACAATAATAATTTTTTCATAAGGAGTATTTGGGTCACTTAATAAATCAACCGCTCCTTTCATTGCTATGTAACTTTTACCAACACCGGCCGGTCCCGAACAAATCGTAATTTGATTTGATTCTAATTTTTCATAATATTCTTTTTGACTTTCCGATAAAAATTTTTGTTTTGTTTTTCTTTTTATGATTGAACAAATTTGTTCTTTTTTTGATTTAACGATTTTTTCTTCGTTTAAATTTGAAAGTTGAGTAGAAGATACTCTCCTTGTTGTTTTTCCCATCCGTTTGTTTTTAATTGTTAATATTTTACGTAATCTTTAACTTCTCTAATTTCTGAGAGTGTGAGCAAATTGATTTCATTTTTTAAACTAAATCTTTCATCATTAGTAAAATATACTTTTCTCGCCAAAGATATAAACTCACCTTCAAATCTTTTTTCTTTTTCTATAATTCTTAATTTGTCCTCAACATCCCAAAGAGATGAATTGATTTCAACTAATCGATGATAAAGTGATTCGATTTCAACGTTGTCTAAGTAAACTGACGATAAATTGTATAAAATTTCAAATTCTTTATTTACAAAATCTAATTTTGTTTCATCGGAAATTTTAGTTTTTTTTACTTGAAGAATTGATAGTTTATCAATCATTTCTCCAATACTAACTGGAACTGATACCATGGTTTTTTATTTAATTTTTATCCTTTTTGTGGACATAGGCTCTCTCTTAAACACTGTTTTACCACCATCAGGACTTTCGTAAATCCAAGGAGTTTCTAATTCTAAAGTATCTACTTGAGATTTTATCCATAAAAAAGTTTTTGTAAGTCCTGTTAAAAGAGGTTGACTAACCTCCCACCCAACTTTTTCACGATAAAGTTTATTGTCAGAATTTCTTCCTTTAACACCAAGAGGACATTTAAATCCATATTTTTCTACGAACTCTTCACCATCAATATTTTCGATTGATAGGTTTTTTCCTGATATACTAATTGCCATTTCGGCAAGTTGATTAATTGTAACCATTTCTTCACTTCCAATGTTAACAGGTCCGGTAAAATCTGATTCCATTAATCTAAGAACCGCTTCAACGCATTCTTCAACATAAAGGAATGAACGAGTTTGTTCACCATTACCCCATACTTCGATGATATCTCCGTCTTTGGCTTCAACAACCTTTCTACACATTGCTGCTGGTGATTTCTCTCTACCACCTTTCCAAGTACCTTGTGGACCAAAGATGTTATGAAATCTTGCAATTCTTACATTTAACTTATAGTTTCTATGGTATGCCAAAAATACTCTTTCAGAGAATAACTTTTCCCATCCGTATTCTGAATCAGGGTTTGCAGGGTATGCAGAACTTTCTTCACAGTTTGGATTTAATGGGTCAAGTTGATTGTGTTCAGGATACATACAAGCTGAAGAAGAGTAGAATACTTTCTTAACTTTTTTCTTAACACATTCTCTTGATACGTTTAAATTAATAGTTGCTGAGTTGTGCATAAGATTTGCATCGTTCTCACCAGTGAAGATATAAAGAGCACCACCCATGTCAGCAGCTAATTGATACACTTCATCCACCCCTTCCTCAATAACCAAATCTACGACCTTAGGGTCTGTTAAATCCCCTAAAATAAATTCATGACATATCTCATCTTCATAGAAGTGTTCATGTCTTTTAATATCACAAATTCTAACGTGGTTACCCTCTTCTTTTAATCTTTTTGCGAGGTGACCTCCGATGAATCCACCTCCCCCTAACACAACTATTTTCTTACCTGTCGATTGATTCGTTTGCAATTTCATATTCAATATTTAATTTTTCAAAAATTTTATCACAGCTGGTTTTATCGCTGGTCCATGACACAAGGTCAGACTCTTCAAAATATTGAGGATTAACCCACCAATCTTCAAAGAATAATTCAGGATTCTTTGCGTGAGATACGTCAGAACAAATTAATTGATATCCTTTTGATTTTAACAATTCACGTTGTGGTATTTGTTCTTTATTAACAAACTCATCTCCAAGGTATGCGTCGTGTTCTATTGTGATTATTTTGAATGTGTAATCACTCTCAATAATTTTTTGTAGTAATTTATATCTGTCACCACATCCTTCCATATCTAATGTTAGATAATCAATTACTTTGTCATCGTAATAATCTTTAAGTAATTCGTTGTAGTTTTGATTAAGACAATCGGCTTGAATAAATTTGCATTTTCTTTGTTCCCATTGTGTATTAAAGTCTTGGATGTCTAATGAGATTCCATCCCATCCATTAAGTTCTAAAAGATATGTGTTGTTAATTTTCATTGGTAAAGAACAACCAAGGTCTAAAAATTTACCTGATTTTCCTTCGTTCAGATAATAGACAAATAAGTCTTGTCCGCACTGTGAGTATGATTTCATAGTTTTTTTTTTATTAAAATAGTTGATTATCGTCCTTAAATAAATAACAATCGTCAAAAGAGCCCTTTATCATCGGTACGTATGTTGTTGGATTTCCTGGATATAGGATTGATTTGTATGAATTTTTTGCAATTAAAGATAAACAATACATCTGTAATAGATATTCATCTTTGCTTATTTTGTATTTTGATTTGAAAGTGTCGTTACTAATTTCACACATTTCCATGTGAAATCCTCTTAATGTTTCTGAGGTTGGAATCTCTTTAATTGTCTTGAGATTGAGACCACATCCTTTAAAACTATTTAAAACTCTATAATCATCAGTCTGTAATAATATTTCTTTATCTGATAAATTGATTGAATTAATAATCTTTAAATAAGCTTCAAGACTTGGTAATTTTGTTTCACCTCCTTTATCGGTACTTCTAGCCCAAACAAATATTGTGTTATTCAAATCAATATTGTTTGACTTTAAAAGATTATTGTAACAATCCAATACTAACTTACTGGGGTTAAAAAATTTATTTACAATTTTATTTGTTATTTTAAAGTTCAACAACTTTACATCATCACCTAATCCCCAACCTGTGGTATCTGATTTCTCTATAAAAAAAATTTTCTCTTCATCTGATATATCTGAAAAATCTAGCTTACCTTCTTTTTTTTCAAAAAACAAATCATAAATTTGTTGGTTATAATAATCTATTTCCAAATGCTCAACTGGAAACCCATTCAATTCTAAAATTACAATTTTGCGTACAATCCAATTAAAAATTGAATATAGTCCCGAATGTTTTTTGGAAGTGTAGGTTTTGGTTTCTTGGGAATATAGTTCGTAATAATGGTTAGATAATATATCAGATAGTTCCATTTTGTATTTGAGTTATAATTTTTTTAATTCCCTCTTTTAATGAAATAGTCGGTTTCCAATAATTTAAAATGTATGGGTCTGGTTCATTTCTTTTATTTAATTGAACTGTATCTGTTTCTTTTGATGGGGTTATTTTACAAGGAATATCCTCATTTATAATGTTTGCGACATCTAAAATGGTATTCCACTCAAAGTTTGTAATGTGTAATTCCTTATCTCTGTCTATCTCATTATACTTTTGAGATAAAATCATCAACGCATTTGAACAATCTTCAGCATGAAGGAATTGTCTTTCTTCTGTTCCATCGGTCATCATTGTGATATGACCATAATCTTTAGCTTTAATGATAAAGTCAGTAATTACGTGAGATTTTTCTAAATTATGTTCAGGTCCATAAACGTTCCAAAACTTAACTATGATACCACCTAAAGCTCTTGTATACGATTCTCCTAATGCCTTAGCAACTCCATAAGGAGAATAAGACATATTAGACATTTGAGATGATGCAAATATAAATGGTTTCCTATATGACTTTAATGCCTGAAATGTGTGTACCATAAGTCTTGCATTGTTATCAATAAAATCATAAGTGTGCTGATACTTTTTTAAGTATCTTGAACCACCTACATCAAATGCCAAAAACATTACAAAGTCTGACTCACTTACACGAGAGTCAACCATTCCTTTAATTCTCAAATCTTGTATTTGGTCATCTTCGACATCAAAGGTTAAAACTTCGTGACCTCCTTTTTTTAAGAATTCACAAAGTTCTGCGCCAATTTGTCCTGCTGAACCTAAAATTAGATACTTCATTTTTTTAAATATTTTTCAAAAAAGTAATCTTCCGCAATTGGAAGTTCCTGAGCTAATTTGAAATTTCTTTCAATTGCAGGAATCATCGATTGATATTTTTCAACAGATAACGTTGACAATGTTGGGTCATCTTCTAAGAAGATTACTCCTGTTGGGTCAAAATGTTTGTGAACAATTTCTTTTGAACCCCAATATACAGGTACAGTTCCCATGACAAAATTGTCTGTTAATTTTTCTGTAAAATACCCTGGAGAGTTGTCGTTTTCAATTGAAACTGAAAACATATAATCTCTCAATCCATCTTCCTTATCTTTTAATTGATTCGGTCTACCTGAACCAAATAAATCAACTTTATCTTTTAATTTTTCAACCCAATTCAATCTGTTTTGATGACCACGTAACCATCCTTTATTTGATGCAATCATACTAACTAATTTAGTTTTTGGGTGAATCATTCTATTTTCTTGCCATATCCAAGGTACCGCATTTGATATTGTGTATTTAAATGGTTCTCCAAGTTCTAAAAGACTATCCATACAAGTAAAAATCATTTTATAATGTTCTCTAATCATATCCAAGTTTTCCTTGATATATTTGATGGTTCCTTCATTCATTTGTGGAGATTCTAACAACCATCCAATCTTTTCCATTGACGGGTCTTTTAATCCCCAATCTCTGATGTAGTTATCAACATAAACACTTGTATCATAAGGTTCGTTTGTTTCTTTTGTTAACCACTGTAATGTCTTTGGTAAGTTTCTTGCAGAAGAACAATCGTGTTCTCCCCAATAATCGGAAACTTTTCTAATTTTAATTTTTTCGCTCATATTAATTCGTTGGTTTTAATTCACCGTCAGAATAGATTACGTCCATTTTAGTCCAATCAGGTTCATACATATCGTAGTATTTTTGAGGACCACTTGGACCAAACCAAATTGACGGTGCTATTACTTTTTTATTTATGTTTTTATTAAGGAATGCGCTCCACCAAGAAAATGTGGAGTTCGGAATTATATTATTTTTACAAAGAGACATCATCCACATATCCACATAATCATCTTCATTTACCAGAGTGGTATTGTCACCGGTAAAATTGTTTGATAACCATTCTTTATCGTCACCAAACAAAAATAAATGACTGTATGAACCAATCATTTCTAATGCTTTGTCTAAGTATTCTTTTGAAACACTCGGATGTATGTGCGGATTTTGTTTGTAATCTCCAAATCTAATATGAATCGAAGCTGTATTATCTTGATTAAGTTGTGGATATTTATGAGTAATTTCAGATATGAATTGCTCTGTCGGTCCAAAAGTTTCTCTAATCTTATCGTTGAATCCTAATAAGTTTTTGCCGCTTTGGAAATAACCTTCAAACACGGTATTATCTTCAACAGGATTTATTTCTGAGAATTCCCAAGGTCCTTCATGAACTTTGGTAAATCCGTCAATATTGTCAACAAATTTTAAATTCCTAAAAATATTTTCTTTGTAATGAAAAGTCTCTCTACCTTGCATTGGAGTCCAAGACCTCGGAATGAAAACAGTTTCTCTGTTATGTTTCCACCCTTGAGCTAACGCGTGTCCCGCTTGAAACATTTGATTACCTAAACCACCCATTAAATTGCATGATATTAAGTTACTCATAAATTATATGTTGGTGTTTTCCCATGCTTCCCATACAAAATCAAATTCATATCTTAATTTGAATCCTAAGTTTTTTAAACTTTCTTGTATGTTGTTATGTCTTGATTCATAGTTTTCACCATATCTGTGGTACTGAACCTGAAGATATTTTACCTTATTAATAATTCCTGACTTAGTCCATTCTTCCAATAAAGGATATTCTTCTCCTTCAATATTAACTTGTAAAAGGTCAACCTTCTCAATGTTATGTTTTTGTAGGTAATGTTCTAAAGTGTGACAAGTGATAGTAATTTGGTTTGAAGATGATAAGTGTGCAGATGTTGCATCACCATCAACAGAGAACGTAAGTTCTTTTTCTTCTGTGGATATTCCAAAATTTTCCGTTTTAATCTTTTCTCTATTATTTTTCAAATAGTAATCAAATTCGTTTATCATCTTGTTATAAAATTCTGGAATTGGCTCAATTGTTAGAATATTACAATTAAATTTTTGTGACATTCTTTTTGTCCATAATCCATGATATCCACCTAGTTCAATAACTTGTGAATTTTCATCTAAAGGGTAGTCAATGATTAAAGTGTCATCGCCCCTAGCTGCGTTCCATTTTTCGTTTGGCGTCATAATTTTTCGTATTCGGTTTTATTTCTTATTTTGTTTACAGTACTAACCACATTTCCCATATTAACTTTATGGTCATTGATGGGGTTAGACTCATTATAAATGTAATTTATCTCAGGTAGAAATCTATAATGTTCCTCTCCAGACATTTCAAACATTGGGAACATAAATGATAAATCTCCAGCAACATTCCAATAATTACCATTCTCATCTTTTAAATCTTCCTCTTTAATCTTTTTCCATAACCAAGACTTCCAAGTTCTAAGATGAGATAAGGTAAATGTTTGTTTTCTAATATTGGTAAATTGTGTTGGTGCTTTTGCAAATCCGGGTCTACCATCGTGGTATTTGAATGAACCACTTGTCATCCAAACATTTGAATCTTGATAAACTTCATTAATTCTTGTAAAAACATTTGGGTCAGGTAACCAGTCGTCACCATCCACCTCAACGCAAATTTCTTCACCAGGTATTGCTCTCCAATTAATAATTTGGTCGTAATTTCCTGGTTGATATAATTTGATGTGATTTTCTATTAAGATGAATCTTGAGTCACCTTCTATAGTTTTTTTAATAACTTCTCTTGTATTATCCGTAGATAAGTCATCAGTAATATAACACGTAAAGTCTTTAAATCTTTGTGACATTATACTTAACAAAGACCTTTCCACATAAGGAGCACAGTTATATGTTGTTGTTAATATTATCACGAGAGGACTTTATTGTATTCTTCTTTTATTTGATTTACAACATTTGTTGTATAATATTTTTCTAAATCTGACGGGACTTCGGTTTTTTCTTTGGATTCAACACTACCTAAAGAGTTAACTCTATAAATCCAACTTGGTTTTCCACATAACCAACTTTCAATTGTGGTTCTTCCTAATTGAATTCCTGCAGTTTCTGTGCATTGGTTAATTAATTTTTCAACATTCCAACCAGATTCAAAATATTTAACATGGGGTTGTGTTAAAACGGTTGATAAATAATTTTGTTTATCTTCTCCCATTAACCACAATTCTTTATTGTTATCTTTTGTATAGTCGATTAAATCCATTATAGCTTCTCTTCTTAGATAATCTATTGTACCAACAAATAAAACAGCATCTTTAACCTCGGATTTAACTGGTTTAAATTTTTCATTATCCACAGGATTATAAATTATCTCAATCTCTTCTTCAGGTATTTCAAAATTTCTTACAATATAATCCTTAATCTCAGGCCTAATTGCTATGTATTTTTTAATTGATTCGTGTTTGATTGGGTCTTCTAATTCAATAACCTCAGAGTGTATAGAATATACCTTATCTATTTCAGGATAAAATTGAATCATTCTTTCTGCAACAGGTTTATGTTGCATATGGATGATATCAAAATCAACTTCTGATACTCTGTATAAAACATTCTCAGTTGATGGTTTAAACCCTTCTGGTGAATTGAATCCCCACTTACCATCTCCAAGTTTAAATCCTGGTGCTTCTTCAAATGAAACACATTTGATTCCTAATTTTTTTGCCATATCGGTTAAAGGACCTCCAATTTGAGAAAGTACTGTAACGCTATGGCCAAGTGCTTTTAATCCTTTGGCAAGTTCATAAACATATAATTCTGAACCTGTTAAAGTTTTGAAGAACATACAGGAGATTAAAACCTTTAACTTCCTGTTCTTATCGAAAGCGACTTTTGCTGGCAAAAACTCAGAATATTTGTTGGCAAATAATTGTTTGTTATCTTCCCACTGTTGGTTAGTTTGACCAATAGATTTGTGAGTAATTCTAATGTTAGTTATTACACCGACCTTAGTACCCTTAAGAAAGTTCTCAAAACAAAATGCAACATCATAAAAATGGAACCCTTGGAACTCTTCGACAAAGTTTGACTTTAATCTTTCTTTACTAACTGCAAAGAATAATCCATCAACCATTATAGTTTCCTTAATATTGTTATTTAAGTCATCGGCATATTTTGAAACCCATTTTTTACCTTCGTGTTCGTGGTTCACAATACCAACCATCTTTCTTCTATCTTCCCACCATTGACCGCTAGCAGGCATGTTGGTTGTGCCCGCCATACCGATAATACCAAAATCACTTTTATCAAAGTGTTTCATCAGTTTGTGGTACCAACCTGTCGTATCAAAGTAAATGTCGTCATGACAAAATACAACTATGTCAGTTTCTGACTCGGATAGAATTTCGTTATAAACTTGAGATAAAGATTTTTCTCCGTTATTAACTTTTTCTATTACATTAATTTTTTTAAATCCTGAACTTTTCTTTAAGTATTCTGTGAATTCAGGGTTTGGGGTTCTTGTTGAATATCCTACTGTTATCATTATTTAAACCATTTTTTCTTAGCTTCTTTAATAATTTCGTGAGTTGGTTTTGTGGGAGTTATTTTGGCAGTTAATACACATTCTAAAAGAAACTCAGCTAAAAGATGTTTCTTTTCTACTTTTTTGATTAACTGAATTAGGTCATCAAGATTTTCGTAATACTTTCCCATATTGTATTTTTTATTAAATACCCGTGCTCCCAAATCCGTTATCCCCACGTTCTCCTTTTGTTATTGTTTGAACCATTTCTATTTCAACGTATTTTCCACATATAACGGGACAAAGAACGGCTTGAGCCACTTTCATTCCTTTGTTGATGGTTACTGATTTATTTGTTGTGTTAAAAACAATAACTTTAATTTCACCATCATATCCTGCATCTACAGTTCCTGGTGTGTTTAAAACGGTTAATCCTTGTTTAAGAGCCAATCCGCTTTTAGGTCTTACCTGAACTTCATATTCCTCAGGTATACCAAATACTAATCCTGTTGGAACCAATCCTCTACCAAGAGGTTCTAATGTGATTTCTTCTACAGAATGTAAATCAAATCCTGAATCTGACTCATAATTGTAAAATGGGTCAACAGCATCTTCGTGTATTTTTTTAACTTGGAGAGTTCTTGTTTTCAATCTTCTGTTGATATCCACATCAAACTCTTCCATAGTAAATCCTAATAATTCTTCAATTTCTTTTTTTGATTCATCATCAGGTTCGATACCGGCTTGTTGTTTAATTTTTTCAAATTGTTCCATGATGTTTTGCATCATTTCAGGGTCTATTTGGTTTTCTAAGCTCATTTTAGTTTTTTTAATTTTTTAATTAATTCTATTAAAACCACAACATCTTTCTCACAATATTTCACGATGCCTTCAATATTTTTATCAATCCAATATGCTTCATGAACTCTGTTACCTGTTACTTCTGTATTCTTAGATGACTCAACACCCATACAAACACACATCAATTCAAGGGATGCAAATTGACCATAACCACCATATTGCCATATGTCTTTGGTATCAATTGCTTTAACTTCCCAAGGTTTGGTATCATAACTTGGTAATAATTTTGGTGGTTCCAAACCGTACATCATCATACGTTTTGCCAATGTTGGGATATCAAATCCTTTAACATTATGGCCACATAAAAAGAATCCTAAATCACCTGTACGATTCAATAATTTTTGAACGTCTAAAAGTAATTTACCTTCATCTTCACTGTGGAAAGATTGTAGTTTAATGGTACCATCATCCATAACAAACGCAACACTAACACAAACTATCTTTAAGAATTCAGGAACTAATGCAGCTCTATTAACAAACAATTGGTCAATAGGGGTATCAGCCTCCTCAGGAAATCTTTTTCTAAGATTGTCTTGGATATGTTCAAATTGAAATGAAAGTTCTTTTTTATTTTTTTTAAAATTTTCCCAATTGGATTCGCATCCAACTGTTTCAATATCTAAAAATAAAAACTTTGTTAATGGTACATTTATCATACGATTGATTTATAAAATTCTGCTCTTGCTTTTGTTACAACATTTAAATCATACTTGTCTTTAACAGTTTCGTATAATCTTTCTCCCATATCTTTTGCCATGTTTGGATTCTTAACTAACTTCTCAATAAACTTAGCCCAATCAGAATGGTTTCTGTTTTCATCGACTAATAATGCATTACCATCAACAAAATTACCGTGGTCCAAACAATGTTTCAAATCAATTGTGTAGGGACCTAAATTAGATGCAATAATCGCTTTCTTATAGAATCCCGCTTCAATCACTTTTAATTGAGATTTCATTCTGTTAAAGATATGATTTTTAATCGGTGCCAAAGATACATCAAATTTTGAATAATTCTTAGCATAAGATTGGACAGGTCTTGTCCACACCCTCAAATATGGTTCGTTCATTTCATTTGGGTATCCTTCAGGAGAGAAAACATTTAAATATTTTTTATAATCTTCGGATACAGTAGAATAGTTTTGTGTAAATATTCTTTCATATTGAGCCCAAACAGTCTCATGAGGAAGAATATCTCTTTTCTTGTGTTCACCTGTTTGTTGGTTAATTTCAGTTACACTACCTCTCGTATCAAATCCACATAAGACATATTGTAATTTATCTTTATATTGTGTTAACTTACTAAACGATTGGTCTAATAATTGTAAATCGTGCAAGTGGGAAGAACCACCTAACCAACCAATTCTTAATCTATCAGATTCAGGAGTTGGTTCTTTAAATTGAGATTCATTAGGGTTAATTGCATTAGGGAAAATAACAACATTCTTATTCAATTTCATAATCTCATCCGCAAAGATTGTTGTAGTTGTTGTTACATATTTTGCAACCTTAAGGTTTGCGGTAATCTTTTCATTGATTTTATTAAATCTAATGACATCATGGATTGGATGTTCTTTTGTTGGCATCCAGTAGTCATCGATATCATCAATGGTGACAATACCCATCTCATTAAGTTTTTGAATTAATGCGTGAGATGCTTCAAAATCAGGATTAAGACTTCTGTGGAAAGCAATAATTTGGTATTTTTTCCAAAACTCCATGTTATTCATTGGGACATCATATATGATGTCAATATGAAAATCGTCAGGATATAAATTTTGTAAAAAAACGTGAGGGTCAACAGACCTAAATTTGCCCACTCCTGTTTTATCAGATGGGACTACAAGTACATTAATTTTAGACATTAGTTTTTATATTATTTTTAAAATATAATACTTTATGTCAAATAAGAAAAGTGGTTAAGACGTTTTTTTGATTTTTGTTACTCTACCTTCAAATATGTGTTTCCCAACTTTAAATGTGAACATTTCGTTAGACTTTTCCGTACTTTCAACTAATAAACCATTTTCTTCTAATGCTTCATTAACCGCTTGAGAAATCATCTTTTTGATTAACTTATAATCAATTTGTGTATTAGATGTTGGTTGGGCTTGAGCTGTTTTTGGTTTTGCCGATTCAGGAACATATCCTGTATTATTTTCTCTCATTAATCTTGATGCTTTTTCAATCAAATCGTCAGATAATGTTGCAGTTTGTTGTGCTGGTTGTGCAATAGGATTTTCCATCATTAACTTTTTGATTTCATCAGGTAACTTTGAGTTCTTGATTGCATCAACAGTTGGAACACCGACTGGCTTTGTATTCTCTCTTGGTAGTTGAGATAAATAAGGTTGCATTTGTTGTGATGGTTGTTCCTGTAAAAATTCTTGAGGAATATTATATCTTGCAGTTGGAACATCAAATTGTTGTTCTAAAGATGTTGGAGGTAATCCCCCTTGAGCTGTTCTTGGTTTAGTATCCATTGCGTTCATAATAGCTTTGGCGTTAACAAGTTTTGACATTAATTGGTCCATAATAATTACGTTTGTGGGGTTGGTGTTGGAGATGGTGTAGTTTGAGTTTCTTGTGGTTGTTGTGTTGGTTGTGGGGTTTGTTGTGGAGGTACGTTATCAAATTTAGCGTTTATTATAACACTCACCATACTTTTGTCGCCATTTAAATTATAACCTGGTCTTATTTCATTGTAAACCTCACCAGTCGGCTTATTAGATAAGATTTTGTCTAATCTAAATAATCTCCAACCAGGTAATGGTTGTTCTCCTTTATAAGCCGTATGAGAGGCTCCTTCATTATCCCAAGCTCTTAAAACTTTATTCCCTGACTTACTCACACCTAAACAAACGGGTTCGATTTCTCTAATACCTCTACCGCCAGGTTCGTCTCCGTCATAATAAATTACGACTCTTTGCCTGTTTTTAATCGCATCGATGATACTATCCATAGATGCAATTTCGGTTATAACTAGTTTAAGTGATTGTTGTAGTTTCATTAAAAGTTAGGATAAGGTTTTGATGAATTAAATTTGTTTATTTTAATTTCACTTTTTCTTTCAACAACATCGGTGATGGTTCCTGCGTTTACATTGTAAACATCCAAGAAAGTTCCTGTACCTCTGCCCATAGAATCTCCATCAGCAACCGCATCACGGTTTACAGATGAATAAGGATTACCTTCTTCGTTGTAATCATTTCTTGGAATAAGTTTAGCTCTCTCCATGTCAGCGATAGCTGTCAATGCGTTTGGTTCATTTTGTGTTAAATCAACTGCGATTTCTAGTGCCATGTTTTTATAATTTAGAAATTAGTTCGTTTATTCTTTTTAAAGACTCAGTTACGGCACTATCATATTTTTGTAGCGTAGATGCGTGTTTCTGAGAAGGTCTCACATTTGTAAAATCTTTTTTCTCGTGTGGCTTTATGTACTGATTCTGCATTCCAGTATCAGCTTTGTTTCTTTTGGTTAAATCCAATCCTTGTCTCATTTTTCTTAAGATATCATTAACCCAATTTTTCATTAGAACTCCACCGTTCAATACAAAAGATGGTTCGTTATGATTACCTTTAAAATTATCAAAAAAGTTTTTAATCCTTTTAAGTTGTTTGTAATCGATAAAATTCTTAGTTTGAAGTTCTTGATTTCTTTTGAATCCCTCAACATTCTCATTTGCACCTTTGACCATATGAAAACATTTCTTCATATGTTCCTGTTTGTCTTTTGGAAACTCTATCTCACCTTTGGGATTATTGTATAAATCTTTATTCACTTCCTAACAATTTAATTATATCTTTTTTTGATAACCCTTCTTTCTCAGCTTGTTTTAAAACTGACTTAATGTTTCTTTTAATCATTGAAGATGCTTCAACACTTCCGTCTCTTTTACCAACTTCAGAATTATCTGTTTTCTTTTTACCCATTAAAATATCTTCAACCACTTTAATCATTTTCTGTTTTTGAATTTCAGAAATTGTCATTTTAGCAATAAAGTTCTTGTCGTTCTTATATTTTGATTTCTCGTCTTTTTTACCTGACGGGTCTTTTCCTTGTTGTTTTGTTCTATCCACCGCTTCTTCTGGAGACATATCTAACTTATCAACGTAATAGTCAAATGTTTCTTTACCATCCAAATCTTTTGTTTCTTCGTAACCAAAAGCACCTGACATATCCTCCTCAGTAAATTCTTCAACAGACTCACCATAATAAGTTCTATAACCACGAGAAATTGGGTCGTTAGTAATTCTTGCAGCAGCAACCGTTTGGTCCATTGTTTTCTTTGGGTGTAACTTAGGGTCTAAAATTGGGATAGATGAGTTTGACAATGCTCCATCCAAATTAACCAACTCTTCAATTTCTCCTTTAAGGTCTTTTGTGGATTTTTTCTTTTTGTCTTTCAAAACTTTTTCCAAATATTTTTTTACAGCCTCAAGTTTTGATTTTGGTACTTTAATAACGACATCTCTATCTCTAGCTTCTGTTATAGTTTCCTCAGCAGATAGGTATAAAGAATAAGAATCTTTACTTTCTTTAAGGAAAAAATAATACGGTGATGAATAAAATTCTTGGTTTACAGTTAACATCTGTTCTTTTTAATCTATAAATACTAGGTGATAAGGTATTTATCAATAGTTTATGGCATACCAAAATATTAATCAATATAATTTTAGAAGATGGGGTCTACTACCTGTGAACGAAATCACGGACATTTGCCTGGCGTCAGATGAAAAAGATTATGACCAAGAAGTTATTTTTTCACCTTTATTAATTGGTGAAGATGATGGTAATAGAATGCCGTTTAAGTTTGATATCAATAATACTGCGACAACATTATGTCAATCAGCCTCATGTTCTTTTGATTATCAAACGATTGTTTCTGAAAATTATTGGAACCCCGGTAATATTGACCCTAATTTTTGTCCTGTTGTAACTGAATTGTGTGACATAGGTTTAACAGGTATTGATAACGGACTTGTTAAAAAAATGTCAGGAGAGACAATTGAATTAACAACAGGGTTATACACAACATCAGCCGACACTTATAGCAGATACAAGTATGATAGGAGAATGAAAATGCATCCTATTACAGGATTTACAACATCGGCAAACAGATTATGGGACGACGATTCATATACTTACAATTTATCATATTCAACTAACGGAGATTCTGTTGGGTATTATGCCACATTACAAGGAGGATTTTACCAAGGGTTTTATAAAGTACCTGAGTATGACTATCAAGTTTTTCCTGAAAGAGTTAATTTAGGTTGGACTGCGGAGTTCATGTTGAGATACAGATGGACTGGAGATACTTCAGGAGGTCTTAACAATCGTTATCCAAACAACAAAGGAACTTTCTTCTACATGGGAGCAAGAGCCGAAAACAAATTTTATCACTACGCTGACGGTCATCCAAAACAAGATACAGGATATACAAGAGTTACTTCTGGTTTAACTTGTATGCACACTTGTGAATGTGAACAAACAGGAATTACCGCATCTCACGGATGTCTACCTGTTTATCAACCATCAGGTGTTACGTCGACAACTTGTATGTGTGGATGTCCTTGTAGTTGTGAAACTCACGCAGAATATCCAGAAAAAGACCCATTGTTCGATGAAGTATCAAACGCACTATCATTAAGATTAAGTGGAGACACAGGTAGTCCAAAACTTTGTATTAAAACATATACACTAACTGGTCATTGTGAGGCAACGGGAACTTGTCTTACCGGACAAACATACGTTACAGGAACATCCATAAATGAGTGGTGTTCTACAAGAGGAATCTTTGATGATTGTTCAGGAACCACTTATGCAAATGTTGAACATTGGGTTCAAATTGACGTTGTCTTTAGAAGAAGGGAATGGTTTGGTGAATGTGACTTGTGGGATAAAGGGGGGTTAGGTTTAATAGTTTCAGAGCAATATACCGCAACAACAGCAAATAATAGTATTAGTTTAATACAACCACCAATAACACACGAAAAAGATTATGACCCGGCAAAAACTGAAGTTGTTAATTTTAGTAATGATTGGCTTGTTGAGGAACCTTTCAGAGTTGGTACTTTAAAAATTTATGTTAATGGTAAATTATTCATGGTTGCTGAAAATTTTGAAGAAATCATACCAAGACTTTTAAATGTTGAAAAAGAAAAACAAATAGGTGTTGGATACAACATCTCTTTAGGTGGAGGAACTCAAGGACTACACGATAACTTAACTTTCTCAGGAGGGTGTCCTGATACGGTCGATGAAATAGTTTATCAACAAGACCCTGAATGCTTAACAACAAATGACTTAGACCATACAATTTATTCGGGTTTAACAACTCAAATACATTTGGAAGAAATCTTTGGTGGTAGTATGATTGGGGATATTAGTGCGTTTAGAATGTATACTGAACCATTGGATGCGGGACAAATAGCTCACAACTACAGAGTGTTAAAAAACAAATATAACTTATTAAATCCAAATTGCCCTAATTGTGTTATTGTAATACCAAACAATGACCTATATTATCTATCATTCCCTTGTAATGATTTATATTATACAATGTATGTATGTCCTACACCAACACCAACTGTTACTCCATCGGTGACTCCAACCAACACCCAAACACCAACTAATACCAAAACCAACACTCCGACACCAACTAATACTCCAACATTAACACAGACTCCAAGTTAAATTTAATATAAATGTATACAACAGACTGCAATTATTTTAAGATAACAAACTATAATACCGTTCAACAAGGGTATTATGCTTGGACAGGTTGTACTGGAATTTATAGTGTTACA
>Ga0214919_10000503_pt1 | contig 66847 bp, 47 predicted proteins | sample LL1503_MetaG_FD_177994 | JGI IMG/M metagenome (GOLD analysis project Ga0214919, IMG submission 177994) | Freshwater microbial communities from Lake Lanier, Atlanta, Georgia, United States - LL-1503 | ecosystem: Environmental > Aquatic > Freshwater > Lake | place: USA: Georgia | collected... | reverse complement strand
GTTCCATTAAGACCTTCTAACAGTGCCTCTTTGGTTTCGCCCCAACGACTTTCTAATAGTTCTTGTGACATTTAAGTCTCCTTGTTAAGATTAAAGACCTGCCAGGCGCTTGAGGTCAATCACGTTGCTGCGATCTTCCGACACACTGGGAACAGTATTTTTATCACCAGTTACTGAGGTAATAGATTCTGCAATTACTTTACGGGCTTTCACAGATCTATCTTCCAACACTGCTGGTAGATACTTTTCAAAAGCATTTTTCAAACGGGGTGTTTGAACGCTTTCGAGTAAATTACGCATGACTTCTTGCTTTTCCTGGTTTAAGGGACGTAGCAATTCATCCATTGTGCTTTCACGCTCATTGGATTCTTTAATCATACGCAGTTCACGTTCTTTTGACTCTACCACGGCCTTTGCAGTACGGGTAATGTCAATTGCTTTACGCAATTTCTGATCTTTCTCTGCGATGACATCGTGTAGTTTACGGACTTCTGCCTTCTCATTCAAATGAGTGGCCCCGAACTCTGATGCATACGCTTCAAAAATTCTACGACCAAAATTGTTCTCACGAGCAACTTTGATATCTTCTTGTAACTGATTCAACTCAGCCTTGAGATGACGGCTAACAGCTTGACTCATTTTCTGAGCAGATTCTTTTACGAAACGGCTCTTCAACTGTTCAAGTTTGCCACGTGCTTCACGTACCAGACGTACCTTTGTCTCTACGACATCGCGTTTGTCTTTGGCGAATTCTGTGATTTCACGTGCCAATGCTTGCACCACGAAGTTTTCAAGTTTTGCAACTCCTTCAGTGTGCATTTTGCGGTCTCGGCGTAATTCGCCAATTTCTTCTGCAAGTTTAGAAACCATGAAGCCGTTAAACTTCTGTGCTGATTCTTTCATCTTGTGTTGGAAACGAACGCGATCTTCCGTAAGTGCTTGCTTCTCAGCAGCCACTTGCGCAATTTCTGCGGCCAAACCTTCTGTTACCATCTTGTCTAGGGCTTCTACCATTACTGTCTTGTCATGCTCATAGCGTTGTGCAAACTCTTCTCTGAGTTCACTACGTACCTGTTCACGGGCTTCGTTTAGTTTAGATTCCCAAGCTTCGTTGAGTTCTTGACTAACGTCTTCGTTAATTAGGCCACTATCAAGCAAGGGTTTAATTGCATCAAACATGCCTGGTTCTCCTTAGATTTTGAGATCCTGAATGAGTCTTTTAACTTCATTCTTTAGGTATCTCTGTACTTTGTCGCTTTCGCCAGATTCCCGTGCCATTTCCATTAGTTTATGACCGTGCTTCATATTCATGAGACTTTCATAAATTGCTTTTGGATAAGCATTGGGTGCGCTGGGTTGTGCAACCACATCTATAGTGACAATTTCAAAGTCACTTACATGTCCTGTTCTGTCGTCTACGTTACCGCTACCACGACTGCTGACGCCAAGTTTTACACCTGACGTGATCAGCGTTTTAATCAATTCTCCCATGGGAGTTGGCAGGATTTTCAACTTGCCGCAACCGGCGTGCTGGTCCATCCACATTTTTTCCACTGTGTGGCAAACTCGATCCAGATTGATTTTTAAGTCATCTGGATGGTCCACTTCACCTAGCACGGAGTTACCTTTCAGTATCTGTTCGTTAATGGTTTCAACTGCCTTGATAATTTCATGTTTAGGATAGATACGTTCATTTGCATTGCGCTTGTCGCCTTCAATGCAAATGCCTTCAAGGTAGAGATGCTTTTTGCCAGACATATCCGACTCTTCTAAGACTCGAATGTTGGCCTGGCTAAAAGTTAAATCTTCTCTTAAGTATCTAGATGACATCTAATTAACCCCGACGTCCTGTAGGAAGTGGGCTCTTGTTGTTTTGACCTTCGCTGCCGACGCCCATTTTAGGCTTTGGTGCTGCTGAAAGATTTTGTGTTCCTTGTGCAGGTGTGTTACCAACTTTGCCGATCAATTCTTTTGTGTTGTTGCTGTAAGCAGATGTGTCATGATGTCCACCTTCTCCGGCACCAGTATGAACTGGACGGCTAGCCATGCCAGCTTGTCCGCTGTTGGCTGCGTAGGTAGACTTTTTGTTTACGCCGCCTTCTTCACTGGTAACTGGCTTTGGGGCTGCTTTTAAATTAACAGCTTCCATCATGCCTGGTTCCATTTCGTCGGTGTCGTCCATTTCAATAGCGTCTCCGCCTTCTTCAGGACCAAATCCGTCGCCATCACCCAGGTCGTCGCCGCCCATGAGGTCTTCAAACTCGGCCATCAACTGGTCCAGTTTGTCTTCTAAATTCATAATGTCGTCTTTGGTGGCTGGCTCATTGTCCATGTCCATATCGCTTGAACCGCCCATGTTGTCCATGTCTGGTTCTGCATGATCATCTCCAAAATCATCTCCGCCCATGCCTTCTTCATCGCCTTCGGCTTCCATGTTCATGTCAGATTCCTCTTCCATTTCCACGTCGTCGATTAGATCGTCACTGGCGTCACCGCCCATGGCTTCGTCTAGCTCTTCTTCAGCTTCTTCGGCCATGATATTTTCATAGATTTGACGGCTTTTTTCCACAACAATGTCGTGGAATAATTCGCGGGCTTTCGCCTCTTCGTCATTGATTACATATTCAATCAATTGTTCAAAACGGTTCATATGGGAAACTCCTATAGGTAAAGTGTGCTGTTATTTACACACAAGGAGAAAAACACATGGTTTAAGGGGTGAAAAGGCGTATAAATGTAAAATTTATTACACAGCCGGGGCAGGCGGAGGTGCATATTGTTTACGCACCAGTTTGAGTTTTTCCTTGAACTCGTATTTTCTCACATCATTCATTTTTCTCAGCTTGTTGAGCTGACGCAGTGTGAGACGACTCTTGCGCAAATCACCTTTTTGTGTTTGGCTGTTGTCCTGCGACAAGTCCTGATAGGCTTCAGGATCTTTGTGAAAGAATTCGTTTAAGAGCATGTTGTTATTTATGCTGGAGGAGCTGCGCCACCGGCTGGCATTGCACCGCCAGGAGCAGCAGGTCCTGCGCCCGGACCCACAGGAGGTGCGCCTGCGCCCCCAGGTTCCATGCCAGCAACTTCTTCACCAGCTTGAACATCAGCTTCCAAGCCACCAGGAGTGATACCAATGCTACGCATGTCTTGTCCTGCATTGGTTTCCAGTTCGGGCTCATCACGTTCTTCACGCCACATTTCTTCATTTTCTGCAATTTCTTCTTCAGTCAAGCCCAAGAAGCGTTGCAACAGGAAACGTTTGCTCATGTAAGGCAGTGGTTCCAGCTGTGTAAATGCACTGATACGTGTGGTATCCAGCTCACTTTGACGATAGCTGGCAAAGTTTTGAGGTGCATTAAACTTCAAATTAAACAGGCTAGAGTCTATGTTAAACCCACGCCATTTCATGAACATTTTAAATTCGTCGTCTAATTTTTGCACAATCAGTGCTTGCAGTCGTTCGCAATACTGGTTGAATCTGTATTCTTGTATCAAGGCTGTACCCACTTTGCCGTCACTCATGGCACGGTCTGAGTCGTCAGGACCAGTGGGCAAATAGCTACTTGGTACACGTAAACCACGAGCCATTTTGTTGTTGAAATATTTCAAGTCATCAATTTCGCCTAGATTTTGTCCACCGGGCAATACTTCAATACTGGATCCACGGCCGTCTTGTCCTTGGGGAAAGAAGTAATCTTCATTGATGCTGAGTGGGTTGTAACTGGCATCCATCATGTTGTTGCCGCCACCAGTCATGGTAGGAATTCGTCGCTGATGCATTTCATTCTTCACACGTTCCACAAAGGCCATGGCCAAGTGTGATGGCATGTTGCCCACGTCAATCTTGAACATTCTACGTTCTGGAGCACGGCTCACACGATAGATCAGGATAGCGTCTTCCAACAGTTCTTTCTGCTTGAATACTTTGTAAATTTGTTCTAATATGCTACGTCCAAATGGCCAAAACACATCCAGGCCTTCGTTTAAACTGATGTGTACCACGTGCTTGGCATCCAGGCAAACTTCGTTCATAGCAGTCATGAAACGACTGTTGCCTGTGCCGCCTCCGGTGCCACCGTTGGGCATGGTGTAGTTGGCGTTGCCTGATATTGACCCTGTCACAGGATTGGTCATGTAGTCTGTGGTGGTCTTGGCTGCCACAGTCATGTTTTGAAAGTTGGGGTTGATATCACGAATCACATACTGCTCAGGACGTTTGCCTTCTGATTCGTTCACAATCACACGGGCCAATTTGCTCATGTCCACCCACATCATTTCAAATGTTTCTGGATCACGCACAAACACTTGATCACCGTACTTGATGGTATTACGGAACAGTTTAAATATGCGCTGATCCAGTTTGTTCAGCTTGATCCACTGTTGCAGTTGTTTCTTGATGATTGAAACTTCGTTGTCTGTAGGCTTGTCACGATAATCAACTTCAAACGGCGTGCCGTTTTGCTCGTTCATCTGTGTAGAGAACTCAGCAATGATGTCCAAGCATGCATTGATCTCCGAGTCCATGTCCATGTTCTCGTACTGGTTGTAACGTTCAACACGGTTGGGGTGACCAGAGTAAACTTCTGGCAGTCTTGACGCATAATTACGGAACACAAAGTCTGCAGGCATGCCGCCATCGTTACCATCATTTTTTGCATAACCAGGAAGGCCATATTGGTTCCTCCCTGAGATGGGGCTCATGACCCCAGAGGTGTCTGCTATTTTAAAATACTTTTTCCAGCCGGGATTTTTGGGTTCTGCCATAGTGTGTTATTTACCGTTAGTTCATGCTTGAGCGCAACAAACGTTGATTTATGGAATTGGCTGTTTGTTTGGCCCGTGCCAGTTGTGCCAGTCGAGACACAATGGCTTCTTCAACTTCTGTGTTGATTTCTGATTGCATTTGTATTACAACTTCTCGGGCCGCAGCTCTTAATTCTCCAGCAATGCTTCTAGTGACTTTTGTTCCTAACTTGACTGAACTTGGTGCGCTGTCTGGCCGGGGCATATCGCCCATCATGCCACCAACAATGTTTACAGGTACAGCACCGCCCTTGAGCATGATTTCAAATGGTGATCGACTGCTGCCCCGACGACTGGCGCCGCGAGCTTGGAACACACCACCACTAGCGGCATGCTCTAAGTCGTTTGAGTATTCTTTGGCAAACTGTGCTCTTTTTTCAACTTCTTTTTTGCCACCAGCGAATCCCACTGCCTTGCTAATAGACGCCAAGTCTTCAAGATCATATTTTTTGGCGCCACCTTTTTTCTTGGGATCATACTGAGTATCTTTATCTTTAAAGAATGCAACTACTAATTGCTGGCTAATCTCTGGATCATTTACCAGGTCAGGGTTGGCAAGTAAATCTTGTTTTGGATAACCTACTTTTGCAAGGTAATCTCCATAGTATTTGTAATTGTCCTTGAACGTGACGCCAATCAGTCCGCGACCACGATATTTAAAACCATCACCTGGTTTGTCGTTGCCAAACCTACCACCGTACAGTAAGTCCCCAAGAACGACTGGATCTCCATCATGAACTTTTTGCGCTTCTGCCAACGTTTTGAACTTAACAGTGTTCTTTCCATCTGTTGGCTGCCCGCCTTCTGCGCCTGGGGGCCCCCAAAAGCTAAACATCGTTTTGGCTGAATATTTTGCAATTTCTTCAGATCTGGGTCTAAACCCTGATTCTCCTTGAACCTGTGCTAGTATGTTAGCAATGGCTGCTCGAGAAAATCCATGTTCCTGTAATCTTGCTGCCAGACTGTTTGGATCAACTGTGGCATCTTTGGGTTTTTTAATTCTACCCTGGCGACTAGGAGTCCCAGTGCCGCCTGGCACTGGCTGTTCTGCAGGCTTTGCTGGTGGCTGTTCTGCAGGCTTTGCTGGTGGCTGTTCTGCAGGCTTTGCTGGTGGCTGTTCTGCAGGTTTTGCTGGAGGTTGTTCTGCAGGTGCAGCGCCACCACCTGGTGGCTTGGCTGGCGCTGTTGGGGGTTTTTCTGTCGGTGACGAAGGAGGTTGATTTGCAGGTTTTGCTGGGGGCGCTTTTTTCTTTTCTTCTTCTTGTTTGCGTCTGGCTTCTTCTTGCTGCCGCTTGATCTCTTCTTGTTTGCGTTTGGCTTCTGCCGCTGCTTTTTCTGCGTCTTGTCTGCGTTTGGCCTCTTCTTGCTGTTGTTTTTCGTATGCGACTCGAGCTGCGGCTTCGTCAGCTTTTTTCTTCTCTTGTGCAGCCTTGGCAGCGGCAGCCGCATCTTGTTGGCGTTTGGCTTCTTCTTGTTGTTGTTTTTCAGCAGCGGCTCGGGCTGCGGTGTCATCAGCTTTTTTCTTGGCTTCTAGGTTATCAAATTTTTCCTTGGCGTCAGCTTTGATTTTATCAGTGTCAGATTTTAAGAAAGTTTTGTTGATTATTCCTGTTGCTTTTTCAGAACCTTGTGCCACGGTATTCATGGCCGACGTCACTGCTGGCACAGCCGCTTGCGCAGTCTTTTGCAAATTCAACATGGTGTTTTGTTGTGCCAATCTTGTTTCGGCTGCGTCTTGTAACAACTTGCTTTTTGCTTTGCCGTTTTCAGCCCCCATGTCAATCAGTTCATTTGACGCTGTTTTATATGCTTTTGTTATGTCTTGGTCGGCACGAAGTCTAGCTTCGTTTTGAGTTTGTTGTGCTCCAAACAAATCTTCAGCACGGCCAATTATGCCCAAATGTACTCCTATGTTATCGTTTGTTTGTTTGAATTTTCCTGTAATTTTAGTAACTGCATCTTCAACGCTCATGGTGCCATTGGCCACTTTTTCATTGATTGCAATGCCTTCGCCCAGGGTATTTCTGTTATACTGTTGTGCCTTTTCAGTGTCAAGATTTCCAGTGATACTGTGACGATACATTTCGGCTATACCCGGACTGACTGATACCAATGCAGCATTAAATCGTCTTGCTCGATCAGCGCCAACTTGATCACCCGCAAGTTCCATTTGTCGGAGTTTAGCTTCATATCTCCCTTCTGCCTGTGCAGAGCGGCGTGCTTCTTCTCGCTCTTTTCTAGTTGTACCAGTCATCATGGTCAACTTTTGTTCGTAAATTATTTTTTCTTTTGCACCTTCGGCAATCTGCTGGTCAGTTTTGCCACGTATGCGATTGTTTTGAAACAGTTCTGAAACGTAGTCTAGTGTTGCTTCATTTTGTGCTTCTTGATCTGATCCGATCAGTAACAACTGCAATCTGTAAGGCTCCATGGCCTTGGTGATGTCTTCAAATTTCTCTCTGCCTTGTGCAACTGTGCCACCTAGACCGGCAAGATCTTTACTGTGTGCTTGCAGTTGAGTAAAATAAGCATTGAGATCTTGAACTCCAATACCTATCTTTTGTGCGCCTTCTGCAACTCCAGTTAGTCCCTTGGCAGTGACAGCACCTATCTGTGACATTTTCTGATAGCCTTTGAACTCAGCTTCTGCTTGCTCTGCTACCACCTTGGACAGTTTTATAAGTTTGCCCACGATCTTCATTGCTATACCAGCCACAATTCCCAGTGGGCCACCCATGGTGATCAACATGTCGCCGGCTGAGTCTGCAGCGGTGGCTACACCATCAGCAGCCCCAGCAAAGGCTTCAGCACCTTGAGCACCTTTGTATGCTGAAACAATAGTTTTGCCCACTGCATCTTTGAGCCCACCCAAGGCTGCAATGGCTTGTTCAATTGCCAGTTGTGAGTTGTTGATGCCGGTGTTTACGTCCTGAAGTTTGTGTTCACTGTCCGGCAGCAGCCGGCCAAACTTAGCAAGCTCTTCGTTTATTTGATTTTGTAATCGTGCGTGTTCGTCTTGCATGCATCAAGTCCGGTTAATTGCTGGCCACAGCCAACATGCGATTGTCAATGTCATTGGCTTCTTTCTGATATGCTATCAGTTGATCCAATTGCTCCAATACTGCTTGTGACATTCCTGAACTGGTTGTACTGACTGGTTGCAGTTGACGCACAATGTCCATGACCACAGCACGTAAGTCTTCTCGAATATCTGCAGACACAGTGCTAGAAAACTTTTCGTCTAGCATGGCATCAATATCTGGATGTGCCATATTGGACAGTGGTCCTTGATTTTTCATGCTGACTTGAACAGCACCGTCCTTCATGGGAATCACTGCTTCGTCTTGCCCGCCTTCGGCCAACAGCACATGGGTGCCACCAGACTTGGCTGGAAACACACCACCCAGAGCTGCTCTGGCCTCAGGCACTTGAAAGTGTATGTGTCCTGCAGTGGCCTTGGAACTGGGATGGTTGTATTCATCAATTACCATGGATGCACCCATGCCCTTGATGTCGCTAGATATTTTCTTACCTGTGGCTTCATCAGGTGCAGACGTTAGTGTAAAATCTGCTGCCAGGCCTTTGGTATGTTGACTGGCTGGAGATTTTTCTTGATGGTACTTGTCGTTGAATCCTGAAAAATATGCAAACCCCGGCACACTGCTTTGCACTTGTTGTGCCACTTCCAACATCTTTGTACTCAATGATGCGTTTTCGGCTTGTACATCTCCTTTTTTAACTTTGAGTCCGCGCTCTGCAAGTTGTCGTTGTGATACTTGTTCTTTGCTGGGCGCTGGCGCAGCAGGTGGTTGTTCTGCGGGCGTTGCTGGTGGTTGTTCTGCGGGCGTTGCTGGTGGTTTTTCTGCAGGTTTTGCTGGTGGTTTTTCTGCAGGTTTTGCTGGTGGTTGTTCTGCGGGTTTTGCTGGTAGCTTTGCTGGTGGTTGTTCTGCGGGTTTTGCTGGTGGTGTGTAGGGAACTGCCGGACCACTGCCGCCATACATGTCTGCTTCACTGCCCATTTCTGACGTTTCTGACTGTTTGAAAAAATAATCATACCATTTGCCTTCGGCCAGCCCCAGCGCCCGTCTTGATGCTTGTTCGGTTGCTTGGGCCATGGTCAGCATGGCTTTTGATGCTGCTGGTGCTGCTGCCTGCACTGCTTTTTGTGCGTTCAACATGGCATTGGTGTTGGCTATTTCAGCATCAATCATGTTCTCTGTTGGCTTGTCTAGTTTTTTTAATTGCCCTTCTTGCTCGTCTTTGGCTGCTTTCTCTCTGTCAACAAGACTTATAACAACATCATTTCTTGCTTTGAGCTGAGACTCGTAAGTGAGAGCAAACTTGTCGTTTTGTTCAGTTTGCGCTGCCATGTTACCAGTTGAATCACTGAAGTCTTTGATAGAAGAATTCAGTTGACTAACAAACTCTGTTCCCGTTATTGTGCCTTTGGCCAGTTTGGCATTCAATTCTATTATTTTGCCATTGCTGGAATTCAATAATTTTCTTGATTCAGCGTCAGTAAAATTACCAGTTATACTGGCCTGATAGGCTTTTCGCAATTCAGGATTTGACGCTAAAATCTCGCTCACTTCTTTGAATCTGTCTGCCACATCTTTCTGACCACTGTTTTCTAAACTTTGTAGTTTGGATGCATACTGTTGTTGTTTTAATGCGTCGGCCCGGGCAGATTCTCGTTCTGATCGTTCTACACCAGTTATCTTGGTCAACAAGTCTTGTTCTTTTACATAGGCCTCGTATGACGCAGCCATGTCAACGTCTCTTTTGTTTTGAGCACGACCGTAGCGTGTTTCAGACGCAATAAAAGCAAGCATCCCTTCAGCCTGTCGCTCAGTCCCTTCGCCCAATTTTAAAAGAGTTTTGCGATATGGCTCTAGCGCCTGGGTGGCATCTTCAAATTTCTTACGTCCTCCAGCAACAGTACCGCCAAATATTGCAAGTTCTTTGGCATTGTTTGCAATCAGATCACCGTACTTTTTAAAGTCCTTGACATCCATGCGCAGTTTTTGTATGCCTGCAAACGCACCCTCCATGCCATCACCAGCAGCAGCACCAGATTTGCTGAGTTCCTTGTATGCGCTGTAGTTGTTGTCCAGCTGTTCGTTTACCACTTTGGTGGCTTTGATGGCAACACCAATCAAAAACGCAATGGCTCCGGCTATCATGCCAAATGGGCCACCAAAGAAGAACAAGGCTTTGCTGGCCGAACCGGCTGCATCGCTCATGCTGTCCAATGCGCCATTGTAGGCCGAAGCACCCTGTTTGCCTTCGTACATGGCCGAGGCTGTTTTGCCCACAGCATCGCCCAGTTGTTTGACCCCGGTGTAGGCTGCTTTTGTGGCTTTGCTCAGGCCTTTGACCCCACTTGAGTGATCTGCCAGTGCGTCCTGAGTGTCTTCAGTTGTTTGGCCGTAGGCAGCTAACTCGTAATTGGCCTGGGCCAGCAGTCTGGCATATTCGTCTTCTTGTGTGGTCATGCAAAAGTACCTATAAGTAGAACTATATTTATAGGTATCAAAATGACCCAATCTAACAACCCGCTGCGCCAGTTTTTTAGACAACCGGCTATCTACATTAAATTGCCCAGTGACGGCGCCAATTGGCCAGCTGGCAGCTTGGACATGCCGCAGAATCATGAAATTCCAGTGTATCCCATGACTGCAATAGATGAAATCACATATCGCACACCAGATGCCTTGTTCAATGGGCAGTCTGTGGTCAATGTGGTACAAAGCTGTATACCCGCAATCAAAAATGCCTGGCACATGCCCAACATTGATATCAACACAGTGTTGATTGCCATTAGAATTGCCAGCCATGGACACGAACTTGAAATTGAATCCTTGTGTCCTGCTTGTAATGAGTCTGAAGAATATTTGTTGGATCTGAGGTCAGTGCTGGACAAAATCAAAACTCCTGACTATAAAAAAATGCTGGATCATGGCGACTTGCAGATTGTGTTTGCCCCACTCAGCTACGAGTTGCAAAACCATCACAGTCAAAAGCAGTTTGAACAACAACAACAGTTGAACAGCATCACAAGATCAGACTTGAGTGAAGAAGAAAAACTTGCCAGAATAAATGCTGCCATGAGTGAAATCACAAAACTCACCATAGAAGTCCTGGCGGCCAGCATTGCAGGTATTAAAACTCCTGACACATTTGTGGATGATCATGACATGATTGCAGAATTTCTAAACAACTGTGATCGACTCATGTTCAATGCCATACGAGATCAAATCATTGAACTACGCAAAGACAGTGACCTACAACCAGTGCATCTAAAATGTAACTCGTGCAGTCATGAATATGACCAGTCACTGGATCTGGACATGACTAATTTTTTCGAACACGCCTCCTGACTTCAACCCCTGAACAGATAGGCAAGTATCTTGAACGGTTAGACAAGGAGGCTAATCAAATTCGAGAACAGAGTTTGCGCCTAACATGGTACATGCGCGGCGGTGTCACGTATGATCAAGTCATGAACATGAGTCACGTTGAGCGCGAATTGATCAATGCCTTGGCCAAAGATAATATTGAAACCACAAAGAAAACCAACTTACCATGGTTCTAAATACAGAAACTGTTGCTGCTGATATACTGGCATGGAGTGAACGCTTTGTAGAAGTCCCGCATCCTGCCCTGGGCGGCTGGCCACCTTGTCCGTTTGCACGGCAAGCACGACTCAACAAAACTATACAAGTACTAACCGGTGCCGACCCTTACTTTGATCTACGCAATCGAGCCCGTTGGGGCATGGGCCGGTATGAAGTCATTGTGTATGCATACGACCCAGAAGACTGGCCTTACTCGCGTTTTCACAGTGCAATAGAAAGTGCAAACACAGAAATTTTACTGTCCCGTGACATGCTGGCCCTAGAAGACCACCCTGCTGATGTAGAAGATGTCAATGGAGTCATAATGAATCAAGGCCGGTATGCATTGGTGCTGGTACAGAGTCTCAGCAAGTTAAACACCGCTGCCCAGCAAATGGGCTCAAAAGGCTTTTATCATACCTGGCCCGAACAGTATTTGACTGGTCTATTTAAACACAGAGTGGATCCAAGATGAGTTACCAGTTTGCAAGAATAGATCTAAGTCAAACCAATTATAAAATCAATGTGGAATGCATGTACATGCCCAAGCCAGACATCCCTGCGTTGAATGCCATCTATAAAACTTACTGCACTTACAAACACTTTGCGTCAGTAATGCCCATATTTGATGCACGATATCTTGACCCCATGACTGATGTAATTGGATACTATGACCGAGCTCGACTTGTGGCATTCTCGCTGATCCGACGCTTTGACGAGCACAACGCCTTGTGCGATCAGTTTGCCTGGACTTATCACAATCCAAAACTGCGCATGGGTATAGAAACAATGAAAGCAGAATGTGCCATGTACAAAGCACGAGGGTTCAAGTACTTGTACCTTGAACAAGCACACTTGTACAAGAGTGAAATAGACGGATTTGAAATACTAGGACCACTGGAGTAAACATGGATTTATACACAATTTGGGCAGACAAAGAGGGCGATATATCAGATATTGACTGGGTTAACGGAATGAAGAGTTTCTTTGACCATTTGGTTAATGAGGGCAGAATGGAAACCTATAGGATCACACGTTGCAAGATGGGATTCCGTAGCATAGCCGACATGCCAGAATGGATGATCATAATGGAGTTCCGTGACATGGGCCAAATGGATTCAGCATTCAAACGTGTGGCACCTCAAAAGGGTGAACTAGAAGTCAAACACAAAAGTTTTAATCAGTTTGTTAGTGGCAATATACAACATGCATTGTTTCGTGATTGGCCAGATACTAACTTAGACGATTAAAGATGTACTGCGTACATCTGTTGATTTCGCTTTGCTCATCAACGTATTGTTTTCAAGAGCAAAGCGATTAAGTATTCATGTAGATTGTTTTAGTCAGACGGAACCGTTTTGCTCGGTTCCGCTTGTGTCTTCATGTGAGTTGAATCAGCCTGGACATTGGAAGTAGGTAATTTTTATACACTGTATGCTAAAGGACTCTGTGCTTTTCCTTCCTACCACGATACGCTAGTGCGCTCTAAACCTCGTTCCTAGTGTTTAGATGTTTATAGCCAGTGTTCTCGTATGCTAACATTCATACTATATCAATACGTCAGGCGTAGGGTTCTGCCTTCAAACTCACTTCCAATTTTTCAGGATACTGGGATTTACCCAGGGGAGTGTCTCAATATGTCACGTGTCCGGTTATTCCCCGGTTTTTCCACAGCGGTATTACAAACTGGCCCGCCAACCTTAAGTGTTAGTTGATTTTCTTCGGTAAAATTCTTTTTCAGCAAATTCCTTGTACTTGCCGTTGAGATTTTTTATTACCCATTCTAAATATGATTTTGGAAGATCGCTTATTGGTGTGCCGTAATATTTGCCAAACATTGTCCAACGATTTTCTTGTTTGTACTTGTAATAAAGGTCATTGTGAACTTGCTCAGATCCTATCCTTGCTCGTTCTCTCCGTCTTTTTTCACTCTGTTCAATATCGTAGTCCATGTTTTACGTTGATTTTAAATTTTGTCTTTTATGTGTGAGCCATGTACACGTACTTGTATATGGCCGTTGTAATAATCTGCTGATTCTAATACCCGCCTACTGAATTGCTCTCGTGCCTCAATGTATGAGCATTCACTCTTGCTTTTACAGTAGTAAAGTATTTCTCTGGAGAAGTTTTCGGTGCCTAAAGTGATTACGTCTGCGGTTAATTCTGGGCTTGACCCGTAGTACTCACGCCAGTCTGAGTCAACTTTTGTGCGTATCTTCTTCCGCTTCTTGATGCCGTTCTTTTGATTTACTGTCTTGTACGTTGTTTTACTAAATTTTGCTAATTTTTTGCCTATGTACTTGCGTCCAGATAGATTATTTGTGATCTGATAAACAAATCCCACACATTCTTCAGGTAAAGTCTCAACTGGGGTGTCTTGATATTGCCATGTCATGTGAGTTTCAGGGAATTGCCTTTCGTGCTATAGTTATGCCTTGTGTTCAAAGTTCACGTAAAAAGTTGCCTCTTCTATCACAGTATTTGAGGACACTGTGGTAGCGTATTGTATAAAATTGCTAACGTCTGTTAAATCAATACCGTTTCCAGTCCATGTGGGACGACTACGGCTCAGAGCTGTGTCCAGTCGATCAGGAGTGATCAACGTGGTTCGAAACTTTACTAAATTTTGTTTGAATGCTTGTGTGCCTTGCCTACTGGCATGACTCAGTGCTGCCTTGGCCACACGATACGTTTCAAATCTGGGTTCAGGTGCTACAACATGTTGCTCTCCCACTGACCCAATGTTAAAAATGTGTCCAGACTTACCAGCTGTTTTCCATGCATCGTACACGGCAAAATACAACTGTGCTTGCCCGAAGTCAGCCCACAACTCCTGGGGAGGTCCGTCAAATGCATTGTTTACAAACACATCGTATTCCAAACTCAACACAGCAAGCTCATGTGTATTGAGATTGATGTCAAACCCATTGGTACGACTTGCGCTGTCTGCACCAAACACACCCACTAGGTGCTCGCCTAGTCCTCGATTACCGCCTGTTACTAACATTTTCATTTTGATTGATCCCATACTTTTGTAAACTTCTCACCGCAAGTCATTGCACATTCAAACAGTCTGTTGTGGTTGTTGAACGATGCTACTAAATCCTGCCAGAAGGCATTGGCAAATATCTCCGGCAATGTCTTGTGGTGTATGTTTAAATTGCCTAGCCCATACTGTTGTAAAAATTCACGTACTTGATTTTTACCATCTACTGTGCTGAGTGGATTTGCACCAGGCATGCTGCCGTCTCTAAATCTTGCATCATACAAGTTGTGATTGAAAAAATTACACGGGAGTACAATGCCCTCAGCATTTACGGCTACCTTCTTTCCCATCAATGCATCACAACGTATTGCTGTATTATCAAAATATTGTTTGATGTTGATATATTGTTTCTTGAGTTCAGGCAACGACTGTATGCTGCGGTTTCTATACTGTTCGGTAACAGGCGGTTCCAACACATGGTCTGTGCCAGCTGCTGGCCACGAATCCATTTCAGACATAGTGGTGTGATTTAAGAATCTTCCAGTCTTGCGTATCAACACATTATAAAAACCCATATCTTGACCCAGCTGTTGAACTAGATCAACTTGATGCTCGTTGTGCCGGAACACAATAAAATTCCATTGTGCTCGCCCACCAGCTGCAATAAACGCCTGTGCATTGGCAATAGCATTGTTGTATTTTACATTCTTTCTGTACAAATGTAAAGTGTCTTCAAGCCCGTCAATACCAAAGTCTATCTGTCCGTAACCATTCATGATACGGGCTATCTCTGCCCAGTACTCAGCATCATGTACACCACCATTGGTGTGTATGTACAGCCACAGCGTAGGACTCTTGCTTCTAAAGTCACGCAGTATTTCTAAAAAGTCTGGATGCATGATGGGATCACCATAACTGCCGCAGAAGAACACTTGCCGTAGACGTTGACATAATTCTTGGTCAAATGCTTGATCAATAGTTGCACGTGGTAAATGTGTGAGTGGCATGTAAGGATTGATACCTGTGCCCAAGTTGTTGCGTGGACACTGAGGGCAGGCAGCATTACAATATGTTGTAATTTCTAATTGATACTCGTCAATAACATCAAAGTCAAATTTCATTTTTGTCTAACAGTTGAAATTTGCGTCCTGAAAGTACCAACAAACAATATCGTTCTATCAACGTGAGCTTGGGATGATCAATATTGTAATCATTGTTTTGTGCCAGATATTGATAGATAGGTGATGAAAGATGCTTGGCATTAGCAGCCAGCCAATTTTCATACATGTTTTTTAGTTTGTCATCCAATGTTATATCAAATGTTCTTAAGGTCTGTTTTAATTGATCCCATCCAGACAACACCTGTTTCAGTTGTATGACACGAGTTGTTTGATATGGGCAAACAAAATCTTTGGCCACGCTGTAAATTGAATATTGATAACGAATGTGTGGGTCAGTAATTTTGGTTACTAGCGCATCAAAGTCAGTTTGCAATGTTGTTGTTTTATTGATATTTGCAGAAACTGCAAATGGTAACTGGTCCTGCCCAACTACAATGTCTACAATACAATCAGTATAGAAATCTTGTTCGTAGTAATGACTCTTGAGCCACCATGTTTGATCACTAATAGCTAATGCATCAAGCTCTTGTTTTAATAAGATTGTATCAATTTTTGGAATAAATTCCTGGCTAGCAATACAATCTATTTGTTGTAGTCTATCAATATTCAAGTACGAAAAATCTAAAAGCATTCCACCTTGACTTGACAAGCCAGTTTGAAATTGGGTATTGGTATGCACTGCCGATGATTCAGAAATTAATTTCATCAGCAAATCACCACCAAACCCGCCTTTCCAACGCAACATATTCAAAGACATTTATACAACTTCTACATCTGTATTATAGCTGGTAAAACCATTTTCTTTTACCACACGCAAGATATTTTCCACACGACTTGTGAGTTCGTCTCTATGTGATACCAACCAAACAGATTTATTACGTTCACGAGTCATCTTCTTCAGCAATGCCAGGGCGTTCTCTACACCTTGTGTGTCCAGGCCTGAATCAATCATTTCGTCAATGAATAAAATGTTGATGGGGCTGTACAAACTTTCCCATACATCACGGAATGCCCAACTCATACTTAAAATTAATCGATTGCGTTCGCCACGACTCAGGTTGTCAAAGTCCAGTTCACGTCCCAGCTCTTCAATGCTCACACTCAAATCATTTTGAAACTTCACTGTGTGTGGCAAACCAATACGATCCAAGTACCATGTGAGTCTTGCATTCAAATAACTCAAGTTCTGATCAATGATCTTTTTGCGAACAAATGAGTCTTTGCTTGTGAGCAGTTTTAACAAAAACTCTTGATGATCTTGTACTCGAGTGAGATCATTCAAATGATCATAACTCACAACCTGCAGGGCCTGTTGTTGCATTTCCTCAATCTGCTCGCTGTAAGGATCAGTTTCGGCATGTTTGCTGGTGATCTGCTGTAGCAAGTTGTTGACTTGTGTTGAGTGTTTGATGGCCTGTGCTTCGGTATCATAATGAGTGGCAGGCTGTACACCCAGTTCCACAGGCACATAACCTGCAAGTTGGTCAACATAAGGATCTGCTTCTGCTGACTTGTCTGCAATCTTTTGTTGTATGTTTTCAACTTCACTGCTGTGACGAATGGCCTCGGCTTCGGTCTTATAGTAAGTAGTAGGTCGGGTGCCTAGATCACCCAGGGCTTTGAGAGCATTGGTATTCTCTATCCATTGACCATTGGTGGCCAAGGCTTGTAGTGCAGACTCCTGCAAACTTTTACGTTTGGCTTCTAGTACACTTTCGTGAGCACCGTCGTGAAATTCTTGGCCACAAGCATAACACTTGTGTGCCTCTAGCTCAGCAATCTCTGCTCGGAGTTTGTCAGACGTCTTTAGTTCTCGTGCTTCATCTGCTACACACCGAGCAATGAGTTTTTCAAGTTCAGCAATGTCCTTGGCCCGTTGATTGTATGCAGCTAAGTCTTGATGTGCTTGTAGTTCTGTCACAATGTCAATGTGACTGAGTTGATCATAACTGACTTTTAATGCAGCAATTTCTTTGTTTTGTGTTTGTTGCCATGCAGTTTGAAAAGCCAATAGTCGTGCATGTGCATCTGTTTGCTTTTTACGTTCGTTCCATACAGCCAAGTCTTTGTGTGCCAGTAACTCTGCTTCAATATTGACTCTGGCCAAGTCGTCGTATTGCCCCACAAGGTATGCCAAGTCACTGTCATATTTCTTTCGCCACAGGCCTTGTCTTCGTCGCAGGCTTTCTATCTGTTCTTCAATACGCTTGTTGGCTTCCAGTACAGCACGTATTCTAAATTCTTCTGATGTAATGGATTCTTTGGTACCACGATTGAGTTCTTTAATTCGATCAGCACGTTCACTCAGCAATGTAATACCCAACAACTGTTCAATTATGGTGCGTTGGTCATTGGCCTTCAAGCTCAAGAACGGTTCTGTGTAGGTGTTCAGGGCCAAGATGTGTTTGAACATGTCATGGCTCATGCCAAATATTTGTTCAATAGCATCCTGTGTTTCTCGACTATCGCCCTGTGCGTCATCTTGTGCAGTTACTTGTTCGCTGTCTGCAAAGAAGCGCAATACATTGGGCTTGCGTCCACGTTCAATTCTGTAGTTTTTGCTGTTGACAGCAAAGTCCAGGCTCACCATCATGCCCTTGGCATTGGTCTTGTTTACAAGATTGTCTTTGCGTATGTTGCTGAGTGCTTGTCCGTACATGGCATAACTCAAGGCATTGATGATTGTGGTCTTGCCTGTGCCGTTACGACTGCCATCGCCGCCCAGGTCCAAGTTTTCGCCCAAGACCAGGGTAAGATCTTGACGGTCAAAGTCAATGCCTTGTGTGGCCGCGCCCACACTCATAAAGTTGCGAACAGTGAGATTTTTAATTTGAATCATATGTTGTTATTATACACATATCCCATGGCATTTGCAATGGTAGAATGAGAAATAGAAAAATTTTGATTCCTTAGCCGATCAAAGTGCTTGCACAGTTTTGAAAATTCTTCACCGTCAGAGTCTGGCATTGACTCAATGTGTTTGAGAATGTTCTTTATTTCAGGCCAAGAGTGATTTTGAAACTTTTCTACAATTAATTTTTTGGCATTGGCAGTAAGATTTTTAAGAGCAAAGCCTGATGGCTCTGTCACATATTGCGGACTAACTGGGAGTCCCAACTCGTGCGCCCATTGCAACACTTCGTCAAGATAAAAAATATTCATGATATTAATTGCGGGCATGACACCAATAGTGACATTGGGTAGACCAAGGTTAATTAATTTTTTAATATTTGATTCAACTTGTTGCCAACTCCCCCCACGTTCAAACTCAAACCGGCCTCCAATATTGTCAATGCTAAACTGTATATCTACGTGTTTAAATTTCTTCCAATGCTCAATTAGGTCTTCGGGATAAATGGATCCATTGCTGTTGTAATGCAATCTTATGTGTGGTGCGCAGTGCTGTTCTACCGCTTGTTTGATCACATGTAACAAGGGTTTGATTAAAAAAGGTTCCCCGCCATACATGTCTATGTTGGTCAGAGTTGGCAGTAATGTTACTATTTCGTTAATAGTTTTAGATTCTGACTCCGCCCAATTAAAACTTTCTATAGAAATACCTGTGTTTGATTTTGCTTCTTGAGCATACAAGGAACTTGATACAGGATTGCAAATACGGCATTTAAAATTACAAGTGTTCCCTGGTTTGAGGTCCATGCTCTTTATAGAGGGACTATCTAAATACGAAGTTAACAGTTCTTTCTTCAACAAGCTCATATGGTAATGTCTGTTACTGATCAATCCGTTTTTTTCATTTTCCCAACATTTGCTACATCCATCTGGCTTTTTGCCACTCAATAAGTCTTGCCGTAGCGTTTGAAATTTGTTGTTGTTGAATGCATGGTCAAGTGAATTGTGCTTGGCATGATCAACACTGTCAATATACACACAGCAAGGGCGTACTTCTCCAGAAGACGAGACTTCAATATGACTCCAGGGCATTGGGCACAGTGTATCTGACACAAAAAAATTGTCCTGCAAACGGTTGGTGATTTCGATTGATATTTGCAAAGTTTGAAATGGATCTACATTGGTTGGTTGGTTGATCTGGTGTGGGCTGCAAATCAACACAAAATAATTAGATACATCAATTAGGCTAGTGGCTTGATACAAATGCTGTAACAGTTGATCAGATATAATTTCAGATGTGTAAAAAATCAGTCGATCATTATGATCAAACACTGCTTGGTGACAACTGTTAACCTGCTGATATACACTGGTTGGAGAAACAGTCAACTCTGCTAAATCAACAAAACACTTCAACGTATAAAGATTTGAAAGACTTTGTTTTAGCTGATTGATTGATATCATATATTGTAATGTTGTAGTGCCATGTCAAAATATTCAATTTGGTCAGTGAATATACTTAATGTTTTTGCAACACACACTGTGTTGTTATCTTGATCGACTGTATTTTGAATAAAAATAAATTTGCTAATAGGATCATCTAGTAATAAATCTAAAAAATTACTGCGATCACAACTACGATGGTGCCAAAATTCTGTTTGTTCTGCTCTCAAAAATGGCACCCAGTCTGATTTTACATTATACAGGTCTTGTATGGCCAGAGCGACCCCTGGTAATTTATAGTCATCAATTGCCAAAATTCCAGAGGTGTTGAGTCTTGGTAGACTTTTTAAAATGTCATTGCTTACTGAATAATGATTGTGATCACCATCAATTAGAATAAAATCATACATGTCAGTGCCTAGATCTACTTCTTGACTTTTTTGTTTTATAAAAGTAAATTGATTTTGATATTCTGGATAGTTTTTGTAAAATAATTCCAAATGGTCATCTGGATCGATAGCGGTTACACACGCAGTCGGAGTTGACTCAAATATCAATCCAGTGGTCAGGCCTTGATATATTCCAATTTCTAAAAATTTATTAAATTTAAACTGATTTAATAGTCGCCAATATATCACAGCATCAACAGTTGATCGCATAGATGAGTTAAACACCATTTTGTCATATTGGCTATAATTTTTCCAGAATCTGGTATCTTGAAATTTCATAAATTTTGATAAATTTGCAACAGCAGTCGGTTGTCGTAGAATTCTGATTCAATGTTGGTCAGCTGGTCGGTGACAATCTGATCCACAGACTCAAACTTTACATCACCAGGTGCAAGATCCACATCCACACCCGAAGTCTTGTTGGGGATCAAGGCCATTTCGCGTAGGCTGTAATCTCGGATGAATGTTTCTTTGATAAAGTTGGCTTCTTCGTAAGATATTTCAATATCCAAGTTCACACGCACATGCATCCGGGGCGCAAGCAGTGTGGCTGCATTGTCGATCAAGTTGGCCAGACCGTGTACTCTGTATCGTGGTTGATCTGGCCAGGCATGATACTCAGGCTCTTTGCCCCATTCCAATATCATCATGCCACGCTCGTCATCTCCTGCATCAGCATAGTTGTGCGGAAAGCAGTTGCCAATGTAGGTGATGTTGTTGGCAGTTTGACGTTTGTGAAAGTGACCGGTGAACACCTGATCAAATCCACCAAAGTCTCCACGCTGTATGGTACCATGGTCTGGCATCTGTACCATGGCATTCATGTAGTAGCCAGGCAGTTCAAAGTGCCCAAACATGTACTTGCCTTTTAGTTTGGGAATACGCTTGTGGTCATCGCCACACAGCCAAGGAGCGATAACCACGTCGCCGCTATTGAACCAATCGTTACATATGACCACATTCGGAAGATGTTTAGCCCACTCCACACTTTGTATATCACGTTTATCGCGATAATATAAATCATGGTTACCAGGGATAAAATAAACAGTGTCAAAATTGGCATTCAAATGCTCCAGCGCTCGCAGGCTATAAGTTAATGTGACAATGTTGATGCTGGCACGATTGTTGTGCCAGTCGCCCAGGAACATTGCGGTTTCGCAACCCTCTGCTTTGGCAGTGGCAGTGGCCCATTTCACAAAATCCAAACAGTCATCGTTGTGTGTCTGGCTATTGGATTTTAAACCAAAATGTATGTCTGTGAAGATCGCGGCTTTTTTAAATAGATTAGTCATCTACCTAGTATACTACTCTTCGTAGGTAATTACAACCGGACCGGACATGGCTGCCATGCCAGCTTTGCCAGAGTTCTGTCGTGTCCATGACGGGTTTAATCCGTTCATTTCTAAAATGTCATCGCGGATGTTTTGATTTTTCTTTTCAATGTTCAGGATGCGAGTAAAGCTGTTGGTGATGGCAGCAGTGTAGTACGCAAAAGGGTTCTGCGATTTTGATTCGTCAAATTGCAAGCCAATTTGGCTGAGTTGCAACAGGGCTTGTCCACGCATTTCTTCATTGTAAGTGTATCCTCTCCAGTTGCTTCGTGTGGCATAACGTTCACACAGTTTCATAAACATAGTGGCCAGTTTGCGTGTCATGTTGCCGTGATCCTTAGAAAACTCACCTGTTTCTAAATCGCCTTTCCAGTGGCTTTTGCCCACCAGCACAGGGGTTTTGTTTTCATCCAGTCTGTAGTGCCAAAACGGGGGAAAGTTAACTCGCATGTGTGTGGGATTCAGCACAACATCTTCAACCAAGTCTGCTAGTGGATCTTCCACTATGTCATCCAAGTCCAGGATGTCTTCAATCTTTTTCTTTTTGACAGCAGTTTTTGGTATTTTCTTGGGCGCCATGGGTATGTGTTCCCAGGTCATTATGCGGAAAACCACCTCTGTATTGGGTATTTTTTTGGGATCAATCACTAGACCTGTTTCACGTTTGTGTCGGTCTGCACGAACACGGCGTGCCTCGGCCACGGTCTTTTGATTGATCTTGTCCACTGATGGCAGAATCATGTCAAACTGATGATCAGTTGCTGGGTTTAAAAAACTACAGTAGGTGTTTTTGCTTGAATGTATTTCTTTTAAAATGTCACGGTTGTTAAGGTAGTTGACCTTGGCTGCGGGTTTTGCAAGTAGTGTCATGCACGGTTCTCCAGATATGTACTTATTGTAGCACATTTACAACATTTGTCAACCTTTTTATAAACTACGCGGTTAAAAAATTGGGTAAATAAGGTATAGGACTATAAAAATGCCATTACCACCTAAGTCAAACACTGCTTATGATCCAGCCAAAGCGGCAACATACAACCAGCTGAGACAACAAGGCTTGAGTGAAAATCAAGCAGCTGATCAAGCGGGCATCTCTAAAACAGAAACTAAACATTACATGGTGAATGAAGTTGGCAGCAACGATCCTAAAAGTGCCAGCTACAACCCCAACTATGGCAAGATGGGCCCGCAAGTGTCAGGCCAAAACTTCCAGGATTACAACAAATCCATTGCGTCGGGCAAAACGGAACAAGAAGCCTATGCTGAGATACAAGCAAAAAAAGCCGCACAAGAGTCCGATCGTGCATTCATTCGAGAGGAACAGAAGTTCCTAGATGGCAAACAAGGTAAACCAGGCACATCCGATGGCAACGACGATGAAGAATTTGACCGGGCTGACATGCCCATCAATGCAAAAACTCCACCAGGTAGCAAAACAGTCACTCAAACATTTACAAACAACACTGAAACAGTAAGTGGCGGCGGGTCTACAACAACTTATGCAGCAACCAAAAAAGATAACCCAGCCAGTCTTGAAGCACAAAAAGCAGTAGACGCCAAACAAACACAGCTTGATAATTTTTACGAAGAGAATCCCAGCCCTTACGAGAGAAAACAAATGGGACTCCCACCGCTGAGTCAGGAAGAAGCTGCACAACGATCAGCCAAACTCAGAGAATTAAATGCCGAAAAAACTGCCGCACAAAACGCAGCCGACGATCTCAAAACCACTGTTCCAGGAAGCACAGTAACGGTACCAAATACCACTACCACAGAAAATACCACAACTTATGAAAGAACCAACACCAACACCCCGGTAAACGCACCCGCTGGTGATGATCCTGCAGTCAATGAACAAGCGGGCACACAATTGACCAACAACTATGTACCAGCTGGCGATGTGAACGGTGCACCAGCCGCCGCAGAAGATCCATATCCCAATGCAGGTGCTGGCCGTGGATTTGTTAATCCACCCTTGGTAGAACCCGAGCCTCAACAGTTTCAAGAAACATTCAATGAAGGCCAAAGCACAATCACCACAGTGACTGATACGGCTGCACCAGTTGACCAACAAACATTTGAAACTGGCGGCGGTGGCGGAAATCAAGGCACAATTACTAGAGTAAGCACAGAAGCTACTGCCGTTAATGCTGAAGAAGCCAATTTGGCTACTGGTGGTGGCGAGAGTACCATTACTGGGGCTCGTGGTGGTAACACAGAAGAAAATGCAGCAAATGCAGCGGCCACACAAGAGGCAGCCACAAAACTGCGAGCACAAGAACAAGCAGCATTACAAGCTCGATTAGGACAAAGTGCCAACGGTGATTGGCGTGTGCGATTACGACTTGCACCAAACGCAACATATCTTTACAAAGCTGAAGTGCCAGGAATTTTGGCACCACTCAAAGCCAGTGACGGAGTTATATTTCCCTACACCCCAAGCATTACCACTTCATACAATGCCAATTATGACACAACTGACTTGACACACAGCAATTATCGTGGGCAATTTTACAAAAACAGCAACACAGGTGATATCAGTCTAAACGGCACATTCACAGCACAAGACACTATGGAAGCAGAATACATGCTGGCAGTGATACACTTTTTCCGCAGTGTGACAAAAATGTTTTATGGCCAAGATGCAGAACGTGGTGCACCACCTCCCTTGGTTTACCTGTCAGGATTTGGCCCATATCAATTCAATGGCCATCCTTGTGTGGTAAAAAGTTTTAATTATGCTTTGCCCACGGATGTTGATTACGTTCGGGTACAGCCCAACAACTATGGTGTGAACTTGTTGAACCGCAGAGTAAAACAATCAAATGCACCGGCCAACACCATTGGTTCTGTAGTGGGTCGGCTGAGTCACGCAGTTGATTTGCTAGGCAACATATTGAAAAAAGGTGCATTGCCCGGTGGCGGCGGATCTAACCCCAGTGGACAACCAGGAGTGGCGCAACAAGCAGTGTACAATACTAGTAATGCTACCTACGTGCCCACCAAAATAGAAATACAATTAACACTGCTTCCTATACAAACACGCAATCAAGTCAGCCAGCAATTTGGTCTCAAAGACTATGCTAACGGTGCATTGTTAAGAGGGGGATTCTGGTAATGAGCGCAAATTACGATGCCACAAGCCCGTATTTTAACACAGGCTACAGTCAGTTTTTCTTGGATGTAATGATTAACCGACCCATCCCTCAAGAGAGTGATGACATAGGATTTCAAATAAATCTCACATACCAATACCGCCCGGACTTGTTGGCACATGATCTCTATGGTGACGCTAGACTGTGGTGGGTGTTTTATCAACGCAACCCAAACACACTTACAAAACCTCCCTTGGATTTTGTTGTGGGTACCAATATATACCTACCCAAAATTACCACGCTCAAATCAACATTGGGATTCTAAAAAATGGCAACCACACTCGGAGGACAGTACATACCGGCCCCGCCAGTATTGCCAGACAATGCTGACGAACAACGTCGACAGATTGGTGACTACATCAAGACTGCACCAACTATTACAGGTCTGGGAGGAGCTGCCACAACAGCTCAAACCAACGCCAGCGTACTCAACGCACTTGGTGTTGTTACTCCGCCTGCGGCAGCATCTGCACAGGCCTTTGTAAATCAAACCAATACCAATATATTAACTTCTATACAAAAAAACAATAATTTAGCCAATGACAACAATCCACAAACGGCTGTAACATCCACAACAAAACAAGAAACCAACGCACAAGGCAATCTCAATGCAAATGGGGACATAACTCCGCAAGGCAACGTGCTGGACAATTTTGCCAGTACCGTCTGGACAGCGTCAGTATATTTGTTGAGCCCAGCTCAGTACACCGAACTAGTGACAACAAAGAAAAGGCGAGTCAACGGCTACAACTTGTTGTTCCAAAGTGGCGGCGCTCCCAACAATGTGGGTGGATACCAAGGTGCATCAAATCCTGCATTTCAAGCCAAGACTGATGCAGAAGGCGGAAATCAAGGGGTAGCACCTGGCGTGCCTGGCAGCAATGCTCCAGATGCAGGACGTAATCCTGCATTTGCACAAGACTTCTACATTGACAGTGTGACATTTGAAAACTTGTTGCCCGGTAAACAAACACAAGCAGCACACAATATAGTATCTTTGAAATTTACTGTGATCGAACCTGGCAATATCACATTGTTAGATCGCATACATGCTGCTGTACAAGACATGGCTCAAACTCTTGGCGAAACTGACACTGTAAATTACACAGCCGCACAGTACCTCATGGTCATACGCTGGTACGGCTATGACATCAATGGCAATCTTGTTGCTGGTAAAACTGCCCCAGACGCGAATGGCATTTCGGATACCAATGCTATTGTGGAAAAGTTTTTTCCCTTTCAAATTTACAAAGTTGATTGGAGTGTGACCAGCAAACTGGTCAATTATGAGTTTGAATGTGTGCCAACTGGGCATATGGTGGCTGGTAGCACCAAACGCGGCACTATCCCATATGACGTTCAACTCACAGCCCAAACATTGGAAGAATTGTTGAGTGGTAATGCAGTGTATGAAAACAAAACAGCACCAGCAGACAATCCAGGAGCAACCACTACACCCAAATCCACTGCCGGACAAAACACCAGAGACGCCAACAGAGAAACTGCTAACTTGGCGGCCAGATACCCACCACCCAAGACCAACACAGCCCCCACACCTAAAACTGTAAGCAAAAGTGGCCTGGCCGCTGCAATGACAGAATATTCAGCTCAATATGTGACTCAAGGAAAAATTAAAGTAGCCGATACCTATGAAATAATTTTTGCCGACGGTGCTGAGGACATAAAAAATGCCACAATTATTCTGCCAGGCAGCATAGTTGATCAAAAACAAACCAGCATGAGCAACACTGGTAATCCCAATCAGACTCTAAATCCAAATACTGATTCTATAAAAATTACCACACGTAATTGGAGTATCACTGCTGGCATGCAGATGTCACAAGTTATAGACCTGGCCATTAGAAATTCCAGTTACATTTACAATCAAGCACTGACTGTTAATGATGAACAAAACGAAGAAAAACCCAATCCCAACGCAGCAGGCAAACCAGTGCAATGGTACAAGATCAATTTTCAAGCCGTCCCCATTGGCTACGATAGTCGAACAAGAGATTTTGCATATCATGTGGTATACATAATCAGCAAATATGAAATTCCTAATTTTGACAGCTTGTATTTCCCAATTGGCAAATTCCGCGGAGTACACAAACGGTATCCGTACTGGTTTACGGGACTAAACACTGCAATAATAGATTTTTCAGCCAATTTCAATGCTGCCTACAACATGACCATATCAGGTGGCCCAGATGTTGAAAGTGCTGATGCTGCAATTAGGGCAAGGTTAAGCAGTAACACACGAGACCTTATCAAGTATTCTGTTGCTTCTCGAAGCACAGAAAGCAGTAAAGGTGCTGAGGGCAAGGGCAACGAGGCCGGAGCCAATGCTAGTGAATATTTGTATGCTATGGATCAACCTGGTGGCAGCACAGTGAAAATCATAGGTGATCCTGCGTGGATACAACAAGGCAGTTTGTGTGGCGGCATAACAGCCCAAGATCTCTCAGTGAGTGCATTTCTTCCTGACGGTACAATAAATTTTGATAACATGCAGGTGTTGTTTGAAGTTGTGTGGCAACGTCCTGAAGATTATGATTTGAGCACTGGCTTGGCTGATCCTTACGCCAGACAAAATAGGCAAAATGGCACGCCTGGAGAACCCATCCAGACCAATGTGTATCAAGCCACCAAAGTTTTAAATGAATTCCGTGGCGGCAAGTTTGAACAAACCATTACAGGGTTGCTGTATATGATTCCCATACCTGAATCCAAGAAAGCCGATCTTAGAGATCTAGAAGCAGACAACAGTCGAGGCACAAGATCTAACACTGCTCAGCCAGAAGATGACAGTGTAAATCGTGCAGAAGATGCTAAATTTGCCAGACAAGGTAATCGAAGTTCTGTGCCGGTGTCAGGCTCAGCAGTGGTAACTGGTGATGGAGCAGCAGCAATAACTCCGCAGATACCTGCAGTGCAATCAGCAATGAATCAAGCCAGCGCAGCATTTGCTGGCACCGGCACGCCAATGGCTCCAATATTTTCTAATCCAAACTACTCAGCAGCCGCCATAAGTGGCACAGCATTTACCGCCTCAGGGATAGTACCAGCCGACACTATTGCACTGGCTGGGTATCCAAAAGCACCTACAGGAGCAGGAGTAAACCCTATTACTTTTACTGATGCGCCTTTGCCTTTAAATACTACATTGCAAAATGTAAGACAACGCATACAACAAATAGCCAAAGATAGTTAAGGAAAAATAGTGTCAGAAGAAATTCAAAGAAGTCGTGGCGTACCATCAAACTACAAACAAAATCGTGGTGGTGTACCTGCGGAATTTGGTCCATTTTCTGGTGTTGTAAAAAACAATGTAGACCCCACACGCTCAGGACGATTGCAAGTTTACATTGAAGTATTTGCTAATGGAAATCCTGACGATCCCACCAAGTGGACCACAGTAAATTATTTGCCCAGTTTTTATGGCAGCACTTCTACTAACTTAACAGCTGGCGCTGGTGTGGGCACATATCCTGGCAATCAAAACTCATACGGCATGTGGTTCACACCGCCAGATGTTGGTATCACGGTGCTGTGCATATTTGTCAATGGTGACCGTCAACTGGGTTATTACATTGGAGTGGTACCTGACAACGGCGTAGGTGCTATGGTTCCGGCCATAGGCGGCAGCAGCAAGTATGTCACAGGAAATAAAAACCAAGAAACATACTTTGCTGATGCACCGTTGTTGCCAGTCACAGAAATCAACACCAGCAACCAAGCCATTGTAAACAATGGAAGATTTTTTGATCAGCCCAAGCCTGTACAGGCCGTGGTAGCTGGTGCTATGTTCCAGCAAGGCCTGGCCAATGATCCAGAGCGTGGACCTATACGCAGCAGCAGTCAGCGAGAAACTCCCAGTGCTGTATTTGGTATTAGCACTCCGGGCATACCTATCTATCAGGGTGGTATGAAGCCCAATGATATACGTCAAAAAATACAAAACAACGAACTTAAACCTGCAGATGCACAAGTAATTGGACGCATGGGCGGACATACGCTTGTGATGGATGATGGCGATCTTCAGGGCAACAACGCCTTGTTTAGATTGCGCACACCCAAAGGCCATCAAATCACAATGAATGACAGTGATGACTTTTTTTATATCACACATGCCAATGGACAAACATGGTTAGAGTTTGGCAGAGAAGGCACTGTAGACATATTTTCCACAAACTCAGTAAACATACGCACCCAGGGCGACATCAACATGCATGCTGACCGTGACATCAACATGTATGCTGGCGGCAACATACAAGTCAAGAGTGAAAAAAGCACCACAATGGAAGCTGTTACAGACTTTAACATCACAGCACAAAAAGATTTCAAACTCTACAGCAAAGCCACAATAGGTGTTCGGGCAGATGGCACCATGGCCCTGCAGAGTTCAGGCGGATCATGGCTTGGTGGTAGTGATTTAAAATTCACTGCCGGCGGCATAGATTTAAATGGCCCAGCAGCCCCCACAGTCACAACACCCAAGCCCATTGCTACTATTGAATTGGATGATACAAAATTTAGCACCAGCAAGGGATGGGAAGTTGATCCCAACGCACTGAAAACTATTGTACCTAGAGCACCCACACATGAACCCTACCCTTATCACAACAAAGGTGTTGATGTTAAGATTAAATTTGAAGAAGGTAAACCCTCGCCTCCGCCGGGTGCTGTGCCTGTACCAGCAGGAGTAACCATAAGAGCCAAATGAGTACATTTACATTTTCTTTAGGAGATGCCGGCAACTTTGGGTCAAGCATCGAAGCAGGCTTGAACTCTAAGACACCTGATGACAAATTAACCTATTCTGGGAATGATCCCATAGTATGGGATAGAACCAACAATGAAAGAATACGTCGAGGACTTGATCCGTTGCCGGGTCCTAGACCAGTAGATGACGGAAAAACTTATAACACTCGTGGTGGTACCACAAACAACACTGCCGCAAACAGACCGCTAACTGAGGAAGAAAAGGCAAAAGCCGCAGCTTTGGCCAAACAGTTTGGACTACCAGACCCCACAGCAACAGCAAAGACATTTGACGTGGATGGCCCACCGGGCATGACTCGTGAACAAGCATTTGAGATCTTTCAGAAACAATCTAAATCAGGCGGGCTCACTGGATTTAGTCCAGGAGATGTACTCAGCGCACAAACTCAAGCCGCCGATGGACTTGCTTCAGCACAAGCTCTGGTAAGCCAAGGTGCTTCGGGATTTCCGGGCACAGACAAAGGCACATTAAATTCATTTAAAAATATTGCAGACACTGCCAAGGCATCAATTGCTGCAGGCACCACAGGCGATCTAAGCACCAGTTTTTCCAACTTTGGGTCAATAGCACAACAGACCGGCGGCAAAGTCAGCAGTTTGTTTGGTGCTCCGGTTAACAATGGTATCACCAATGCTGATTTTGCAACAACAGCACCAGCGTTACTGCCCATGGCAGGACTCAGTACCACAGGAGTTCGTGCCACTATGGCATCAGTTGGCACCGGTACTGGACAAAGTTTTACTGACGTCAGTAACTCTGTGGGATGTGGCAAATATGGATTTGATGCCACACAACTAGAATCAGCAGGATTGCTCAAACCAGGCACTGCCAGCACATACCTCAGTCAAGGAACAAACGACTTGACCAGTGTGTTAAAAAGCCCAGCAGTTTGGACCGGCAAGGGTGGCATCAACAACCTTGACAGCTTGTTAAGTAACCCCGCGGCGCAAAATTTAACGCAACAAAACTTAATGAGTTCAGGACTGGCAGCAGCTGGTGCTCTTGGAATACCAATCAGCGGGCTCAATGCCAAAGACACTGCTGGCCTGGCAGCAAATTTTAGCAAGTCCGCGGCAGAAGGTGCAGACTGGATCAAAGGACAATTACCCTCAGACAAACAAGCAGAGTTTGACACACGATTTGCCGAGGCAAAATTTGCCATAGGATCAACAGACTCAAAAATGAATGACGCAATGTTGCAAATGGCACCCCCAGGGGAAGCAACTGACACTGTAAACAGAGAAACATTGACTGCGGCCATGGGACGGGTGTTTGGTAACGACAAGATTCCGCCTATAGATTACAATGGTCCGCCACAACCGCCGGGCCCGTTGTTTGCTGAAAACCGACGATTAACCACCTTGACCAAAGAACAACAAACTAAATTGGCTGATCTAGGCAGCCAAGAACCCACTGCCAAAACAGCCGCCACATTGATTTCTCAGTATGAAGCTATTCTTAAGTATCTAAACACCGTGGCCAAAGACTATGCATCCTTGCAAAAAGATGTAGCAGGCAAGCCTTATACTGAATTTATTGCCACAGTGGATGAAGGACTGGCCGCAGTTTTGGCCTTGATTGACGACATAAGAACATTGTATCTGCCCAACCTGCGCAGAATCAAAGGTTAATGATCCATAAATATCAACATGACCACATTTATCGGCTTCAACACTGTCAACCAGTATAAAAAGTTCACACTCACAGACTATGATTTGATTCAGCGTGACCTACTAAACGCATTTAACATTCGTCAAGGTGAGTTGCCAGGACGCCCGGGGTACGGCACAATAATTTGGGACTTCTTGTTTGAAAATCAAGTTGAGCAACTGCAACAAGATATACGAGCTGAAATACAACGTGTGTGCGGTGGTGATCCTAGAATAGTGTTAAACGATGTTCAAGTGTACCCACAAGAAAATGGTATACTACTGCAGATAGAAATCACTGTGGTACAAACCACCAATGCTGAAATTCTCAGCGTGTTCTTTGATCAACAATCTCGTCAAGCCAGCTACGTATAACTACGCCGTTTTCTTTATCAATAAATAAAGCACAAACGAGAGAACCATGGCAACAACCACAAGACAAACAGCGATATTTGGCGTAGAAGATTGGAAACAGATCTACCAAACCTACCGCGAAGCCGACTTCCAAAGTTACGACTTTGAGACTCTTCGTAAAAGTTTCATTGACTATTTGCGTTTGTATTATCCTGAAACATTCAATGACTACATTGAATCAAGTGAATTTATTGCATTGCTGGACGTCATGGCATTCATGGGCCAGGCGCTGGCTTTCCGCACAGACTTGAACACACGTGAAAATTACATGGACACTGCTGAACGTAGAGATTCAGTAGTACGGTTAGCAAATTTAGTAAGTTACACAGCCAAGCGCAACACTGCCGCAGAAGGGTATCTCAAAGTATTCAACGTCACAACAACTGAAAATGTTGTGGACTACAACGGCGTAAACTTGGCCAATGTCACAGTGAACTGGGCTGACCCCACCAACAATGACTGGCAGGAACAATTCAATGCCATTATCAATGCCAGCCTAATTGACAGTCAGAAAGTAGGACGCCCTGGCAACCGACAGACCATATTAGGTGTTCGTACAGATGAGTATGCTATCAATCTAGTGCCAGGATTCTTGCCAGTAATTCCTTATTCAGCCACAGTGGATGGCATCAACATGCCGTTTGAAGCCATGACATCAACCAGTGTGGGGCGGGACTATGTGTATGAGCCTAGCCCACAGCCTAATACCAGTTTCAATGTGTTGTTTAGAAATGACCAACTGGGCTACCAATCAGCCAACACAGGGTATTTTTTCTTGTTCAAACAAGGCGTGTTGCAAAACCAAGACTTTAACTTGAGCGAACGCATTGCCAATCGCACAGTAGACATCAACATTGAAGGTGTCAACAACGAAGACCGTTGGTTGTTCCAATTAGACAATCTTGGCAACATCAACCAAGAGTGGAACTATGTTGAAAACATCTATCAGGCCGCAGCGGAACGCAGTACTACCTTGTTGCCGGTATATTCAGTAACTTCTAGGGCAAATGATCAAATTACCATGATATTTGGTGATGGTGTATTTTCACAGATTCCAGTGGGTATATTTCGTGCGTATGTTCGCGCCAGCAATGGTCTGCAATACATTATCAATCCAGAAGAAATGCAAAATGTAGTGTTGCCCATTAGTTACATTGACCGCAATGGTAACTTGCAAACTATTACATTTACGTGTGGTATCACACGCCCAGTGTCAAACAGTCAATCGCGTGAACCCATTGCTGAAATCAAACAACGTGCCCCTGCACGTTACTACACACAGAACCGCATGGTCAACGGTGAAGACTACAACCTGTTTCCATACACTGCTTACAATTCAATTATCAAATCAAAAGCATTGAACCGTGCGAGTATTGGTACCAGTCGTTATCTTGACCTTGTGGACAACACTGGCAAATATAGCTCAACCAACACATTCTCAAGTGATGGTGCGCTGTGGGAAAACAATGTGTACCCCACAATACTGTTTTCTTGGACCAATCGTAATGACATTGCCAATGTCATTACTAATCAAGTGCAACCAGATCTAACTGGCGCAACCGTAAAACAATTCTACTATGCTAACTTTCCAAGAGAGACTGTAAACACTGGTGCCACAGCTGGTTACACCTGGAATCAAAGCACAACATTGGCCAATGAGACCACTGGCTATTTTAGAAATACCACTACCAGTGCAACATGGCCCAACGGCACGCCTATACCTGTGGGCGATTCAACAACTAGTGTGTTCAAATATGTTGTGCCAGGTGCGCTGATGAAATTCATTCCGCCCACAGGCTACTACTTTGATCGCAACAATCGCCTGGTACAAGGTACGCCCATGCGAGCAGATGAAACCATGGAAATTTGGGCCAGCGCACAAGTCATTGTGGGAGATGGGTATAATGGTGGCTTAGGCAATTTTACCAGCGGCACCGGACCGGTCACTATCAACAACTTTGTGCCAACTGGTGCCATCATTGACACCATTATTCCATTGTTTATATCAGATTTGCCCAATTCAATAGAACAGCAAATGACACAGCAAATTTTGTTAAATCGTCAATTTGGACTGGGATACGACAATGACGGATCTGTAACTGGATCTCCTTACACTTGGTATTTGATTACCAGTACCAATTTGAACTTTGGCACACAAGAAAGCATCACGCCTTGGAGTCAGCAGTATGCTGGCAATACAACAGGTGCCAATCTTGATGCATCCTGGTTGGTGGCATTCACAGTTGTAAACTCAAACTACACCATCACCTCCCGTGGATTAAGCTACTACTTTGGATCAGTACTGCAAACACGATTTTTCTTCTATGAAGATCAACTGGTGTATGATAGTCGCACAGGTACAATTATCAAAGACTTTATTAATGTGTTGGCAGTTAATACACAGCCCAATTCAACAGAGCCTTTGCCTGGTGACATCTACACTACTATTATTGGTCAACCTGTGGAAAGTGACGGCTATGTTGACGACTTCCAAGTCCTTGTGGGCTACAGAGATTCAGACAACGATGGTGTACCAGATAATCCAGACTTCTTTGACGAAATTGTGGGCACTGATACCAATCCAGGACCCTTGGTGTTCTTGCAGCAAACTGTGGATTTTGACAACTTGCAACGTTATTTGTTGGCAGAACAAGGTGTAGTGAACTATGACTATGCCACCTATGATGAAATTGAATTGAACAAAACTGCTTGGACTCCGGGACAAGTGTTCTATGCCTACAGTGAAGATGCATTTTATCAACTCAGCATTGATGTAACTGGAGCTAGAACCATTATCTCTGTAACAGGTTGGATCGCACGTACTGGTCGGCAATCTCTGTATTTTCAATATCGTCATAATTCACCACTCACAAACAGAATTGATCCAGGATCTACAAACATCATTGACTTGTATGTTGTGACACAGTCATATTACACTGCATATCAAAACTGGTTGCGTGACACCACAGGCACTGTGACCGAACCTGCTGTGCCCACCATTGATGAACTCAGCACTGAGTATCAAGGACTGCAAGACTACAAGATGTTGAGTGACAACGTGATTGTTAACTCAGTTGTATTCAAACCATTGTTTGGTTCCAAAGCAGCACAAGAGTTGCGAGCAACAATCAAAGTTATTCGTGCGCAAAATTCAACAGCCAGCACAAGTGAAATTAAAAGTTCAGTATTGGCAGAAATGAATGCGTATTTCAGCATAGACAAATGGAACTTTGGCGACACATTCTACTTCTCAGAGCTGGCAGCATACCTGCACCGCCAGCTGGGAACAATTATTAGTTCAGTGGTGTTGGTGCCATTGGATCAACAAAAGTACTTTGGTGACTTGTACGAAATTCGTAGCCAGCCCAATGAAATTTTTGCAAACGGCGCAACCATCAACAATATTGATGTAATTGAAGCATTGACCAGTACCAACTTGCGTACTGCACCAGGCAGCGGGGTAATTTAATGGCACGTACAAGATCAGTTGATTTTCTTCCACAGATATTTCAAACACCAGTCAACAAACAGTTCTTATCTGCCACACTAGATACCCTGACCCAAGAACCCAAGTTTAAAAAGACACAAGGTTTTATTGGCCGTACTGTGGGTCCCGGTGTCAACCCCAACGACACTTATGTAACTGAGCCCACAACTGCCAGACGAGATTATCAACTTGAACCAGGTGTGATTAGCTTGGTGCCAGATACTGACACCATTAAAAATGTCATAACTTACCCAGGCATGAACGATGCTGTGGGATTCCAAGGCGGCGACAGCACTCGTCCAGATCAGTTGTACAGCAGTGATTACTACACTTGGGATCCGTTTGTAAACTATGATACATTTATTAACTTCAGTCAATACTATTGGTTGCCAAGTGGTCCTGCCACTGTGGATGTCAAGTCTGAAGGTGTCCCTACCACAGAAAACTTTGTGGTCACCCGTGCCAACAGCGTTTATACTTTTTCAGGACAAAATGGCAACAACCCCACCATTGACCTGGTCCGTGGCGGCAGCTACACATTCCAAGTGGCACAGAATGCAAAAGAAACAGTTAATTTTAGAGTTGGAAATAAAGGACTCAGTTATTACGTAATCAATCAACAGCCCAATCCCACACTGACCTTGGTTCGTGGCAATACCTATGTGTTTGATCTAAACTTAAATGGTATTTTTCCTTTTTGGATTAAAACCGCACAAGTGCTGGGCACTGAAAATGTATATGATTCAGGTGTCACACGCAATGGCAGTACATTTGGACTTGTGACTTTTGTTGTGCCGCAAGATGCACCCGACACGCTGTACTATGTCAGTGAGAACCAAACAAATCTCCGTGGTACATTCAACGTGATTGATGGCACTGCTGGAACTGGAAATCAGTTTTGGATTCAGTCTTTCCCTGGAGTGGATGGCACTAACCCTACAACACCAAATCTTACTACTAGAAATGTCTATGGAGTGTCAAACAACGGTGAAGATCTTGGCGTCATCACGTTTGAGGTGCCACAAAAAACTGCGCAACAATTTTACTTCAATTTAACAGATGTTGGGCCGGTTGATTTATTGACTGAATTGAGATTTGATCAAATCAATAATCAACCAGTACAAGAATTTCTGGACACCTACGGTGGTATTGATGGTACTACCTATCTGCAAGGTCGCACATTGATTTTTACAAATCTTGAAACTGATGCTGATGCTGGGGGTTGGCTGTACACATCATTCTTTGATCCATTGGCGCAAGTACCAGCAAATTATGGATTGCCGGGCAGTTATGATACCCTGTTGTATGATCAAACAGATCCAGTGCCGCCAGCAGATCGTTATCAAATTTGGCAAATTAATTTTGTCAACCGCAGCGGCGTAGAATACATTCAATTGGCAAAAATACAAGATGTTAGTATTAACCAAAAATTTACTATATTGTATGGGTTAACTTGGAGCAATACAAGTTGGTATAAAGATTCTATTGGCACTTGGACACAGATTCCTGAACTCACTGCCAACCTTGACACGCTGTATTACCAGGATGGTACTAATCCAAATATATATGGGCGCATTCGACTGATTGAACAAGCTGATGTTAATAATTTAGACATTGCAGATATATTAGGTAAGAAAAATTATACATCGCCCAATGGCATAACACTCACTAACGGGTTAAAAATTAGATTCGTTGGTGAGATAACGCCAGCCAGTTACGGTTCGGGCATAACTGATTTCATTTGTACAGCTACATTAGCCGGCAGCAACTATATCACTACTTCTTCTACAGAAGGATTGTACGAAGGTGAACAAATTGTGTTCCCCAGCGGAACCTTGGGCGGTATTGTGACCGGCCGAGTGTATTACATCAAAAGTATATCAGCAAACCGCATACAATTCTCAATATCAACTGTGGCTGATGGCCCAGCAGTTCAGTTAAGCACTGCCACAGGTACCATGACTGCATTGGCCACCAGCAACAAAGAATACTATGTGTCAGGGGTAGGCACAGCCATTGAGTTGCTGCCAGTTACTGACTTTGTTACTCCTGAAACTTATGTTGTTGATTCAAATGACAGCACCATTGCTGCAGAGCCCGATCAACTGGACTACCTCACAATCAGCAGAGCCAGCAAAGATTTAAACGCATGGACTCGCAGTAATCGTTGGTTCCATGTTGACGTTATTCAATCCACAGCCAAGTACAACAATACCGTGGCCAGTTTGGACAACAACTACAGAGCCAAGCGTCCTATTATTGAATTCCGACCAGGTATTCGATTGTTCAACATGGGCACCCAAGGTAAACAACCGGTTGACATTATTGACTTTGTGCAAACTGATGCATTTAGTAATATTCAGGGATCAACCAGTTACACTGTTGATGGATATGCCATTGTAGATGGTACTAGAATTGTTTTTGCTGCTGATGTTGACGTCAACGTTCGTAACAAAATTTACATTGTACAGTTCATTGAACCTGATTCACTGCCGTTGACCACTGCTGGAAGTTTTGCACTCAAAGCAACATACAGAATCAACACACTAGGCACAACTGACTGGAACGCTGCTGCAGGCACAACTGGCATTACCTATGCTGTGGGCGACACGTTTATTGCAGCTAATTCTGGGACCGGCACAGGCACTGCATATTTTGATGAGCCTATTATCAACTTGGTGTTGGCCGCAGATGGCATTGTACTATACGATCAATCAGTTGTGTGCCTTGAAGGCAATGATTTAAAAGGATTGACTTTTTGGTATGACGGCGAGGTATGGACTGAAGCACAATTAAAAACACAAGTGCAACAAGCACCGTTGTTTAATGCTTATGATTTACAAAGCATAAGTTTTAGCGATCGAGTCAAATACCCCAGCAGTACTTTTATTGGAACCAAGCTGTTCAGCTACGCAGTGAGCGATACTGGTGTATTAGATCCAATATTGCAATTTCCATTGCAGTATCTCAACATCAACAACGTTGGCGACATTGTGTTTGAAAACAACCTGTACGTTGACACGTTCTTATACGTAGAAGACAATGTTTCAATCACATCCGACATCAGTTCAGGCGCTGCAAGAGAATATGCAGATCGAGTCACATATCAAAAGTTGATTGGTTGGCAAGATGCTGTTACTACCAGTCAAATTTATCAACAGTTTAAATTTACATACACTGGCGCAACTCTCAAGTTAGATATTGCTGCCAGCACCGATACCGTGGTTCCAGCTGTTAAAATTTATGTAGGGTCAGTATTTCAACGCCCAGAAACTTACAGTTATACCACCACAGCTGATACCACCACAATAACATTAAACAATGTATACCTGCCTACAGACGTTATTGAAGTTTTAGTATTGAGTGATCAAACCAGTAAGCAAGGGTTTTATCAGGTTCCTATTAATTTGGAATCAAACCCTTTAAACGGCAACAGTGAAAGATTTACGTTGGGCACAATTCGTACGCACTACGAAAGCATCTGTGAGAATCTCAGCGACTTAACTGGCCCAGTTAATGGATCAAATAACAGTAGAGATCTTGGCAACATTGTGCCGTACGGATTAATTATTTTGCAACAGAGTGCTCCGTTGACCCTGGCTGGATACTTTCTGCGCAGTGAAACATTTAACATATTTGCCAGCTTGCAATACAACAGCCAAGAATATTTGAAATTCAAAGGGCAAATGCTCAATGCTGTGACACAACAGACTTTGCAGTATCAAACAGCCGGAGAAATACTTGATGCAGCCATTGCTGATATCACTTTGGGTCGAGTTGAAACACAACCATTCTATTGGAGTGACATGTTGCCGTCGGGCAGCACCTACATCTCTAATTCATACACAGTGTCATACATCAGTGGCACATCATTCCCCACACAACAAGTGTACAACTATACTTCAGCCAACTACCTTGGCATGGATGTGTATCTAAATAACAACATTTTAATTCGCGGATATGAATATGTCGTGGCCACTGACGGTCCACGTATAACAATCACTACAACACTGAATGTTGGTGATGTGATCAAGATTCAAGAATATGCTGCCACTTATGGCAACTTTGTGCCCAATACTCCCACCAAATTGGGATTGTATCCTGCGTACCGTCCACAGTATATTGAACAAAAAACCAGCACTGGCACGGCTTTATGCATATTGGGACATGATGGCAGTATTACCCGAGCATTCTTAGATGTGCGAGATGAAGTGTTGTTGGAATTTGAAAAACGCATCTACAACAATTTGAAACTAGATGACAATCCTGTACCACTCACAATATACGATGTATTGCCTGGACAATTTAGAACCACTGGCTACAGTCTTGCTGATATCAATAGTATTTTAAGTCAAGACTTCTTGAGCTATGTGGCCTGGAACAAGTTAGATTATCGCACACAAGATTATCAAGCCAACAACGAATTCACCTGGAACTACAGTGGTAGTCAGAGCAAACTAAACAATGATTCACTTCCGGGCGCCTGGCGCGGCATTTATCGCTATTATTATGATACACAACAACCAGAATTAACTCCTTGGGAAATGTTGGGATTCAGTATTGAGCCCACCTGGTGGCAAGAAATTTATGGCCCGGCCCCGTACACACAGGACAACTTGGTGTTGTGGGATGACCTTGAAGCAGGTAAAGTGGCAGACCCACTAGGCGCTTACTATTTGCCAAAATTTGCAAGACCAGGACTGACAACAGTAATTCCTACAGGCACTGAAGGCGAATTGTTAAGTCCATTTGATTCAGTAGTAGGCACATACAACGCACAAACTTTCCGCAAGAGCTGGGCACTGGGTGACGGTAGTCCCACAGAAGCGTCATGGTGGAACTCAAGTGCATATCCATTTGCTGTGATGCGTTTGCTGGCGTTGACACGCCCCGGCAAGTTCTTTGCACTGTTTGCTGATCGAGATTTGTATAAATTTGATCTTGATTTGAACCAGTATGTGTACAACGGTCGTTACAGACTCAATGCCAATGACATTCAAGTGTATGGTAATGGTACAAGCAAAGCCAGTTACATTGACTGGATTGTGGACTTTAATCGTCAAAGCGGGCTGGACAGCACCGAAGAACTCACAGCCGATCTTGGATTCCTTGATGTGAGACTTTGCTATCGCATGGCCAGTTTTTCAGACAAACAGTACATTAAAATTTACACCGAGAAGTCTAGTCCCAACTCAATTAATACAACATTTTTAATTCCTGACGAAAGTTATGATCTTGTGTTGTACAAGAATCAACCGTTTGATCGTGCTAGTTACTCGGCAGTGGTGATACAAAAAACTGCTGGCGGATATGCTGTGTTTGGGTACAGTAAAACGCAACCGTTTTTTAATACAATTGGTAGTCAGTACACTGGCCAGCTGCAAACGTTCACATCAGGTGGGGTCACTGTACGAGTCCCCACATTCTACACCAACCAAATGGTACAGATTCCTTACGGATATGTGCTTGCCAACGAAACCGCAGTGAGTGCGTTCTTGTTAGGCTACGGTGAATATTTACAACGACAGGGCTTAATTTTTGAAGATGCCACCAATGGCTACATCTTGAGCTGGCAGCAAATGGTCAACGAGTTCCTGTACTGGAGTCAACAAGGTTGGGATGAAAACGCCCTGATCAATTTGAATCCATTGGCGTTCAAACTCACCGTGACAAAAGAACAAGCAGTGGTCGACAGTATTGCTGCACAAACCAATCAAAATGTGTTGTTGGACCAGAACAACCGTGAACTGCCCACACGTAATTTAATTATTACTAGACTGGATAACACATTCACTGTGGAACCAGCAACGGATCAAACACTCAGCAGTATTGACCTCAAGTACACCAGCTACGAACACATGATTGTGTTGAACAACACAAGTTCTTTTGGTGACTTGATTTATCAGCCCACAACTGGTGCAAGACAAAGTCGGTTGAACTTGATTGCATATACCAGCACTGAGTGGAATGGCAGTGTAGATGCCCAAGGATTTATTTTAAATCAAGACAATATCAAACCCTGGAATTCTTATACCACATACGCCAAAGGTGAAATTGTAAGTTATAAAGGCGGTTATTGGTCAGCTGCGATCATTGTGCAACCCAGTGCATTATTCAATGCCAACGACTGGTATCAGAGTGATTATACTAGAATTGAACTTGGCTTGCTGCCAAACTTGGCCAACAAAGCAGATCAGTTGTCTGACAGTTATAATATCAATCGAGCCAATCTTGAATCTGATAATGATTTATTGAGCTATGGGCTAATTGGATTCCGCCCACGTCAGTACATGGCATCACTTAATCTTGATGATGTCAGTCAGCTCAACGTATATCGTCAATTTTTGGGCAGCAAAGGAACCATACTTAGTGCTGAGTTGTTTGGTCAAGCCAACCTTGGTAAAGAGTCTGGTGACTACAACATATATGAAAATTGGGCAGTACAACGTGCAGTGTATGGAGCCAACGCTAACCGTAGTTTCTTCCAACTGCGATTGAATCGTGCCCTGCTCAACAGTAATCCTTGCCTGGTACAAGTGATCAATTCTGGAGAAACTAGCAAAGCTGATCAACCCATACTATTAAACAATGTGTGGCGTCAGAGTTATCGTCTGACGTCACCTGACATATTGCCTACAACTACAACATTGCCCACAGATATTGCCTTGCCCACAGCAGGCTATGTCAATATCAATGATGTTGATATCACTGTGTTTGATATCAACAATCCTGACAGTTTGGCAGCAAACATTGATGATATCAATGTGGGAACTACAATTTGGGTGGCAAAAACCAATGCATATGATTGGAACATTTATCGAGCAGCAGCCGTGCCGGGCATCATTGCACACGTTTGTGACAACCTAGATGGCACCAGTCGGGTGATATTCAGCCAACAACATGGATTGAGTGTTAATGACAAACTGATTATCAAATTCTTTGATGCCGAAGTCAATGGTGTGTATGATGTTCTCAGCATAGTAAGTTTAGACACAATATTAATTGCTTTTAGTTTCACTGGCAGCAGAACAGTAGTTGATGGCACTGGTATTGGATTTACCCTGGCCACACAACGTGTGGCACAGGCCAGTGACGTATTAAATTTAACGTATGCCAATACCTTGCAACCTGGAGCCAAAGTTTGGGTTGATGATAATGGTGACGGTTTGTGGGAAACCATACAAAAAGAAGAAGTGTTCACACAGTTAACTGAGTTGGCACCTGTGCTAACTGACGTTGATCAACAATACGGAAGCAGTGTCGCCCAAGCAAGAGACAAGTTTGCTGCCCTGGTTGGCAGCCCACGTTTTAGATTCCCCGCAGGCGCCACATTGTGGAATGTAGCCGACGATTATGCTGTCAATGACATTGTTTATATTGTAGACCCTTATCAAACAGAGTTTTTCCAAGCATCACAACCTGTGTCACAAGGCGTGAATATTTTTAATACAGCATACTGGACTCCATATTCACTGAGCTCACTACCCAGAAAAGGTGGGGTATATGTGTATGTCAAGAGTTCAACATCTGACCAGTACATCCCAATCAGCCCACTTGTGGCTGGTGATGCTGTGTTGACCCTGGATGTTCTTGATGCCAGTGGTGGCGCAGAGAATGGAAAACCTGCCACTAGAGGTTACGGATCAAGTGTAGACTTTGGTAACCGAGCCTGGGCAGTTGCAGGCGCTCCCAACAGTTTGGGATCGTTGGCACAAGCTGACAATGGGTACGCCTGTGTGATTTATTTGGCACCCGACCTCAGCACACCCGACACTGTTCCTTACGGACAATGGCAGTTGTTGACCACACCAGACAGCGTCAGTGTTGATCAAGGCAAGTTTGGCTATTCTGTGGCCATGAGCCTGGACGAGCGCTGGATGTACATTGGCGCACCTGCTGTGAACAAGGTATATGCGTATGGCCGTGTAGACTGGGAAAATCAAGTGATTAACTTGTATGGTGACGGCACCACCAAAGTTTACGGTATTGCTGATATTATACAAATTGACGAAGCCACGCAGTTAGAAGTGCTAGTAGGCGGTGCTGATCAAACATTGAATATTGACTACACAGTCAACGGCTCGTTTACTGAATTGACATTTGCCACAGCGCCAGTAGAAGGTGTTGCAATTCAAATCAAACGCACTAGCCGCAAGCTCATGGACTATGGTGTCTATTACAATGTTACACAGACCAGTACCAGTAGCAGTGGCATCAACGCTGAATTCACTATTATACGCCAACGCGATGAAGTTGGCCAAGGCAATGCGCCAGCAGCCACTGTGGGCTTGGTGGCAGTCAGCACCCCAGGTTCAGGATATGCAGTGGGCAACACAGTCACAATTGGCTACGTCAAGTTTGGTGGCGCAGCAATCAATGGCAGCATTGTGTTGACCATTACCAGCATCAACGGAACTGGGGGCATCACAGGGTTCTCAACATACTATGCACCCACAGTGTTGACCAATGTATTCAGTTTAAATGAATATTTCTTTACTGCCACAAGCATCTACAGTTTCTCAGTGTTGGTCAATGATGTGCTACAACGTCCCAATATTGATTATACATTCAGCAACATAACGCAAAATCTTACATTTGTCAACAGTCCTGCACGTGGCACAAGTATTCTTATACGTGCTGAGGGCTATTTTGAATATGTAAACACCATCACTGCGGCAGGGCTAGGCGCCACAGATCAGTTTGGCTATTCGGTTAGTACCAGCACTGATGGACGTCAAGTGCTGATTGGCACACCATACAGCACACAAGACAGCAAAATTGGTGCAGGATCTGTGTACGTGTTTGATCGCAATGTACAAAAGTTCATCTACGGAACTGATCCTAGCAGTGTGAGTTTCACTGTGCTGGGCAGTGTTACTGAACCAGTTAGTGTGTTGGTCAACGGCACATTCTTGATCAACGAAGAATGCACCGTACTTGGTGCTGCCAATACGTTCACCGTATCAGGTAACACTGTCACAATCAATGCTGATCTACAAGTTGGTGACATTGTTGAAATTGAAACTAATCAATTTGCACAAGTACAACAAGTTGCACAAAGCACAGCAGAAGACGCTGCTCACTTTGGACAAGCTGTTGATCTCTGCAGTTATAATTGTAGTTTATATGTTGGCGCACCCAACAGCAGTGTACAACAGTTTCATGGTGGTATCGTAGAGCGCAACATCAACCAAAGCAGAGCTTATGGTATTATAACAAGTTTGTACACTTACCAAGGCACACAAAATCCACTGGCTGATTACAGTCCAAGTTTTACGCCAGGCATGTATCAAAACACTGGCACTGTGAATGGGAGAATACAATACCAGTTCATAAACACACTTGACAATGGAGACACAATTCGCATCAATGACATTGATGTTGCAGTGCCCAATTCGCCCAATCAAAATCTTGCTGGACTGGCTGCAGCCATTAATGCCGCAGTACCCAATGTAGACGCTATAGTGAGTGCCACAGGTTATTTGACCTTGGCAGTTAAAAATTCAGCAGCCGCAGCAGTAGGCAACAAACTGCAAGTTGCCCCCGGCTCAGTTGGCACAACTTTTGATGACATTGGCTTTGATACTTTTGTATACACACAAACTATTCTCAGCCCTTATCCACAGACTTATGCACAATTTGGCGCCAGCCTCAGCATTGATGATTCAGCAGTGAATCTTGTGGTTGGTGCACCAAATGGCACAATGTACATTCCCACAGATTTTGATAACTACACAGCTTTGTGGGACGCTGGTGCTACAGAGTTCTTTGATTTATTGTTCCAGAGTGGCACAGTGTACACATATGACCTGCTGCCAAGTTCTACCAGCACACTCAGCAATCCTGACAAGTTTGTGTTTGGTCAACAAATTGTCAACACTGATATTTCACCATATGACCAATACGGTACCTCTGTAAGTTACGCCAGTGGCGTGTTGTTGTCTGGCGCACCAGGCAACGAATTAGACGATAGTACAATGAGCGCCAACTATGGCCGTGTGTTTGTGAGTGAGAATCCCAATCGTGTTCCGGCTTGGACTGTGCTCACTGTTGAACAACCAGTAGTAGATGTTAGATTGTTAAATTCTGTTTATGCATATGATAGAATTACTTCGGCCACTGCCACATACTTTGATTTCTTTGATCCACTGCAAGGAAAGATCCTTGGTGCTGCTCGACAAAACTTAGACTATATTGGTGCAGTAGACCCTGCCAACTACAACGTTGGTCCAACCAACATCCTAGGAACAACATGGGGTGCTAGCCGAGTGGGAGAAACTTGGTGGGATACTAGTACGGTGAGATTTATTGATCCCAATCAAGATGACATTGTGTATGCCAGCCGACGTTGGGGACAGTTGTTCCCGGGCAGTACAGTGGATGTGTATCAATGGATTGTGAGTACTACTCCCCCTGCAACTTATATTGGCGAAGGTATTCCTAGAGATACATTAAGTTACGTAATCAATACTGTGCTCACACAGACTGGAATATTTGAAACACAATACTATTTCTGGGTGCGCGGTATTACTACAACTGCTACACAAAAAGGCAAAACACTGCCAGTCAGCACAGTGGCCAATTACATCGCAGACCCACGTGCCAGCGGTATTGCTTATATTGCACCAATCAATGCCAGCACCATTGCCTTGTACAATGCATTAGATTATATCATAGCCGAAGATACTATTATCAGCATTGAGTTTGATCGTGAACTCACAAACGACAATGTTCACGTTGAATATGAGTTGGTTCCACAAGACAAAGCAGATGGGTGGATCAGCAACAATTTATATCGTAAATTACAAGACAGTTTTTGTGGTGTTGACACAGCAGGTAACTTAGTACCCGACATCAATCTCAGCCCAGCAGAACGATATGGCGTGCAATTCCGTCCTCGCCAGAGTATGTTTGTGGACAGATTTGCAGCATTAAAAAACTATCTTGTTCGAGCCAACACAGTAATGGCTCGTTACCCCATAGCTGAAAATCGCACTTTTGTGCTGCTCAACAGCAGAGAACCTGAGCCCAGTGCAACATCTGGTGAATGGGACAAACGTGTGGCCAACTTGGAAATTTTAGGATTTCAGGACTTGTATGCAGTACCAGTTGGATACAAATATTTGGTAGATTCAGACAGTCGTAATCGTGGCCTTTGGACCATTTACTCAGTAGGCACCACATCAACGTCAGCTGGTGTTATTAGATCACTAACATTGAACAAAGTACAAAACTACGACACTCGTCAATACTGGAGTTATATCAACTGGTACCTGCCTGGATACAACACCAGCGCACAGATTGTGGCCGAAGTTGTAAACTATGCTGGGTTGGGATTTATTGATGTACCAATAGGCAGCAGTGTCAAGGTCACAGCCAATGCGCAAGGCAAATACGAAATTTATATTCGTACACTTACTGGCTGGGATCGTGTGGGACTGGAAGATGGTACTATTGAATTTTCTGCTGAGTTGTGGGATTACGCCCTGGGACGTTTTGGATTTGATGTTGAAGTGTTTGATGCACAATATTTTGACCAAGAGCCCGTGATTGAAACTCGACGAATCATTCAAGCAATAAACGCAGAAATTTTTATTGATGAATTGCAAATTGAACGTAACCGTCAACTCACATTGATGTTTAACTTTGTGCTCAGCGAGTTCTCTGCACCAGGCTGGATTATTAAAACTAGTTTGATTGATGTTGAGCATAGAATTCGCAGTTTGTTGCCATTCCAGAACTACAGCCGAGACAACCAAGAGTTTGTGCTGGACTACATTCAAGAAGTCAAACCATATCATGTGCAAGTCAAGGCATTTAATTTGATATACAATGGTTTCAACGAGTGGTTTGGTGATATGACTGACTTTGATTTGCCAGCATACTATAACACTGATCTTGCCATTCCCGGCTACACCAGTCCTGTATTGTTGCCTTATAATCATAGCACAGCAGTGGGATCAAGTACCAACAATCAAAGTGATTTGCCTAGCGACAGCACAGTATGGACCAGTTGGCCGTACAGCCAGTGGTTTGAGAATTACACATTGAGTCTGGATAGTGTGGCTTTGGTGGCCGGTGGGTCTGGCTATACAGAACCTCCCTTGGTAGTGTTTACCGGTACAGCCATTGAACCCGCACAGGCAGTGTCGGTATTGAACAGTTTGGGGGCAGTTGTGGCCATAAATGTCACATACGCAGGTCGTGGATACACTGCTACTCCCACAGTCACTATTGAAGGAGGTGGCGGGGCAGGATCGGGCGCTGTGGCTTATCCTAGAATGACCAATGATGTTATTCGTCAATTCCGCACAGTGATTCGCTATGACCGGTACCAATATCAGACGTCAGTTCAAACTTGGAGTAGTAACGGTACATACGAAAATGGTACCCTAGTACGTTATGATGATCGGGTGTGGTCGGCCCTCAATGCTGATGGCAGCAGCGCAGTGGTTGGTCCTACTTTTGATATTGAAAATTGGGTGCCAGTTGATGCTGCCACATATACCTATCCTGGGGCTACGTATCCCACTGGTTTAACTGGTGTTGACCGTACTATGGGCTTGTATGTGCCAGGTATCAATGAGCCAGGACTTGAACTACCACTGTTGGTGGACGGCGTTGATTATCCTGGGGTACAAGTTTGGGGCGATTACTTTGCTGGCAATATAACTCTAGATGCCAATTATCAAAGTGAGTTTGCGGACATTTATCTTGGACAACGATTTTCAGATATCAACGTTGACGGCGGTGAATTTATTGGACCATACGAAGGTCATGCTCCTGAAGAACTAGTAAACGGCAGCGAATATGACACACTGGACATGCGTGTTTACACAAGACCCGGAGCTGATTGGTCCAACAACGGACATGGATTCCAAATCTCATCAATCAACTACACTTATGAACCTGCTATTACTCAACTATACAGTTGGGCCGGCGTGGTCAACCGTCCTGTACAAGTTTTAGTGGCCAACCTCAGTTCTGGTACAGAGTTGGTAATTAACGTTAATTATTTTATAAATTGGAGCACACAACAGGTTGAAATTGTAAATGGTATAACCGATCAACAAATTATCAATATCACAGTGTACGAACTTGGTGGCGGCAGTCAACTGTATCGTGAAAACTATGTTGGCCAAGACATTGTTGACAGTGGTGATAATTCAGTAATCATACCGGTCAACTACAAAGAAATCATTGAAATTCCGGTGTTTCAAAACGGTGAATACCAAGCACAGCCTACATATCGCCCATACTCTGAATCCATTGCTTGGAATTTAAACAACTCGTATGCAGTCATGGATATTGTGTACAATAACTATGCAATTACTTGTACCGCTACTAGTGCAGTCTATAGCACTATCAGCTGTGATAACACCAGTGCGTTGGTAATTGGGCAGCCTATTGTGTTCTCTGGAACTGTGTTTGGTGGTATTGTAGCCGGCACCACTTATTATGTGTTTAGTATTGCTAATTCTACACAATTCTTTATCACTGATGTTGCTGGATCAGACACTGTATTTGCACTAACAAATGCCTCAGGGTCAATGACTGGTTCGCCTACTGGAACATATTATCGTGCCATACAGGCAGTGATTCCTGGAATATTTTTAAACAATACTACATATTGGTTACCATACGTCCCCACACTGAATACCAAAGTAACATTTGCACAAACTGTTAACGTAGGTGATGGAGTTAGTTTAACCGCTTTGGGTATTGGTCTATCACTAGCAGTAACCAACACCACAACTGGCACAAATGCAATTACCATCCAAGGTAGTAGCTCGTTTAGTGTGGGACAAGCAGTGTCGTTCTCAGGCAGCTCAGTGGGCGGAATTGAGACTGGTATCACGTACTACGTACTGAGTGTTATTAACGGTGCTAATTTTACCATTGAAGAGACCTTGGGTTCTGGAATTCCTGTAGCATTGCTAACTGACAGCGCCACCTGGATTGGTGAACTAACTGCCAAGTTCACACCAACTGATTTTACCAGCTGGAGTACGCCAATTGTAGAAAACTTTGTTGTAGACAACAACACTTACGGTACAAAAACATTTACACTGACTGCTAGTTTGCAAGGTACCAACCCTGCTAATATAATTGTAATGCAAAATGGACTGAGATTGCGCCCCTATGCCGGGATTGAGTGGATTGGTGATGACAGCAGTGTCAGTTTTGGACTGCCACAACGCACTGGATTTGATCAAGATATTATTGATGCTCCGGCAGACATCACCGTGTGGGTTGATAGTGTATTGCAGGTACAAAGTGTTGGCGCAATAATTGGAAATTACAGTGTCACAAACTGGGATGGCAGCAATGTTCCCGGACGTCAGGTGGTGTTTAATACAGCACCAGCAGCTGGTGCAATAATTTTGATATCAGTTGCCACTGAGGCCGGGTATGCAATAACTGGTGACCAGCTGCAAATTATTTCCAATGTCAATATTGGGGATAGTATCAGCGCCATAACTTGGAACGACACCACACAACAAAACATATTAACTTTGGTGTTTAATGGTCCAGTGCAAAGTGGACTGACTATTAATGAGCCATATGACAGTACCAACTATGACAGTGGGTCCATAGACTATGCTCCAGGTGCGTATGATTACACCATTGGCACTGCTGTTGCTATCAATGATTTTGATCTGCAACGCACAGGTATTGATGCCAACAGACTGTGGGTTACTTTAGATGGTTATCGGTTGTTTGAAGGTTCAGACTACACTGTACAAGGGCAATATTTAATATTGGCCGGCGGCGCAATTAACCCAGGATCAATCGTGGCTGTGACAGAATTTACAGAAAGTATTGTACCTGAGGCAGTGGCATTCCGTATATTCCAGGACATGCGTGGAGTACAAGCCACTTACAGAATGACTGCGTCAACTACCACTACATTGGCACAAGCAGTCAGTTCTACAGCAGATGTAATTTATGTGGTTGACGCTAACAATTTAAGTCAACCTGATTTACCAGCAGGTATCTTTGGTATTATTACCATTGATGGTGAGCGTATCATGTACCGCAACCGAGACACTGCACTCAACACTGTTTCTGGACTACAACGTGGCACAGCCGGAACAGCTGCCGCAAGTCACAATGTTGGTGCAACTGTTTATGATATTGGTATTGGAAACCTACTGAATACCACATATCAAAACTACGTGGTAAAAGACACCGGCATGGGCGACGGTACCACCGCAATATTCTATGCACCAAATATTAACATATCTGAATTTGGTGATTCAAGTACAGCCTATGTAGAAAGCATTGAAGTTTATGTGGGCGGAATACGTCAATACAATTACAGTGAAACCGCAGGCAACTCTGAATATCGTTATATTGTGACTGATTTTGGCCCATTGGCCATAGAGTTTATTATTGATGGCACGTATCAGGCTCCAGCAGCCGGCAGTGAAGTTACTATTCTGCAACGTCGTGGACTGAGTTGGTATCAACCAGGCATCAACACAGCCAGCGATGGTGTGGCACTGCAAGAAACTGAAACAGTGGCCGCAAGGTTTCTATGTGACAGATAACACGGATAAATAAAAGACCATGGCAAACTCAGCATCAAAACAGTCAACAGAGACTCAAAAAACAGCAGCGCAACCTCGCCGCCCCAACGAAACTGGATCAATCAGTGTGCAAGCGCACATGCGAATTTTTGATCCAAAAACCCAGAAAACTTATGTGGAGGGACGAGCATGATTATTCAGCCTGGACTGTGCAAAATTGAAGGATTTGTCAAGATACATGATCCCAACTCCGGTGAAATTCTTGTGGACAAAAAGAACGCAATTCACTATGAAAACATCAGTTTGGCCATGGCGCAAACACTGAGTAATCGCAATCTGGGATATATCTATCTCATGGCGTTTGGCAACGGCGGCAGTTCGGTAGACCCCACAGGTGTTATTACGTACTTGCCCCCTAACACAATTGGACAAAATGCTGACTTGTACAATCAAACTTATACCAAAGTAGTTGATGATAATTCGGCAGCTGATACTGACCCTGAAAACAACAAAATGACCCCACTGCACACCAGTGGCAATGTTTACAGTGATATTCTTGTGACTTGTTTGCTGGACTACGGCGAGCCACCTGAACAACAAGCCTTTGACAATTCAACCAATTTCAATGGTGAATATGTATTTGATGAGCTAGGGTTAAAAGTTTGGAATGGCGCAGTGGACAATCTACGCCTGATTACTCACGTGATTTTTCACCCAGTACAAAAGAGTTTGAATCGACAGATTCAAATTGATTACACCCTGCGCATACAGACGCTGAGTAACATAAATGCTGTATAAATATAGCAACTAGGAACCTTTGACATGGCATATACAATCAATCTAACAGACGGCACAGTTTTTGCTACCATTGCTGATGGCACAATCAATCAAATTGCAAGCGGCACACCCAGTGTACCCTTGGTCACTTTGGTGGGTAAAAACTATGCTGGATACGGTGAGTTTTTGGACGAAAACTTTGTTCACTTGCTGGAAAGTGGATCAAATACTGTTGCACCGTCATCGCCATTGACTGGGCAGCTTTGGTGGGATAAAACCAACAATTTGATGAAAGTCTATAGCGGCACAGGGTTTAAAACCATCACCGGATCAACCTCATCGGCCAGCGCACCCACAACAACTGTGGTTGCAGGTGACTTGTGGTTTGACAGTTCAAATCAACAATTAAAAGTATATACTGGCGCTGCTTGGCTGGTTGTGGGGCCTGGTTATACCAGCGCACAAGGCACAAGTGGTGCTATTCCCGAAACAATTTTAAACAACGTTGGTGCCACAAAATACATCACCAGCTTGTATGTGAACAATGTGCGTGTGGGCATAGTTTTTGATGGTGCCAGCTTCACCCCACAAGCATCATTGCAAGCAGCGTTCCCCACAATCTATCCAGGATTGACACTGAGCTTGTCTGTGTCAGGTGCAGTGTTTGCTGGCTCAGCTACAAATTCACAGTTGTTGGACAGCCTGGATAGTTCACAATTCATGCGCAGTGATACCAATACTTCTACCACAGGTATCTTACGTGTTCAAAATAACACAGGTATGTTTGTGGGTGTTAGCAACGTGTACAACGTTAACACATCTAGCACTGATGCCAATGTCTTGAGTGCAATCTCAGGTGGTAACTTGATCATTCAAGCCAACGTTGCTGGCACCCTTTACAACGTTGCAAGAGCATTAGGTAGTAATGGTACATTTGCCATAGCCAATGCTGCCACAATAGGTACCACACTAAACGTAACAGGTAATACCACAGGTGGCAATTTGCTCACAGGCGGATTGGTATCTGCCACAGCCAACGTAACTGGTGGTAATATTATCACTGCTGCCCTGGTGCAAGGTGCAACATTAAGTGCCACAGCCAATGTGCAAGGTGGCAACCTGCGTACAGTAGGATTAATTTCAGCTACAGGCAACGTCACATCACAAGCCAACGTGTTTGGTACATATTTCTTGGGCAACGGATCACAACTCACAGGCTTGAGCTTGGGTGTTAGCGTAACTAAATTTGTTAATGGTACAACAGAAGGCAACATTGGTGCCACAGACGGCAACATCAACTTCAACGTTGCTGGCACCAGCAACGTACTGGTACTGACTACCAGTTCAGCATACTTTTCTGGTAATGCCAATGTTACTGGTATTGAAAAAGGTGGATCCAACATTGTTGGTAACATCGGTGCAGTAACTGGCGGCTGGTTTAATCAAGCCTATGTTGCTGGGGTCAATTCAACAACAGTCAGCGCAAGTGGTAACGTAACTGGTGGTAACATTATTACAGCCGGGGTAATCAGTGCTGCTACTATGACTACAACTGGTACAACTGGCGTTCTAAGTGTCAACAGTATCACACACACTGGTACCACTGGTGCAGGCAATATTGGCGCAAGTGGTGCCGCATTCAACACAATCTTCGCCACAGCAACCACAGCATTATACGCTGACTTGGCAGAACGCTACGCAGCCGATGAGGTATTGGAACCTGGCACAGTTGTGGATCTAGGTGGTACACACGAAATTACCCAATCAAAACACGATCTAAGCGATGCAGTATTTGGAGTGATAAGTACGTCGGCTGCTTACATGATGAACAGCGGTGCAGGCGATGACAATACACATCCCCCAGTGGCCATAGCTGGACGTGTGCCAGTAAAAGTAATTGGCCAAGTGCAAAAAGGTGATAGATTAGTTTCAGCAGGCAACGGTGTTGCTAGAGCAGCGCAATCTGGAGAAGCTACCATGTTTAATGTGATTGGTCGTGCATTAGAAAACAAAGATTCTAGTGACCTGGGCACAATCGAAGCAACAGTAAGCGTGAAATAATTAGGAAACAGAAATGACATATTCAAGCGGTGGAACAATTCAAGCGGTAGATTACAATGGTTTTGTAAGTACCACAGTGGCGGCCAACGTCAATGCAACTTTGAACACTGCGTATGGCCAACCAGCACTGGCCACTGTGGCTACAACCGACACGGTTACTGCCACACAATGGGCCAGTTTGGTCAACACTCTTGCTTCGCTTGGAACACATACCAACACCACTCTCACTGCAAGATCTGCTCCCACAGCAGGAACAACCATTGCTGTGCTGAGTGCTGTGAACACTGACATTGGCAGTGTCTTTACCAATCGTTATAATGCTTACGCCCAAGGTACTCAATTTACTGGTTGGTCTGGCACAAACTCTTACACCGCAGGACGAGGCACTTCGGGAGGTGCAGCTTGGACCATGGTGTTTACCAACACAGTGACCTGGACCAGTGCCGCAGCCGCCAATTATTTTTTCAACGCTGGCGGAACAATCAAAATTCAAACATCTAAAACATCAACAGGTGCAACAGGTGATGCAGAATGGAATGACTTGGCTGGCACATTGTGTGGTGTAATATATGTTTCTGGATTGGCCACTAGTCATACTATAGCTGCTGTGGCCTACACTGGCACTACAAAAATTGGAGGTACAGGTACCCCTACTACATTATCAACTGCCACCGGATGGGATGCTCTTGTAGATGCTGCTGCGGCTACCGTTGTGTACAAACAGTTTGCTGACACTGCACCTTACACCACTAATTATATCGAAACTTCTCTTGCCAAAGCTGGAACTGGAACCCAATTAGTAATCACCACAACTTGGAGTGCAAATGATACCAACACACCTCCTGTGGGTGGTACTGACCCAATCACCGGCGGTACAGCACCAACTGGTGCAACCCCGGGTACAGCACCCTGCACTATTGTAACTTATTTCCCACCAGAATCAACCAATCTTACCACTATTTCCTGGGGAACTCCCACAGTGGTTGCTTCGGTCTCTGCTTAACCAAAAGGGGCAACAGCCCCTTTACTTCTTCCCACTTTCCCTGTACAATAACGTATGAATACTGATGCCTTGGTTGCTCATGCACGAGCCCGATTTGATCATGCAGCCGCACGTCGAGTGCTTAAAGAAAAATATCAAGCAAAGATGGTGTTTGCCCATGCTGGTGGAATGTGGCGTGCTGGGCCAGAATTACTGACTGTGTTATTGGCCTGCGCACAGGACAAAGATGTTGTGATACTAGACTTGTATGAAACCCCTGTTAAAATTGTTATAACAGACTTGTTTGCTCAAGCACATGAACGCTGGCAAGAACAAATGAACTCATGGAAAGTGGAATGGGACGAACTAAACCAACGACGTTGACACAAGGTGCGTTAATCTTTGCATTCAACAATGAGGCAACAGATTACATTGCCATGGCAGCATGGTCGGCAAAGAACATTCGTCGCCATTTGAACTTGCCTGTGGCTGTGATCACAGACAATCCTGAAGCAGCCGCTGAGCACAGTTTTGAGCACATCATTGTAACTGCGCCAGACACTGGCGGTGCAAGATATTTTGCAGATTACAAACAAACAATAACCTGGCACAATGCTGGACGCATCAATGCATACGAGTTATCTCCGTTTGATCAGACACTAGTGTTGGACGCTGACTATGTTATAGCCAGTGACTCACTATTGGATGTGCTGAAAATACCGCAACAATTTGCGGCCTTTAAGGATGCTTTTGAGCCCAGCAGCATGACCAATCTTGACACATTTGGTGCGTATAATATGCCCATGTGGTGGGCCACTGTGATGATGTTCCGTCGTGGCAACATCAGCCAATACATATTTGATTCAATGCAAATGATACGCAACAACTGGCAACACTATCGAGACTTGTACGGCATTCACCAAAGCAACTATCGCAATGACTATGCCCTGAGTATTGCCCTGGGCCTAGTGGCAGGCGCTGAACAATCAGTGCATGCTATATCAAAACCTATGTTTAATATCATGCCTGAACACAAATTGACTTGTGTCGAACAGGATCATTATGAAATTGAATACACCAACACAGAAGGTAGATTAAAAACCATGAGTTGGAAAGGCATGGACTTCCATGCCATGTGCAAGAAACACCTGGAGGTGATAGTTGCAGCCAACGGATGAACAAGGTTACTTAATTGTTGCAGTCAACAGCGACACGGTTGATTACTTGGACTGTGCTAGAACTCTAGCCAAGACCATACGCTACTGGGATCCAAGTGCAAAAATCTGTTTGGTCACAGACAGCCCTTACACTGACCCCTTGTATGATCATCACAGACAGATTGTGCCTGAGGCAAATCCATTTGCCAACGATGCACAACTATTTGCCCTGACACCATTTCGTGAAACCATCAAACTAGAAGCAGACATGTTGATTGTGAGCCCAATTGACCATTGGTGGGCACAGTTTAGGCATAGAGATATTGTAATCAGTACAGGCTGTAGAGATTGGCAAGACCGCGTGAGCACAGCAAGACATTACCGCCGAGTGTTTGATGTTAACAACTTACCAGATGTATACAATGCCATCACATACTGGCGGCGTAGTGCAACTGCCAAGGAGTTTTTTGGGTGGGTGGCACAGATATTTGCCAACTGGACAGAGTTTAAAAAACTGTTGAAGTTTCCAGATGAAATTCCGTCAACTGATTTAGTGTATGCCATGGCTGCTGAAATCATGGGCCGAGATCGCGTGACAATGCCATTCAGTACATATCCCAAGATTGTACACATGAAAAGACACACAGCAGGAACTGCCACAGAAGCCTGGGCCAAAGAGCTTGTTTGGGAATATCAGGATTTACGACTGCGCATACAAACAGTAGCACAGACCGGCGCATTTCATTACAATGTAAAAGAATGGCGAGCATGACACCTGAAGATTTACAAAAACTATTGCAAGATGCGCCATTGCCACCAGCACCATTCTTTAGATTATACCACAATGCCGAGGGTCTCCCATTATTCTACAGCATGGCACACGAACTTGGTACATATATTGAGATAACACCGGAAGAATATCACCGTGGTGCCAGCAATGTGCGTGTACGCAACGGACGACTAGTGCAAGTAACGTGGGCAACCACAACAAAATTGGTCCCCGGTAACTCTGGATCCCCTTGTCATCCTGACAATGTCGCTGTAATCGTTGCCGAGGACCAACCTCATACCAAATGGAGCAAACAAACATATGAATCAAATTGACATTGCAGACTTGGACTGTGTGTACTTGAGTTATGACGAACCTGAAAAAGAAGAGTTTTGGGTAAAGATCAAGAACATGGTACCGTGGGCCACACGAGTAGATGGCATAAAAGGATCAGACGCGGCACACAAAGCCGCTGCCACAGCCAGTACTACTGAACGTTTTATCTTGATTGACGGTGACAACATTCCTGATGCAGTGTTCTTCAATCAAACATTGACATTTGACACACCAGACTGGGAACAAGCAGTGTTTCGTTGGCGAGCAAGAAATCACATCAATGGCCTGATGTATGGCAACGGCGGCTTGAGTTCATGGACCAAAGAGTTTGTGTTTAACATGCGCACACACGAAGCTACAGACGGGCGTACAGAAACCGAAGTGGAGTTTTGTTTTGATCCCTTGTATTGGTCCATGTACGACTGCTACTCAACCACATATCCTAATGCATCAGCATTTCAAGCCTGGCGTGCCGGCTTCCGCGAAGGTGTAAAGATGTGCCTGAGCCGAGGTGCTAAACCCACAGTGGAAGAATTTCAACAGCAAGTGCATCAACGCAACTTGGATCACTTGACCATATGGCACAACATTGGTGCAGACGTCAACAATGGACAGTGGGCCATGGCCGGTGCCAGACAGGGCACATACATGACCATGCTCACAAACTGGGATCACCGACAGGTGCAAGACTTTGATGCATTGGCTGAAATCTGGGATTCAGTAAAAGATTCAGACCCCAGACTGCTAGGTGGCCGAGTGGCGGATGACTTGTACGGGCAATTGGACTTGCCCATGGCCATCTTTGAAGGTGAACAAAGTCGATTCTTCAAACAACATTATCGTTCAAACTGGCACAATCGTGGCATAATGACACGAGAGATTGATGTCATACGCCAACAAGAAGGCTGGTGATGAACAAAGGCGATGAGTCTGTTGGGACTAAAAGCAAGTTCTTGACCTCTGCTGAACAAATGCATGATAAGTTGGGTCCGGCATTGTGTTTGGCCAAGTGGAAGCAGGTCAGTCTGCACTTGACCACAGGCATGAACAACTCATGCTATCATCCTCCATTGCACGCCATTGATCCTGCAGAGATCAAAATAGATGTTTCTGCATTGCACAACACCAAATATAAAAAACAACAACGTAAACTTATGCTGAGTGGCCAACGTCCTAGCGAATGTCAATATTGTTGGAACATGGAAGATGCGGGCAAACTAAGTGACCGTCACTACCGTTCAGGTGAACCCTGGGCCGCAGTTGACTTTGAATCAATAAAAAATTCAACAGGAGACGAAGATGTTATCCCCAGTTATGTTGAAGTTAATTTCAACCATGCTTGTAATCTCAAGTGTAGTTATTGTAGCCCTCAGTTTTCAAGCTCTTGGCAGGACGAAGTTACAAGGCATGGTGCTTATCCTACTAGCAGTCCTCATAATGCTCCTGAGCATTTTGTGGGCCAACGACAGCCCATTCCCGTTCGAGAATCAAATCCTTATGTTGACGCTTTCTGGGACTGGTGGCCCACACTGTATCCGCACCTAGAACATTTTCGTATGACTGGTGGTGAACCACTGCTGGACAAAAATACCTATCGGGTGTTTGATTATGTGCTGGAGAACCCTAGTCCTCGACTGCATTTAAATGTCACAAGCAACTTCTCAGTAGATGAAAAGTCATGGCAGAAATATTTGAGTTATGTAAAACAGATTTGTGATGGGCGTATTGAACATTTCATGCAGTACGTGAGCCTGGATGGTTGGGGCGAGCAAGCAGAATACATGCGTCATGGCCTGGACTTTGACTTGTTATGGGATCGAGTAAATCAGTTCCTTACAGAAGTGCCCAATTACTCAAGTCTTACATTTATTGTCACAGTGAACAACTTGAGTGTGACCAGTTTAGACAAACTGTTTGCTGGTATATTGGGGTTGCGCAAGGTATACAGTACAGACTATCAACGTGTGTGGTTTGACACACCTGTACTACGTGAACCTGCCTGGCAGAGCTTACAAATCCTGCCAGAGAGTTATGCCGAAAAACTGGAATGGTTGTGGGCTTGGATGATACGACAGATTGAAACAGAAGCGGAACCATTCAAAGGATTCAAGGACTATGAACTGCACCGACTGGATCGTGACATTGCCTGGATGCGGTCTACACAACTGAACGATCACTCACGTGCTCAAGCAGACTTTTATCGTTTCTTTAGTGAACACGACCGCAGACGCGGTACAGACTTCGTAAAGACATTTCCGGAGATGAAATCATGGTGGGAGGAGTGTGCGTATCATGCTAGGCAATCGTAGAATTATTGTGGATGAATGGGCCGAAGTATGGGACTTGCTCAAGCCTTATGCTGATGACAGTTTTTGGCAGTGGCCCAAGGAACTAGATCCCAATGCCATTTATGTCATAGGTAGAGTTGTTCTCAAAGAAAATTGGCAGGCCGTAACTGAATGGGCCACAAAACACCCAGGTCATATTATATTTTCCAATCCTGCAGAAGGTAGTGAAACTATATTATTACAACTGCGTAGATTGGTAATTACAAATTTTGTACAAGATGGAAGAATTGGATTATTAGCATCAGGTAATTTAGAAATACCTTGGCGTTATTGCAAGACAGATTGTTATTTTTCAAATATTGTAGAATATTTAGAGAACTTACGTGCGCACGAATCGTGCCCGCAAGTGTATCGCAAGGTCAATAAACCTTATGACTTTTTGTTTTTAAATGGGCGACTAAGGCCACACCGCAAGTATTTGATAGATGCATTTCGATCACGTGGGTTACTGGATCGTGCATTATGGACCAACTTGCAAGGCGAGGTGGACTTTTCTTGGAGCAGCATATTGCGACCCAGTGAGTCTGAACCTGTGCGATTGTTGCCCCCACAATACGAAATTGATCGTGCTTTGCCTAACATGGACAATGTACCAACAGGATTTATAAAACATCATTTGTTTGGCAACACCTGGGGCGATGCCGAAGTCAATCCTGCTCCGTATATTGACACCTACTTTAGTGTTGTGACCGAAACCATATTTGATTATCCTTACACATTCCGTACAGAGAAGATCTGGAAGCCCATGATCATGTGTCATCCATTTGTGGCAGCGGCCAATCGTGATTACTACAAAGATTTGCACCGAGCAGGATTTCAAACATTCGCTCATTTGATAGACGAAAGTTTTGATCATATAGATAATGCAAAAGATCGTGCCGATCGCATCGTTGACGTTGTGGCAGATATATGTTATAATGGTGCTGCTAGTTTCTTGGAGGCTGCTGAACCCATTTGTAAATACAACTATCAACAACTTCGAGAACACAATGCTCGAGAACGTGCAGAACTGCCCAACCGGTTAGCCCAATATATAAATGAATGATTTAGAATTTAAACAACAGGTGTTGGACCCGGTGTCCTCAAGTTTTTGTGCAGCAAAATGGTACAATGCTACCATTTGGTTAGGAAGTGGGCAGACCACAAGTTGCCATCACCCGCCAGCTCATTTGATTGACGCTGATAAAGTCAATAACAACTCTAGGCTGCTGCACAATTCTGATCAAAAGAAAGAAGACCGGCGCAAGATGTTGGCTGGTGAACGTCCTGCAGGCTGTGAATACTGCTGGAAGATTGAAGACATGGACACCAACGCAGTAAGCGACCGTGTGTACAAATCAAAAATTTATCCCATAAAGGCACTACATGAAGCAGTCAACACACCCATCCAAGATGATGTTAATCTTAGAACATTGGAAATCAGTTTCGATCGTACTTGTCAATTTGCTTGTTCTTATTGCAATCCTGCTTTTAGTTCCACTTGGGTCAATGATATACGCCGGCATGGACCCTACAACGGGTTGGTTAGCGATGGCAGGAACCATTTTACTCACACTCATGATAGCAGTCAACTTTATAAATTCGGTGAGACTAATCCTTACGTGGATGCCTTCTTTGACTGGTGGGAACGAGACCTCTACAGAACACTGCAAGAGCTCAGAATAACAGGCGGCGAACCGCTGATGTCGGGTTATACCTGGAAACTGATAGAATGGTTCAAAACCAATCAAGGACGCAGTACCACACGCCTAGCAATCAATTCAAACTTGGGAATTGACTTGCCTAAGATGATGGAGTTTGGCGCAGCTATTCGTACACTGCCCGATGTGGAGGTGTACACATCAATGGAAGCCACATTCAAACAAGCAGAATACATCAGAGATGGACTAGACTTTGATCAGTGGTTTGGTAACATGTTGTACTTGCTGGAAGGCAACTTTGTCAACAAGATACACGTCATGGGCACAATCAATGCCTTGTGTTTGACCACATTAGTTGATAACTTGAACATGCTGTTGGCGTTGAAACAAAAATATGGAAGTGATAAAATTAATTTTACGTTGAACATCCTACGCTTTCCCAGCTTCCAGAGTGCTCTAGTGTTGCCAGATGACCTGCGCAATGGTTATCGACTAAAACTCCAAGCCTGGTTGTTTCATAATCAACACAATCCTTGCTTACACGAACATGAAATCAATCATGTACAGCGATTAATTGATTATTTGGATGTGGTAAAAACACCGCACTCAGAAGCATTTGAAATGCCCAAGTTGTTGAATGACTTTCGACAGTTTTATACTCAATACGATCAACGTCGTGGCAAAAACTTTGACAAGTGTTTTCCTGAATTAAGCAAATGGTATGACTCAATACAAGTATAACAGTACAGACTTAGTGCATCCAACAGAGTTAACTGAGCGTGAGCAGTTTTTACTGACAGACTCAAAAACGTTTTGCATATATCCTTGGATACATTTGCATGCCTATCCCACAGGAGAAGCATATCCTTGCTGCCATGCTGAAATGGCAGTAGGTCAAGTTGGTAATTGCCGCAAGAATACTCTAGAAGAAATATGGACTGATGCACCCATGCAACAACTACGCCAGGACATGTTGACAGAAATACCAAATGCTGCCTGTGGACGTTGCTATGAACAAGAAGCCAATGGTTTTTTTAGTGGACGCAAATCGGCCAACAAGCACCACGGCCATCAGATTAAGAAATTAGACGAGAATCCTTTTGAAATGACTTATTGGGATATTCGTTTTTCAAACTTGTGCAATTTAAAATGCCGCAGTTGCGGACACATATTCAGCAGCCAATGGTATCAAGACCAAGCCCGACTTGCCGGCGGCGATTGGAAGGATCGCAACACTGTGTTGAACTACGCAGGACGTACTGAGACGGACATGTGGCAACAACTAGAACCACACTTGGATTATGTAGAGCAAATTTACTTTGCTGGCGGCGAGCCATTGCTGATGGAAGAACATTACAACATCCTAGCAGAATTAGTCAAAAGAAAACGCTTTGATGTGCGATTGATTTACAACACAAACTTTACGCATACTGAACTTAAAGGCAAAAGCGTATTTGAATATTGGAAGCAATTTGACAGTGTAGCAGTAGGTGCCAGTCTTGATGACTCGGGGTCACGTGCAGAATACATTCGCAAAGGCACAGACTGGGCAGTGGTAGAACGCAATCGCCAAGAAATGTTAGCAATATGCCCCCGAGTAGACTTTTACATCTCACCCACCTTGAGTATAATGAACGCATGGCACCTGCCAAACTTTCATAGAGACTGGGTAGAACGTGGATTGATTCATGCGCAAGATTTAAATGTAAACATATTACAAGATCCGCTACATTACAGAATAGATATCGCGCCTGCAGAATACAAAGAACAATTACTAACAAAGTTCACTGATCATATTAACTGGCTGAAAAATCAGGACCCACTGCAACGAGCCACAGTGGGATTTGAAAGTGCTATCAAGTTTATGATGGCTACGGACAATACACATTTGTTGGACACATTCTGGCGCAAAACACACGAGTTAGATGACATGCGACGAGAAAATATCATGGATGTAATTCCAGAATTGGCAGCATTAAAATGAATATACCACACGACAAATTCTGTGTGTTACCTTGGATCAGCATTGAGGCCTCACCAATAGGTACAGTGCGCCCTTGTTGTTTAGCTGATGACGAAATATTAGATGACACTGGTAACAAATTTGAATTAAGCACAGCCAACTTTGCAGACATACAAAACTCAAATCACATGCGTGGATTACGTGAGCAATTTCTTGCTGGTGAACGACCCCAGACATGTCGCAAGTGTTGGAATGAAGAACGTGGTGGCCGTACAAGCAAACGCATGCACACCTTGGACAGACTCAAGCACAGTATAACAGATACAGAATGGACAGCAGATGCCAAGCCCTTGATGTTCTTGGATTTGAAACTGGGAAACATTTGCAATTTGAAATGTCGCATCTGCGGATCATGGAGCAGCAGTCAGTTTGCCACAGAAGAAATCAATCAGTTACCACGTGAGCAACAAAAGTCAAGTCATGCATATCAAATGCTACGTGCCGGCGCTTGGCCCAGAGAGAACGCACAGTTCTGGCAGCAGATTGACAGTGTGCTGACAGACATTCGTTACATTGAATTCACTGGTGGCGAACCGTTCATGATCGACGAACACTTTGATATGTTGCAAGGCATTGTGGCCCGTGGTATCGCACACCAGGTTGAAATACACTACAACACTAATGGCACACATTATCCTGCTAGAGGAGAAGCAATTTGGAGACATTTTAAAACTGTAGAAATTGCATTTAGTATTGATGATATAGGGGCTAGATTTGAATATCAACGCACCAATGCAGACTGGGCGGCGGTACTAGACAACATCACAAGTTTCCAATACTTGCAAGAGTCCATGCCCAACTTGCAATTACAATGCTGTAGCACTGTGAACGTATTCAATGTGCGCTATATTGATCAACTGGCCCAATGGGTGGCACTGCAACGGTTTGATTTTGTATACTGGAACATGATGCATGATGCTTGGTACTTCAGTATTGCCACATTGCCAGACACGGCCAAAGCTGCAATTACAGAACATTTACGTTCATCAGATGTGCCGCCACAGTATCGTGCGGAGTTTGATCGTATTGTAGATTTTATGAACACTGGGGCCAGCACAGATGGATTTATGTTGCGCATGAAAATACGTGATCTAGATCAAAAACGCAATCAAAACATGCGAGATGTTGCTCCTGAATTTTCTGACCTGATTGATTACCAATGAGCTTGTGCCTGGCACCTTGGGTGCATACCTACTTGAGTCCACAAACAGAACGACGCATGTGTTGTGCGTCAAGAGAACCTGCACAAAATTTTGAGCAATACATAGACACCGCAGCAGGCACCGGCAAGTACATGCCTATTACACTTGATGAACATTGGAATTCGCCACACATGATGAGTGTGCGTAGTAGAATGATGGCAGGTGAAACACTGCCTGAGTGTGAAGTATGCAATGATAAACTGTTGAACACAGATGTTTACCGCTCATATTTTTGGCAGTTGTTCAAGCATAAGTATCCTGACATCTGGGAAACCACAGACACAGCAGGCCGTACCACAATGCGACCTGTTAGTTGGGATTATAGATTCTCAAACTTGTGCAATTTCAAATGTCGTATGTGCGGTGATATGCTGAGCAGTGCATGGGAAACAGAGCAACGTCAACACAATATGACGGACTGGAGCAATCCCAAGAATGCCTGGATGCAGCCTGAAGTTCGCAAGAACATCAGTGCATTTCAAGACAGCCAGATTGAGGCAGAGTTTGCAGACGCAGTAGAACAGCATCGTGTTGAAGAAGTATACTGGGTAGGTGGCGAACCCTTGATGTACGAACAACATTGGCGTTACATGAAACGCATAGTTGAATTAGGGGACGGACCAAAGGTATATGCTAGATACAACACAAATCTATCCAGAGTGGATTATCGAGGGGTTAATCTATTCAGCGATATTCTTAGCAGGATTAGGGCTTGGCAGATATGTGCAAGTCTCGACGGTACAGGCCCAATTGGAGAATACATTAGAACAGGTCTCGAGTATGATCGCTGGCTTGATAATTTTGGTAAAGCACTTGCGGTCCGGCGTCACAGACGTCAAGTACGAATTGACTTTACGCTCACTCTGCCAGGAATGTTCGAAGTTACACGTATTAGACAACTTGCACAAGCATACGGAGTCGACGTCCTTGCTAAAGTAATGTTTGCATTTTCACCAGATATAGTAATGAGCCCACTAGCATTGCCCAGAACCGTGCTGGATCCGTGGATTGATGAACTTGTTCCGCAGGTGGATGGGGCATTGCGTGATGTTCTGGTACAACTAAAAACCCGTCCCACATTTGAAGAACAATGGCCTGATCAATATCGTGCAGGTCTTGCAAAAGGTCGGAATCGTGTGTTACAATTAGAAAGCATACGCACACAGAAGATCACAATGACAGAAATACTTGCTGCTCGTCCTGCGGTGCTAGAATGGTGGAACAACATTGCTTGACAGAATTGAAATAGACTTACGCGGCAAAACTGATACTCTTAAGTTGTTTATTGACGTAGAGGACAACAGTCTCAGCCGTAAATGGCTTACTGCATTAAATGTTATCATACGAAATAATTTGCATTTGGAGAAAAACTATTGTTGGTTGGGCTGGACTGAGAGCGAAAGAAATGCTGAATACATTATCAATCAAATCAATGCCAGTATTGGTGTAATCAATGCAGCCAATTTAGGATATGAAATAAGAGATCATTTCACAGTAGAAAACACAATACAAGATAATTTAGATGTTGACCATGAACGTATGAACTGGTTGCATAGGTATTTTGAAGATCTTCAAGGACACTCAGGTCATATGAGTTCTTATTGGCTCAAGGCAGATACTGTAACACGTTGGCACATACGCCAACTCAACTTGTTGTGTCATGAATACGAAAGCCTTGTGCTGAGCATGCGCAAAGTGATACAAGCACCCGAATGGCGCAGACCCAGTCAGTTGATGTGTTGGCTCAACGCACCACGCTTTGCATTAGACCATGAAGATTACGAACTGTTTGGAATAGAAACACTTAACCGACAACTGGGAGGAGTGTATGTGGGAGTAAACAAAGCAGTAGGTAAAGCACATTGGGAAGTATTCAATGATGAAGGTCGTGACGTAGATGAATTAACAACCAGTTCCTTGCGTAATCAAACTGAAGCAGCTGGAGATTTTGATATTGAGTGGGCAAGAGACCCTGGTGCATACGAGTGGCAGATTAAAAAAATTACTGAGTTTCGTAAATGGCTAGTGGCCAATAATTTTAATCCTGAAGATCAAAGCCTCACAATTGGCCACCCTAAAGTAGCACAAGTTAACTTAACAAAAACATTTGGCACATTAGATTACAATCAAATCTGGCAGCAAATTGCCACTCGCTTGGATGTGTATAGAATTCGCACAAGTGATGAGTGGACTACATACAATTATCGTTGGAGTGATGCAGATTATGTCGACCAACAAATTTGGAGATTGCGATGAAATGGATACGTAGACTTTGGGCAAGAATCACATTAGAAATTCGTTATCGTAAGAAGTTGAAAGAACTTCGTAAACATGATCCATTTATCTACAAATGAATATCCTAGGTATCAGTGCTGGCTACCATGATGCTGCCATCTCAGTTGTCAACACACAGGGCGACATCTTGTTTGCCGGCCACAGTGAACGCTACAGCAAACACAAGAACGATGCTAATATCCACTTAGATCTAATCTGGGATACTTGTAACGTTGGCGGCATTGATCATGTGGCCTATTACGAAACACCTTGGAAAAAACAACTACGCCAGTTGTACAGTGGCCAAGGCATAGAGTGGAACAAGCTGACCACAAAACAAATCTTAAAGCAACAACTCCGAGGATTTTTGCCAGGTACATCACACAGTTGCCACGGCCATCATCTGTCGCATGCTGCCAGCGGGTTTCAAACTTCACCATATGATCGTGCCACTGTGGTGGTAATTGACGCCATAGGCGAGTGGGATACAATCACAATCTGGGGAGCAGAATATGACAAGCAAGGACGAGCAAGATATCGACGACTGTGGGCACAACACTATCCGCACAGCCTGGGTCTCTTTTATAGTGCAATTACTCAGCGTGTGGGCCTACACCCACTAGACGAAGAATACATCACCATGGGCATGGCTGCTTACGG
>Ga0214919_10000502_pt1 | contig 66886 bp, 66 predicted proteins | sample LL1503_MetaG_FD_177994 | JGI IMG/M metagenome (GOLD analysis project Ga0214919, IMG submission 177994) | Freshwater microbial communities from Lake Lanier, Atlanta, Georgia, United States - LL-1503 | ecosystem: Environmental > Aquatic > Freshwater > Lake | place: USA: Georgia | collected... | reverse complement strand
TCAGAGCCTGAAGCCTTTTCGGCTTCAGAGCAATCTGATTACTTTCTACCGGTCGATCTCAATTGTGAAACCGTGTACTTGAAATTCGACCACCACCACCATGGACCTTCATAGTAGTTGTTGGCCGTTGGAAAATTGTCCCAATAATAGTTATTGATTGGCACAAATTTCGAGGTTCCAAACATCTCTATCACTGGCAGCTCTTTTGCAAGTTCCTGCAAAATCGCGGTGCCCGTCGGTACTAAGCGAGGGTCTGTTACAGGCATAGCGGACAATTTATCAATCAAGCTGTCAACTTTAGGGTTTGATAAGCGTTCTTTATTGAATGCAGAAGGCGTACCTGTTGGGCGCAAATAGCGGCTATGCCAACCTTCCATACGAACAAATAAATCAGGACCAATTGCGCAGGACGATCCCCAATAGGAACCCGCTTCGAAGTTACCAGTGGCATAGGCAGTGTTGAAAGCCCCACCTTGTAATTGTTGTACTGAGACATCAATGCCAAAGGCACGCCATTCATTGGCCACAGCAAAAGCCAAACGCTGTGACTGGATTTCAAAATCAGCAGGTGCATTGATCACCATCTTCCAAGGGGTTCCATCAGGCTTTAGCCATTGCGAATCTAGCTTTTTAAAACCTACACTTTCAAGCAGTTGAATTGCCTTGCTTGGATCATGTTTCCACCAGCCAACACCAAAAAGAGCCCGCGCAGCAGCGGGATCAGTTGGAACACTCTCGACTCCCTCTTTTGTCAAACGGGCAGCCATTCGCGTGGCAAAATTCTTATCAAATGGTTTGTAGCCATCAGGTAAGGCCATTGAGGTGAGCCAGTTTGTCATGGGCTCGTGGTAGGTTTTACTCACAATGCTTACCGGTGGAACTGCAAGAACTGAGGCGCGCAACATCCCGCTCATGGTTCCCATGCTGACGTTTTCAATGTTAGTAGCCAATGCCAAGGCCCATCGCACTTGCCACTTGTCGTAGGGTGCGGACTGCAAGTTAAAGTGAATTCCGCGTTGGCATGGGTCATCTAAATTAGCCCAAGGAAATTTGTCGTACCAAGATTGAACGTTTTTATTGCGTTTACGCAGAATTTCTAGACCCTCAGGCGTTATATCGGTCAACACATCGTAGTCATTCTGTGCCATTGCCAGAACGCGTTTTTCTTCTGGTCCATAGGAACGAAAGAGAACGTATTTTGGTTTTGGTTCACCTTTGATCTGCCCCGAGTCGGAAGCCTTCCAGTCTGCTCTCTTCTCCCAAAGAAACCAAAATCCGTTAGGGTCGCTCTGTTTGAACTTATAGGGACCAATGCCGACTGGCGGATAATTCGTGAAAGTGGCAGCGTCCACGTCCTTCCAAATGTGCTTGGGCATTGGACGGAACAAATTACCGTAAATGACTGAGCCGAGCGCAACAGCAAGCCGAGGGTACGGTTTTGTAGTCTCCAGTTCAATTGTAATGTCATCGACTTTTTTGATGGTCTTTATGACACCCTTAAGGTAGCCGGACAATGGAATTTTATCGTTGCCCATCACCATCTCAGCGGTGAATACAACATCATCGGCAGTGAATGGTTTTCCATCGTGCCAAGCTAAACCCTTACGCAACTTAAAGCGAAACTTTGTAAAGTCTTTGTTAAGGGCTTCTGGCATGTTCGCTGCTAAAGCAGGAAACTGCTTACCTGTCACAGTATCGATTTCCCAGAGCTGACTGTACGCAAGTTGGTGAAGCCCGTGGCTAATGGTGACGCCTTCCAGATAGGGGTTCATCATCCCTGGATTAGCAACACGGGCGTTCAGCATGTCAACGATCAGTGTCTCCTCTCGAGGCGTTCCAACATCAGTATCTCGCGCTAAAGCGCCATTCAGACTTAGCAAATATGCTATGCCCAACATCATCATTCGTCCGTTCATTTCGTACTCCTAACTAGTGGTTGTTGTTGCGAAACTAATCATTTTTAAAGCGTATCTAACTCTGGCCAGCGAACGCCGATTTGGGGCATGGCGTCCATCAGGATGCGGGTGTACTGGTGATTTGGCGCTTCAATCAACTGCCCCGGTTCACCGCGCTCTACAATCTGTCCTTGGCTCATGATGACGATCTGATCAGCTACGTAATAGGCAGTAGATAAATCATGCGTGATGTAGACGAATGAGATCCCTAGGGTTTTTCGTATTTCATCAAATAAGTTCACGATGGTCATTCGCAATGACGCATCAACCATACTGACAGGCTCGTCTGCTACGATAAGACGCGGCTTTGGAATCAGTGCACGAGCGATTGCAATGCGTTGCAATTCACCGCCAGAAAATTGATGCACATATTTTCCTTGAACACGTTCAAGTTCCAAACCAACGGATTGCAAAGCCTCATCCACCACAGAGCGCGCATCTTCCAATTCAGTGGCTTGCCCAAGGTTAATTGCGGTACGGTAAAGATAGAAGTCAACTGGAAGATGAATGCTATATGACTCAAACGGATTTTGAAAAATAGGCTGCACCAAGCGTCGAAAGTCAAGATCAGGCAATCGATTTGTGTCACCGCCAAATACATTGCTTCTGCCGATCATGATGCGACCTGAACTGGGTTTCTCCAACCGCAAAATCATTCGCGCCAAAGTTGTCTTGCCACTGCCAGACTCTCCAACTACAGCACATACAGACGGCTTATTTGGCAACACCAGAGAAAGATCATCGACTGCTTTAATGCGTTCACGTGAAAAGAGACCACCACGCCGGAACACCTTGCTTAGGCCGCTTATTTCAAGTAGAGGGTCAGTTGGAGACATAGCGATGCTCATGAGAAATGGCAAGCCACGGCATGTTTTTGAGTACGGTCAATGAGTTCAGGAGATATTTGCCGACAAATATCCTCAGACTTTGAACAGCGCTGAGCAAAGCGACAACCCGTTGGAGGACTGGCAAGATCCGGCGGCCTGCCTTCAATACCCCGACGCAAAGAGCGTTCACCCAAGCGCGGAAGGGACTCGATAAGAGCCCGTGTGTAAGGGTGAAGCGGATTGGCAAAGACCTCTCGAGTAGGGCCGATTTCGACTATTTTTCCTGCATACGCAATGGCGATTCGGTCGGTCACTTGGTAATGAACACCCAAGTCATGAGAGACAATGACAAGCGCATTTTTTTGACGGCGCTGAATGGTCTTAAGGAGTAGCAAAATATTTTTCTGGACGACGACATCGAGTGCAGTGGTTGGCTCATCTGCTAGCACTAAGCTTGGATAAAAAAAACAGGCCATGGCAATCATGACGCGTTGACGCATGCCGCCGCTGAGTTGGTGTGGATATGCCTTAAGTACCGACACGGGTAAATTCAACTCACTCAAGAAACTCTTTATTTCCTCCAACACTGAATTGCCTCCACGTTGAAGGATCGCAGGGGGCAGCGCCTCAATCAACTGAGCCTCGATCCGAGCAACGGGGTTCATCACACTCATCGAACCTTGGGGGATGTAAGAAAGCTTCCGCCACCAGAGTTTGTGTAATTGATGGCCTTCGTGAGTGACAGTTTCACCACTTTCAGCATCATAAAACTCCGCATGAACCGAACCACTCGCCAGCGACAAGGAACCACCAAAATGTCCATAAAGAACTTTAAGTAGCGTAGATTTACCGCAACCGGACTCGCCAGCAACACCCAAAATTTCGTTGTCTTCAACTTGCAGGCTAACACCATCGACTGCTGCTACGAAGCCATCAGCAGTTGAGTATCCAGCCCGAACATTATTGAGATGAATCATCGGCCGCGTGCTTTCTGTGATCGACGTTCTAGTCCTGAGGCCAGAAGGAACAAACCAACAAACAACAAAATGATTGCGACCACAGGCGGGCCGATCCACCACCATCGTTCAGACAATATGGCCTGGTATTTAATTGCCCAATAAATCATGGTGCCGAGCGTCGCTTCATCCGCGCTAGAAAGGCCAATGACGGCCAAGCTGCTTTCAACGGCGATGCCGACTAAGACCGTATTGATAAAGTTCGCTGTCGACCATGTCCTGAGGTAAGGAAATATTTGACTTAAAAGTATGTTCTTAAAACTCTCACCTGAAAACCATGCCAGATAAACAAACTCACGATTCCGCATGCTCAATGCCACGGAACGAACTTGTCTTCCAGGAAAAGGCCAGTTGAATGCAATCAAGATCAGCGAAATTGAAAAAAGCGTGGCCTTGCCCTTTAAAATAGATGCCATCAATATGAGGATAGGCAGACTTGGAATGGCAATTGTGGCATCCATCAAAAAGGAAAGAACTCGATCGACAAAACCACCTTTGAAGCCCGCAATCAGCCCTGCAATGACGCCTATCAATGTCGAGAAAAAAGCAACGATAGCGCCAAGAAGGAGAGAGTTACCAATGGCCCAGCTGAGCAACCAAAAAATATCTTGTCCGAGATTCGTTGTACCCATCAAGTGTTGAACACTTGGTTGCAAATTTCGTGGATAGGACTGCCATGCTCTTGGATCGGCTGGCGCAAACCAAGGCAATACGGCACCCATCACGATAAATGTCAGTAATATCAAAAATCCGCCAACAATGCGAGGTGAATTGAGGGTGCGTAGCATCACCATGTCATTGGTACCTAATTCGCGGATCGATCAAAGGGTAGATCAGATCAACCAGCAGCGTTGCCGTAGCTACAGCAATAATTGATGTCGCCACAGTTCCCATGAGAAGGTTGTAATCTCCTTGAATGACAGCTGTATAAATCAAGCTGCCAACGCCGGGATAAGAAAACAATATCTCACAAATAATCGAGCCATTGAACATCAGTCCAAGTTGAAGCGCAAGGAAAGTAACTTGCGGCAGCAAGGCATTGCGCAAAACATAGGTCAACAACAGCCGTCCCTCAGTGAGACCCTTTAGCCGACCATAATTCACAAAGTCCTCTTCCATCACACCACTGGACAAGGCGCGCATACTCAGCAACCACCATCCAAAGCTAACCAACACAATTGACATCGCTGGCAGGAACGAGTTGTAGGCCACACTGACGACGAAAGACCATGTCCATGGCACGCCTTGAACAGTAGTTGTCAGAGGAAATATGGGCCATATGTAGCAAAAGAAAATGCTCAGTACAAGTCCCAAAACGTAATAGGGAATTGGATACACAAAGATAGCAATCCCCTCCAACAAACGTGAGATTCTCCAATGCGGCCGGGTACCAACAACCAGACCCAGTGCATTTCCAAAAACCCAGGAAATCAATACAGCGCTTAGCAATAAGCCAAATGTCCAAGGCAAGGAGTTGTGTATCAATTCGCTGACGGATGTGGGGTACATGGCCAACGATGGCCCAAAATCACCAGTGATCAATACACGCTTAACGAATCTTCCATATTGTTCAAACAACGAGCCTTTCAGGCCAAATGCGTCTGTTAGCGATAAACGCAACGCGTTAACTTGGGACTCTTCCATGTACTGTCCCTGAGACAGGATTTTTCCCAGCATGGCCTCTACAGGATCGGAGGGAAGAAAACGTGGTAGAAAAAAAATGAATGTGATTCCAAACAAAATGACGCCTACATAAGCAAGCAGTCTTGAGATCAGGTAATTCGCCATAAAATTTTTTAGACGTCTTTAATTTCTATGCTCAGATCACCTCTAAATAGTCCCGATCGGGTAAATTAGGAAACTTAGCAAAGGGCAGTGTTTGATACCAAAATGCTACAGACGCAATATCATCTTGACGAGCCAGATAGCGGCGATCTGTGTCTGTCCGCCATCCAAGGTCTTGCATGGTGACTCGCAATTTATTTTCAAACCGGATGGGATCAAGAATATGCCATCTGTACATTCCAAAACGCATGGTGGATCTATAGACACCATCTGGCCTTATCACTTGAGGCAGTCCAGCATAGGCTGTCGTAAATTCGGTATACGCCCTTGGATAATCTTGCGGTTCGTTAAGCCCAATATCGAAATCGTAAGAACCGCAAAAATAGTCCTCAGTTCCGGTTCCACAGATGGTTGGGAAAGTGGTGTCTGTGTCCATGAAAAATTTGATTTCACCCTCCCCCCACCAACCATTGTTGTTGACACCCCATGCCATGTAGGTGCCGACGTAATGACCGCGGCCCATAACACCATCAAGAATGGTGAAATCATCCATGTACTTAACAGGATTGGTGCGTCTAAACTGGGCATGAAAATAAGCACAATCTTTTGGAACGGGTGTGAGCGTGTAATTAATTTGGTAGTAAAGAATGATCGGCACATCATCCCGATTTTCTAAAGTAACAATCGCTCGTTCACGAAAAGGCATTTCCCAATAGCAATTAAATGCTCTGCCAGGATTGACACAAACTGGCTGCGAATTCACGTGCGCATAACTTTCCCAGCCGTTGGCAAAAAAGTCACCTATAGGACACTCAACCGATGGATGCTCTTGGTTGTCCCAATGGATTCGAATGATCAAGTTCCGCCAACGACCGTGCATATTTGTCATCCACATTTGCTGAATAGCGCCGGAATCGGTAATGTCCGCCAAAACGCACACTTCACCAGGCTGTATTTCAAGCGAGGGGGAGACTTTCCAACCTTGGCCCAAGCCACGCGCACGATGCTTTCCCGTTCCCTCTGTGGCCATACCGCCCTTGCCCACATCGCCTGTTCTGTTTTCTGGGCTGATCGATCGCGATTTCGCATTGGAAAGGCGAGAAAGATTTCCCAAGTGCATTCCAAGTCCAGAGAAATCGCCCATTTTTTATCTCCTAAAAATTTATTTCGCCTAACTAATTACATTTGAATTAGTTATCAACAGCATGGGTGAAACGCTCAAGCACCTAGGCTAGATTCAAGATAATTGATGCGTTTAACGTTACTAAAACTCACTTTGTTGTAATGATACATTTAAAAGTTCATTAAGAACCTTATTTATGTTTTATCTACGAGTACTTACCTTGTGTAGGATTGTTGCGGATAGTGTTATAGAAACGATAATTAATGTTTGTCCTCATCTTTTAAGACTCTGACCCTAAAAACCTAAGCATTCAAAAGTTTAAAAATACTTCATGGTTTTTCACTTATTTAAAAAGTGGCCATGCTGTAAAAAAAGAGCAGATTTACGGATTAGCAAATTACCCTTAGGATTAGGTGTGACCCATCCATCTTCACCATCGTCTTCCCTGCCGCTGTCCTTGTCCGCTTTGAGGCGCGATATAGACTCGCCAGCAGGTCGCATCAGCCTTTACAGCGCTGAGCCGGAAGGCGATGCAAATGGACTTCCACCGCTGTTGCTGATACACAGCATTAACGCTACGGCCTCGGCAGCCGAGCTTGAGCCCCTTTTTTCTCATTATCGGCAACAGCGTCCGGTGTACGCTATTGAACTTCCAGGGTTCGGTTTTTCTGATCGCAGTGCCCGGCCTTACACACCCCGCTTGATGACCGACGCATTGCATGCTGCGCTGGCATTCATTCAATCCGAACATGGCGGTGAAGTCGCAGATGTATTGGCGGTATCGCTCTCAAGTGAGTTTGCTGCCCGCGCCAAGTTTGAGGCACCGCACAGTCTTCGGCGGCTTGCACTGGTCAGCCCAACAGGATTTAGTGGGAAAAAACTTCGCTATGGGCCAGCCAATGGCACGCTGGGTTTGCCTTGGCTTCACCGATTGCTAAGCATGGGCATCTGGCGCCAGGGTATTTTTAATACCTTGACCAGACCCAGCGTGATTCGGTATTTTTTAAAAGGTGCTTGGGGCTCTGAAAATATCGATGAGACATTTTGGCGTTATTCGATACTGACATCAAAGCAGCCAGGGGCTGCAAACGCGCCCTTTTATTTTGTCTCAGCCTTCCTCTTTAGCACCGACATCAACCGGCTGTACGAGGAATTGAACGGACCCGTCTGGGTATCAATGGCAACTCGCGGAGATTTCACCGACTACCGTGGCCGGCACACAGTAGAAGACAAAACCAACTGGCAGTTTGTTGCAGTTGAAGGTGGCGCGCTACCGTTTTTTGAAGACTTGACCAGTTTCACCAAGAAACTTGACCCGCACTGGGACTCATGACAAGGACGAAGTTTTCACGGGGCTACTTTGCCCTGCATCAAACGCCAGGCCCAATCTAGGTCCGCCTCCAATTCGCGGCGGGCAGCTTGCGCATCACGGTTTGCCAATGCCTGCATCAGGCCATGGTGGTGCAAGGTGCGCGGTGCGCCCAGCGCAGGGCTGTGATGGGCCACTGCAACACGCACATAAGGACCACTTTGAAGCCAAAGGCTGCGAATCATGGAAAGCAAAGTGGGCGATTGAGCAGCCTCGTACAACGAGAAATGAAAACGTTGATTCGCCTGCAACTCAGCATCAACATCCCCCGTTTCCAGTGCGCGTGAAAACTCGTCATCTGCTTTTGAAAGTGCGGCCAATAAATGGTCATCTGCGCACAGGGCAGCCCTTTCAGCCGCATACCCTTCCACCAAAAGTCGGGCCCGGTGAATATCGTCGAGTCGCTGAATAGACAAGTGCGGCACTCGAACGGGGCGCTGAGTTGCAGACTCAAGAGCCCCTTCAGCCACCAAGCGCCTTAAGGCCTCTCGCACCGGCATCACACTGGTTTGAAAAGCCTCCGCCAGGTCTCTGATCTGAAGGGTCTGTCCACCCTGCAGACGACCGCAAATCAAGGCATCTGAAAGCTCGGCATAAATTCGATCCTGCACCGAATCGCGCGAAACCGGACGCAACACTGGCAATGGCGACCGCAAGGATTCTCGTGTGGGAGCAAAACGTCTGGGTCGGGCCATATTGCAGTATATCCAAGCTTGCTTTGACCTTGAGCCATGCCTTATTATGTGATCACATTATGATGAACGCATGAAACCTAACGCATCCGAACCCATGCCCGCAGCAACTTCGGGGCCCGCTGTCTGGTTTGTCAAAGTAGCCTCATGGGTGCTAGCCACCATGGCAGTCGTGGCATTTTGCGATGTGGCTCTGCGGGTGGCGGGTCGCCCGATCACCGGGGCTTATGAGTTGACGGCCTTGCTCATGGGCTTGCTGGTTTATGCCACCCTCCCCTTGGTGACAGCGCAAGATGAGCATGTCCGTGCAGGCATTTTGCAGATGTGGCAGGGTGCGCCCGCTGGTTTGGGCCGTGCATTGCTGCAACTCCGCCGACTTATGTCTTGCCTGGCCTTGGCCTATTTGGCTTGGGCGCTGCTTCAGTACATGCTTCGGGTGGCGCAGGCCGGTGACCGGGCACCTTACATCGAGATCCCCTTGTCATGGATCGCCGGATTTGGAGCTTTGAGCATGGCGCTTTCGGCATGCCTTGCAGTGTGGATTCACCAACGTGTCAGGTTGAATTCATGAGCGCCACATTGATTGCCATGGCCGTCATGCTGGCCTTGATTGCGTTGGAAGTGCCCATTGCCGTGGCCATGCTGGTGACGGGCGTGGTGGGATGCTTGAGTGTCCTGGGTTGGAGCCCCACCTTGTTCTTGGTCGGTGAAACCGCCTTCAGCACAGTCAACAACTATTCACTGACGGTGGTGCCTTTGTTCATCCTCATGGGCAACCTGATCAACGAGGCCGATATCTCTCGGGAGCTTTACCGCACCACCTACCGCTTTGTGGGCCATTTGAGGGGCGGGCTTGCCATCGCCACCGTACTGGCTTGCGCGGCTTTCGCGGCCATTTGCGGCAGCAGTCTGGCCACATCGGCCGCTATGACCCGCGTGGCCTACCCCGAGATGAAACACTATGGCTACAGCGATGCGCTGGCTACCGGATGCATCGCATCGGCCGGCACGTTGGGCATAATGATTCCACCTAGCGTGGCCCTCATGGTCTATGGCATCATGACCCAAACCGACATCGGCAAGTTGTTCATTGCCGGTGTGCTGCCGGGTCTTCTGGGTGCCTTGTTGTATGTCGGTGCAGTCATTGTGTACACATGGCGGCACCCTGAATCGGGTCCAGCAGGAGAGCGAAGCACTTGGAAAGAGCGCTTGCACTCCTTGCGCGGAATCGGCAACGTGGTCCTGTTGTTTGGTTTGGTGATTGGCGGACTTTATGGCGGCTGGTTCACCCCAACCGAAGCCGCCGGCATTGGTGCCGCAGGTGCCTTCTTGATGGTGCTTGCACGCGGGCGACTAACCCGCAAGATGCTGGCACAAGTACTGCGAGAAAGCGCGGTCACCACCACCAGTTTGTTTTTCATTTTGATCGGGGCCTTGGTCCTGTCCAAATACATCACCATCTCGGGTTTCACGCCCTGGTTGGGCGGCGTGTTGCAAGGCATGGATCTGTCGGCGATTCAGTTCCTGCTCATCATTTGTGGCATGTATCTGGTGCTCGGCTGCTTTTTGGAAAGCATGTCAATGCTGTTACTGACCTTGCCCATTGTATTTCCCTTGGTGGTCAGTTACGGCATCGACCCTATTTGGTTCGGTGTGCTGATCGTCACCCTGATCGAGGTAGCCCTCATCACGCCACCCGTGGGTATGAATGTTTACATGCTCGCAAGCCAAATTCCATCGGTTCCGCTGAATGTGGTCTTTCGCGGTGCCAGCGCATTCGTTGCTGCGGACGTCATCCGCTTGGGCATCTTGCTCGCCGTGCCTTCCATCGCACTCTGGTTGCCCTCTATCAGTTAACCCTTCACAAAATTTATCTTCCCTCCGTCAACCTCAACTCAAGGAGTTTTCTCATGGTCTTCACCCGTTTTATGCGCCAGTCTTTGTTGATCACTTCGCTGTGCAGTCTCGCGCTCGCTGCGCAGGCCCAAACCGTCTGGCGCTTTTCCAACTGGCTGCCACCGACCCACCATGTGGTGACGGAAATGATCCAGCCTTGGGCCGCTGATGTCGAAAAAGCCACCGAGGGCCGCGTCAAGATCCAAGTGCTGCCCGCACTGGGTGCGCCACCGGCCCACTTCGATCTGGTGAAAAATGGGGTTGCCGATATCGCTTTCAGCGTCCATGCCTACACGCCCAACCGCTTCAAGTTCACCGAAATGGGTGAACTGCCCTTTACCACCGATCACGCGGTGGTGAACTCACTGGCTTACTGGCGCACCTACCAAAAACACTTTGCGCAAGCCAACGAGCACGAGGGCACGGTGCTGCTCGGCCTGTGGACCAATGGTTCCTATCAGCTCTTTACCAAAGCCAATGCATTGACATCCACCAACGCAGTCAGCGGTATCAAGATCAGAGTTCCAGGCACCACGGTCGAAAAAATTACCCGCTCTCTGGGTATGACGCCTATTTCCTCTCCGCTGTCCGAAGCCTACGAGCAAATTTCGCGGGGCGTGATCCAGGGCATGTTTCAGCAAAAAGAGACGGTTGTGGCCTTCAAGATGACCCAGCACATGCCCACGGCTTCTTACGTGCCAGGCGGCTTTGCACACTCCAGCCAGTTCGTGGTGGTGAATGCTGCCAAGTGGGCTGCACTCGAGGCCCGCGACCGAACTGCGATCGAAAAGCTCTCAGGTGAAACCATGGTGCGTCGCTTTGCCGCGGTATGGCAGGCCAAGGAAGATGACGCAGACCGCCAACTGGCCGCAGCTGGGGTCAAGGTCACTGCGGTGGAAGGCCCCCTGTTGCAGGAACTGCGGAGCAAGCTGACTTTTGTGCAGGACGAATGGCTGGTTGATGCGAGCAAAAAATCGCCTGCAGCCAAACAAGCACTGGACGAATACCGTGGCCTGATCACCAGCGTTTCCCGCGAGTTGGGCGTGAGCAAATGAAGCAAACTGCAGGCAAGGACGAGTTTGAATTGTTCGACCTGCGGGTAGAGTGGGAAGGCGATGGTCCTTGCTGGTGCAAGGCCAAAGCCGGAGACCACTTTGAGTTACACGGAGAGCAGTTGCATTTTCCGCCGGGGCAAACCTGGTCCATCTACACGCTTGCTGCACTTCTACCTATCCTGCCTGCCAAGCAACGCCCGAGCCACCCCAACGATTGGATGAGCACAGATGCCCGCGTGGCCTGTCCAGATCCCCATTGCAAGGCTCGCTTCTTGATAAAGCGCTGCGGCACGCGACAGTTCAGCCATGCGGCCGTCACCGCAGTTCCTCTGGCAACTTCTCAACAGGACCTTGAAAAAAACCCATGAGCATTTCCACCACTGATCTGGCACCTGGCTATCGTGCGTCCCGACTGATCAAAGGCTGTTGGCATCTGGCTGGCGGCCACGGTGAGGTCGACCATGCGCAAGCCGTTCGAGACATGGCCGCCTTCGTCAACGCCGGGCTCACCACTTTTGACTGTGCCGACCACTACACCAACGTGGAAGCCTTGATTGGCCAGTTTCGGCGCGAATACCCTGACCTGGCTTCGAGACTTCAGGTGCACACCAAATGCGTGCCCGACTATGACCGGCTGACGTCCTGCGACCGCGCCTACCTCACCGGGATCATCGATCGCTCATTGGAACGCCTAGGCGTGGCGCAACTGGACCTGGTGCAGTTTCACTGGTGGAACCTGGCACAGCCGGGCTATGTCGAAGCGCTGGGTATCCTGAGCGATCTGCAACGCGAAGGCAAGATCGCGCATCTGGGGCTGACCAACTTCAACACGACCTTGACCCGAGAAATTCTAGAAGCAGGCATCCCCTTGGTCAGTACCCAGGTGCAGTACTCCCTGCTGGACAGCCGACCTGAACAAAGCTTGATCGCATTGTGTCAGGAACATGGTCTTCAACTCCTCTGCTACGGCACCTTGGCTGGCGGCTTGCTGAGTAATGCCTGGCTAGGCCAAGCAGAGCCCACAGGGCCACTGGTCAACCGCTCACACACCAAGTACAAACTGATCATCGATGATTTCGGTGGCTGGGACCTGTTTCAGGAACTGCTGAAAACCTTGCAGACCATCGCCATGCGTCACGGCGTAGGCCTGGGTGATGTGGCCACGCGCTGGGTCATCGACCAACACCAAGTGGGCAGCGCCATCTTGGGCTTCACATCAACACGCCATCTACCTGCTACCCAACGCATCGAGGCCTTGCGCTTGGACACACAAGACCTCGCCCTTCTAGCACCCTTGCTGGCTCGGCGCACCGGCCCCGCTGGTGACTGCTACGACATTGAGCGCGACAAGGAAGGAAGGCACGGGCGCATCATGCGCTACAACCAAAATGAGGGACGTCACTGAACTTGTCCTGATACACCGCACCCTATTGAACTCAGCCAATCGGCATTGGCAAAATTTACCGCTTTATTTCAAAAAGCGGCAAAAATTCAAACTAATTGGCCATAAGCGTCAACAAAACCCTCAAAAACCCATGGCGCAGTTTATGCATGCAGTCACAAGCATGAGGTGAAATTTGCCTCTACGTGCCGGGTAACCGGAAGACTCAAAAGCACAGAGAGGATTTTGTATGCCGAACACAAGCGATGCACACTACGACACCTATGAAATTATTTGTGGATTATTTTCATTGGTCACAGTCGTCACAGTTGTTATGTTTGGAATTTTCCACCCTTGAAAATTCATTTAGTCACTGCTTGTAGTCTTCCAAATTCGATAGAAGTACAAGAGAATAGTTTCAAGTTAGGTTTTTAGTTTAAAACTTGTTTGCGCACTGAGGGTTGACTTCATCTAAGATTTTTCCATAGACGTAACTAAATTTGATGAATACCCAAGACGCAGACGTGCTGCCGTATATTCACGGTTCAACTTGTCCACTAATTTTTTGACAGGTAAGATTTGATCGACTGCACCAATACCTTGCCCACTCCCCCAAATGTCTTTCCATGCCTTAGCTTTACCAGCTTGCCCAGCAGAAAAATTCATTGTTTTTTCATGATTGACAGGTAAATTTTCTGGGTCTAAGCCCGCGTTTCGAATGCTGGTTTTCAAATAATTGCCATAGACACCCGTGAAAAAATTGGAATAAACCACATCGTCTGATGTCCCATCAACGATGGCCTGTTTGTAAACGTCACTTGCTCGAGCTTCCTCGGTAGCAATGAATACAGAACCCATGTACGCAAAATCAGCGCCCATCGCTTGAGCCGCCAAAATTGAATTGCCATTGGCTATGGAACCGCTTAAGGCAATGGGTCCATCGAACCACTGACGGAGCTCTTGAATCAGCGCGAATGGACTTTTAACCCCTGCATGCCCTCCTGCGCCCGCTGCTACGGCAATCAAACCATCAGCACCTTTGTCGATGGCTTTCTTGGCAAATGTATTGTTAATGATGTCATGCATGACCATGCCGCCATAGGCATGAACTGCCTCATTGATTTCTTCTCGTGCACCTAAGGATGTAATCACCAAGGGCACTTTGAAATGTGCAATGATTTCCATGTCATCTGCCAATCGATCGTTACTTTTATGGACAATTTGATTGATTGCAAACGGTGCTGCAGGCTGACTCGGAAAATCACGATTATGAGCAGCCAGAGTCAATGTAATTTCTTCAAGCCACTCTTTCAGCTGCTCAGCAGGTCTGGCATTGAGTGCTGGCATTGAGCCCACAACGCCCGCCTTGCATTGCTCAATGACCAAAGGCGGTTGACTGACAATGAACATCGGCGAGCAAATAACAGGTAGCCGAAGATTTGAAAAAAGTGAAGAAATATTTGACATTTTGGTAGCGCCAGGGTCTCAGGTCAATGAAGCGTAACGTTCTAAGTGGTGATCTGCGTCACCGAATTGCTGCGCAATCATCGTTAAACGGCGAAAGGTGTGCGAGACCTTGAGTTCTTCAGTCATCCCCATGCCACCATGCAATTGAACTGACTCTTGGCTGACTAGCCGTGCAGCATCAGCAATCTTGATTTTTGCAGCGGAAACTGCTTTTGCACGATCATTCGTATCGGTAGCCGTATCTACTTTGCTGGCAGCCAAGATAGCCATTGAACGGGCTTGTTCGGTAGTGATGTACATCTCTACCATGCGGTGCTGCAATACTTGAAACGATGCAATGGGTACACCGAACTGCTTGCGCTGCTTCATGTAATCTAAAGTGGCATCGTTGGCGCTTTTCATGGCTCCAATAGCCTCTGCACAAAGCAAGGCTGTGGCAAAGTCTGCAGCCTCCTCTATGAAAGGCATGGCGGTACCATCATCTCCCAGCAGCGCATCTGCATTCAGCAACACATTGGAAAACGTGACATCTGCTAGCCGAAATCCGTCTACTGTGCGACTTGGATTCAGTTCAACGCCCGATGTCAGAGTGTCCACAATAAAAAGACTCTCACCTTCAGGGGTGAGCGCAGAAACAAGTAACTTACGGGCTGAAGCAGCTCCTGAAACTAGACACTTTCGACCATTGAGAATCCAAGCTCCTGCGCTGGCTTTGGCCAAAGTAAGCTGGGGTGCCAATTGATAGCGATGCCCTTGCTCCAAGTAGGCAAACGCCAGTCTTGCGGAGCCATCAATCAAACCTGGCAATAGCGATGCACGCTGTGCAACAGACCCCATGCGAGAAACAAGACGTCCTGCCAAAGCAACATTCTCCAAGAAAGGCTCAACCACCAGGGCCTCGCCCATTGCTTCCATGACCGCCATCAAGTCCATCGCACCACCACCAAAACCGTCATCAGCTTCTGACAGCGTCATAGCAGTCAAACCCAGATCGGCAAAAGTTTTCCAAACAGCCTCACTCACCCCAGATTCAGAATTAAGGATAGCTTTGCGTTTTTCAAAACTGTATTCATTGTTCAGATACTTACGGACCGAATCAGCCAATTGCTTCTGTTCTGGTGTGAGTTCAAAGTTCATCGATTTTGCTCACAGTCCCAAAGTCATTTTGGCAATGATGTTGCGCTGAATTTCATTGGATCCAGCATAAATGCTGGCCTTGCGGAAATTAAAGTAACGAGGCGCTAAAGACGAAATGTAGGGTTCAATCGATCCTTGGGAAACAGCCTTAAATGGTTGCGCATGAGGGCCAGAAGCTTGCATCGCCAACTCAGTAATCATTTGCAGAATTTCGGTGCCACGAATCTTGAGCATTGACACATCAGACCCTGGTGCTTGTCCTGTTCGTCGCATCTGATCTAGAAAACGCATTGAAGTAATTTCCAACGCATCAAGTTCGATCTCCACACGAGATATCTTGTCTTTGAACCGCAGATCTTCAATGAGGGGCTTGCCATTTTTCAGTTCACGCACGGCCAATGCCCTCAAAGCTGCTAACTCGCGCCGACTGGCGCCAACACTTCCGGACCCCATTCGCTCATGCCCGAGCAAATACTTGGCAATGGTCCACCCCTTGTTTTCCTCGAAAACTAAATTCTGGACAGGCACTTTGACATTGTCAAAGAAAATCTCATTCACTTCATGCCCGCCATCCATCAGAATCAAAGGACGAACAGTGATACCCGAGGTTTTCATGTCCATCAATATGAAGCTGATACCTTCTTGACGCTTCTCGGCATGTGGGTCTGTACGAACCAAACAAAATATCCAGTCCCCATGTTGACCCAATGTGGTCCAAATTTTTTGGCCATTGATGACGTAGTGATCGCCAACGCGGTCAGCGCTAGTTTTAACTGCCGCCAAATCAGAGCCAGCACCAGGCTCGGAATAGCCTTGCACCCAAAAATCGTCTCCCGCGCGAATTCGCGGTAGGAACTGTTCCTTTTGGGCGGAAGTGCCGAATTTCAAGAGAACGGGCGCACACATGGCAGGGCCAAAGGGAGGCAATCTGGGCGCACCTGCCAAGGCGAATTCTTCGTCGTAAATATAGCGTTGGGTCATGTCCCAACCAGTCCCGCCCCACTCAACCGGCCAGTGCGGCACAGACCACCCCTTGGCGGCCAAAATTTTATGCCAACGCTGGTAATCTTCTTTGTTGAGTTCTTGATATCCAATGACTTTTTGGCGAATATCTTCTGGCAAATTTATTTTGAGCCAGTGATGAACTTCTTCTCGAAACTTTGTCTCTTCTTGAGAGTAATTTAAGTCCATTAATTTGCCTTGTCAAAATACATTATTTTGGGATTGCTTGAATTGAAAGCTCAAACACGCCTTGTTTGGCCTTGCCAATGTTGGTCTCGAAGTCGTCGCTTCGCGATTTTTCCAGAGTCGTCGCGTGGCAGCGGCGCTAAGTCAATGCTGCGAGGCACTTTAAATGCAGCAAGACCAGCCAGCAACCAAGCCTGCATATCTTTCAGGGTGGGCTTAACACCAGGCAATGGCTCTACAACTGCATGCAATCGTTCACCGAATTCAGGATCAGGAACTCCGAAAACGGCGCAATCTGCAACGCCAGGACATGCGAGCAAACGGTGCTCTATTTCAGCGGGATAGATATTGACGCCGCCTGAGACCACCATATCTGATGCACGATCACACAAATAAAGATAACCATCTGCGTCAAGGTATCCCATATCGCCTAAGCTAATGAGACCCTCGCGCTCAATTGCGCGCCGCGCGGCGTCGTTGTGTCGGTAAGTGAAGTCGGGGTATATAGGTTGTCGAACGTAAATCAGACCAATTTCACCCGTGGGAAGAGGATCTCCAGCTTCATTCAAAATACGAACTTTGGCATCCAAGACTGGACGACCTGCACTGCCCGGGCGCTGCAGTGCTTCAGCCGCGCTGATGGAAGTGATCATGCCAGCCTCGCTGGAAGCGTAGGTTTCATTGATGATCGGTCCAAACCACTCGATCATTGATCGCTTCACATCGGGGGAGCAAGGAGAACCGGTGGATGCCACGAAACGCAAAGAAGAGATATCGTGTCGCTTGCGCACAGCTTCAGGTAGACGCAGGAGCCTCACGTACATGATGGGCACCAGGTAGACAACGTCAATGCGATGGCGCTCAATCAGGGCTAGCAATTGTTCAGCGTCAAAGTGAGACATCAGCACCACGCTTTCGGCAAGCCGCAAAGCGTTTTGCAAGAAAGTACTCGGTCCGCTGTGGTAAAGCGGCGCAGGCATCAAGGCGCGACAGCCAGAATTGATTCCGAGTGCTAGTTCGACCAGGCGCTTAGTTTGAGCAAAGCGCGACTCAAGCTCTGCTACAGGGAATCGGTTGCGAACCACTCCTTTGGGTCGGCCGGTGGTGCCTGAGGTGTAGACCATATGGCCGCCAGGCGAAACCAATGGGCCACTGTAGGCAGACTGAGCAGATAACCAAGTTTCGTAGGACAGTGACGTCGGAGAGCAACTTTGGCCAACTGACAACAAAGCAACGCTTTTCGGTACCACATGAACAATACCATCCAGAAGGTCACCATGTGCTATCAGAGCTTTCGAACCGCTGTCCAACAGCAATACACTGACCTCGTCGGGCGTAAAGTGCCAGTTGATTGGGCAAAAGCTGATGCCAGTTTGGCGGCAAGCATGAATGACGTCCACAAAAAGTTCGGAATTTCGCAACAAAACTGCCAAAACGTCACCTTCGCCCAAGCCCAAAGCGATCAAGCCCCCTGCTAATTGCGCACCTCGATGAGCCTGAGTCTCAGCATCCATGACGCGGCCTTGGAAATTGAATGTAGCACTCACGCTTAGCAATTCTTTGCTATTCGCATTCTTGGGAATCGTTGCCCGCATTGGCTTTTCTTTGGAGTTGGTTTGAATTCAGATAAAGATCCTATAAAAAATTAATCAGTTTGGCTAATTATCTTCACTGATGCTGAACATTAGTGAACCTGATACGCGGCATCCTCAAAATAGACGTATCAAAATTCTTAATACTGACAATCACATCAAATAATTTGTACTCCAACTAGCCCTTGCTTAGGATGTTTATCTTTCACACCAGATTGGATTCATGCCATGAGCACAAGCCATCCCAAACAAGAAGCCATTCATTTTTATGCTGATGGACTCAAAATTGCGGGTCACTTTACGCCAGCTGCAGGCGCCAAAACAGGCAGTCGCAGTCCTACTGTCGTTTGTATTCATGGTTATACGGGCCGCAAAGAAATCTATATGCCAGGCTATATTCGTGAGCTTTCAGCTGCAGGTTATAACGCTCTAGAATTTTTTCATCGCGGATACGGCGACAGTGAAGGCGTTAAATTGCGCTGTAAACCATGGGATCAAGTCACAGACATTCACAGTGCAGTGATTTACCTGAGACAGAGATCCGATGTAGATCCTGAACGCATCGGACTTTATGGAACAAGTTATGGCGGTTCAACTGGCATGGTGGCCACAGCGCTTGATGAAACGATTCGTTGTGCGGTGGCTGTAGGATCATTTGCTGATGGTTTAAGAAACTCTTATAACCTCAGAACCTACTCTGACAGGCTAGATTGGGAAGAGGTCAAGAAGATCGATCGTATCGAGCGTGTGATGACTGGGAAATCACGCCGGATTCCCTATGGTGAGCTTGCACCATCTGGTCGAGCCGAACGCGACTCTATTTCGACCATGTACAAGGTCGACGAGAAATATCCGGAAGGATACCCCATTGAAAATTCCGATCACTCAGCTGGGTTTTCACCTGAAAAATATGTTGATCGGATATCACCCCGACCCGTTCTTTTTTTGCATACAGAGAAAGACACAATGATTGCAGTTTCAGAATCTAAACACTTTTATGAAAAAGCCAAAGAACCCAAAAAACTGGTCATTATTCCTAATGCAAACCATGTTGATGTTTATGAACCTAGAAATCCTGATGTTTTTAAAGTCGTTGTTGGTCACATGATTGATTTTTTCAACCTTCATTTGCGATGAACTCCATGGATCACTTTTTCTGATTTACAACATTAAATCTAATGATTTGCAATCTTTTCATCTTCATTTAGTATGAATTTTTAATAAATCTTTCAATCGTCATTGACAGGACATTCATGACCAACAAAAACTACCAACCTCATCATGAAGAAATTTATTTTTACAGTGATGGACTAAAAATAAGCGGTCAATTCACGAGAGCTGCTGGCGCACAGGTAGGGCAACCTATGCCCACTATCCTTTGTTTGCACGGGTATACCGGTCGAAAAGAAATATACATGCCGGGTTATATTCGCGAACTTTCTGCTGCTGGGTTCAATACCTTGGACTTTCATCATCGGGGATTCGGTGAAAGTGAAGGTGTGAAACTTAAAAATAAGCCTTGGGATCAAGTCACCGATGTATTGAGTGCCATGATTTATTTGCGTCAACGACCTGACGTGGATGTCAATCGAATTGGTTTGTACGGAACCAGCTTTGGCGGCAGTGTTGGCATGATGGCAACAGCTCATGATGAAAACATTCGATGTGCTGTTTCGGTTGGATCATCCGCTGACTGCGGTAGAAGCGCAAAGGACAAGCGAACCTACTCACAGCGTCTCGACTGGGAAGACATGATGAAAATTGATCGTATCGAAAGAGTGATGACGGGTCAGTCTAGACGTGTTCCATATGATGAATTAGTTCCATCTGGCCGAGCAGAAGCGGACTCAATTGTCACGATGTACAAAGTTGCAGAAAAGTATCCAGAGGGTTACCCCCTGGAAAACTATGACCACTTGCAAGATTTTGCGCCTGAAAATTATCTAGATCGCATCACACCACGGCCTCTTATGTTTATTCACACAGAGCGAGACACGATTGTTTCAGTCTTTGAAGCTAAGAGCTTTTATGCCAAAGCTCACGAGCCTAAAAAGTTAGTCATTATTCCTAATGCAAACCATGTTGATGTTTATGAGCCACGCAATCCTGAAATATTTCAGGTAGTTGTTAATCATATGAAAGATTTTTTCAAAGAGACTTTGAGCAATTAACAAAGAATCCAATTAAAAAGGAATTCGCGATGATGAACGTTTTTAAGTCAAAGCTAACAAAAAGAGATTTTCTATTAACGTCCGCACTTCTACCAAGTGCGATCAATACATCCTTAGCTCAAACTGACTATCCAAATAAACCTATCAAACTTGTATTTCCCTTTGGACCTGGTGCCGAGGTTACGACAAGAGCTGTCTTAAAATCAATGTCAGATAAATTAGGGCAACCCTTTATCATTGATTTTAAACCAGGCGCCTCAACAAATATTGGTGCTGCATACGTAGCACAGGCAGCACCCGATGGCTATACACTTTTCTTTAGCACGATTGGTTCCAATGTTCTGAACAAACTTTTACAAAAAAATTTATCGTACGATCCAGACAGCCTTATACCAATCGGATTAATAGGGCAAGTCTCCTCTTATTTGATTGTCAGAAATGATTCACCCTTTAAATCTGTTGATGATTTAGTTAAGGCGGCAAAGACAACACCTACAGGCTTAAGTTATGGAACTCACGCCATTGGTGGACCTAATCATTTAGTTGGTGAATTATTCAAAAACAAAGCAGGAATTAAGGAACTGGTTCACGTTGCATACAAGGGTCTCAATGAATCTAGCACTGATCTCATCGCAGGAAGAATTGACTTCATTTGGGACGCTGGTGCAATCAGGCTTGTTGAACAGGGTCGGCTGCGAGCATTAGCGGTTGCGTATCCAGAAAGATGGCCAACCCTTCCAAATTTGCCAACCATGGCAGAGCTAGGTTTTCCAGAAGTAAGTTTGACTGCATTTGGTGGAATCCACGCACCACCCAAAACGCCACCACACATTGTCGACAAACTTAGCAGTGCGCTCATGAGTGCGCTTACAGAAACCGAAATCAAAAAAAGAGTTCTAGAAGGCAACATGGTATCGAAACCAATGTCCAAACAAGAAACAGCCGAGTTTATTAAAGGGCTGACTCTTAAGTGGGCACCCATTGTTAAGTCACTCAATATTTCATTAGAGTAAGTCATATGACTTCAAATTTAATGGGTAAAACCGCAGTCATCACAGGCGCAGCAAATGGTATCGGGTTGGCAATAGCTGAACGGTTGTTAAAAGCAGGCATGAAAGTAGTTATCGCTGACATTGATCCTGACTCAATTGACAAACAAGTGAGTAGGCTTAAGTCTGAAGGCTACTCTGTAGAAGGAAAAGTAACAGATGTCACGAGTGAGTCCTCTGTCCGTGAACTTGCAGAATTCACAATAAGTCAGTTCGGAAACATCCATATTCTTTGCAATAACGCTGGTATTGGTGGTGGTGCAGCGGATGATAAAAGTTTATGGGAAGCGAGTATTTCCGATTGGAAATGGGTTCTTGATATCAACGTTTGGGGTGTCATTCATGGAATTCGTGTTTTTACCCCACTTATGTTGGCCCATGGACAAGAAGGACACATCATTAACACTGCATCAAAGGCAGGTTTAATCTTTGGAACAAGCTTATATTCCACCAGCAAACATACAGTAATTGCCTTGACGGAAGCGCTTTATGCTCAACTGAAACAAGTCAACAGCAAATTGACTGTGTCCGTGTTATGCCCTGGCGCAGTCAATACTAATTTAAATTCAAATTCAATTCGACTTAGACCTGAAGATAAGAAGTTTGATGAAAATTCAAATTTATCCAATCAAGATAAAACTCTTCAATCCAAAAATTTCATGAGTACGTATCAAAGTACTGTTCAAACGCGAATGGCGGCTGGCAAAGAACCATCTGAAATCGCCGAGATGCTGATGCAAGGTTTAGAGAATGGTGACTTTTACATCATGCCCAGTCGTCTAGAAGATGCGGTAGTTGACGAGAGATATAAAAACATACAAGCACGAAAAATTGAAGACCTGTCAAAAAGTTGCCCGCAATTTAATTGGAGTCAACTTAAATGAAAGAAAATTTTTACTTGATAAAAAAACTGGTTGTGGTTTTATTTATTTCATTTTCTTCTGCATTTGCATACGCTCAAGCAGATTACCCCAATCGACCCGTTAAAGTCATTGTTCCTTTTGGTCCAGGAAGTGTTCCTGAAGGCGTACTCAGAATATTCACCAATGACTTTGCGAAGAGATTTGGTCAAGCTTTTATCATTGAACACAAACCAGGCGCAAGTACTAACATTGCTGCAGCTTATGTTGCTCAAGCAGCTCCAGATGGCTATACACTTTTGATGTCGAATTTGGCCTCTAACGCTTTGAACAAATGGACATACAAAAAACTCTCCTACGATCCTGATGCGTTTGCAACAATTGGTCTCATGGGCACTTCAGCCTTTTATATCGTTGTGAGACCAGAGTCGCCCTTTAAAAGTGTCAGTGATTTGGTTAACGCAGCCAATAAATCATCAGAAAGCTTGAAGTACGGGTCCCTTGGTACCGGCGGTGCAGCGCATTTAGTAACTGAACTTTTTCGGTCGAAGGCTGGAATCAAGGAACTTTTGCATGTTCCATATAAGACGGGTGCTTCTCTAGACTTAATAGCTGGGCGTTTAGATTTTATGGTAGACGCATCAGTAGTAAACCAAATCAAAACTGGTCAACTAAGAGCGCTGGCAGTTGCAACGCCCAAAAGATGGCCTACCCTGCCAGAAATTCCAACGACAGCTGAAGCGGGTTTGCCAGATGTCACCATGCAATCATTCATTGGTTTGTCTGCTCCTGCTGGAACACCGGTAGCCGTTCTCGAGAAGCTCAATAAGGCTATTAGAGATGTCGCATCGGATACAGAGAATGAAAATCGAATTCTTGCTTTGCACGCACAACCTATGCGTGGGACACGACAAGAAGCCAACGACTTTATTAGGCAGACTTCAGAAAAATGGCGCCCTGTCATTCAATCTCTGAAAATTTCCTTTGAAGATTAAATTCAAATTAGAAATTTTCAGCGATTAGACTTCTGTCATTGACTCAAGCTAATTCAAGAACAATATTGTCTGACACAGGTTGACTACCATTTTCTGTGCGTACATGCCCAGTGATGACATACATCTTGCCATCGATGCAGCCGCCAGAACCACCTAAGCGCGGTCTTGGCAATTCGGCTGCAATGGTCCATCGATCATTTTGAGCATCGTATTTTTCAATCATACGCAAGGCATCTCCCCCCGATACGTAGATAGCACCATCATGAATACACGACAGCATGCCACCATGGGCAGCCAACATTCGAGATTTTGGCCACCAAGTGTCATCCGCTGGGTCATATTCTTCCACCAAGTCAATTTTATTACTAGAAGTAAATGCATTGCTTGACCCGACTCTACCGCCTAGTGCGTAAAGTTTTCCATTAAGCGTTTCTAACAAATGGTGATTTCTTGCAGTCAACATTGGGGCTGTTTCAGAATATGTTTTAGATAAAGGATCAAAAACAAATACCTTTGAGCTGCTAGTATGTGGCGCCAATTGCGAAGCCTTCTGACCTTTCCTGCTACAAGCAATTGAACCGCCAGCAATGTAAATTTTTCCGTTCAGAACAGAAGCAGCGGATGCGCCTCTTGCTTCTGGAAGTGAAGGCAATTCAGTCCAAATATCTGTTTTTGGATCATAGGTCCAGGCGTGTGCAACTGGTAGCCAATCATCTGGCCCTTGTTCGGGTGTCCTATAGCCACCAAAACCATAAATTAAACCATCTAGTTCAGTCACAGCCATGTGATGAAGTGGCAAAGGAATGGAAGCCTTGCGCGTCCACTCATCGTTTTGGGGGTTGTATTCATAAACAAAACGATTGGGCGTCCACCCTGTTTTAGCAGCCCATCCATTGGTAATTCCGCCTATCAAGTAGATTTTTCCATGGCACTCTACGCCCTCTAGTTCCCAAGTTGGTTCGGGAAAAGGTTTTAAATTCTTCCACTCATTGATTACATTTTGATTTTTCATAAGATTTCTATTGTTAAATTAAAGAATGCTTCAACGATACGCATTAAATTCACTTATCTGGAAGCTCTAAAGTTTTATAAAGAGGCCCCCATTTTTCCGATTGTTGCCGCATGAAACTTGTAGCTTCTTGTCGACTCACCGACATCGGCATCACATTCAATGCCAACAGTTTTTTCTCCATGTCGGGTGTTGAAGAAATTGCTCGAAGTGCAGCATTCAATCGATCTAAAACTGCGGGCGGCGTATTAGGTGGTGCAGCAAGGCCAAAATATGTAGAGATGGTCACATCTGGAAAGCCGACTTCTGCCATGGTAGGAACTGATGGTTGAGTTGGCCAGCGCTTAGGAAATGCAACAGCCAATGCACGAAGCTTTCCACTGTTCGCTAGATTAATGGTGGCACCATCAATCATGAAGTCGATGCGCCCTGCTATCAAATCTATGCTTGAATCACTAGCTCCTTTGTAAGGCACATGAGTTAATTTTTGAATGCCAGCTGACTGTCTGAACATTTCTGCCAGCATGTGATTGGGTGTACCGCTTCCAAAGGAACCATAAGACAATCCCTGTGGATTCTCTTTAGCTGCTTTGACAATGTCTTGCACTGTTCGATAGGGTGAATTTGCACCCACCATGACATATAAGGTATTGACACCTAACATGCCAATTTCTGCGAAACCATGTGGATCAAAACTAAGCGGCCGATTGGCCCATTTGTTAAGTGCATTGGTTGCAATGGTTGTCACCAACAGTGTATATCCGTCATTAGGTGCAGAGGCGACATAGGCGGCACCAATATTGGTTGCAGCGCCTGGTTTTGACTCAACAACAAAGGGCTGTCCCAAACGTTCAGAAAGTTCTTTGCCGTAGATCCTGGCCAAACTATCAGACAGCCCCCCTACTGGAAATGGAATAATTATTTTGACAGGTCGGTTGGGATATTCAGTTTGAGCGTACGCACCACTACCCAACATCATCAATGCCATCAAAGCAAGGCACTCAATCATATTCAATGCCTTGATCACATGTGGTTTTATGTTCATAGTTAAAAAATCCGGACAAACTTGTTATTCAAATGAAATGTTGAGTGACTTCAAAATTGGTTTCCATTTGTCAGTCTGAAGTTTTATGAAACCATCCGTTTCTTGTCTAGTCATGGGGAGTGCTTGAACGTTCATTGCTAACATGCGCTTTTGAAAATCTGCATCTTTTGCAATTTCACGCATGTGGAAATTCAACTTTTCCAGAATTGGCGTGGGGGTTCCGGCAGGTGCTGACAAGCCAAAATATGTCGCAATAGTTACTTCAGGATATCCAGACTCAGCCATCGTCGGAATTTTTTCTTGTGTTGGCCACCTCTTAGGGTATGCAACTGCCAAGGCCTTCATTCGACCACCGATCACTTGATTAATGGCCGCGCCGTCAATCATGAAATCAAGTCGGCCAGCAATTAAATCTCGGTGGGATTCACCGCCTTTATAAGGAACGTGTATTAACTTGCCAATGCCTGCTTGCGATCTGAAAAGCTCTGTCACTACATGATTGGCACCCCCTTCACCATGGGATCCATAAGCAAGTCCATTTGGACTTTCTTTAGCTGCCTTGATGAGATCTTGCAGCGTATTAAAAGGTGAGTCACTGCGAACAACAACATAAAATGCATTGACACCCATCATGCCGGCTGACATCATTTTTTCAACATCGTAATTTAAATTTTTATAACTCCATTTATTCAAGGAGTGTGACGCTAAAGTTGAAATCAACAAAGTATGTCCATCTGCCGGTGCAGAGGATACAAACGAAGTTGCAATATTGGTACTTGCACCAGGTTTATGTTCAAGAATAAAAGGTTGACCGAGTCGATCCTGAAGTTCCTTGATGTAGGCACGTGCAATTCCATCAGTGAAGGCACCTGGAGAAAATGGTGAAATTACCTTGACAGGCCGAATGGGGTAATCAGTCTGCGCCATTGAAGAGACAGGCATCAAAGCACTCAACACAGCCATCGTGTTTAATTTTCTTCTGCTAATCAGTCCTTTTTTTGCTAAGAATTTCATTTTGTCTCCTTGGGATTTTTAAAATAATTAGTCTGCGTTTTAGCTATTCAAAAACTATGTTCAATGACTTGATCACAGGCCGCCATTTATCTGATTGTTCTTTGATAAATTCAGATGTTTCTTGACGGTTGAGTGGAAGTGGTAAAACATTCATTGCAAGCATTTTTTTCTCTGTTTCCTGACTTGTACCTATCGATTTCAAGGCTTGATTTAATTTTTCAACGATTTGTATGGGTGTACCTGCAGGCGCTGAAATTCCAAAGAATGTAGTCATTGCTACGTCGGGGTAACCTACCTCAGCCATTGTTGGAACATTAGGCTGCGACGGCCAGCGCTTTGGGTAAGACACTGCAAGTGCTCTCAAGCGACCGCCGTCTACGAGGTTAATAGATGCGCCATCGATCATGAAATCAATTCGACCCCCAATGAGATCTACACTGGACTGTGGAAGTCCCTTATAAGGAATATGCAACAGTTGTGGAATTCCGGCCTTCGAACGCAATAACTCAGTAATAAGATGGTGAGGGCCGCCAGCACCATGGGTGCCATAGCTCAAGCCTTGAGGGCTGGATTTCGCTGCCCGTACAAGATCATCAAATGTTTTGAATGGAGAGTCTGGCCTCACGACCAAAAAGGAAGGTACAACGCCGAGTAGTCCTACATTCACCATGGCGTCTGGGTCATAATTTAAATTTTTGTAACTCCATTTATTCAGCGCATGTGATGCCATCGTAGACATGAACAAGGTATATCCATCCGGAGTTGCCGTGGCTACTGAAGCCGCACCTATATTGGTAGCTGCTCCTGGCTTAAAGTCTAAAATAAAGGGTTGCCCAAACCGGTCGGATAGCTCTTTTGTATATAAACGAGCCAAACCATCACTCATTCCGCCCGCACTGAATGGGACAACAATTCGCACAGGCTTATTTGGATAGTCACTCTGAGCAAATACGGTAGAAGAAGAGATGAGCGCCGCCCAGAAGCAGCGCGATAGCCACTGACCTATCGTATTGGACTGCGATTTTGAAATACATTCCATGCTGATTACCCTTCTCACTCAAAAGTTTTGAGTTTCAAACTTAAGGCAATCGTATATCTGAATTAACTGAGGCTCAAATTATTAGAAGTGATGCAGGTAATCACTTAACTTAATGCCTTCCCTTTTTTAAGAGTTGCGTCGCTTTAGCAATTGAAAAAGAAAATTCTTCTTTAACGCATTCTAAAAAATCCAAGGCCACATCCGGCATCGTTTTACGAGCTGGCTCAATGACAAATGTTTCTAGTATCAAGGGCGGATTCTCAATGGGATTGATGTTGTATTTTCCTGTGTCAATGTCATTGGCAATCATCATCATTGGCAAAATAGTTGCCCACTCTCCTCTAGATACGAGATCCATGGTGCCAGCCATTGTGTCGAATTCAGCAAAACTCTTGATGCCAACGCCATTTGAAGTGATGTATGCATCAATCAATTTTCGACGCGCATTGCTAGCACCTGGGATGGCCAAATTGAGGGGGGGCAGATCAGCCAACTTCAATGGTTGACAGTGCTTAAAAGGACTCATTCTTCCAGAAACGAGCATCTCGGGAGCGCTTGCAAAAAAACTCGTACGAACACCTTTTGAACCAGTCGAGGACGGAACAATGGCAAAAGTTAATTCCCCAGACCGAACCCTGTCTGTCAACTCACCAAAATAAGAATCAATAATTCGCACAATGACATTTGGATTTTGTTTAGTAAATCTCGCATAAGCCGGCGCCAATACCGCTCTTGTCATGACAGGTGTCATGCCCACTTTGATTTCACCTTGCCGACTTCCTTGAAAAGGCTCTATCGCTCTTAGTGTCATTTCATGAGCTTTTAGAAATTCAATGCAGGCAGAGTAATAAGCCGTACCGGCGGGTGTTGGCTGAACTGCGCCTACTGACCTGGAGAATAATTTCACCCCTAAAGAATCCTCTAGGTCACTCACATGCTGAGAGACGCCAGACTGAGTTGCGTGCTCTCGCTGAGCAGCAACAGTGAATGACTGCTCTTCATAGGCAGCAACAAATAATTGAATACCTCTAGGATTTTGACGAATATTGTGAAATGCCATTTTGTGTTCAATTGATCAATTAGGAGTAAATTCTAGTAGACTTAGTCGAACTTAACCAGCCTGCGAAAAGTTTTCAAATGATGCAAATCACTGACAAGCAACCCATGTCATGCCCCGTTAAAGCCGGTCTTGTAGGCTTTGGGTGGTGGGGAAAAACCATTTTTAAAGAACTACAAGGATCTCAGAACTTTCAATTGATTGGGATTGCTGAAACCTCTGATTTAACCAGATCCGCAATGCACAGCGACAATGATTTGAAGGGGGTCATGATTCATGACAACTTCCAAGATCTGTTGAAGCAAGCAGATATAGAAGTAGTCATTTTGTGCTCTCCTCACGAGCACCACGCTCAACAGATTCTTCTGGCTGCCGAGGCCAACAAACACGTTTTTTGTGAAAAACCCTTGTGCTTATCTCTGTCAGACGCCAGGTTGGCCATTCATGCTTGCTCATCCCGCAATTTGACTTTGGGTATTGGCCATGAGCGAAGGTTTGAACCAGAAGTCATGGCTTTAAAGAAAATGATCAAAAATGGAGAGCTTGGCACCATTCTCCAAATCGAAGCCAATTTCAGCCAAAACAAATTTTTTGCATTGCCAAAAGACAATTGGCGACTTTCGAATGTTCATGCGCCTGTGGGCCCCCTCACTGCGACTGGGATTCACCTTGTGGATTTAAGTATTTCCATTCTAGGACCATGTGAAACCGTTTGGGCACGGCTATCTAAATTGGGCTCAGACTTCGAAAATGGTGACACTTTGGGCATTATGATGGGTTTTCCAAACGGGTCAAATTCCCTCATAGGTGCAGTATTAGCCACCCCATTTGATGGTCGACTTGCCGTATACGGCTCTAAAGGATGGGTTGAAATTAGAGATCGATCGCACCCAGAAAACCCATCAGGCTGGGACATTACGATTGCCTTGATGGGCCAGCCCGTCAAAAAGCATTTCACAGAGCCAGCACCTGCAGTTTTGACAAATCTCGAATCGTTTGCGTTTGCAGTCAGAAATATCAGCCCCTACCCGGTTTCTCACACAGAAATGCTTGCCAACGTTGCTGCATTGGAGGCGATCATGACTTCTGTGAGCCAAAATGCGCTAGTTAAAGTAGAAACACCGTGAAATTCAAAGGAGACCTGATTGACGCCCCCAAAAGCGCCTCCAAAAAAACGCCTCTCTGGCCCACAACGAGAAGAGCACATCACCCAAGAGGCCATCAAGTTCTTTTCAGAAGTTGGGTTCGGGGGTGACACACGAGAGCTGGCAAAACGATTGGGCGTGACCCAGTCCCTCCTCTATAAATACTTTCCTAACAAAGAGGCTCTCATTAATAGAGTTTTTGAGGTTGTTTACATGGGGAGATGGAGCCCGTTTTGGGAGTCCGTCATTCAGGACCGAAGGCTACCGCTAACAGAGCGATTAACACGCCTTTACACAGAGTACGCCAAGGCTGCGCTGACACGTGATTGGGTTCGAATCTTTATGTTTTCTGGTTTGCGTGGCGAGGACATCAATCGCAAATATCTGGCAATTCTGAGAAAACGTATCCTGGAACCCATTGCCATTGAACTGCGCAATGAAATGGACCTACCCACCATTGACGAAGTGCCCCTGCTATCTTCAGAAGTTGAATTGGTCTGGAGCATTAACTCCAGAGTTTTCTATTTTGGCCAACGCCAATGGATCTTTGATGTTCCTCTTGAAGATGATCTGAATGAAATGATCAGCCTCACCATTGAGCATTTCATGGCAGGCGCAAAAACAGTCATTCCGCGCCTTCTAAAAGCCGCTCAGTCTAAAAAAATCTAAGTTTCAGCTTAGGGTAACTACTCATTCCTCGTTGTATTGCTTGAATTTATAGTGATCAAATGATCACTTATAAAGAATTCAATCTGAAGGAGTATCGAAATGCATTGGGCAAATTTGGTACAGGCGTCGCCATCGTGAGTACCAAGACAAATGATGAATTACCAGTTGGCGTCACCATCAATTCATTCAATTCGGTTTCACTCGAACCACCAATCGTTCTTTGGAGCCTTAACAAACAGTCTCCTAGCTTGAAAGCCTTTGACGACACAAGAAAGTTTGTGATTCATGTCCTTAGCAAGGATCAAGTCGATTTGTCAAAAAGATTTTCAAGCCGAATAGAAGAGAAGTTTGCAAACGTGGCGTATGAATTTGGCAAATTAGGAGTTCCATTGATTCCAGGTTGCTCAGCCACTTTTGAATGCACAACTTGGCTGCGTCAAGAAGTTGGAGATCACATACTGTTCCTAGGGCGTGTTGAAAATTTCACGAGCACAGAAAAAGAAGCACTGCTCTATTACAAGGGTCGTTATGCCAAGGGTACGGAATTAGAAGAAAACTTAATTTAACTAAATCAACAAAAAATCAAGAAGGAAATGGATGAAATACAGTACTTTTATGATGCCACTGCACCCACCAGGTCGCAATGTAACAGAATCACTCCAAGAAGATAGAGAAGCCATTTTGTTAGCAGATCGCTTAGGTTTCAGCGAGGCTTATGTTGGAGAGCATGTTACTGATGCTGCTGAAACAGTTACATCAAGTTTGATCTTTTTAGCAAGCTTGGCTGCTCAAACCCAACAAATCAAATTAGGCACTGGGACTATCAACCTGCCCAATGCGCACCCAGCTGCAATCGCCGCCCAAGTTGCCATGCTAGATCATTTGCTTCAAGGACGCTTCATTTTGGGAATCAGTCCAGGGGGGCTCATGTCAGATGCAGAAATATTTGGCAATTTTGGAAAAGACAGAAATGCCATGTTCGTTGAGAGCATTAACATGATTTTGAAAATATGGGAAAGCTCGCCGCCCTACAATCTCAAGGGTCAATTTTGGGATATCTCTGTAGAGAAAACCATGATCCCAGAAATTGGTCAGGGATTCGTCATGAAACCCTATCAACAACCCCACCCCCCTATTGTTGGAACAGCAGTCGCACCGTTCTCACAAGGTGTGGCCGAAATGGCGAAACGGGGCTGGGGACCAATATCTGCAAACTTTCTGATGCCAGAATGGGTTAAATCACACTGGCCAAAATACGTTGAAGGAAGAAATGCGGTTGGCGCCTTAGCGTCACCTTCTGAATGGCGAATCGCAAAAAGTATTTTTGTGAGTGACGATGAAAAAACTGCTCAGCGATACGCACTTGAATCTGGTGGTCCCTATCACTTTTACTTTCAGCAATTGACAAGAAAACTGATAGGCGGAGGCCGAAGTAATCTGTTTAAAACAGATCCCAATATGCCAGATTCAGAAATAACCCCTTCTTTTGTGACCAAGAGACTGGTACTTGCAGGGACTGTGAACTCTGTAGTCGATCAAATTCTAGCCTTCAGAGATCAGGTAGGAGACTTTGGCAACCTGGTTTATGCCTGCCATGACTGGATGGATCCAGCCTTAGGCAAACGGTCTATGGAGTTGTTTGCTAACGAAGTCATGCCCAAAGTCAACTTGGCCATTGGCCAGAAAAGATAAATCGAAAAAGTAAAGGGTGAAAATGAAAGCGACCGTGAACGGAATTAAAGTAAATTACAGAGTGAGTGGAACAGGTCCATGGGTCATTTTGAGCCATCCCGTATCCGCAAACATGGGTATTTGGGAACCTCAGATTAAAGCATTGGCTGAACATTTTTCAGTCCTCCAATATGACATTCGAGGTCATGGAGAAACAGAAGCAACCGAGGGGCCCTACCCTATGGTGCAACTGGCTGATGACGCCGCTTTTTTATTAACGTACCTAGGCATAAAAAAAGCACACTGGATTGGAACTTCACTTGGGGGGATGATTGGTCAAGCGTTTGCACTTAAATATCCAGATACCGTCGATCGCATCGTTTTAGCCAACACCACATGCCAAGCGGCGTCCAATGCTCATACTTTATGGGGTGAAAGAGCAGATCAGGCTGAAATGCATGGCATGTCGTCCCAAATTGAGTCAACTATTTCCAGATGGTTCACAAAAGGTTTTATTGAAAATAATCCGATTGTGATTAGAAAAATAGAAGACATGATTAAAACGACATCTGTAGTCGGTTATCGGGGGACCTCAAACGCATTGATTAATTTTGACCTCTCCCCCCAATTGGGCTCGATCAAATCAAGTGTATTGGTCATGGCAGGTGAACACGATCAAGCTACTGCGCTAACAATGTCGCAAAAAATTGTCTCACTTTTGTCCAAAGCTCAATTGGTGATAGTGAAAGATGCCGCCCACATTAGCAGTTTGGAACAATGGGAATTTTTTAATAAAGAGGTGATTAATTTTCTTTTAGCATCATGAATTGACATACTCCCCCCCCCCTTCTGTCCCAAAGTGATCGAATAAAGTCCGCTAATTTCGGCGAATAGCAGTTATCAAATAAGTGGGAGTGTCCAATAAACAAGTTCTCATACCTTTAGAGATGGTCCTTCTCAAGAAATTAACTTCATGTACTCGCACCGCGAGCGGTAATAGGCCAAAGGCTTTCAACGCGTCCTTTTCTAACGCCAACATACCAATCGTGAAGGTTGACGGTTGGATCGCAATGCCCCGGAATCAGCAAAATTTTATCTCCTAAAAAAAGTTGTTGGGCATCAGGTCCCATCTTGATCTTTCCGTGCTCGTCAGATACGCCAACAACCTCAAGTCGAGGTCGGTTGTATACCCATGGGAGGCCCTTTTCTCCGCTGTAAGACTTAAGTCCAGCGTCAACGATTGCACGATCGCTTGTTGTCTTGCTCATGACTGTCGCTAGAACGAAAAGAGAATGGTCGAAATCAGTGAAGCGCTTGCTACCCTCCCCGCCAATTCGCGCATAGTCAGCGTCCATGAAAACATAAGAGCCAACCTGTAACTCGTTCCACAATCCGCTAAGCCCTTCAAAACGGAAGGTGCCAGTTCCCGCGCCACTGATGAGTTCGCAAGCAATGCCAGACTTGCTTAAGCGCTCAACGGTCGCACGAACAATATCTGCAGCACTTTGAATGGCCGATTGGCGTTCATGAATACTGGGCAAATGCTGCGCAAGGCCTTGGTATGCCTGTAGTCCGCGAAAAATTAAACCCGGAGCGGCGTGGATTCGTTGGGCCAGTTCATTTGCTGCATCTGGACTGGCTACACCGCATCGTTGCATGCCGACGTCAATTTCAACCAGTCCGCCTAGTTGAACACCTGCTTCGCTCGCAGCAATGGATGCGGCTGTAACTTGGTCAGGAGAGTCAAAGCACAGGGCAATTGTCGCTTCTTTCGCAAGCGCAGCTAGCCTTCTTAACTTATGCATACCAACTACTTGATTAGAGACCAACACATCGCGCACACCACCACGAACCAGCGCTTCAGCCTCCCCCACCTTCTGACAGCATTGGCCGACTGCACCTGCTTCGATCTGCTTGAGCGCGATGCTGGGGCATTTATGTGTCTTTGCATGAGGACGAAGCGACACGCCCGCTGACTTGGCAAAGGCGGCCATCTTGAATAGATTACTTTCAAACGCGTCAAGGTCAATTATGAGTGCTGGCGTATCTACGTTCTCAAGTGAATCGCCAATTTGGGCCGGGATGTTCGTCATTTTCACTCCAATCTACGTTGCGACAGACTTCAATTGTCAACTTGCGCTACAGTTTGTGCAAGCTTTGAAAATCCGAGCATGATGGGCTTAATCTCCTCTAGAATGAAAATATGAGTAACGCCTGATATTCGGCATATTGAACTTAATCACAAAGGGAGTTTGTATGAAATATTTTATTTTTCTATGCCTCTTGGTATTGTCACTCAATCATCATTTCACTTCAGCCCAAACAGATGAAAAATCTTCTCAGCTACCAACTGTTATTAGCAGTCACATTTTGCAGAACGCTTTAGCTGCATCAGTACAAATCACGAGCCGAACGATTGACAGTGCTTCGTCTGCACAGACTCTAGGCAAAGTGCGTCAAGGCTCTGGTGTCGTTATTGGTTCAGACGGCTTAATTTTAACGATTGGCTATCTCATTTTAGAAACTGAACAAATCGAAATTCGAACTCATCAACAAAAAACTTATCCCGCTCAAGTTGTGGCTTACGACCAAGCGACTGGATTTGGATTAATCAAATCACTGATACCCCTCCAAGGCGTTGAACCCATTAAATTGGGAAAAATCCCAGATCAAAAAATCGACAGTTCGCTTTTGGTCGTCTCTGCTGGTAAAGCATCTTTTTCGGGCCCAACAAAACTAATCGATGTTCGCTCATTCACGGGGTATTGGGAATATCACCTTGACAGTGCAATTTATACAAGCCCACCCGTAGCCAATCACTCAGGCGCCGGTCTTTTCAATCTAAAAGGCGAGTTGATAGGAATTGGAAGTCTCTTTGTACAAGACGTTATGCCGGCAGATCATCCCTCAAGCTTGGCTGGGAATATGTTTGTTCCGGTGGATTTATTGGAGCCTATTTTTAAGAACTTGCTACAAAATGGTGTGGGGCCCAATAGTCAAAGAGCTTGGCTGGGCATCAACGCCGTGGAACGACAGGGGCGTATTCAAATTGTCAGAGTGACGCCTGAAAGTCCCGCTCAATCGGCAGGCATTGTTCCTGGCCAATGGCTAGTCGGTTTGAATGGAAAACCCCTTGAGAGTCTGGCCGCTTTTTACAAACAACTATGGGCAATACCCATCAATTCAGGATCTGCTCAGCTTACTATTTTTGATGGAAAGTCCATTTATCAAATTCCTATCCCCATCGTAGACCGATCAACCAACATTAAAAAACCAGCAGGTATTTAGTGCTAGCGGCATGGAGGGTGCAGGTCAATTTACATCAATGTCTCATCCTCAAATCAGCATTCCCTTGCTCTAGGCCAAGTCAAGTAGTTAACTAGTTTAACGCCACACCTTGTCACTCATGGAAAACGATGAATAGACTAAAAATAAAATCATTTACAGTGTTGATCAGTGTGAGGAAATAAGTCAGTGCTTGTCGTTACTCGCGCAAGCCTTAAGCCCAGTCTCACTATATTTGATAATTAAACTCAGCGACAAGTTGGAATGATATGAAAAAAATCCAAGGGCCCGGTATTTTTTTGGCACAGTTTGCGGGCGATGTTGCTCCCTTTAATTCTCTGCAAGAGATCGGGAAATGGGTGGCCAAGCTAGGATATCGTGGTGTACAAATTCCAACTTGGGATGCACGTTTGTTTGATTTAACGCGTGCAGCAGAAAGTCAGACTTACTGCGATGAAATCTCTGGGCAACTGAAGGAGCTTGGGCTGACCATCACAGAATTGTCAACACACTTGCAAGGTCAATTGGTGGCGGTCCATCCAGCCTACGACTTGCCCATGGATGGATTCGCGCCGCCAGAGGTCAAAGGCCAGCCAGCGTTGCGCACCGAATGGGCCATTGGTCAACTCAAATTGGCTGCAAAAGCTTCACAGCGTTTAGGGCTCCACTCACATGCAACCTTCAGTGGTGCCTTGGCATGGCCTTACCTTTACCCTTGGCCTCAAAGGCCTGCGGGTCTTGTGGAAACAGCCTTCGACGAACTGGCGCGTCGCTGGCGCCCTATTTTGGATGCCTTCGATGAATCTGGGGTAGACGTTTGCTATGAGGTTCACCCGGGTGAAGACCTTTGCGACGGTGCAAGTTATGAAATGTTCCTCGAAAGGGTTCAAAATCACCCGCGTGCCAACTTGTTGTATGACCCCAGTCACTTTGTGCTTCAACAGCTTGACTACCTCGCTTACATCGATTGTTATCACAGTCGCATCAAGGCTTTCCACGTCAAAGATGCCGAGTTCAGACCCACCGGGCGGCAAGGGGTTTACGGTGGGTTTCAGTCTTGGAAGGACCGCGCAGGCCGCTTTAGGTCGCTGGGCGATGGACAGGTTGACTTCAAAGCCATCTTCAGCAAACTGACTCAATATGGTTTCGATGGTTGGGCCGTACTGGAGTGGGAATGCTGCATCAAGTCTTCCGAGCAAGGGGCCGCAGAAGGTGCACCGTTCATCACCGCGCACCTGATTGAAGTGGCCACACGTTCTTTCGATGATTTTGCGTCAAGCGGTACAGACGAAAAAGCCAATCGGGCAATGCTGGGCTTAAAGGGATAAGCGTCATGGGTTTCGCTTGGGAAAGTAAAGCCACTCAAGCTAGCCTAAGCCCGCGCAAGGTGCATCGGGTTGCATTGCTGTTCAATGCCAATCAAATTTATGACCGAGAAATCATCGATGGTATTGGCGACTACTTTCGTTCGACTCGCGTTGATTGGGACATCTTTGTCGAGGACGATATCAATGCACGTTTAAATGGGTTATCCAAATGGGAGGGGGATGGCATCATCGCCAACTTTGACGACCCCACAATTTACAATGCTTTGCGCGGCTCCAAAGTGCCCGTTGTGGCAGTGGGCGGCTCATATGAAGATCCTCAGATGTACCCGACGACCCTGCCCTATGTTGCCACAGACAACTTCAAATTAATCAAGATGGCACAGGAGCATTTGATTGAAGCCAGTTTACCCCATCTGGCCCTTTACAGTTTGCCGGAGTCCCCCATGAATCGATGGGCTCAAGAACGTGAAAAAGCATTTCAAAAACTAGAGCCAAAAGGACGCATCTACCGGGGAGCAACATCATCTGCGCAGAACTGGGGGGACGCGCTAGCGCAATTGATAGACTGGATTTCATCGCTTCCCAAACCAGTGGGAATCATCGCTACAAACGATAACCGCGCGCGTCATCTCATGCAAGCCTGTTCTACGGCGGGCATTTCAGTTCCAGAGGAAGTGGCGATTGTTGGAATCGATAACGACCCACTGACTCATTCGCTACTGCGAATTGGCTTAAGTTCGGTCAGGCAAGGTACCACCGAGATGGGCCGGACTGCTGCGCGCTTTCTGCATGAATTGCTACAAGGCGCTCGACTTCAAGGCATCCAAGTGATCGTGCCGCCTGCTGGTCTGAATGCACTTGCATCGACCCTTCACACCCAAGCCTATAGCCCCATGGTGATGAGAGCCATGCACTTCATCAGACAAAACGCTTGCCATGGTGTACGGGCTGAGCAAGTTGCGAGTTATGCCGGCGTTTCACGTTCCACACTTGAGAGCAGCTTTCGAACAAATTTGGGCACCACAGTGCATTCGATCTTGCTGAAACATCGCCTAGAAGTCGCCTGTGACTTGTTGCGCAACAGCGATTTGACATTGGTTGAAATCTCCAAACGCTCAGGATTTAAAACGACTCAGTACATGCACGTGGCTTTTAAACGCGAGTTAGCCACCACGCCCTCAGAGTGGCGGGCGCGCGCTATGAAATGACCGGCTTCAGTTCGTTCCTTCAGCAAAATACGACTTCGTCAGAACCCAATGGAACAGGGGCTGGCCGCTCACAGCTTGTGCTCAGGGTCATAAACTCGCCAGTACGTGAAGATTTTTCAAAGGCTTCCAATACTTCCAGAACATGCAAAGCCAATGCACCGCTGGCTCTGTGTGGACGTTTATTTTGGATGGCCATGGCCATGTCAATTAAACCAATGATGCGGTAATCGGCTGCCATGGACCCATTGCGCAATTCACGGTTGGGCGTGCCGAAAGGATGTGCGCTGATGTCTAGCTCTTGCCATTCGCCGTTGGGTGAACAAACCCTGGGCGAGCCGCCAAAGAAGTTCGGATCCACGCCCAACATGGCACCTTCTGTGCCGTAAATTTCAATGGGTGAAGTCCGGTTGTGCTTCCACACATCCCAAGAAGCTGACAAGGTGACATTGGCGCCATTTTCAAACGCCAGAACGCCATTGACCGTGGTGGGCACATCCACTTGAATCACGCTGCCATTCAATGGCTCACTGGTGATGGTTCGTGTGGCACTGCCTGTAGTCGCCAGACCTGCCAACCGTTTGACAGGCCCCAAAAGATTGACCAACTGGGTGATGTAGTAAGGCCCCATGTCTAAGACAGGGCCGCCGCCAGCTTTGTAAAAAAACTCTGGATTAGGGTGCCAACTTTCCGCACCGTGCGACATGATCACAGCCGCTCCACCAACGGGTTGACCAATGGTTCCTGCGTCAATCAATCGTCGGCACGCTTGGTGCGAAGCGCCAAGAAATGTGTCGGGTGCGCATCCGACCCTCAAGCCTTTTTCGTTCGCCATTTTCAGAGTGGTAAAGGCTTCCGCAAAAGTGGCTGACAGGGGTTTTTCTGAATAGACGTGCTTACCGGCTTTGAGAATTTGCTGAGAAACAGGGGCGTGTGCCATGGGGATGGTGAGGTTCACCACGATGCTGATCTCGGGATCAGCCAATAAAGCATCAATGCTCATCGCCTGAAATCCGTAAAGCGCAGCCTTTTGCTCGGCAGCCTCTGAGCGCATGTCTGCGCAGGCTTTCACCTGAATGAACTGTGAACGGGCAGCACCTTTGAAGTAGGCATCACTGATATTGCCGCAACCTATCACACCGATTTGGATTTTTTTCATGATTTTAGAAGTTTCAAAGTGAGTTCAAAAATGCAAAACTATTGCGGGAGAAGCGAACAGGATCGTTGGGTTTGTCGTGTTCTGACACAAACCATTGTGCACCGCACGCCACACTCTGCGGCGCCAAACTCCCTCGCCAATCTAGCACGCCATGTCCTACATCTGCCCATCCATCTTCATCGAGACAAGTGTCGGGTAGCGCAATGTCTTTGGCGTGCACGGACACAATGCGCGATGCGTATTTTTTCAAGTAATGCAAAGGATCTACGCCGCCTCTGACCAACCAAGCCACATCCACCTGCCAAGTCAGTGGCGCGTTACCAGCACCCTCAAACAAACAGTCTAGAGCGGTTCGACCATCGGCTTGCACATTCATTTCCCAGTGATGATTGTGGTAGCCCAATTGAACGCCATGTTCCTTTGCGCGCCATGCCATTTGACCCAACTCACGCCCCAAAAATGTCCAATAGGGCTCGATGCTTTGCCGCTCTTCGGGAGGTACAGCGGGCATGAAAAGTTGAGTAAAGCCCAGCAACTTACAGGCTTGCATGATGCGGTCGAAGCGGTCACGCAACGCAGCAATTCCTACGTGCGAAGAAGACACACTTAATCTGCGGGCATCAAGTTGTTGTTTCACTGCTTGGGCATCGTCGAGATGACTGCCGATCAATTCCACATGGCTGTAGCCTGCAAGCTTGACAGTGTCGAGAATATGACTGAGTGCGGGCAGTGCTCGAAGACTGTAAAGCTGAATAGAAAGGGGGGGATGACTCATGAAAAAATTATTGAATAGATGAAAATCCAGTCAATGACTGGTGCGAGAAACCACTTTCACAATCTGTTTTGCGAGCTTGGGTCAAATAATGAAATTTTTTGAGCCTGCAGCGCGATTCCAATTTTCTCGCCAACACTCAAAGCCATTTGCGGCTCTGTCTGCATCGCCAAGCTGACGTCATTTGATTGCAACCAAACAATTTGATGCGCACCCATTGGTTCAACCAAAAGAAGTTCGGTCTCCATTTGAGGTGCGGTTGATTCAGCTGCAGGAAACAAATGCTCTGCGCGGATGCCTAGGCTGCAGCCTTGATTTGAAGAGGGTGGCACTTTAAAGGCATAGTGGCTGACATCCATTCGCAGTACCGAACTTTCAAAAAAAACTTGGCGGTCTTGGATTTGCAAGTGCCCTTCAATAAAGTTCATGCTAGGCGACCCTAGAAAACTTGCTACAAATCGATTGGCAGGATGGCTGTAAACCACCTCCGGTGTATCAAACTGTTGAATCACGCCTTTGTTCATAACGCAGATGCGGGTTGCCAGCGTCAAGGCTTCGATTTGATCGTGGGTCACATGGATCATGGTAGCACCCAGATTTTGATGCAACTGCTTCAGTTCCCGACGCAACTCCGCACGAAGTTTGGCATCTAAATTCGACAAGGGTTCATCCAGCAAGAATACTTTGACATCACGCACCAATGCCCGTCCAATGGCCACCCGCTGTCTTTGACCCCCTGACAACTGCGCAGGCTTGCGGTGCAATAATCCGGTCAGCTGGAGCATCTCTGCAACATGGGCCACTCGCTTCTTGACTTCGGTGATATCGAGTCCGCTGATTCGCAGGCCAAACGACAGATTTCTCTCCACTGTCATGGTGGGATAAAGGGCATAACTTTGAAACACCATGCCGATCCCTCGGTCCTTGGGGTCAGCCCATGTCACATCTTGTCCGGCAATCGAAATGCGTCCCCCAGTTACATCAATCAAACCAGCAATACCATGCAGCAAAGTCGATTTACCGCAACCTGAAGGACCAAGTAAAACAACAAACTCACCCCCTTGAATTTCAAGGTCTAGATGGCTGAGAATCGGCGTTTTACCGTAGCTGATACTGAGTGCTTGAAGACTAACGTTGGACATGTGACTCAACCTTTGACTGCACCGGCAGCGATTCCACGAACAAACCAACGACCTGAAACGAAATAAACGGCCAAGGGCACCAAAGAGGTCAACAGGGTGGCGGCCATGTTGACGTTGTATATTTTTTCACCCTGTGTCGAGTTGATGATGTTGTTCAACTGAACCGTCATAGGATAGTGTTCTCGACCCGCAAAGATGAGTCCCAAGATGAAATCGTTCCAGATACCAGTGGTTTGCATGATGGTGGCGACTACAAAAATGGGCAAAGACATGGGTACCATCAATTGGAAATAAATACGCCAAAAACCACCGCCGTCGATTCTGGCAGCCTTGAAAAGTTCAGGGGGCAAACCACCATAATAGTTTTTAAACAGCAAAGTCATGATGGGCATACCAAAAATGGTGTGAACCAACACAATGTTAGTGATTGATTGAAAGATGTCAGCCCAAGCAAACATGCGCACCAAGGGGTACATCATGACTTGATAAGGGATAAAGGCCCCCAGCATGAGGACACTGAACGCCCAATGTCCCCATCGCACCTTCCAGAATGCCAAAGCATAGCCATTGATGGAGCCAAGAAAAATAGACAACACCAGAGACGGTAATAAAATTTGCACTGAATTGATGAAGCCCACACTGATGCCGTTGCACTGCAGCCCAGTGCACGCACTGGACCAAGCTTGCGCCCAAGGTTCAAAGGTCATGGCCAACGGAAACTGAAAAATATTGCCTTCACGAATTTCCACCATCGGCTTGATGGAAGTGACGCCCATGACATACAACGGCAATAGAAAAAACAAAGCAGCAGAAATCAGAAAAACATAGATGCCAATTCGACCAGGCGTGAACCATTGAACGGAAGGACGAGGGCTTAGCATGGAAGGGATGTCTGTGCTCATGCATTTTTCTCAGAGCGGGAACGGGCATACATCAGGGGAGCAATGATGATCAGGACCGTGATCAACATGGTGGTAGAAGCAGCAGACGCCAAGCCAATGTTTTGACGTTCGAACAAATTGTCCATGATGAATTTGGTGGGTACATCGGTTGCATCACCCGGCCCCCCATTGGTCATGGCCACCACAGCGTCAAAAACTTTGATCACTGCAACTGCCAACAAGACCAAACAAGTTCCCAACGATGCACCCATTTGCGGTAAAACAATGCTGAGGTAGTAGCGCCAGCGAGGAATGCCTTCAATTTGTGCAGCTTTCGCTATTTCTTCATCTACGCCGCGTAAACCTGCCAGCAATATGGCCATCACCAAACCAGCAGAATGCCAAAGGACGGCAATCACCACGCAATAAATGGCCATGTCCTGAGAAGTGATCCAGTCGAAACGTGCATTTTCCCAGCCCCAGCTTCGCAGCGATTGCTGGATACCTAGCGTGGGGTTAAACATCCATTGCCAGATCACACCTGTTGCCACAAAGGACAACGAATAAGAGAAAAGATAGAGTGTTCTGAACACACCTTCGAAACGCACCTTTTGGTCAATGAAGACTGCTAATAAAAAGCCAAGGACCATGGCGCCGGTGATGAAGGTCACCCCAAACAGGGCAACGTTGACCATGTCAGTCGCCCAGCGATCGCTCGCAAAAAGAACCTCATACTGTTTCAACCCCACCCAGTCGGACTTGGGCAACATCTTGGAACTGGTGAATGAAATTCGCACAGTCCACAAGATGCCTGCGATATATGCCACCAAGACGGTCGTTCCCATGGGGATCAATGCGGCATGAGCCGACCATGCAGGGCGTCTGGTGGGTAACTTCATTTGCTAACGAGTGCTGCAACCAAACGATTCTGGGCGTCCTCAGGTTTCATGTCGGTGTTCCAGAACTTGGTGATCACATCACCCACTGCGCCAAATACATCGGGTGGCACCAACATGCTGGGGTCCGGGGTCTGGCGTGCAGGATCTTTGAGCGCCGCAACCCCTGCTTGCGCACAGATGTCCATGCTGCTAGCTTCGACGTCTGGTCGAATTGGAATGGCACCCTTCTTGTTGTTGAAAGCAACTTGTGCAGCAGGTGACGTGACGACACTTGCCAACAATTCTTGCGCTTTGATCACATCTTTGTTGCTGCTCTTGGGCAGCACAAAAACATCACCGCTCACCATGTAGGGCGCCTTCGGACCCCAGCCCTGAAAGCAACCAAAGTCCTTGCCTGCGACTTTGTTAGCGTTGATGAATTCGCCCTTGGCCCAATCGCCTACGATCTGGAAACCGGCCCGGTCGGTCACCAACAACGCCGTGGTGTCGTTCCAGGTTCGCGTTGGCATGCCAGCATCTGTGTAGGCGTGGAGTTTTTTGAATTTTTCGAGCACAGTTTTGAACGCTGGCGACTTGATGGCGTTGACGTCCCGCTTTTCGTAAATGCTGTTGTAGAGGTCACGTCCACCCATGTGCAACAACACCGCTGAAAAAGTTCCGCGCTCATAGCCCATGGTGCCAGATTGGGCAAATGCGACTTGTCCTGAGGCTTTGATTTTGTCCAGCGCAGTCCAGAATTCAGCTTCTGTCTTCGGCTCAGCGACACCGGCTTTGTTCAGTACAGCCTTGGAATACCAGAACCATGCAAAACTGTGAATATTGACTGGCACAGCGTAATAGCGCCCCTTCACTTTGATCACATTCTTGATGGGTGTAGGCATCCACTGATCCCAGTTGCCTTTGGCCGCCACGTTGTCCAGATCGCTGAGCAAACCGGCTTCGATCAGTTCGTGGTATTGCTTTGAAGTGTTGAATTGCGCAGCTGTTGGTGGGTTGCCGCCAGCAATTCGGTTCAAGGCTGCGGCACGGGCGTTGTCACCCCCTGCGATGGCATTATCGACCCATTGGCCACCTGCTTTGTTATAAGCATCAGCAAACTGTTTGATGGCAGCAGACTCACCGCCTGAAGTCCACCAATGAATGACCTCCGCTTTTTGCGCAAAAGCGTCAGAGCATAAGCCCACGCCTACAAGCAAAGCAGTCAACAGTGGTTTAGAAAATGTGTTCATGGTGAATGTCTCCAAAGTTATGAGTTATTCGATGTACTGACAGGAACATATTGCCATGTTCGAGCAGATACTTTGATTGCGAAATATGTCAACCCTAATCACATTTTTTAGTAATCTGACTAGGGCAAACCCTCAAGCCACCATCATCCTCAGTGATCCACTTGATTCACTAAGACAACATAAATTAAGATTTCAGAACGCTGATCTGGCAGCTTCTAATTCTCAGCCCTCAATAGGCACACCATCACTTGATCTGGAGAGCACCATCATGAAAAAGGCTTTAATTGTCTGGGGCGGCTGGCATGGGCATGAACCTGAGTTATGCGCACACATTGTGGAAAAAAAATTGCTTCAACATGATTTTGAGGTTCGCATTGAAACTCAAACATCGGTATTTGATGACCCCGATTTGAATAAGTTTGATTTGATCGTGCCGATTTACACCATGTCCAAAATCGAAAAAACAGAGTGTGCCAACTTAACGGCAGCAGTCCGGTCGGGCGTGGGTCTTGCAGGTTTTCATGGGGGCATGTGCGATGCTTTCCGTGACTCGGTTGATTATCAGTTCATGACCGGTGGCCAATGGGTGGCGCATCCGGGCGGCATCATTGACTTTCGGGTCAACATCACTCGGCCTGATGACCCGGTGATGCAAGGCCTCTCGGACTTTGATTACACATCTGAGCAGTACTACATGCATGTTGATCCTGTCAACGAAGTATTGGCCACCACCACCTTCAGCGGCGAGCACGCTGAGTGGGTTAAGGATGTCGTGATGCCGGTAGTCTGGAAACGCCGGCATGGCCATGGCCGCGTGTTTTACAGCGCGTTAGGGCATGTGTCTGCAGAGTTTCAGGTGCCCGAGATGAGCACCCTGTTTGAGCGCGGCATGCTGTGGGCTGCGCGCTGAAATTTTTTGACACCAAGGAATTGACATGACCATCGAGGCAAGCACGGTAACCGAGGGCGGCAAGAGCCGTCGCCTTCGTTTGGGCATGGTAGGCGGCGGTGAAGGCGCCTTTATCGGAGCAGTTCACCGCTTATCGTCACGCATGGACGATCACTATGAGTTGGTCGCTGGAGCGCTGAGTGCAGACAAAGACAAAGCCCTCCGCTCGGCTATCACTTTAGGCTTGGACCCCACTAGAAGTTACGCAAGTTATGCTGAGATGGCATTGAAAGAAAGTCAACGTGCTGACGGTATTGATGTCGTGGCCATCGTGACCCCCAATCACTTGCACGTTCCCATTGCCGAAGTCTTTTTGAACGCGGGCATTCACATTATTTGCGATAAGCCTCTGAGCATGAGCCTAGCTGAAGGACTTCGACTGCAAAAATTGGCCAACACTTCTGGCAAAGTTTTTTGTCTGACACACAATTACACTGGCTATCCCTTAGTGCGCCACGCACGTGAAATGGTGCAAACCGGAGTCCTCGGCGATATTCGCTTGGTGCAGGTGGAGTATCCGCAGGACTGGCTCAGCGAGCCGATTGAACAACAAGGTCAAAAGCAAGCCGAATGGCGAACAGATCCAGCTCGTTCGGGTGCCGGTGGGTGCTTGGGCGACATCGGTACCCACGCCTACAACTTAGCCGACTATGTCACAGGCCTGCCACTAGATCAGGTCTGCGCGGAGCTAACCACTTTTGTGCCTGGCCGCAGACTGGATGACAACGTAGCGATCTTGTTGCGATACCAAGGTGGCGCCAAAGGAATGCTTTGGGCAAGCCAGGTCGCCGTGGGTCACGAAAATGGTTTGCGACTTCGTGTTTATGGCACGCGAGGTGGCATTGAATGGATTCAGGCAGATCCCAATCGATTGGATTACAGCCCGATCGGAGAGCCGCGTCGAATTCTGACCCGTGGATCACCCGCTGTTGGCACCGCAGCAGCGCGCATGACGCGTATTCCGGCAGGTCACCCCGAAGGTTATCTTGAAGGGTTTGCCAATATTTACACAGAGACCGCTCTGGCCATCAGGGCCGTCGATGCTGGCAAGCCCATCCCACCTGAAGTGAACTTTCCGACGCTGCAAGATGGCATCAAAGGCATGGCCTTTATAGAAGCTGTGGTTGCATCCTCTGAAGCTGGGGCCGCTTGGGTGCAGCCCCAATTTGTTTGAACAGCCCTTGAGCATGTCGAGCGCTATTTACCCCAGCCTTGCTGATAAACGCGTCCTGATTACAGGCGGTAGTTCAGGCATTGGGGCTGCCATGGTTCAATCCTTTGTTCGCCAAGGTGCAAAGGTGTGTTTTTTAGACATAGCTGACAAAGAAGCTCTAAGCTTGGTTTCATCTCTGCAAGACGCCCGCTACCCACCCTGTTTTTTCCATTGCGATCTGACCGATATAACGGCCTTGCAAGAAACGCTTCTTCATATCGAAAAAACACAGGGAGTCATCGAGATTTTGATCAACAACGCGGCTAACGATGATCGTCATCTTCCCGAAAACGTCACACCCGCCTATTGGGAGCAACGCATGGCCGTGAATCTGCGACATCAGTTTTTTTGTGCACAAGCAGTGTCAACTGCCATGCGCCATGCGGGACAGGGCGTCATTTTGAATATGGGGTCCATATCGTGGCATTTGGCGCTACCGCAATTGTCCCTCTACATGACAGCCAAAGCGGCCATTGAAGGCATGACGAGAGGTTTGGCAAGAGATCTTGGAAGCGCAGGCATCCGCGTCAACTGCATTGTTCCGGGCGCGGTCAGTACACCCCGTCAGATGAAACTCTGGCAATCGCCTGACAGTGAGAAACTCATCGTTGCAGCACAATGTTTGCAGCAACGGATTGAACCTGAACATGTAGCCTCATTGGCACTTTTTTTGGCTTCAGACGATGCAGCCCGATGCACAGGGCGTGAATACCATGTTGATGCGGGATGGTACGGCGGCTGAACGAATTCACACCTTTTTGTGTCTCGCAGCTTGGTTGGCCCTGACCCCTACCTGCGTATCAAAGTGAAGTAACAAAGTCCGCTAATTTCGGAGAATAGCAGCTATGAAACAATCCAGATTTACAGTTGAGCAGCTGATCGGCTTTCTCAAACAGATTGACGCGGGCATGTCCTTCAAATAGCTTTGCGTGTCAGGCGGCTTTAGTCACCCAACCCTCTCAAAGTGGGGTTCCCGCTTTTGCGGTATAAAGCCCCCAGATTACTCAAAACTTGATAGGGTATTGCCTAAGACTAAACCAATCCATGACCTATACAATTTTTAGTACGATGAAAAAACTATCAAACAATGCAATGCGCCGTGTCTCATACAAGCTCTCAGCTTTTAGCTTGATGGTTGGTGTTTTTTCGACTGCCTTTGCTCTTTTTTCACCGCTGGCCGCAGCTGAAACCAACATCACTTTCCGCTACCACGATAGTGAAGGCCCTCAAATGCGCTCGGCGCTCGACGCCTTTGAAAAAGCTAACCCGGACATCAAGGTAACAATGCAACGCATGTCATGGGGAGAGGCTCAGCAGCAGTACCTCCGAGAGGCGGCTGTGGGCTCAGCACCAGACGTTGTCGAGATAGTCTATGTGTGGGCTCGGCCTTTTTCGACCGCAGGTGTATTGCGCCCGTTGGATGACCTGATAGCTAAGTCGCCGCCCGGCATCAAGGGCTGGAACGATTTCATCGCTGCAGATTTGGCAACTGGCCGTGACAACAAGGTATATGCCGTGCCCTATGCTACGGACACACTGGCCGTTCTTTACAACAAGGAGCTGTTTAAGGCAGCCGGCATTTCAAAGGCTCCGAGCAGTTGGGCAGAAATGCGAGAGACCAGTCGCGCCATCTACAAGAAGACAGGTAAAGCTGGCTTCGGCTTTGCAGCCGGCACCTGCGGCACACCTTCCATCTGGTTTTACCTCAACTCCTACTGGTGGTCTAAGGGCTGGGCCCTGATTGAGGATGCGGGCGGTGGCAAGTACCGCGTTGGCATAACTCCCGGGCAGATCGCCGAGGGCCTGGCTTATTACAAGAACTTCTTGGACGAGGGTGACAACCCAAAGGCCATGATGTCCGCGTGCCTTCTTGGTGCGCCAGAGATTGTCGAGGGCATGGTCAAAGGCGATATAGCCATGGTCAGCGTGCCAGACTTCACAGCGCTCCGTATCATCTCGACATTCAAGGAGCGTTTTCCCGGCAAGCCATTACCCTTTGCTAGCGCCCCACACCCGGCAGACGTCGCGGGCTCCAAGATGCACTTTGGTGGGCGAATGTTGGGCATAAGCCCGAATGCGAAGAACCCCGAAGCCGCATGGAAGCTGATTCAGTTTTTGACCCAACCCGAACCGGCGTTCACTCGTTTTCTCACCAACTACACTCCATCGCAGCGAACCGCTGTTGCCATGCGCAGCTACCCTGAAGGCATGAGCGGTTTTGGTGAGCAGCTCAAGACGGCTCGCAGCTGGGGGCCGTATGCACTGGGCCCGGTGGCAATCCCCTTAATGTGGAACGCGACGGGGCGCGCGGCTGGCTCAGTCTTCATTGGGGAAAAGACTCCTGCGCAGGCTGCAGGTGAACTGCATTCGCTAATCTCGAGCGAACTCGCGAAGAACCAGAAGTAGCACCATGCACTCGCCCCGCTTCGTTGCTGCCGCGCTAACCCCAGCGTTCCTGTTTCTTAGTTGCTTCTACCTGTATCCAATTCTTTTCAACGTCGGCAATAGCCTAACCGACACAACACTATTTCAACTGAAGAACGGTGGCGAGTTCGTCGGCCTCGCCAATTTCGCGGAGTTGTTATCAAGCCCAGACTTCTTTCGCGTGCTTTGGAACACCGTATTCTGGTTGACCTTCGTCGGCGTGTCCACGCGCGTTCTGCTGGGCCTAGCCCTGGCGCTGGCGCTCAACAGCCGGATCATCGAGCGGATGAAAGTTCGCACACTTTTTCGAATCCTCATCTTGGTGCCATGGGCTACTCCGCCAATCGTCGCCATCGTGATCTGGCGATGGATGCTTGACGCACGCGTAGGCGAGTTGAACAAGCTGCTACTTGCGCTAGGTTTCATCGACCAACCGATCGCATTCTTGGGTACAGCTGCCTGGGTCTGGCCAGCGCTGATTGTCATCATCACCTGGAATACGCTGCCTCTGATGGCACTATCATTCCTTGCATCTCTTCAGTCGCTGCCTGAGGAACTGGTGGAGGCCGCAGCCATCGATGGCGCATCGCCGCTGCAGGTCGTGCGCTATATCTATCTGCCGCACCTGAAGCCAACCATTATCGTGATGATCTTGATGTCCACTTTCTGGACCTTTAACAACTTCGTCTACGTCTGGCTGACCACTGGCGCTGGGCCAGGATACTACACCAACGTCATGGCTACCGAGGTGTATATTAAGGCCTTCATCGACGGCCGCTTAGGCTACAGTTCGGCAGTGGGCGTGGTCATGGCGCTGCTGATGGGCGCTTTCGGCATCCTTTACATGCGCATCGTTACTCAGCGCAGCCGCTTCGGGGGGGTGATGTGAGCACATCGGCATTTCGCTTGGGTCGAAGTACCGGCATGGGTTTGGCTGGCGAAGCCCTCACGGTACTTTACGTCCTGCTTGTGCTGGTGTTCTTCATCTATCCGGCAGCGTGGATTTTCATTGCCTCTTTCAAAACGCCAGAAACAATGTTCTCAGATGGACCTGCGCGATTTACCGTGGCCAACTATGTGAGCTTGATGCACACTGGCTTTGGGCGCAATATGCTCAACAGCTTCTACCTGTGCTTGGTCAGTGTGCTGATCTCCACGGCGGTGTCCATCGCAGCAGCCTATTGCTTCTCGCGCATGCGATTTCGTGGGCGGAACATCCTCTTTGGGGCAGTCCTTCTGGGTCAGACCTTTCCTTGGATCATCCTCGTGACGCCATTGTTCATCTTCTTTGCGCGGCTGGGTCTTCTCAACAACCACCTGAGCCTAATGGTTGTCTACATCGCAGTGACAATTCCGTTTTCGGTTTACATGTTAGTAGGCTACCTGGAAGGAATACCAGTCAGCCTGGACGAGGCAGCGCTGATCGACGGCGCAAGTCATTTGCAGATTCTTGTTCTCATCATCCTGCCTTTAATGATGCCCGGTGTGGTAGCGACTGCAACCTACAGCTTCCTTGTTTGTTGGTCTGAATATTTGTTCGCGCTTGCCTTCCTGACCACTACGGAACTAAAGACCATGCCGCTGGTATTGCAGACCTTCTTCGGCGACAACGTGGTCGAGTGGAACCACGTCATGGCGGCTTCGGTGCTAACAACACTGCCAACGCTGCTGATATTTCTGCCAGTGCAGAGTCAACTCACCAGCGGCCTAGGTTCTGGAGCCGTCAAATAGAATGCGCACGGTCTTCGTACTGTTCGACACGCTGAACCGGCGCACGCTGCAACCCTACGGCGGCACCTCCGTGAAGACGCCAAACTTCCAGCGCCTTTCTGATCGCTGCATTACCTTCGACAACCACTACGTTGGTAGCCTGCCCTGCATGCCGGCGCGGCGCGACATGCAGACCGGACGCCTCAATTTCCTGCACCGTTCTTGGGGACCGCTGGAGCCTTTCGATAACTCCTTCCCCGAATTGCTACAGACAGCCGGCGTGCATTCGCACCTGGTGTCCGACCATTACCACTACTGGGAAGACGGTGGTGCAACCTACCACACGCGCTACAGCACCTTCGACTTTATCCGCGGCCAGGAGGCAGATCCATGGCAGGCCATGGTCAAGCCGCCGCTGGAGCGCTTTCGAGAGATGTACCACAAGTTGCAATACGGCGAGGCGGCGCGCAACCGCTACCGCGTGAACATGGTCAATCGGGAATTCATTCGTGAAGAAGAAGACTTTCCCGCGGTGCAGTGCTTTGCGCGCGGGCTCGACTTTCTGGACTGCAACCGCCAGCATGACGACTGGCTGCTGCAGGTTGAGACATTCGACCCGCACGAGCCGTTCTTCGCGCCGGCGCGATTTCGCAAGGACTACCCGACCGGCTACAAGGGTCCAATACTGGACTGGCCGCCATATGCGCGTGTCAATGAGTTACCTGAGGAATGCGAAGAGTTGCGCGCCAACTATGCGGCCATCGTCGCAATGTGCGACGTTCAACTCGGCAGGTTGCTCGACGACTTTGATCTTTATGGCATGTGGGACACGACGGCGTTGGTCGTCACCACAGACCACGGCTTCCTGCTAGGCGAACACGACTGGTGGGCCAAGAACCGCATGCCGGTTTATCAGGAAGTGGCTCACATTCCGCTTTTTATCCATCACCCCGCTCACAAAGCGCGCGCCGGCCAACGCCGCCAATCGCTGACGCAGACCATTGACCTGATGCCGACTTTACTGAACATTCATGGTCAAGCGGTACCAAAGGAAACGCAGGGTAAGTCGCTGCTACCGCTTCTTGCAGAAGACAAGCCGGTTCGCGAAGCCCTCCTCTATGGCCACTGGGGTAGCGCAGTGAATGTCACCGATGGACGCTACACATACTTTCGATATGCGCCCGAAGGTGCTCCTCGCGATCTGTTCCAATATACAGTCATGCCTAGTCACATGGCGGCACCCTTCAGCACTGAAGAGCTGTCGGCTGCCACCTTGGCTGCCCCCTTCGGCTTTACCAAGGGTGTACCGCTGTTGAAGGTCCCTGGCATCGAGAAGACGCCGATGCGCATGCTCTTGCCTGGCTATTTTGCCGACACAGAGACAGTCCTATTCGATCTGCAAACGGATCCAGGCCAGACTCGGCCGCTTGATGATCCAGTCGTGGCGGCGCGCCTTTCTGCCGCGATGGTGCGCCTGATGGACGAAAACGAGGCACCACCCGAACTATTCTCGCGACTAGGCTTGGAAGTGCCAGTTGCCGCAACGACGCGGGGCCGCGCTGCACTTTAAACGGCAAGGCGTGATTTAATTTCAGAAGGCGACGGTACCACGCATGTAAAGTGTGCGACCGAAGGCAGATGCGTAGCGAGAATCCCAACCACCGGACTGAAAGAGATCAGATTGATTGGTGAAAGGCGGGGGGGTATTTGCCAAGTTGCGAATGCCCACAAGTAATTTCACTCCTTTGGAAGGAGTCCAGCCGCCATAAACATCGGCTGTGGTGTATGAAGAAACCACATTGGTCGGTTCAAAGTCTTTATAGCCAGACTTGTGGTGAATCGCCAAGCCGGCAGAATACTCAGCTTTGGTCCAATTCACAGACAAATTGTGCTGCCAACGGAAGATTGGGCCAGCATTGAGTTGCCTAGCATCATTCGCTTTTTTCAAAGTAGCGCAATTTTTGGTAAAAGGCAACAAATGATGGAGTGGGTGGGTCTTGGTGAGCACGATTTTGGAAGGGGTCGTGAAATTAAATTTCAGAGTATTGACCAGTCATTTTCAAATAACGATCCAGCTTTAATCTTCCACTTCACTTCCGCGATCAAAATCTTTAAGCAAAGCATAACGTTGGTTTCTTTGCTCTTGAACCATTCTAATAACGCGCTTCATTGGAACGCCCACCAAAGCAAGCGCATGAGTGGCCAACATCAATGAGCCTTCTATCGTTTCGGGCACTACTTCTGCTGCGCCTGCTGCTTGTAGTTTCTCCAAGTCAAAATCGTCTTGTGTTCTGACAATGACCGGCACTTGTGGGGCATGCTCTTTGGTAAGTGCAAGCACACGCATTGCAGAGGCATTTTCTAAATAAGTCACCACCACGGCACTGGCTCGCACCAGCCCCACCGCCATGAGAGACTGCAAACGTGCTGCATCGCCATAGACTACTTGCTCTCCGTGAGACTGTGCTCGCCTGACTCGGTCTGGATCCAAATCTAGCGCCATGTAAGGAACGTTTTGAGTCTGCAATAGTTTAGCTAAGTTTTGGCCACATCGCCCATAACCACAAATGATGATGTGCTTGTCGATGTCCATGCTTTTCTGCGCGATTTGAGTCATTCCAAGGGATTGCTGCAACCAATCACTGGAAGACCATTTCATCACCCATTCATTGGCATTCATGATGATGAATGGGGTAGCCAACATGGAAAGCACCATACTGGCCAGCACAGGATTCAGCCAATCGGCAGGGATCAATTGATTTTGACCGCCCAGTGTGAGCAACACAAAACCGAACTCCCCTGCTTGCGCCAAATACAAACCAGTACGCAGAGAAATACCTTCACTGGCACCACTCAATCGAGTGAGCGCAGCGATAAGTCCGAATTTAAAAACAACGGGTACCGTGAACAAGAACAAGACGAATGCCCATCGATCCCAAATAATGCGCCAGTCAAGCATCATGCCAATGGTGATGAAGAACAGGCCAAGCAAGATATCGTGAAAGGGCTTGATGTCCAACTCTACACGGTGCTTGAATTCAGTTTCTGAAATCAACATGCCGGCTACAAAGGCGCCAAGCGCCAAACTCAGTCCTGCAAGCTCAGTTAGCCAAGCCAATCCTAATGTGATTAACAACACATTCATTACAAAGAGCTCTTCACTTTGCCTGCGAGCCACTAACAGCAACCACCAACGCATCAGCCTCTGCCCACCCGTTAACAACAATGTAATCAATGCCGCGGCCTTGAGAGCAGCCAGTAACAATGCTGGTATCAATTCTTCTGGTGGTGCATTCAAGGCAGGAATTAAAACCAACAACGGCACCACAGCCAAATCTTGGAAGAGCAGTACGCCAACCACTCGCTTGCCATGTTCAGTGTCTAATTCCAAACTGTCAGACATGAGCTTGATCACAATGGCGGTACTGCTCATTGCCAATGCCCCCGACAATGCCAGCGCAGTCTGCCAGCTCATTTGCCACAAAGTGGGTGCCATGCTGTTTAGAAACACAGAGCCCATTGTGATTACCGCTATGGTTACAACCACCTGCAACAAACCCAATCCAAACACATGGTTTTTCATGGACTTCAACTTGGGTAAATTGAATTCCAGACCAATCACAAACATCAGAAAAACAACGCCAAACTCGGCCAGATGACGGATGCTTTCGGAGTTTTGCGCCAAGGCCAGCGCGTTTGGGCCAATTAAGACGCCTACAAGCAAATAGCCCAGCATTGGCGGTAGCTTCAGTAGACGACAACCAACAACACCCAACACAGCGGCCAACAGGTACAGAAGCATTAATTCCAAGGATGTCATAAGGCTATCCTAACTAAATCAAACCGGCTTGCGGCTATTTGCACTATCTTTTAGGGTGATAGTCAAAGTTAAAAGTTTTTGAGGAGCTTATATGTTTCAAGTTGTGCTTCAATCTGTTATCCGTCAGTTGAAAACCAAACTGAAATTGCCTGCGCCACCCTCTAGTCGTTCAGTGGACAAAACACCGCAAGAAAAAAATAAAGATCGAACAGGTTTTATTTTGACCTTGGCCATTGGCGGTGGAATCTTGCTGATGGCGATGTTTTCCAATTTGCCAAACAGCTGATTTTACGGGCACTTGAAAATGCATGGCCATCGCCCAAGCTAAAGAAAAACTGTTTTCTTTTAAATCCGTAGTCCCTTTGTTCTTGCCCGAGTCAAAGAGCTTACTTCAGCCAATGTGGATCGGGTAATTGCCCGAACACCTGACGCAGACCTTGTCCCCAACTGCTGCGTAAATCTCTGAAGTAGGTGTCTTCGGAGTCGATGCGGTGCCGTTTGGTCACTTGTAAATCATTGGTTTTGATCATGGCAACATCGATAGGAAGACCTACAGACAAATTACTTTTGATCGTTGAGTCAAACGATACCAACGCGCATTTGATAGCCTGCGACATGCTAATACCGGGTTGAATAACGCGGTCCAGAATAGGTTTGCCGTATTTGCTCTCGCCGATCTGAAAAAAAGGCGTGTCTGGCGTGGACTCTATGAAATTGCCCTGTGGATAAACCATGAACAAACGCGGTGCTTCGCCAAGGACTTGGCCGCCGACCAGAAAGGTAGCGGTGAAATCCACGTCGCTTTGTTCGGGCGCTTCGTTCATCGAGGTGTGAATGGTTTTGCGCAATTCGCAACCCACCAGTTCTGCCACACTGAACATAGATGCGTGTGCGGTGAGCGGTTTTTCAGCATCTATGGCTTGCTGCTTTATTCGGCTAACCACTTGTTGCGTGGTCGCCAGGTTACCGCTGTTCAGCATGACGACGACGCCTTGGCCAGGCGTTTCGACGACCGTCATCTTGCAAAAAGTCGACACGTGGTCTACACCCGCGTTGGTGCGCGAGTCCGAGGCGAATACCAGTCCTGCTTCGAGGACCATTCCAACACAGTAAGTCATGTTTTGCCCTATTGCTGATCGTAGATATCGGATTCTACTTTTGCATAGCTGTGCATAGCCTCTTTGCCTCCGCCAATGCGCATACCCCGCACTGGGCTTGCGTCTTCATAGTCCAGACCATGCGCAAGGCGTATGTGGCCAATGTCAGCGTCGCTGGAGTTGCTGACGTCATAGCCTATCCATCGTCCATCCACCCAGGCTTCGGCCCAGGCGTGGCTTGCCACTTGTTCGTTTTGAGCAGAGTGTAGATAACCACTGACGTAACGTGTCGGGACGCCCAGGTAGCGAGCGCAGGCCAAAAAAACATGGGTGTGGTCCTGGCAAACGCCCTTGCCCTTGGCGAAGGATTGCACCGCCGAATCGCCCACGTGGGTGATACCGGTTTCATACGGCATCCGCGCAAGCAACGCCAGCATCACATCATGCAAAGCCCCATAAGGGGCCGACTTGACCTTGGCGCGGAAGGGTTCGATAAAGCTTTGCATCGCAGTGTCCATGCGGGTCAGCGTGGTGGCCCGCAAGTAAACAGCATGCGGCACCGGGCCCTCAGGCTCGCCCTGGTCCGACTCGATCAAATCCACGCTTCCGCGTGCGCGCAACACAATGTTCTGGCTGGCGTTTTCCAGCACCAGGCAATGGCAGAGGTTCCCGAAGGCGTCTGTCCACTGGGTGGCTTTACCCGGCAAATCCAGCTGCCAATTCAAGACGTTTTGCCGCTGGGTTTTGGCCGGAGTCATGCGTAGCATTTGTATGCTGCGTCGTACCGGTTGCTCGTAGCGATAACTGGTTTCATGAAATACCTGTAATTTCATGCGATGGACTCCAGGTAATCGGTTTGCACCGCTTGGGCGAGCGCAATGTTTTCTTTGACAAACAGTTCCAAGTAGTTTTCCAGACCACTTTCGTACACTTCGCTCAAACTACCGAATTTCAGATTGCTCAAGAGGTTCGCGCAGCGTTTGCGGGCCTGACGGCCTGTTTGCTGCGGTAATTGCTTCAGTATGTAATCAGTTTCGTCCAGACAAAAATGCAGCGAGCGCGGCACACGTGGATTGAAAATCAGCAACTCGGACACGCGGTCTGTATCGATGGCGTCGCGGTAGGTGTCGCGGTAGGCTTCCAGCGCACTGACCGAGCGTAGCACCGCACCCAGGCGGTAATAGTCATCCACCAAATCGTTGCTTTCGGCCTGCTCTACTTGTGTCTTCACACTCAGTATGCGCGCAGTATTGTCAGCGCGCTCTAGGTATGTGCCCAGTCGGATGAAGTGGTAGGGCTGGTCGCGCTGAATCGTTGCAAAGGTCACGCCCCTGAACAAGTGCGAGCGTTCCTTGATCCATTCAAAAAAAGTGGAATCCACCATGTGATCCGGGCCTTTGATTTTCTTTTGACGCGCAAGCAACTCAAGCCAGGTGTCGTTGATGCATTCCCACATTTCCACCGTCAAGGCGCCGCGGACGGAGCGCGCGTTTTCTCGGCATGACTGTAGGCAGTTAAAGATGGAAGAAGGATGATCCGGATCCCAGGCCAAAAACTGAGCCACTTGGTCCGCGCGCATGGGTCGGCCTGTAGCTTCAAATGCCGCCAACGTGTCAGTGATGACCAGCGGCTCGCTCACCATCTCCGGTGCGGCGCTGCTGCTGTCAGACTTAGACAGCAAAGCGAGTGATTGACCGACCTCCAAGATACGCGCCATGTTTTCGGCACGCTCCAGATAGCGCGAAAGCCAATAAAGTTGAGCAGCGACTCGTGACAGCATTAGAGCGCGTCCTCATCTTCCAGCACCCAAGTGTCTTTGGTGCCACCGCCTTGGGATGAATTGACCACCAGCGAGCCCTCGCGCAAAGCCACGCGAGTGAGGCCGCCAGGAACAATACGTGTATCCTTGCCCATGAGTACAAATGGGCGCAGGTCGATATGGCGCGGGGCAATGCCCTGATCCACAAATATAGGGCAAGCTGACAAGCTAAGCGTGGGCTGCGCAATGTAGTTATCAGGCTTCGCCTTCAAGCGCTTGGCAAAACTCTCTATTTCAGCTTTGCTAGCGGTGGGTCCGACCAGCATGCCGTAGCCGCCTGCGCCGTGAACTTCTTTGACCACAAGTTGAGCCAAATTGGCCAACACATAAGTCAGTTCATCGGGCTTGCGGCATTGCCAGGTTTGTACGTTGTTCAAAATAGGCGTTTCGCTCAAGTAAAAGCGGATCATGTCTGGCACATAAGGGTAGACAGATTTGTCATCCGCCACACCTGTACCTAACGCGTTGGCAATCACCACATTGCCTTGGCGGTAGACCGATGCCAGCCCAGGCACGCCAATCAGTGAATCTGGTGCAAAACTTAAAGGGTCCATGTACAAATCGTCCACCCTTCGGTAGATGACATCAACCTGCTGCGGGCCTTCGGTGGTTTGCATGTACACATTGCCTTGGCGCACAAAAAGGTCCGAACCTTCGACCAGTTCTATGCCCATTTGTTTGGCCAAAAAAGCATGCTCGAAATACGCGCTGTTGAAACGCCCCGGCGTGTGCAGCACCACTGTGGGCTGGTCCACCCAACTTGCCGAGCGCAAGGTTTGCAACAGCAGTGCTGGGTAATGCTCGACTGGGCGCACCGCATAGCGACGGAATAAATCAGGGAACAATCGCATCATCAGCAAGCGGTTACTCAACATATAGGACACACCCGAGGGCACACGCAAGTTGTCTTCCAACACATAAAAATCGCCGTCTGAATGCCGCACAATGTCCACACCGGCAATGTGCGCGTAGGTCTGATGCGGCAAATCCAGACCCAGCATGACTGGCATGAACTGCGTGTTGGCCAGCACTTGTTCGGCGGGTATCAAGCCTGCTTTCAAAATCCGTTGCTGGTGATACACGTCGTGCAAAAACATGTTGATTGCTTTGACGCGTTGCACCAGGCCTTTTTCCAGATGCGCCCATTCTTTGCCGTTGATGATTCGGGGTATCAGGTCGGAAGGTATCAGTCGCTCCGTGCCGCCTTCATCGCCGTTGAGTGAAAACGTGATGCCTGTGCGCCTAAAAATCAGGTCGGCCTCGGTTTGCTTGACGTGCACGGTATCTGCCGACACGCCTTTGAGCCAGTTGTCAAAGGCTTGGTAATGCGGGCGGGCGATGCCTTGGGCGTCGCTCATCTCATTAAATATCGGGCTGCTCATCGGAACTTCGCATTTTCCAATTAGGGGGATACTTCTGGTAAGCATGGATCGTGCCGCTCGAGAACTGTGCAGGCGCCCATTCTTAAGCCCAATTGGCCATACCGATGCACTAAAACTGGATATGGCGCACCAATTTAAAGCTTGTTTAAGTGCTTTTTCAATTTGGAAATTTTGGGTGGGCCGTACAAGTTTCGAACTTCCGACACCAGGACTGTGAAGATTTATAGAGACCACTACTTTCCCCATTGAATTCCTTGAGCTAGCAACTTCCTTGTAACTCAAAGTAGCATAGAAGAAGTATGTTGGTGCAATTCAATGAAGGCATTTTCTGCAAAAAGCATTTGAGCATTTGAAATTAACAGGTCACCGTTAAGAGGCGCAGAAATCAAAAACGAGAACGTTGAAAGTTCATCGAATACCCATTCAACATATGATTAAAAAACTTCCAGTATTGAATTTCTTAGCCTCTTGCTAACTTTAATCTGTGGCTTTTAGATGTACGTTCGTAAAATTCACCTGGTTTTGTTTTGACCCACCTTATAAAAGGCTGAAGTTCCTCACTTGCTCTTAAATATTCAACACTGTTCAGTCGGCGTGCGAGCTCCGTTTCGCTGAACAGTGCATGGATCTGGCGGTGACAAATCCGATGAAGAACAACAGTTTGCTTGCCCCCATGAGATTTAGGAACAAGGTGATGCGCATCTCTTTGAGAAGGTGGAATACTCCGCTCGCACAAGGGACAGTCAACATCTTTGTCTACTTGCTCTCCTAGCGTTTTCAGCTTGGCTTGAATTTGCGCTCTCTTGATACGTCCGTACATGATTAAGTGGGCTTAGTTAATCTAGACACCCTAAAATGAGACAAATTTAGCATCCCAAGAATATTCTCTAATTTGATAGGGAATATCAATTTCTATAACTGAACGACCGTGCTAATATTATTTTTTGAATTCAGCCTTATTCTTGCTTTTGCATCTGTGTCAGTATCTGTGATTAGCAAAATTCACCCCCATGATTTTTTGGCTTTTTTATCCAAAGCGCGATGATTGGAGGTACCGTTGGACTTTTATCTACCGTTTTTTCCTTGAGTTTGATGTGCAGCACGGCGCTCATGGCCTACTTCACTGACCGCCATGGCCGCCGTCCGGTGTATCTGGCCAGTGTGGCGCTCTTTGCTATTGGATCACTGTGCATCGCCGCTGCACCCAGCTTTGACCTGCTGCTGGTCAGCCGAGCCATCCAGGGTATCGGGGCTGGTGGCATCGCGCCGGTGGCCAGTGACGTGATTGGTGATGTATTCACGGCCGAGCGGCGGGGTCGTATTTTGGGGTTGATTGGTGCCACCCATGGCATGGCCTTTGTGCTCGGGCCGCCACTGGCTACCGCTCTCACATCTACGCTGGGCGTGGGGTTCTCAATGGGTGGCATTGTATTTTTGACCACCATCGCCACGCTGGCTTATGGGGTCAGCATTGAGTACACGGGGCTTGCACTTCTGCCTTTGGTGCTGTGCTCCATGGTGGGCTCCATGGCGGCAGGAAGGCTGCTAAACCGACTGGGTGCCCGAAACATGGTCATCTTTGGATTTGGGCTGTTGACGTTGGGATACCTGAAAAGTGTGGTGCCGCAGACCGGCTTTACCGCATTCGTGCTTGCGTCTGTATTGGTAGGTATTGGACTTGGGGTAGTGGTTAGCGGCGCGCTGCGCTCAATTGCGATTGACGAAGCGCCTCCGGCCCAACGCGCTTCAGCCCAAGGACTGATCAATATTTTCAATGCTGTGGGCACACTGTTGGCAGTGACCTGCATCAGCGCCATTGCTGACTTTGAAGGCGGCGGTCTGACAGGCTTTAGTTTCGCATATCTTGCTCTGGGGTTGAGCATGCTCGTGATGCTTGTGGTTGCATTCGGGCTTAATAGAAAGTCAACCGACTCCGTGACCGAGCCGACCTCTTCAGTCGGCACATAACGCGATACAAGTGTGATGACCCTGCAAGGAACCAAACGAAAGATCACTTACGTGGCGACCTACGAGATCATCGCATTCTTGTTCGGTACCCTTGGCTTTTTTAGCTTCAGTGACAGTGGCATTGAGCGTGCCAGTACCCTGGCTGTGTTCGCCTCACTCTTCGCGGTGAGCTGGAACTTTGCTTACAACGCCATGTTTGAGCGCTGGGAAGCAAAAAGCCTTGAGCGTGGCCGCGGCTTCGGTCGTCGCGTGCTGCATGCGGTGGGATTTGAGATCGGCTTTCTGGTGGTACTACTGCCAGTGGCGGCATGGTGGCTAGGTATCAGCTATTTGCGCTCGTTCATCGTCAACCTGAGCTTGAACATTTTCTTTTTTGTCTACACCTTCTCTTTTACATGGGCGTTTGATCGCGTGTTCGGCTTGCCGACTTCTGCGGCAACGCCTGAAGTTAGCAAAGCACTTTAAGATCCTTGAACTTGGTGATTGATAGATCACCAAATTAATGTTGATCTGACCCCAATAAACGTGAGCGCTTTTGATTTTTTGGTGGGCGATGCAAGTTTCGAACTTGTGACCCCTGCAGTGTGAAGACTCCTTTAGACCACTACTTTCCCCAATGAATTCATTGAGTTAGCTGGTTTCCGGTAACTCAAAGTAGTATAGAAGTAGTATATTCAAAGCAATGGCTTACACAGCCGGCACACCTAGAAGTTAAAATAATTTAATGCATCCTGCTATAGACCAGTACAAACACGATATTTCTATTATTTGCAAACGCTACCGCGTTAGCAAATTGGATGTATTCGGCTCTGCTGCTCGCAAGGATGACTTCAATGCAACTAGCAGTGACGCTGATTTCTTAATCGAATTTGCCCCCGAGGTAAAAGTTGGACTTGGTGAATTGATAGGCATCAAAACTGAACTTGAAAATTTGCTTGGAAGAAATGTAGATTTACTTGAACCTGAGGCAATCGTTAATCCTTACGTGCTAAAAAGCATCAAAGGCAATAGAGAGTCTGTTTATGCAGCATGACCCGCGCGCCTTTCTTTGGGACGTACGCGAGTCAGCATTGGCTATTCAATCTTTTGTTGCTGATCTGAACAGCAGTACCTATGCTTCAAATCCAATGGCACAAGCGGCCTGCGAAAGAAAGTTTGAAATTATTGGTGAAGCCCTGAATCAACTTTCAAAAGTTGATCCTGTTTTGGCATCCAAGATTTCAGATCTTCCACAAATTATTGCCTTTAGAAACCAACTGATTCATGGCTACGCCAAAATAAAAGCCAGCACAGTTTGGACCGTTATAGAAGATTCACTGCCGCAACTGCTCAAATGTGTCAGTGAATTGCTAGATGATCTGGGTGAGGCTTGAGCAAAGAAAAAGCGCCTACGATTTCTCGCAAACGCTTTTAGATGATTTTTTGGTGGGCGATGCAAGTTTCGAACTTGCGACCCCTGCAGTGTGAAGACTCCTTTAGACCACTAATTTCCTCAATGAATTCATTGAGTTAGCTGCTTTCTGGTAACTCAAAGTAGTATAGAAGTAGTATGGTCGTGAAATTAAATTACTGCTGACTTTTTGAGCAACTCCGCTCGGGCGGATGGGAAAATCACTTGACAATATCGTACGTTTTTACGTACTATCTTGAGAAGGAGTGAAATCATGAACACAGTCACCGCAAGCCAAGCACGAGCTGGCCTCTATCGCTTGATTGATCAAACAGCAGAAACACACAGGCCAGTAGTCATTTCTGGTAAACGGGCAAATGCCGTTTTGGTTTCCGAAGAAGATTGGAGCGCTATCCAAGAAACTTTGTATCTATTGGCGACTCCTGGAATGCGTGAGTCGATTAAAGATGCTATGGCTGAGCCTATTGCTAAAAGTAAAAAGGCGTTGAAATGGTAGTTTGGAATTTAGCCTATTCCAAATACGCTATCAAGGATGCTAAAAAACTATCTGCTGCAGGCCTTAAAGATAAAGCACAGACATTACTGGATATTTTAGAAGTAGACCCTCTCCAAAATCCACCGCCTTATGAGAAGTTAGTAGGTGACCTAAAGGGGACTTACTCACGCAGAATTAATATTCAACATCGCTTGGTTTATGAAATCTTTCGTAAAGAAAGAACAGTCCGCATCTTAAGAATGTGGACTCACTATGAATAAGCTAGCTATCGGCAAACCTATTTTGAAGCACAATAAAAATCAAATTCTTAAGTACTAATTATTTTCAAAAATTTGTACTTTTATAGGATCAAGCGTAAAGACTCTTTACACTGCTGACTTTTTGAGCAGATGGAAATGCTATTAGTTTAAGAAGCCAAGACCGCAATCTGTATGGAGTTTTTTACGCGGTGACTCAAAGTGTTTTAGATTTTTCATTTCACTTTTTTATTTGCAGTGTTATTTGATCATCGCCGTAAGTCGGAATGAAGTCTTTACACAGTGACAACAATTCTGCCAACGAGTTGACTTCCATCTTCGCCATGATGTGGGCGCGATGTTTTTTAACTGTATCAGCCATCACATTTTTTTCAATTCCAATTGCTTTGTTGCCATGCCCCAATAGCATCAGTGACAAAATTTCCTGCTCTTTAGCGCTCAAACTTTGTTGAAGAGCTGCCACACGCTTTAAGCGCAATTGATCGTCACGACGCTGGGTATCCAATTTCAAACCTTTGTCGACAACTTGTATCAGCTGCGTATGGGTAATTGGTTTCCATAAAAAATCAACCGCACCCAACTTCATCGCATCGATGATTTCTTGACTCTGACTGTCGCCACTCATATAAATGATTGGAATGGGCCAGTCTTTTTCAATCAATGCTTTCTGCAAATCCAAACCCGTCATTTTTGGCATCCGCATATCCAATACCAAGACTGCAGGCGAGCAACGCAGTGCTTGCTGCAGAAAAGAAGCGGCACTGTCAAAGTCACTGACGCCATAGCCCAGATGAATCAATACGTCAGCTACAGACAATCGAACGTCTTGGTCATCGTCAACTAAAAAAACATGGCCTTTGGTTGTCATGGTTTGATTTGCTTTGTCACATCACATTGTGGCTCATGAAGAGCTGGCTTGAAAAGCCTAAGAATTGGCTGTCAATTGAGTAATTCGTGTCAATACAGGTCCCGACATCCCCAATTAGGGATAGGCAATAAGTTGAATCCATGGAATATTGGGAATGTGACCACTAGTCTAAATGCCTAGAAATGACACATCCTCCACTAAACGATCCCAATATGCCGCTTGAAGTAGGTCGTCTTTTAAAACTAGAAAGAATCAGACAGGGTCTTTCTATAGAAGACCTGTGCAAAAAAATGGGGACACGAATTCAACAGATTGAAGCTGTTGAAAGTGGAAGTGAAGTATATTTTCAGAAACACTCAAATCCTTTTATCTGGTTTGCTCGTTTGTACGCCAAGAAACTTGGTATCAATTTACCGGACTTGATGCTTAGTAGCAAAACAGACGCCAACACCTCACAGAAACCACCCCTGTATTTAATTAAAAACAAAGACGCTTCAAGTGGTTAAGCACTCGTTTGTGCTACTTTGCACAAACATCTTTCTAGTGTTGAATACAAGCAACCAAATATTTTGTATGCAATGAATCTAGATACTCAGACCACCATTTTCATGACTTGCTTCGTGTACTTGATCTTGCACGGGGCTATCTGGTTGGCTTTGCAAGAGTACAGAAGCTTTCAGGTTAAATTGTGGTGTGCATCAGGCATGCTCAGCGGTATGGCAGTGGTCTTACTGTCTATGCGAGGTTTGGTTTCTGAATTCTTGTTTATGTATGTAGCGCAGCTGCTAATGCTGGCTGGCAACGGGGGCCGGATGGTGGCTTTGCGCATGTACTTATTGCCGGAGCCACAAAATCGTGTCTACTGGGTTTATGGCCTTGCATCCTTCGCCTATTTCTTATTGTTTGTCTACCTCATCGCTGTTTTGAAGGCTGATTGGGAGGCATTGGTTTTGTTCAATGCTTTTTATGCTGTGCTGTGCATTGACTACTTTCGGATGGGCCTTCAGCTTCATCGGAAGCGAAAATCACTAGGCGCCAATTTACTGATGTGGGGTGGCTTGATTCTGAGTTTTAGTTTGGCAATGCGCACCATCGGAGTAGCGCTTGGTGGCTCGATCGATGAGCTCTATCAACCGAGTTGGCATCAAGCCATTATGGTGGTCGGCCAATTCATAACCATCACACTTTGTAATGTTGCTTTTTTGCGTATCTTTTTAGAGATAGCTGAACAGAAAAAAATGGCTATAACGCATGAAATGACGCTGACAAACGAGCGAGCAGATGAGATTCAACGCACCAGCTTGATTCTGAAGCAACTGCTTGAGGAGCGCGAAGAAATTATCAGGCAACTGACGCTATTTAACAAAACTGCAGGTATGGGAGCCTTGGTCGCCAGTTTGGCACATGAGCTTAACCAACCCCTAAGCGTTATTCAAACTAACGCCGGTATGATTGAATTGGTTCTTAATGATCATGAGGCCAAACTAAATCAAGACACCAGAATTGACAAAGCTTTAACTGGATTGCGAAATGCAAACCAACGGGCCGCCACCATCATTTCGACATTGCGAAACATGTTTGGTCAGGGTAGAAAAACCATTTCGTCGTTTGACTTCAATGAACTTGTCAAAGACGTTCTTCTTCTATGCCAGCCCACCTTCAATCGACAAGGGATTCAAGTTCAGATCCAATTGCACTCCGAGGCTTTAAATTTCACAGGCGAAAAATCGCAATTGCAGCAAGTTTTATTGAACCTGATCACCAATGCCATCGAGGCATTCCCAGCCACCTTTGAGGGCTTGAAAAATATCACGATTCAAACGAACATAGAAAGCAATCGAATTGTGATGTCAGTCGCAGACAATGGGGTTGGTATTTCTCCAGAAATTGAAGCGGTTGTTTTTGAACTGCTGCGCACGAACAAAGAAAGCGGTATGGGTATAGGACTGTGGCTTTCAAAAACCATCATTGATTCACATCAGGGCAATATCAGTTTCACTACCCAGGTAAACCAAGGCACACGATTCGTTGTTACCCTGCCCTTAACAACCGAGAAAATGTTTTTTTGAATTCATTCAGTCAATGCCACGTATCAAATTAAAACTTCTCACAATTTAGCTACGAATATCCAATGACTCGCTATGGCATTGATACTCACAATTAGACAATGATTGGAAAAAACCATGCGGTCCACAGTCAAGACCCGTTCACCTCTGAGTGCTTCCAATGCCAAGAAGCTAGAGGAATTGTGCGCTTGGATTTCTGAAAACTCTCAGCAAGTACTTGGGTGGTCACAATTGATTCAACAGAGTGGTTTCACAAAAGAACAGCTGGTCGAACTTTTTCAGTTATATAAACAAATGACGCCTTTAGCCTTTGTAAGAAAAGTACGTCAGCAGCACAAAAAAAGCCATTCGTTGTATTCACAACCCCAACTTTTTGACCACATTAAGAATTCAGTCAATGCCAGTGATCCCTTAAATTAAAAAATATCGCGGATTTGACTTATCAGAATGGTGGCCTGGCTCAATTCCAAAAGCTTTGATTGAACACTCGCCTTGTAGTGTTTTTGTGGTCATCATCAAATAAGAATGATGATGAGTAATTGGCCCTGTCAGTTTGATGTTTTATCTTTTACTGACGCATCGTTTGCAGCTGATGCCGGGTTCTCTGGCTTGTGATCGCCCAGCACTTCTTTCAGAGGACAAATTCCAACCGCAGGACATTTGTTGCAAGTAGCCATTAAGGCAATTGGGCAAAGAGTCATAGACCCCCCTTGTGAGTGAGCGGTTAGCTCACGTAGCGTGAGCATAGCCTCTTTGGTAATCAAAAGATATTCTGTTTTCCCCTCAAAACTGAACTGAAGAATAAAGAAAATTTGAGACGAAAAAAATGCTTCCATGGGAAGCATATAGAAAAAATCTAGAAATGAAATCCTGAAAACTACCCAAGGTATTGATAGTCTTCAAGATTTAGTGTTGTGGTGGGCGATAGAAGTTTCGAACTTCTGACCCCTGCAGTGTGAAGACTCCTTTAGACCTCTATTTTCCTCAATGAATTCATTGAGTTAGCTGCTTCTTGGTAACTCAAAGTAGTATAGAAGTAGTATGGTCGTGAAATTAAATTACTATTCATTTTTCACCGATGAAATTCTGCAGGTTCAACTTTAAGCTTTTTGATTGACTCGCTTTGAAAGTTCTTCCGCCGATTCTTTCCGCTCGCTGTATCGATCTACTAGATATGGTGAGACATCACGAGTCAGTAATGTGAACTTTACCAACTCTTCCATCACATCAACCACCCTGTCGTAATAGGCTGATGGTTTCATACGACCATCCTCATCAAACTCCAGAAATGCTTTAGCA
>Ga0214919_10000501_pt1 | contig 66937 bp, 59 predicted proteins | sample LL1503_MetaG_FD_177994 | JGI IMG/M metagenome (GOLD analysis project Ga0214919, IMG submission 177994) | Freshwater microbial communities from Lake Lanier, Atlanta, Georgia, United States - LL-1503 | ecosystem: Environmental > Aquatic > Freshwater > Lake | place: USA: Georgia | collected... | reverse complement strand
TAAAATCATACCAACACGGGTCTTGGGCCCTAGCTGCAGGCGCGGCGCTTGCCATCGCTGTACTAGTGCGACCGACGTGCGCGTTACTCGCTCTACCGTTTATCCTAGCGCTGCCTTTTTCCGGACGAGGCTGGCTTGCCGCTATATTGGGCAGCGCGCCCGGCGTGGCGTGGTTTTTTTATTATAATACCCAAGCCTACGGCTCCGCGTTTACCACCGGCTACGGGGATATCAGCACGGCCTTTAATTCACGCTTCGTCGTCGGCAACCTCGCTCATTTTACGTACTGGGTACCGCTGCTTGTTTCGCTGCCACTTACCTGTGCTGCCGCCTTCCTGCCTTGGCGCCAGCCCACGTTCACGCCACCGCGCACGAGGTTATTACTCGCGACTTGGATCGGGGTTCTAGTGATTTTCTACGCACCTTATTTCTGCGCCGGTTCGATCTGGTCGGAGGTGCGTTTTTTGCTGCCTGGGTTCCCTGCGATCATTTTAGCCGGACTGATCGTCGCGCAGCTGTGGCGTTCAACGCCGCCTTGGTGGCTGCTCGCAGTCAGCCTGAGTGCGCAAGTATTACTCACCCACCAACTCCATGTCACCGGCATCCGCGAGCAAGAGCGCGCCTATCGGGTAGCCTCGCGTTGGCTGGAAACTCATATCTCGCCGGGCTCGGTCGTAATCACGGCCCAACTCAGCGGAGCCACACATTATTATAACGATTTCAACCTCGTGCGCTGGGACATCCTTCCGTCTCATCAACTGCACCAGCTGCGCTCCGCCGCCGCCAAGGCCCAGCGCGAAATCTATACCGCGCTCTTTCTTCCTGAAATCACCGCTGCGCAAACCGCCCTGCCCGAAGCCCACTGGGAGCAGATCGGCGAAACCCCCGAGGTGAAATTTTTCCGGCTACTCCCGGTAGCCCAACGCTAAATACGGAGTTACTTGCCAGACTTTCACCAAGCGGTTTATTCGCCGGTTTTTCGGAGCCAGATTTGCCCACCCCCGCCGCCCGCACACAAAGGCATGCGTTCGCGCAAAAATGCGTTCTGCACGTTGTAAATCCAACTTGAAAACATCTCCACGCGCCACGCGCGGTTATACATCAAAAAAGCCCGCAATAAATATTGCTCGTTCCACGAGCGCCCTTGTTCAAACCAATCGCGCGGATAATCTAAATTTCCTGTCACATCGTGGATGTGCACAAAAACACCCGGCTTAAGCACCGGCAACACATCGAAGAAGAGCCGATTCACATCGCTGCCCAGCTTACTAACGTGCGAGGAATCAATAAAAAGCACGTCACCTGGCTCTAATGCGGCAAACACCTCCGTCGGCACGTCCTGAACCTTCTGTTCGATCAACGTCACCCGCGCCTGGTCATCGGGTTTTAGCAATTTTCGCAGGCGACTCATGTCGGGATCAATAAAGGTAAGCTGCATACGCCCACTCCAGGTAAATTCATTCAAGTCCAGCATCGCAGCCGAACTGAAACCTGAACCCACTTCGATTACTCGCCGAGCGCCCGCGTGCCTCAGCATAAGATACAACATGATGCCGTCGAAATGCCCATAGGAGGGATTATCCAAATGATAACGTCGTCCCGCGACAGGTTGATCCGGAAAGGGCTGTTCCGGATAAAAATCCGCAAATGTTTTTAGGAGTTCAAATTGGCCCGCTTCATTTACATCAACCTCGGGGAACGGTGGACCAAACCCGCCGCGCGCAAACGCTTCCGCCACCTCAGCACGTGAGGTCTGCGGAGAGTAAAAATGTCCGGGTGGAAACACCCATTCGCGTTCTGCCGCCTCTGCCACAAGGCGCGCGTTAGCCTTTTCCAAATCAGCCACGTCCCGACGCAGATCAGCCTTGTCGCCTTCGAGTTCTTGTACGCGAATTTCCAAGCGGCGCACCAATTTAAATCTGCGCAAAAATTTATCCCAAGCCTTCATTTTGAGCCTTTAGTTTTGGCAGCCGGACCCGCCCGTGCAACTGCGATGTCCACATCGTAAACCGCAAACGCCAGCACCCGGTCATCGCCGTTCGCGTGCTGCACACCAGAGGTATCGGTCCTAAATTCAATTTCTAGCCCCGCTTTAGTCGGAATCAAAACCGGCGTGGTCTCAAAAGCCTCGCGCTTTACCGCCACCGCGCCGTTCCAGAGATCCGCCTCGCCCGCGCGGATTGTTACGCGCATGGGTTTTAACGCCGCAACTTCGCCGCTCAGGCGCACCATCACCGGTTCCGTCGAGGTATTTGTAAGCCGCAAGCGCCCCGGACCGCTGCTCCAACGCCACTGCCGGCGACCATCCCCTTCCGCCACATACCAACCCGCACCACGCTCTAATTTTATCTGGGTGCGCACCGCACGCTCACCGCTCACGACAAAACTTTCATGCGGGGGGGCGTTGAATTCGTGCACCCCGACAATCGCCGAAAGGTTACCGAGCACCAAAACGGCTAACCACCGGCGACAACGCGGCACAAGCAGGTTAAAGGCGAGCATCATTGGTAGCAGGACTCGAGTCGCCGCGCCCGGATAACCTTCCCAGACCGGCTGCGCGATGAAGAGCATCAGCACCGCGAAGCTCACACCGATGCGCCACCACATTTTTTCAGGCTGACGGTGCAGGAAGAAAAACGCCGCCTGCGTCACCAAGGCCACCATCACAAGCAAACTACCCGCGAACGTTGGTCCGGTGTGCCCAGCGAGCAATTCGATTACAACCATCGAGCACTTCTCCACCAACCCAACCATTGGCAGCGTAAAGTTTCCTAGCCCTGCGTCGTTATTGGCACCAAGGTGCCAGCGCACATAACCCAGCCACGCAACAAAGGGTAAAATCGCCAGCACTCCCCAGCTCGCCGCCACGACCCAAGCTCGCCACCCACTACCGCGTTTTGGGATCAAGGCAGTGCCCGCGAGTAAGCTCGTCTCTTTCGTCAAAAGCGCCGCTCCGAGCGCAATCACGGCACTGGGTTTACGACCTCGCTCAAGCGCCACAACCATCAAGGCCACAAGCAATAGGCCCGGGGCATCTGCGAGGGAATTCCGCACGCTCATGCACATACCATGAGAAAATAAAATACCCGACCAGCGCAGCAGATTACCTGCGTTATCGGGCGGCAGCCAGCGCAGCAACACCCATGCAAGCACAAGCCAAACGCCAACATTCAATAGTGCGAAAATCTGCACAATCCATTCTGCCCGTCCAAGACCCAGCGCCCAGGCGACCCAACTCGGCAAAATCCGCCTAGCCCGATAGGACGGATTATCAATCGACTGCTTCAATTGCTCGGGTTCATCGAGCCAAGGATGCAAAGCGAGTTGCACGTAATACGTTCCGTCGTAGCCCCACGAATCCTCGATTGAATAATGCGGCACCTCCCGCAGTCGCGGTACCGCCCGCTCTTCTGATTTGGCCCCGATCGACAGTAGGCTCGTAAATCCCGTACCGGGAACGTTGAAGCGAGCAACCAAGCTCAAAAAAATTAGTACCAAAGCCAGATAAGCGAACCGAAAGCGCCAGTGCCAGGCTACCATCAGAGCCCTGTTCATGCGTGCGAGATGCGCTGTATCACGCGCTTAAGGGTTGTCCGGTTCGTAAACAATCTGTCGCATCACAAAACCACCATCCGGCATGTCAAATCCGAACCCCAGTCCCTCCGCTGCCCCACGCTGGTTTGCGTGGCTGGCAGTCGTCGCGCTGTTGGTCTACGGTATTTTTTTAGGTGCGTATTTTACACCTGTAGCCGGCGGCTCTGATTCCTCGGGCTACCTCAACGCCGCCCAATTGCTCGCGCGCGGCCAACTCACAGCACCCATGCGCGATTATTCCGGACTCACAGCGAGCTCCGCTAGTCAGTTCCAACCCCTCGGTTTCATTGCCGAACCTGCTCGCCAACGGCTTGTGCCGACCTACCCCCTCGGCCTCCCTTCACACCTGGCGATCGCTAGCACGCTATTTGGTTGGACTATCGGACCGCTAGTTGTGGGCGTCGGGTCCACCTTAGCCGCGATCATTTTGATGTACGCCATCGCGCGCGAATTAGCGATCTCGTGGCCTCTCGCCGCCGCAGGAGCGCTGATGTTAGGTGTTTTTCCGGTCACGATTTTTATCGCGATCCAACCGCTCAGCGACGTCCTCGCTACCAACTGGGTGCTCGCGGCAATTTACAGCGCGCTCCGCGCTCACAGTTCGCAACGCTGGGCAGTGATCACCGGTGTGGCCCTTTCGATTGCGATCTTTGTTCGTCCGACCAACGTACTAATTTTTCCCGCAATTGCCGTTTTACTCAGCATCGGTTGGCGCCAACTCACCGCCGCCGCATTGGGCGGACTGCCTGGCGGGCTCCTCCTCCTTGCCGCCAACGCCCACCTTTTCGGCTCACCGTGGCGTATGGGCTACGGCTCTATCTTCGAGGCTTTCGACTTCACTTACCTAGGACCGACGCTTCTACATTTCGGAAAATGGTTAGGGTTATTAATGCCAGGTCTTGGTCTTTTTTTTGGTGTAATCACGATTAGCCTGACTCACGCCACTTTGCGCACAAGGATCGCGCTCTCATTCTGGTTTTTCACGCCTGTAATTTTTTACGCATACTACGAGGTGTCTAGCCAAACTTGGTGGTGCTTACGGTTCATTTTACCCGCTGTTCCCGCTCTGATTCTGTCCGCACTTTTTACCTTGGATTATTTTCTAACACTCCACCCTCGCGCATTGCAGATCACCTCCGCCCTGCTTGCGTTTTGGGCCATCGGATTGTCGGTGTTTTGGACCCGCGAGTTCCATACACTTTTTAGTAAAACCTACGAGCAAGCCTACGCTGAGATGGGTCGATGGTCCAACGATCATCTCCCCGAAAACACGGTCCTGCTAACCAATAACGACAGCGGCGCACTTTATTATTACACCCCGTTCCCTATTTTGCGTTGGGATCAGATGAGTTCAGCCGAATTCACCCAACACGCTGCATACCTCACGCGTGCCGGTCGACCCCTACACCTTATTACCAATGAGGCCGAAGAAAATCATGTCCTCACTCAACGCGTACCCGCACGTTGGGAAAAAATCACCACCCTCGTCCAGCGTAGCGTCTGGCGCTACAACGGACCTGCAACCACCCCATGACCGCAAACACCCGCCTATGGACCTTGCGCGGTAGCGCTGTCTTGGCAGTCGCGCTGCTACTGACACTCATCGCCCAATACTGGCACCCAGTCTTCGGTCTTACCGCACTAATCCAACTCGACGCACCCAACGACGACTTAAAAATCTCCGCTTTTCGCGCCCACCCCGTGTATGTGCACCGCGACACCGGCGGCTACGATGGCCTCTATTACGCCCAGATCGCCTACGATCCCACCTTGCGCTCAACGGAACTTCCACGCGCGATGGACAATTTTTCTTATCGCGCCCGACGTATTCTGCCCCCGGCAGTCGCATGGATTTTTTCCGCCGGTCAACCCGCCGCCATCGTCCACGTTTACTCTTTTCTCAACGTCGCTACTTGGCTTCTTTTCGCCGCGCTTCTCTGGCGACTTCTCGGGATCACCGATGTTCGGGGCTGGCTCGCTTGGTCTGGCGTCCTTTTTTCTGCGGGCGCGCTCAGCAGCGTGCGCCTCGCCCTGACCGATCTACCCATGCTGGCCTTGCTCACGCTCGCCGTGATCGCGGCCGAGCGCGCCCGACCCCGTACTGCCATCGCCTGGCTCGCCTCCGCTGCCCTCGCGCGCGAAACCGCATTGCTAGGCGCAAGCGGTCTCATCACGAGCCCTTGGATTTCAGTTAAAAACCTTCGGACCGGCGCCTTCGTCCTCGCCCCGCTTTTTGCTTGGCTCGCATACATCCGCTGGCGACTAGGACCCGCTGATTCTGGCTGGGCTAATTTCACGCTCCCCTTGGCCGGCTACGCCGAAAAATTTGCGAACACGCTCAAAGATCTAATCTATCTCGACGACACGCTCCTCGCTTGGACTACATTTCTCGCCGTCGTCGGCCTCACTGCCCAAGCGCTATTCATTGCTGTTAGTTGGCGTCAGTACAGCGACGCCTGGTGGCGTATTGGCGCGGCCTATGCCGCTTTGATGGCGATGATCGGCACTGCCGTTTGGGAGGGTTACCCCGGAGCCTGCACACGGGTGCTCCTACCCCTCACACTTGCGTTTAATATTTTAGCCCACCGTACCCGCGCCGCTCTCGCTTGGCTCATCCTTGGCAACCTTGGCGTGGGCGCCGGCTTCCTCGTGCTACGCGATTTCCCCGTAAATACCCACGAACTCTTCGCAGGCCGCATCGGCGGTGCCTCCACCGTGATTCAGATCGACTCCGGTTGGTTTGGCGCCGAACACGCCCGGAAGCACGTTTGGTCCTGGAGCTCGGGCCAATCTCAACTCGCCCTCCACACGTGGGCCGATGCACCCGTCAACGCCCAACTCAACTTCGGCCTGCGCAGCCTCACGCCGCGTACAGTTATACTCCGCTCGGCCGAGGGCGAACTCTGGCGCGGCCAAGTCAGTGAAAAAACCACCCGCTTCAGCGTCCCTATCCGGCTTACTCCGGGCGACACTCGACTCGAATTCTCCACCGACTCACCCGCTATCCGCGAAAGCCCCAACGCCGATGCTCGCGACCTTGCATTTGCGCTTTATGATCCGCGCCTGAGCGTCCCCAATCCCTAGCGCCGCCCATGTCCGCCCCGCTTCTTCTCGACCTCTCGCACACGAGCCACACATCTGCCCGCACTGGCATCCAACGGGTAGCCCGCTCGCTCAGGCGGGAGCTGGGCGATTCAAGCCGACCCATCACGTACGATCCTCACCAACGCAGGTGGCGCACCCTTGATGCATGGGAGCACAACAATCTAGCCGCCGATTCCTTCAGCCACAAACGCGGCGCCACTTGGCCCCTCTCTGCGCGCCTCCGCGGCTACACACGTCGCCTATTTTCCTCAGCACCCTCCGCTCTTCACACTTCCGCCTTAGCGCCCCACTCCGGCTTACTCGTACCCGAGTTGTTCACACCCACTGTAGCCGCAGCGCTGCCGGCTCTTTTCGCTGCAACGAGCGGACCCCGCGCTGCCGTTTTTCATGACGCCATCGCACTCAAATTCCCCGAACTCACGCCCTCAAAAACGGTCGCGCGTTTCCCGGCTTATTTAAGCGAACTGCTAGCATTCGACGGTATCGCCGCTAATTCCGAAGACTCGCGCGCCACGCTCGTCGCTTATTGGGATTGGCTCGGAGTACCTAAAGCAACGCGCCCCGTTGTAGTCACCATTCCCCTAGGTATCGATCTGCCTTCGGCTACTGCTGCGTCGCACACCACCCCTTCGTCTTCCTTGCCCGTCATACTCTGCGTCGGATCCCTCGAAGCCCGAAAAAATCACCTCGCGCTGCTAGAAGCCTGCGAAACTCTGTGGTCCACGGGCTCTCGTTTCGAACTTCATCTGGTCGGTTTAGCCCACCCACAAACCGGCCGTACCGCCCTCGCTCGTGTACATTCGCTCCAAGCCGCTGGGCGCCCGCTCCGTTACTCTGGCCCTGTCAACGAGGCTGCGCTCTCCGCGGCTTACTCGGCCTGCGCATTCACCGTTTATCCTTCGCTAATCGAAGGTTTCGGTTTGCCGGTTTTGGAAAGTCTTGCGCGCCAAAAACCCTGTATCTGCTCAGCACTCGGTGCCCTTGGTGAAGCCGCCCGTGATGGCGGTTGCATCGCACTAGATCACCTCGATCAGCCCGCGCTCGCGGGCTCTATTTCCCGATTACTCACAAAACCTAGCGAACTAGCAGCACTCGCGGGCGCCGCCCAAGCCCGCACATTTCGCTCGTGGCGCGACTATGCTCGCGACCTCAGTTCCTGGCTCCCCACACTCTCCCGCCGACCATGAAACTCCGAGTGCTCATCCTCGCTAGTATTCTAGCCTCGCCGCTACTCGGCGCTGATTCCCCACGCCGCCCCCGCATCACGGGGATCGCACATGCCGCGTTTTACGTCACCGACATGACCAAGGCCCGTGCTTTCTACGAAGGATACCTGGGTTTCCAGTCGCCGTTTTCTATCCCACGCAAAACCGCCGACGAGAGCCTAGTCTGGATCAAAATCAACGATCGTCAGAGCGTGGAACTTTTCCCCGCCTCCGAAGTTTCCCCTGACTCCGACCGACTTTACCATATCGCCATAGAGACCGACGACGCCGAGGCTATGCGCGTTTACCTGCAATCCAAAGGTATCACCGTACCACCCAAAACCACTATCGGTCGTATCGGTAACAAAAACTACTTCATCAAGGATCCCAACGGCAACACAGTCGAGATTGTCGAATATCTACCCGATGGCTGGACGCGTCGTGAACAGGGTAAATTTATGCCCGACACCCGCATCTCAACTCGCATGAGCCACGTCGGTGTCATGGTAGGCCAACTCGACGCCTCCCTTAAATTTTATGGAGATATCCTTGGCTTCACCGAGATCTGGCGCGGCGGTGGCGGCAAACTCCTCAGTTGGGTTAACCTCAAGGTCCCCGACGGCGCTGACTACGTCGAGTTCATGCTCTACGACAAGCCGCCGACGCGCGAAGGCTTGCTCACCAAGCACCATATTTGCCTCGAAGTCGCCGACGTCGCCCAAGCCGGCGCCCTGCTAAAAACCCGCGCGCTCCCAGCCGGCTCAAAAACACCTGATGCCATGAAAACCGGCGTGAACGGCAAACGCCAAATCAACACCTTCGACCCCGATGGCACGAGAGTTGAAATCATGGAACCGAGTACCTTTGACGGCAAACCCGTTCCTGCCTCTAAGGCCCCGCCCCCACCTCCATTGCCACCCTATCAACCGCTCGCTCCGTCAAAAGCCACCACCTAGACCCGCCATCCCAAAAGCGATCATTAAACCAGCCCTTCAGGGGCTGAAAACTCCCTGCAATCTTCCCGTCTTTGCATTTGCCAATCCGCTTGTACCGCGCACGGTTTTTACCTCAGACATGGCGCTCTCATTCTTTAGCAAAAGCAAAAAAGCCGTACAAAACCGCTTCCGCGACGATTACGCGACGAAGATGCGGTTGAAGTACGACCCGTACTACCACGCCATGGAGTCGCAACAGGGCACGACGGTGCGCCTTGATGGTCGAGAGATGATTATGCTTTCCAGCAACGATTACCTCGGGTTGTCCTTTCACCCGAAAGTCATCGAAGCCGGCCGCGCTGCTCTCCTCAAGTGGGGCACCTCCACCACCGGCGCCCGCATCTCAAACGGTTCCCGAGCATTCCACATTGAGCTAGAAGAAAAACTCGCTGACTTCCTCGGCCGTGAAGCCTGCCACGTCCACGCTGCCGGCTACCTCTCTTGCCTCGCGAGCGTCGCCGCCTTCGCCCAAAAAGGTGACATCATTTTTGCCGACAAAAACATCCACTCCTGTCTTTGGGAAGGCATTCAACTATCCCGAGCCACAGTGGAGCGTTTCTCACACAACAGCCCCGACGATTTCCGTGATGTAGCCGCGGCGGCGGCGTCCACCGACGCACCGAAACTGTTGGTGATCGAGGGAGTGTACTCCATGGAGGGCCACATTGCCCGTCTGCCTGAGCTCACCGAGATCGCCGAAGAACACGGCTGCTTCACTGTCCTCGACGATGCCCACGGGTTTGGCGTTCTCGGCCGCAACGGCCGCGGCACCGTGGATCACTTCGGCCTCAACGACAAAGTCGATGTCATCTGCGGCAGTCTCTCCAAATCTCTCGCCAGCACCGGTGGCTTCGTAGCCGCCTCCCGCGAAGCCATCGAATATCTTCGCACCAGCTCAAAACAGACCGTGTTCAGCGCTGCACTTAGCCCGAGCCAAGCCGCTTGTGCGCAAGCCTCTCTTGAGCTCATGCAAAACGAGCGTGAGCACCACGAACGCCTCTGGGCTAACACGAAAAAGTACCGCGCCATCCTAAAAAATCTCGGCCTTGATACTTGGGGCAGCGAGACACCGGCCACGCCCATCGTGCTCGGCTCCAAAGAACGCGTGTATCCTTTCTGGAAAGCTCTCCTCGAAAAAGGCGTCTTCACCGTCATGTCCATCGCCCCCGCGGTACCCATCGGCAAAGACCTCATCCGCACCGCCATCTCTGCGTTGCACACCGACGAGCAGCTCGACAAAATCGCGGATGCGATGGCCTACGCCGTCAAAAAGCTCTGAGCCTTTAGCTCAGCTCCGCTCGCAACTCACTCGCCGCCTCGGCCCACACCGGCAAGGCACGGGTCGCGGCTTCGACCTCCAACCGCGCTACGAGCGCTTCGTCCGCCAACACGCACCGCAGTGCGCTCGTCCAAGCCGCACGATCGTTTGTCGCCACAGCCAAACACCCGCCCGTCGCGGAGTTTTCTCTTAAAACTGGTAAATCGCTGCACACGCAGGGTACGCCCTGCCATAGCGATTCAAGTAACGGTAAGCCGCAGCCTTCTGCGATCGTCGGAAAAAGACTCGCCCGGGCCCGAGCGTAAAGCGCCGCGACGGCCGCATCATCCGCCGACGCATGATACCGCAAACCCCGGAAACGTTTCTCCAGCACCCGTACGCGCTCGAGGATCGGTGCACCGAAATGCGGATTCACTCGACCCACCAAATTCAATTCGAAGTCCATTCCTTCGCTCCACAACGTCTCGGCCGCATCGAGCAGAAGCATCTGGTTTTTACGTGGCTCCAAAATCCCAACCGACACAAGTGATGCATCGCGCTTACCCGCATCGGTGCGCTTAGTCCGTACCGCACGATTAAAATCTGCGCCGAGCGCTAGCACTGCGACGGGCGGCGTTTGCGTCAAACCCTGCCAGCGCCAAAACCCCATCAACTCGTCTCGACTCGCCGCCGAGACCGCCCATACGCGACTAAAATGCGCGAGTAATTTTAAATAAGACGGATGGCGGGCCACACTTTGCGGCCACGTGATGTGAGGATACTTGAGCGGGATCGCATCGTGAAAAATCGCTGCCGTCCGACCCGCGTGCGCTAAGAGAAATTCAGTTAGCCCCGGACGTTCTTCCTCGGAAAATAACTCACTAGTAAGAAACCAGTCACCAGCTCCCATACGCCGATCCCAACTCGCCCAGCTCACCGCACATGCCGCCGATCCCAATTCATCGGCCAGTCGCGCACTCACGCGCATTAATCCGGAACGATGCCCCGAGCTGCCGGTCTTGGTGGCGTCGAAAAAAATCATGGCTGTCTTGACGAGGCAATCGTCGCTTCGAACTGTTGCAACAAGCGCGCTGCATTTTTGTGCGCATCAAAATTTTCTTCGACCCACTGACGCGCCGCCGCTCGAAATTTTTCCGCTAGGCCATCGTCACTCGCCAACTGACGCAAGGCCGCAACCCAGCGTGCCGGAGCGTCTTCGGGCACCACGATCCCGCTCACCCCATCGGCGATGGCCTCGGTCGTACCCGCGGTCGGCGAGGTCACGACCAACACTCCGCACGACATCGCCTCGGGGATCACATTAGGTAAACCATCGCGATCCCCGCTCGGTGCGATCACACCTGTGTGCAACAACACATCCGCCCATTCAAATTGCTCCCAAACTTCGTGCTGCGCCAGGTGTCCGCAAAACGTGAGGTCGGCCGCAATACCCAGTAATCCCGCCATTTTTTCCAGCGCTGGCCGCAACGGACCGTCGCCCACGATGCGCGCTTGGAACGGCACCCCCGCCGCGCGCAACGCCGCGTAAATCCGGAGCTGATGATCGAGCCCTTTCTTCTCCACCAAACGTGCCACGCAAATTAAGTGAAGCGGCTCCCGTGAGGATCGCAGGCGCTTCAACTTCGGGAGTCGATCGAGGCCGCGACGGATCGGTAAAATTTTATCCGCCGAGATGCCGCGAGCAACCAAGGCCGCTCGGCCCATCTCGGTTGATGTATGGATGAAAGCTGCGTGCTCGAGCTTATCATTGAGCCACCAATCGCCGCCGTGTTCGTAAATATCATACGCATGCGCTGCGGCGCTGAAGCGATGCCCGTCGAGGCGCCAGAGTAACCACGCCGCCGTGGCCGGGGCTCCACCCCACGCCGCGTGCACGAGCGCCGGCGGATTTTTTCGAAAACTGCCCGCAAACAAACACGCGAAACCGGCACCGAGCATGTTCTCCCAGAAATTAATCCACGAGGGCGGCCGCCGTGTGAACAGACCGTGCAGCACCTGCTTCAAGACTTCGGGTCGACGCCAGCCTTCGTACGGGATCATCCAAAAAAGCGTGAGCAAGCGCCATTTATTGAAGCGCGTCACAGGCAAGCCACGAAAGGAACTCAAGCCGCCCCAAAGAGAATAAAGGCGTAAGTTTACGCCGTGCGCGCGCATGGCGATGATTTCCCTCTGGAGAAAAGTCTCCGTACTTTTGGGAAACGTGGTGAACAGGTAGGCGATAACAGGCTTCGAGTCGAACAAGATGATTCGAAACTAGAGCGACGGGCCCATCGCGGCCAAGCGGATTGCGCAGGCCGAAGGCATTCTGCCGTTTAGGCAGAGGCTGCTTGACCGTTGGCCGGCGGAAAGGCGCAGCGCTGCAACTTGGCCTGGGCGACATCGTTGGCGAGCCCGACGATTTCGTCGATTAACAGCGTGGGGTCTTCGTCGTAGCGGAGTTTGAGGAAATTTTCTTTCACCCGCGCGTAGGTCGAAGGATCGGCCATCCACGTGTCGATAATGCGCGCGAAGTCGGCGGCACTTTCAATTTTATTTGAGGCGGCGCCGTTGCGGAAAAATTTCCACGTGAGCTCTTCCTGCGGCATAATGCCTTGAAAGGCGTTAAAAATAATCGGGCAGCGGAAATGCAGGGCCTTAGCGCACGTGGTCGTACCGCCTCGCGTCACGATCGCGTCGCTAGCCTGCATGAGCAGGTGGACGACTTCGGAATACCCTTCGAGGTAGCAATTGAACTCGGGGTTATTCGCGCGCCAGTGCACGAGTTCGTTGTAGGATTGTTTGTTTTTACCGCAAATAACGATGGCTTGGACACGGTCGGCGTATTTCACCAACGTGGGCAATAATTCGAGGTGCTGGTTGGCCCCGTTGCCCCCGGTTGCAAGAAATACGGTAAAAAGATCCGGCCGCAGCCCGAGACGTTTGACGCGGAAGTTACCGCGCTCGGCAGGGGTCACAGTCTCGAGGAGCGCGCGGGGCAACATAAGATTGCCGCGCACGCGCGATTTTTCAGGAGCAATACCCGATTTCACCGCAAAATCGCGCGCCGTTGGGGTACGCGAAAAATACAGGTCCACGGATGGCTCGATCCAGTTGCGCGAGTAACCCCAACCGCCGGAAAACTCACCGCAATACGTGACACAACGCACGCGATTAGCGCCTAGCGTCTCGCGCGCGAGTTGGAAAAAACCGCGGTTCAGGCAGTCATGCACGCTGAGGATCAGGTGAGGTTCATACTCGCGTAGCACACGGATGAAATAGCTACGACCAAAGGTAACGTCACGGCTGTTGATGTACGAAAGTAGCTCGACGAAGGTGTAAAATGCCGTGTGCAACCAGGGCGCGACCTTTTGAATGCGGTTGTAAAAGCTGACACCCGCGCGATTCACGAAGGAGGATTTTTCTAACATCTGCTCAATGCGCACATCGACTTCGTGGCGATAGAGTTGGAAACACCATTCGGCAAACGCTTCAGCTCGGGCATCGTGCCCGCCGCCCGTGGAGGAGGTCAGAATGAGGATGCGAACTTTTGACATGAGGCGAGGTTATGATTGCAGGCTTAACCCCGCGCGCAGGAGGAGGGGTCGATGCGGGCTGCGACGTTGAGCAAGAACACGTTCAACGGACTTGCTTGAACACGATGCTCACGTTGGCGCCGCCGAAGCCGCTCACATTATTGAGCGCAAATTTGGGCTGCTGCGAAACCGTGGTACGGATGATATTTAATCCTTCGCACTCGGGGTCGAGTTGGTTGATGTGCGCGGAGCCAGGCATAAATCCGTCGCGTACAGCGAGGGCGCAAAAACCACTTTCCATCGCTCCAGCCAGAGAAAGGCCATGCCCGGTAAGCGCTTTGGTGCTACTGATCGCGGGGCGAGCGCCACTGGGTTGGAAAATCGCGCGCAAGGCCCGCGCCTCTGATGCGTCGCCGATCGGGGTCGAGGTGGCATGGGCGTTGATGTAATCGATTGCTTCCGGCGCGGTGCCCGTCGAGCGCAAGGCGTTAGTCATGGCCGCCCGAAGACCTAAACCTTCAGGATGGGAGATGGCGACGTTGTGACCGTCGGAGGACTGTCCCCAACCCATAACTTCGCAGTAAGGGGTCACGCCACGACGGAGCACTTCGTCTTCGGTTTCGAGTACAAGGACAACGCCGCCGCCGGTGCCGACAAAGCCGTCGCGCGCGGTATCAAAGGGCCGAGAAGCCGTCGCGGGATCCGTCGAGAGCGACAGAGCGCGCATGCCCGCGAAGGGCAAAATCGCGTCCATGTTGCCGTCTTCCGCACCCACGACAAACATGCGTTTCTGACGACCCAAAGCGAGGTCGTCATAGGCGAAGCCCAAAGCGTGGGACGACGAGGCGCACGCAGAGGCAAAGCCACAAGAGGAGCCCTTGATCTTAAAATGAGCCACGAGGTTAAACTGCACCGCGCCCGAGATGGAGGCGACAATACCGAGGGGAGAGCAGCGCATGACTCCGAGTTTGTGCATGCGCTCCAACATGTGACCCATGAGGTACGGCGAACCACCCGAGGCGGCGTACAATCCTGTGGCGTCGTTAGAGACATCGGCTTCGCCCAGTTTGGCGTCGGCGATAGCCTGTTGCATCGCGCACCAGGCGTACACGACGTGCGGCGACATGCCGCGCAGGAGTTCGCGCTTAATCAAAATTCCCGGCGGGAACGTCCAATCTTCCGCGTCTGTGGAAGTGGTGTTAAATCCACGAACCGGAGCAGCGACCTTGACTGGAACTTCAGGAGTCTGAAACGGCGGGTAAAGTTCGAGGCCGTGGCGCAGTTCCCGCAGGCTTTGCGTGACCGAAGCCGCATCATTGCCTATACTGGTGATGAAACCGAGGCCGGTAATAAAAACTCTGGGCATGCGTGGTGCAGGTTGAAAAAGCACAGAAATCAAGGACTGTCAGCCAGTCCAAGCTTCCAGGCTAATGTTTAGATTAATGGATAAAATCGAGGTTGAAGTCCACTTGGTCAACGCGGGAGATGACCTCCGACTTAAGTGACAATCCAAACGACTTACCCCGCCATCGCATCTAATAACAATGAAAACGGCGGCCCAAAGGCCGCCGTTAAGAAACACTAAGGACGTCCGTGAGCCTGAACTTTAAGCGCTGGCTGCAGCCCGAAGAGGCGTCGTACTAGGGGTCGTCGGCTTGATCGTGGCAGCGCCGTTAACTTCAACCGCGGCCGGAGCTGGTGGCGGCACAACGGCTTCGGCATAGCCAAAGGTCAGCGTAATTTCCTCGGCGATAGCGGCTTTTTCCTGGCCGACACGGATGGCGCCTTCGAAGGTCGCCAAGGGCATTTTCATGCGCTTGGGCTTGATCGAGAGGGTCAAAATATCACCAGGGCGGCAGACGCGATGCGCGCGCACGCCTTCACAGCCAGTGAAATAGATCATCGAGGAACTGATGACCTTACCGGGTTCGGGGGTCGCGCCCTCGAGCAAGAACAACACCGCAAGTTGCCCCAGCGCTTCCAACATAATCGAAGCGGGCATCACCGGATTATTCTTAAAATGGCCTTGGAGAAACAGTTCTTGGCCGGAAATTTTATATTTTCCATTCGCTCCACTGGAGCTCACCGAAGCTTCGTTAAGAAACAAGAAAGGCGGCTGGATGGGCATTACCGCCGCGATTTGTTCGATCGGCAGAAACTTCGTCGGCTTGGGCAGTGCGAGGCCCCGAATCTTACAATCAATGAACATCTTAACATCGCCGACCGTGCGCAGGTTGCGCAGTTCGTCGTTGTTGATGGACATCTGCAAAACGTCCTCCACGAGGATAACGATTTCCATCATCGTAAGCGAATCGATGCCGAGATCTTCAATCAGACGAAGATCATCGTCCGCGTCCTTCAGCTTGATGCGAAGGTCGGGCTCGACGAAACGCTCGATAATACCGATGACAACAGCTGGGACATGCTCGGGATTACCGGTTTTACGGTATTGCACAGCTGACTCAAAAGCTGAGGGAGAACAACGCTTAAGTGCTTCTCTAAGCGATGCTTCGTCTTCCGGGGCAAACGGTTTTGGCGCGGCCAAAAACGGTTTAGCGTTACCGGGATTGGGTGTAGCTGCATCTGGCATTATGGGTTTGTTCTAGGTCTGAGAGCTTGAAAGTAAACCCAATTTCTCAACTGCCAACCCAAGGCGAACCCCGAGCGAGGCTTCACCCTGTTCTACAAATGAAGAAACCAAACCACTCACGCCTATCGCCGCGCTTGCCACGCCCAACTAAGGAACCTAACTCACTGCACGCGTCGCGCATCAGCATTAAGCGCGGCCACTCATACTACCGCATGAACGTCCCGGCCCACGCCGTTCCTACCGTTTACCTCATTACTCATGAGTTTTATCCCGTGCGCGGAGGAATCGCGACATTTGCGGAGGAAATCGCCAAAGCCTCAGCTGGCCTAGGCTACAAAATCGAGGTCTGGGCTCAATCCGCTCGGCCTCATGAGGAGAAATCCTGGCCGTTTCGTCTGCGGCGGTTGTCCCTAAAGGGCACGCACGATCTACGGTGCCAGCTACAACTCGCCCGAGAACTCATCCGCGAGCGACGCCAACTTCGCTACGCTACCGTTTATCTGCCCGAGCCCGGGCCGATGTTGACGATGATGTTGTTGCAATTTTTTAACGCGTTTCGCCCGCGCCAATTGGTCCTGACCTTTCACGGATCGGAAATTCTGAAATTTGCCGAAAGCCCGCTACGTCGCGCCCTCGCCCGCCGACTCATCCGCCACGCGACCCGTATTAGCACCCTTACCAATTACACTCAGGAACTTCTCCTCAGCCATTTTCCCGAAGCGGCTGAGAAAATCTTTCTGACACCTGGGGCCCTGCGCTCGGATTTTGCCGTCGTTCCGCCCAAGTCCACCGCACCCAAAAATAAAATCGTCATTCTGACCGTCGGCCGACTCCACCCGCGTAAGGGCCAACTCCTCACCCTCGAAGCCCTTCAACTCCTCGCCCCCGCAGATCGAGCCCGGATAGAATATTGGGTCGTCGGCGGCCAAAGCAAAGAAGGCTACGAGGAAGCGCTCCGCACCGCCGCCGCCAAGACTCCAGACCTCACTGTGCGTTTTCTTGGCAACATTCCCGACCACGAACTCTCCACTGTGTACGAAGGCGCCGACATCTTCGCCATGACGAGCATCAACCACGGTCATAGCGTGGAAGGCTTCGGCCTTGTCTACCTCGAAGCCGCCGCCCACGGCCTGCCCGTGGTCGCCCATGAAGTCGGAGGCGTTGCCGAAGCCGTTCAAGATAATGTCACCGGTCTACTCGTGCCGCCGAACCACCCTGCCCAGCTCGCCGCCGCCTTCGAAAAACTCATCCACGACGACACTCTCCGCCAACGCCTAGGCGCCGCCGGTCGCGTTTGGGCCGGCCAAAACCGTTGGGAAAAATCCGCCGCAGCCCTTTTTCGCCCAGACGAACGCTCATGATCCAATCTCGGACTCAAGTCACCGTTCGCTACGCCGAAACCGACATGATGGGCATCGTCTACCACGCGAATTATCTGCCGTGGTTTGAAATCGGCCGTACGCAGCTTCTTAAAGAACTCGGCCTGCCCTACCGGCAGCTAGAGAGCGACGGCTACCGCCTGCCCGTCCTAGAGATTTCCGCCAAATACGCCCGGCCTGCGCTTTATGACGACGTCCTCACGATTGTTACCTATCTGCGCGAGAAACCCCTGATCCGCATCCGTCTCAACTACGAAATTTTCCGCGGCGAAGAACTCCTGGCCACCGGCGAAAGCGTCCACGCCTTCGTCGATCTCGCCGGCCGTCCCGTAAGACCGCCCGCCAGCGTCGTCACAGTGATGACCGCAGCGTTTAAAGCGTAGCCGCCGGCGCCGCGTATTCCGCGAGCACCGCCGCGTCCGTTTCCGCCAGACGCGAGCTCGCGAGCGCCGTCTCACCGCCTAATTTTCGCACCGCCCACACCGCGTGCGCCCGCACCAGAGCTGACTCATGCGCCGCCAATCGCACCAACGGCTCCAGCAAACTCACGTCGCCCGAATTACCCGCCACGATACACGCGTTGCGCAACAACCCTGCCAGTTTCACCCGCTTGATCGGTGTTTTACGAAATACCTCCGCAAACCGAGTCGGCGTGAGCGCCAATACCTCGCGCACCGTCAACCCCGCCAGCTCGCGCCGCGCCACGAGCAACACCGAACGGCCCGCCTGCGCGAAGCGGTTCCACGGACATACTTCCAAACAAACGTCACACCCGTAAATACGGTTGCCGATTCCCGGCCTCAGCTCGCGCGGGATGATCCCTTTGTTTTCAATCGTCTGATACGAAACACACCGCCGCGCATCCACCACACCCGGCGCAGCAAACGCCTGCGTCGGGCACGCATCAAGACAGCGCGTACATTTACCGCACAATAACCCTGTGTCCGCAAAATCAGTTACCTGCTGGCGCACCGGCGCGTCCGGCAGAAATTCCTGCCGCGTCAAAATCGTCGCCAGAAACAACCAGTTCCCGTGCCGTCGCGAGATCAACATCGCGTTTTTCCCGATAAAACCGAGTCCCGCCTTCGCCGACCAACCGCGCTCCAGTACCGGACCTGTATCAACGTACGCACGATAATCGTCCCGTGTCGCACCGTACATTTCCTCGATTACTTTTCCGGCCGCGTTCAGCCCAACTTTAATCGTGTCGTGATAATCTTCGTGCAACGCGTAACGCGCCCACGTCGCGTGTTTATCGCCCTGTGCAATCGATGAGGCATCGGCTACGTCACTCGCGTAATTAACCCCGAGCATAATCACCGAACGCGCCTCGCTCAAAACCAGCGTGGGCTTAAGGCGCTTCTCTGCCGTGCGCTCCATCCATTGCATATCAGCGTGCTGCCCTGCGGCGATCCACGCGCTCAAGCGTTCGCCGCCGAGCTCCGCCAAGGTCGCAAAACGCACCTCATCGAAACCAAGCGCCACGAGTCGCCCCCGCAAGATTTCCTGCTGTGCCCGAGCCGCCGTCTCGTCCATCGCTTTCACGTCGCCGCGCCTGCCGCGCGCGCGAATTCCACCGACTCCCGCCGCCACGTGCGCACCACGTGCGCGATGATGTCATTCATGGGTCGGCCATCGGTCAAAATAACGCTACCCGCGGTCCGATAAATCGGATCGCGCTCGGAAAATAATTTACGAATTCGCGCCTCAGGATCTTCCACGTTAAGAAGCGGGCGATTATTTTGCCGTGAAGTCCGCGCTAAGATCGTTTCCACCGACGCGTGCAAACACACCACCACGCCCCGCGCTTGGACGAGAGCCAACATCCCAGGCTGCACCACCAGTCCACCACCGCAGGCAACCACGGTTCGTGTCGCGGGATGTCCTTCTTCGATAAACGCCCGCTCCATCCCGCGAAACGCTGGCTCCCCAAGCTCTGCGAAAATCGTCGGTATCGTTTTTTTTTGGACGTGCTCAATTTCGTGATCGCTATCTACGCACGCGAAACCGAGCCGCTGCGCCAAAGCACGGCCCACGGTGCTTTTGCCCGTGCCCATAAAACCCACCAGATAAAGATTAACGTCGTCGGCTTTCATCGCAGCTGCGCGCGAGGCAAGCGCGCACCCCGCCCGCTGCCAACGTCGAAAATGCTGTCGCCCTGCGACAGCCCACCCGCGAGTATATCCGCTATGCCCGCCCGCCACGACCTCACGTTTGCCAGCGACAACACCGCCGGCATCTGCCCCGAAGCTCTCGCCGCGCTCAATGCCGCCAACGCCTCCTGCGTCCCCAGCTACGGCGAAGACGCCATCACGGCTCGCGCGCAACAACTTTTCCGCGAGTTATTCGTAACCGATTGCGAGACGTTTTTTGTCTTCAACGGCACCGCCGCCAACGCCCTCGTACTCTCCGCCCTGTGCGCCCGCCATCAAAGTGTACTCTGCCACGAGGTCGCCCACATCGACACCGACGAATGCGGCGCCCCAGAATTTTTCACCGGCGGCAGCAAGCTCCTCCCACTCCCCGGCGCCTCCGGCCAACTCTCCCCCGCCACCGTTGCTGCCGCGATCACCCGAGGTCACGGCGTCCATTTCCCCAAGCCCGGCGCGCTCTCCCTTACGCAGTCCACCGAACACGGCACGCTCTATTCGCCTGCGGCCATTAGCGACCTCGCCGATCTCGCCCACGCCCACGGACTCGCCGTGCATATGGACGGCGCTCGCTTTGCCAACGCCTGCGCAGCTTCGGCGGCCCAAGGTCATAGCCCCGCCGATCTCACGTGGCGCGCCGGCGTGGACGTTCTTTGTTTCGGCGGCACTAAAAACGGTCTACTCACGACCGAGGCTGTCGTCTTTTTTAACAAAACGCTTGCTCGCGATTTCGCCTACCGCGTGAAACAAGCCGGTCAGCTCGCCTCAAAACAGCGTTTCGCCAGCGCCCAATGGTGCGCGATTCTTGAATCAGGAGCTTGGCTCCGCCACGCCACCCACGCCAACACGCAGGCCAAAAAACTCGCCACCGCCATGCGCGGACTTTCCGGGGTAACGCTGCTCCACGAACCTGCCGTCAACGCGGTCTTCATCCAACTTCACCCCGCCACCGCCCACGCGCTTTTCGCGCGTGGCTGGCACTTTCACCCCTTCATCGGCGAGCATGGTTATCGGCTCATGTGCTCTTGGGCCACAACCGACGCCGTCATCAACGATTTTGTGGCGGATTTAAAATCCGCTTTGAACGGCACTGTTTTAAGCTAAACAAAAAACATCATTCGTCGCCTGCTCCCGCATGTTTGTTCGCGCCACCCACCTCACCCGCTAGAGCGTGAGGCGCGAACGACACCGGCTGCGAATAAATGTAGGCGCCGCCCGCCTTTGGTTCCAGATCCGTAGATCCGGTGCAGCCATTTATGAAACCTCCGGTAAAGATTACCCAGGTTAGCCTCACGCCCTCGACCTCCGGCTATGCCACGCGCAGTCGCGATAGATCAACAGCGGCACATTTAATGATATAACCAAAATGAGGCTTTCCAATGCCGTATCATGGTTAGAATGGGCCTGATAAGTGAACTCCCAAACGGCCCCAACACGCTCTTGCGCGCCGGAGAATTATCCCCATGTTTTGCCCCTTAACACCAAACCCTACGATGAACCGATACCTGTCTACTAAATCCTTGATCGCGGTTACCGCCGCGCTGTTGCTCTCCGCCCTGCCAGGCGCGTTTGCCCAAACGGCCCCCACGCCCGCACCGCAAAAAAACACCGGTGACGTCATCCAACTCTCCGAGTTTTCCGTCAAAGCTGACTCCAATCGTGGCTACGCTCCCTCCGAGACCATGACCGGCTCGCGCGTCGCCACCAAGATCGTCGATCTTCCTTACACTGTGAACGTGCTCACCAGCGAGTTCCTCGAAGACTTCGGTATTTTCGAACTCGCCGACAATATCGTCCAAATTGGTAGCTTCACCGGTCTCGATATCGGCGGCAGCTTCAATCTCCGCGGTTTCGCCTCCACCTACCAGCTCCGTGACGGTTTCTTCCGTCTCGGCCGCTACGGCTCCAGCAACATCGACCGAATGGAAATCATCAAGGGCTCCAACGCCGCCATCTACGGCCGCAGCTCCCCCGGCGGTATGGTCAATATGATCTCCAAGGCTCCCAAGGATCGCCAGTCTGAGAAACTCAGCTACAACTTCGGCGACTATGGCACCCAGCGCATCACGCTAGAAGCCACCGGTCCGGTCAAAATTTTGCCCAAGACCTACTACATCCTGACCCTCAGCCAATACCAGCGTGACTTCGGCCAGCCCTACGCGCGCAACCGCAATTTCGAATACTACGCGGCCGTGAAGCACACCTTCGATAACGGCGGTAACCTACTCGTCTCAGCCGAATACCTGCTCCAGCAGCGCCACTCGCCCAATAGCGTCGCCCCGCTCATCAACAATCAGAAAGGCACCGCTGACACAACCGACGACCAGATCGTCGGCTATGCCCGCGCTCTCGCTCGCAACTGGAACGCCTACGGCCCGACCAGCGAACTTAACCGTGGCGCTAGCAGCTACACCACCAACTACGACAAACGCCTGAACGAAATCTTCAGCCTTCGCGCTTCCGGCAATTACTATCTCGCTCGCCGCTGGGATTATAACTCCAACAACAGCTGGCCGACCGTTAACATCAATCCCGCCGTCGCTGGTACCCCGATCACGATCACCCGCGGCGCCATCCCAAGCAAAGGTCAAATCATCGAAGACGGCGGTGGCGTTCAAAGCGATCTTCTCGCTCACTATTGGACCAATAACCGCAAGATCGAACACCGCACCCTCGCGGCCATCGACTTCAACGATTACTACCGCTGGGACCCGTCCCGCAGCTACGCCGCCGCCACCGATCCGGACCTCGTCGCCTGGAACACCGCGGCCCGCACCGTTACCCTCGATCCGAACACTCTCGAGCCCATCAGCCCCATCAACTACTTCACCAAGTCCTTCGACGGGTCCAAAGGCGTTTCCACGCGCATCCGTAAACAACGCGTCTCCGTCGTCGGTGGCCTAATCCGTCAACAGACGGCCCTGTTCAACGGCGCCCTTCTAGCCTACGCCGGCGCGCGCATGGATTCCGTGCGCTTCCGCCACCGCGACTTCACCGCTCCTCCCGCGGGCTACGCCCCCGGCCAACTGCTCGACAAATCAATGCAATCCGGCGCGAAACCTAACTTGGGCGTGAACTACAAACTCACCCAAAACCTGCGCCTCTTCGCCAATTACAGCGAAAGCTATTTCGTCCCGCAATCCGATGCCACCCCAACGGTCGCGCTCGCCGATTATGAAGCCGAAACCGCCAAGGGCTACGACTACGGCTTCAAAGGCTCCCTGCTCGACGATCGCCTGAGCTTCACCGTCAGCGGTTTCTACGCCACCCGTAGAAAAGTCTCCGTCAGCGAATCCGTGGAAACACCCATCGGTTCCGGCACCTACGTCACCGTGACCCGCCGCGATGGCGACCAATTGGTCCGCGGCTACGAACTCGATGTGAATTACAACATCACTAACGAATTCAACGCCGGCGGCAGCTGGGGTAACGTCTACTCAATCTACACCGACTTCGGCTCCGCCTTCCCGCAAGCCGTCGGCCGCCGCGTCAACGGCATCTCGCCTGAAAACGGTGGCGCTTACCTGAAATACACGCCGTCGCGCTCTGCCCTCAAGGGCTTCTCCGCCAACGTCAATTTCACCTACGTAGCCTCCACGCCGACGGAAGCCCCCAACACCGGCGACACGCTCGCCCGCGTGAATGGCCAACTCGTCGTCACGCGCTCCACCAACCAATGGCGCCTACGCATCCCATCCTACACGCTGTGGAATTTCGGTGCCCGCTACCGTTACGCGCCCGCTGGCTCGCGCTTGGATCACACCTTCGCGATCAACATCAACAACGCGTTCAATCTCGATTACCTTCGCGCCAACAAGATCCCAGGCGATCTGCGCTCGGTGTTCTTCACCTACACCATCAATCATAGTGGCGGAAAACGCTAAGCCCTAGCGCGCCTCAACCTTCGACCCGCCGGCCAAAAACCGGCGGGTTTTTTGCGTCCACCACTTGGTCATTTAAAGCTTTCTGCACCGCCGCCTTGAGCGCCTACGCGTTTATTTTACAAAATTCGTTGCCGCCCACCACGACTCTGCGCACAGGAAAGAATGCCCTCCCCGTACCGCGCCCCCACCCAAGTCTTAGACCTAGCCAGAGTCGTAGTAGCACTCCTCGCCTTCGTACCCGGACACGCTCGCGCCCAAACTTCGCCACCAGCTCAGCCGCTTCGTCTCTCCGATTTCGTAGTCACCCCAAGTCGATTCGGGGTCGGCGAACGCACCGGTTCCGTCGCCGCCACCCTCACCCAGAGCGAACTCGCGACTCTGCCTCAAATTGGCGAAGACGTATACCGCACCCTCGTGCGCATCCCCGGTGTCGCCGCCGATGATTTCACCGCCAAATTCTGGGTCCGAGGTGCCGCCAACGGCAAACTCCTCGCCCGGCTCGACGGCGTAACTCTCATTGAGCCCTTTCACCTCAAAGACATCGACGGCGCCCTTGCGATCATCGATCTACCTGCGGTCAGTCGCCTCGATCTGCTCACCGGCGGCTTCACGGCAGACTACGGCAATCGCACCGCCGCGGTCCTGAACCTCGAAACCGACTTTCCCACTTCACCACAGCCCGGCACCTCTCTTGGCCTTAGCTTGAGCGGTGTCCGCGCCGCACACACCGGCCACTTTGCAGGTGGACAAGGCCGCTGGCGCCTCACCGCGCGCCGCGGCTATCCCGACCTCGCCCTGCGACTTAAAGGCCGCGATGACGAACTTTTCCCCAGCTACTACGACGCCTCCTTTCGCGCCGACTACATCCTGTCCCCGCAACACACGCTCTCACTGCACGCCCTCCACGCTGGCGACACACTCAAAGTTAAAGAAAAAAACAATCCTGAGCTCAACAGCGACTACACCAGTAGCTACCTTTGGGCCCGCTGGCGCGCCACCCCGAACGCACGCCTCGCCGGCGAGACCGTACTTTCCTTCGGCCGACTCGACTCCGATCGCCGAGGCGAAGGCACCTTCGACAACACCCTCGCCCTAAAACTCAGCGATCAACGCCAGCTCAACACCACCGCCCTACGCAGCGATTGGGCCCTCGAACTGACCCCTCGCACCCTCCTGCGCTCCGGCTTCGAAGTCACCCATGACACTTCCTCCTACGACTACCAACTCCTGCGCGACAATTACCTCGTTCAAAACGGCGTACTCATAGTGTCGCGCCGCACCGCCAATACGCACCTGCGTCCCGCCGGCGACCGCTTCGGTAGCTTTATCACCGCGCGCCTCCAAGCCCCAGGAGCCCTCATCCTCGAACCCGGCCTGCGCTTCGACCACGACTCCGCCACCGGCGAGGATCACGTCAGCCCCCGGCTCGCCGCCGCTCTACCGCTCGGTAATCGCACCACCCTCCGCGCTTCCTGGGGAACTTATACGCAATCCCAAGGCCTCCACGAACTCTCCGTGCCCGACGGCGAAACCCGCCTCAACCGCGCCGAAATCGCCGAACACCGTATTTTGGGCCTAGAACAACGCCTCGCCACCAACGTCAGCCTGCGACTCGAAGCCTACGAACGCATCACCCGCCACGTGCGCCCGCGCTGGGACAACACCGTCAACCTCTACAACATCTTCTCCGAGGTCCAATCCGACCGCACGTACCTCGCCCCCGCCTCTGCGCGCGCGCGTGGCGTGGAAATTCTCATGGAGCGTCGCACCCAACGCGGCCTGGGCTGGACCGCCAGCTACGCGCTCGCCCACGCAGAAGAAATGATCAACGGCCGCGCCGTCTCCGCCGCCCGCGACCAGCGCCACACTGCCCGAATCGAAGCGACCTACGCGTTGGGCACCCACTGGAATTTCAGCGCCTCCTGGCACTACCACAGCGGCTGGCCCACAACCGAGGTCAGCTACATCCTAATCCCACTTAGTAACGGTAAACGCTACACCCAACGCGTCGTCGGCTCGGCCTACACAGACCAACTCCCCGACTACCACCGCCTCGATCTTCGCGCGACCCGCCGCTGGGAATTAGGCCGAAGCCAACTCATCGCCTTCGTCGACCTGTTTAACGCCTACAACCGCACCAACCTAATCGGCTACGCCTACTCCCCCGTGGTGTCGGGCACCACCGTCAAGACCACTCGCGAAGCACGCGATTTATTGCCTCTTTTGCCGAGCGTGGGCCTGACTTGGGAATTTTAATTTAAGTTTTTCCGGAAAGCGCTGGGCCTAGCGGCTAGGCCAGAACATGCAGACGGATGTGGCTTCAGCCGAGGTCTGCTCAGGCACAGTAAGCTTCGTGGAGGAGCTGACGCAGGGATTGTTGCCCTTTGGGGCTCAAGTCGCCCATTTTTTCTGGGGTTAATCGATCTTTGCTGACGACGCGGATTTGATCGATGGCGATTTCAGACGGGGTATGGTTGAGGGTGATTTGTAAGCGGGTCCTCCAAGTCGGGTGAAGGGAGCTGTACAGCGGACATATCACAACGGTGTCGAGAACGGCATTAAGCTCGTCATGGCTAATAATCACGGCCGGCCGAGTTTTCTTTAACTCGCGTCCCCGGGTAGGATCAAGGTCCACCCAGTATACGCCATAGCGCTTAAAGATCGGCGAGGCCATCGGCGGAAGCATTTTCTAGGTCGGACCAATCTTCTTTGGCTTGAGCCATCGCCTGAGCTGTCTCGGCCCAAGACAGTTTATTTTTTTGGGCCGTGAGCAGGAGTCCGTCAGCACGTATCTCGGCAGTTAAGCCCGCGCGATCTAAGCCAAGTTGGTTTATCACCGCGCTGGGAATGCGAACACCGCGTGAGTTCCCAATTCGGGTTATTTTAATGGGGAAACGTGTCGTCATAGTCTTAAGTAATTACATGTAATTACATGCAAATAAAATCAATCGATAAATCGCCGCCAACTTAAAAATCCATGTCCACATGAATTGAGCCTAAATCCTCGCTTAACACTGCGGCATCCAGGTTTAATCGACCTTAAAATCAGGCTCGCGCTCGCTCCGCTGCACTAAAAACCCGTAGCGTATTCTCGCCCCAGATTTTCGAAAGATCCGCTTCTTTCAGCCCCGCCTCGAGCAACGCCTGCGTGATCGCCGGATAAGCCGCCACGTCGCGTAAGCCTTGAAACCCACCCCCGCCGTCGAGATCACAACCGATCCCGACATGATCCACACCCGCCACCTTCACGGCGTGCACGAGGTGATTAACATAATCTGCCATCGTAGCCTGCGGTTGCGGAAATTTCCCTTCAAACGCGCGCCACGCCTTACCCACCTCCGCACGGACCTCGGATGTGAGCACCGCGTCACGAAACTGCGACATAATCGCATCCACGGCCGCCGAAAGCGCCTCATTTTCCGTGCGACGCACCATCGCCACCGGTAGCGCATTCATCTGAATCACCCCGCCTCGCGCCGCCAGTCGGCGCAATAAATCATCCCCGATATTGCGCGGATGATCGCACACTGCCCGACAACCCGTGTGCGACAAAATCACCGGCGCACTCGACAGTTCGATCATCTGTTCCAGCGCCGCATCCGAAGCGTGCGAGGCATCGACCACGATTCCAAGGCGATTGCATTCCGCGACCACCCCCCGGCCAAATGGACTCAAACCACCCCACTCCGCGCCGCGTGGATCCGTTGAGGAATCCGCCACCTCGTTGTTGAGCATGTGCGTGAAACCCACCATGCGCACCCCAAGTTCGTAAAATATCCGCAACACCTCCAGGTCCGTTCCAAGCGAGTATGCGTTTTCTGTACTTAAAAAAATCGCGCGCTTGCCCTCCGCTTTGAGTCTTAGCGCATCCTCCGCACTCAACGCCAACCCGCATCGCGCCCCGTGCGCGGCGATCACAGAACGAGTGTTTTCCAAAATCCCGCGGACCGCCGCAAGCGCCACCGCGTGACCCGCCACGCTGCGTGCGCCCTGCATAAAATAAGCGGCAAAGACCACCGCATCCAACCCACCCGCAACCATGCGGGGCAAATCGCATTGCGTACCGTCCACAGCGTAGTCGTGCCGCGCGCCGAAATCCCATCCGGCCCGCGGCAAACTTGCCGTCGGCGTATCCAGGTGCGTGTCGATCGTAAAGAGGCGCTCGTGCAACGCCGCAGCTCCGGGCGTGATTTCAATCTGCATGATATTTAGTAAGAGGCCCGCGCCCACCGCGCGCGAGCTAGAGTAGCGTCAGTTAATCTTTAGCCGCGGTCGCGGCGGCAGCGTCAGCCTCGGCTTTGACCTTAGCGGCATAGGCTTCGGCTGCGCGGAGCAGTCGCAGGGTATTGCCGCTCCACATTTTTGCACAGTCCGCTTCGTTGTAGCCGGCGGCGAGGAGGCTCGCAGTGATTTTGTGGTAGCTAGCGACGTCTTCCATGCCCGTCACCCCGCCGCCACCGTCCCAGTCCGCGCCGAAGCCGACATGGTCGGGACCGACCACTTTAAGGGTGTGAAACACGTGCTGCATAAAGTCGTCAAAGGTGGCCATCGGCACAGGATATTTTTCTTCAATCGTACGACGCTCGATGGACATCTCCTTTGTCTGCTCGGCACTCAAGTTACGCCGACCGCCGTATTTGGCCATAAGGCCTTGCATAGCTTTATTGCGCTCGGGATTGGGCGGCGTAGGGATCAGGTAAGCGCTCAGGGAATTCATCTGGATCACACCTCCCGCAGCAGCGAGTTTCTTCATGCGCTCGTCGTCGATATTGCGCGGATGGTCACAGATGGCTTTGGCACCGGAATGAGAAAGGATGATCGGAGTCTTGGAGAGGGTAATCATCTGATCGAAGACCTCGTCAGAGGCATGCGAGGCGTCGAGGATGATCCCGAGCCGGTTACACTCAGCAATGAGTTCTCGGCCAAGCGGGCTGAGCCCGTTCCATTGTTTACCGGTGGTGTCGGTGGCGGAATCAGCGAGGTCGTTATTGGCAAAATGCACGGGACTCACCATGCGTACACCGAGGTCGTAGAAGGTCTTTACCAACGTGAGATCGTGACCGATCGGATAAGCGTTTTCGATTGAGAGGTAGACGATACGTTTGCCCGTGGATGCAATCGTCGCGGCGTCATCGGCGGTGGTGGCGAGTGCGAAATGCGCGGGATTGGCGGCGAGCATTTTGTGGATGTTCACGGCGATCTGGAGCGCGGTGTCGCGCGCAGCAGCGTGGCCGGCGGGCGTACGCGGACCTTGGGGCGTATAAATCACCCAAAAGCCGCCATCGAGGCCGCCTTCAACCATGCGGGGTTGGTCAACTTGGGTAAAATCGTCTTTCACGTTATGGCGCTCCATAATGTTCCAGCCGGGTCGCCGCAGGCTAGAGGGCGTGTCGAGGTGGGTGTCGAAAGTAACGAGGCGTTCGTGAATCGCACGAGCATCATCGGCGGCGGTAAGCGCAAGCGGAAGGGCAGCCAGCGCAAGGGCTAGGTACGTAAGGGGGCGTTTCATGAAATTAAAAAATGAACGACACCAAGTGGTGCCGTCCATTGGATTAAGCACCTGGGGTGCGCCAAACTTCTAGGCTGGTAATAAAAATGAATTTGCCGCACATGAATCGATTCTAGGTCACTTGCGGGAAATCCCTTGTCGCCTACGCTCATTTAAAGCTCTGTCGCTGCTTATTCCTATGTCGTCCCCCACCGTCGAAAACGTCGTCATCGTCGGCACCGGCTGCGCCGGCCTCACCGCCGCGATCTACACCGGCCGCGCCAGCCTCAATCCACTCGTGCTCGAAGGCCCCCTCCCCGGCGGGCAACTCACTACGACTAGCGAAGTAGAAAATTTCCCTGGTTTCCCGCACGGGGTCGATGGTTTCATGCTCACCCAAAATATGCGCGAGCAAGCCACGCGCTTCGGCACCCGCTTCGAACAAGCGCTCGTCGATAAAGTCGATTTCACCTCGATGCCGCGCAAATTATTTTGCGGCGACCGTGTCATCCTTGCCAAGACCGTGATCATCGCAACCGGCGCCTCGCCGCGACTTACCGGCATACCTGGCGAAAAAGAACTCTACGGCGGCAAGGGCGTAACGACCTGCGCCACCTGCGACGGAGCGTTTTATCGCAAGATGGAAGTCGCCGTGCTTGGCGGTGGCGACAGCGCAGCCGAAGAAGCGTTGTTTCTCACGCGCTTCGCTAGCAAAGTTTATCTCGTACATCGCCGAGACTCGCTGCGCGCCTCAAAAATCATGGCTGATCGAGCGACTTCGCACGAAAAAATCCAGATGGTCTGGGATAGCGTGCCACTCGAAGTTCTCGGCGTACCCGAGGGCGCTGTGAGTGGCTTGAGGATTAAAAATGTGAAGACGGGCGCCGAGTCCGTCCTGCCGGTCAAAGGCATCTTCGTCGCCATCGGTCATATCCCCAACACCGGAGCGTTTGCCCCGCCCCTCGAGGTGGATGAAGGAGGCTACTTCAAACCCCAAGCTGGCTCCCAAGTGCAGACCAACGTACCTGGCATCTACGTCGCAGGCGATTGCTCAGATCACGTTTTCCGCCAAGCGATCACGGCCGCCGGCATGGGTTGTCAGGCCGCCATCGAAGCCGAACGCTGGCTCGCCGAGCATCACGGCTGAGCCTGCTCGTCGCACACGAAAGCATAGGCGTTGTCGCACCCGCTAAAAATGGGTGCTGCTTTGCCCACCACACCGGCCATGCCCTTCTTGCCCGCCGCGCTCGCAGAAGTGCACCGTAGCCTACGACTGCCGGCTGATTACGCACAACGTCGCGGCCTCACCCTTCAGGCCGAGGCAACGATCGATTCACTCGTCACTATCGCGCTCACGAAAGACGGACGCTTAATCCAACTCAGCCAACCCGCCGCCGCCGCTTGGATGAACCTCAAACGCGCCGCCGATGCCGCGGCCATTCTACTGATCCCGATCTCCGGTTTTCGCAGCATCGCCCGCCAGACGGAAATCATCCGCGACCACCTTGCCTCAGGTCGTCCGCTCGAGGATATTCTTCGCCTCGTCGCTGCACCCGGCTACAGTGAACACCACACCGGCCACGCCGTGGATATTAGCACGCTCGACGATCTACCCCTCGATGCGGGCTTCGCCCTGACCCCGGCCTTCATCTGGCTAAACACCCACGCGACCCATTTCGGCTTTCATCTGTCTTTTCCTGAGGACAACCCTCACCGCATCGCCTACGAGCCTTGGCATTGGTGCTGGCGCCCCTTATCAGGAACGATTTAGGGCATTTAACTGCAGTCGCATCGCCAGACTTTTAGGGCTAAAGCGCCGGCCTTCATTCAAGCCGGAGGCAGCCTTCTTTAGAATTATTCTAATTATCGCTTGCACCTTAGAATCATTCCAATTTGTTGCCCTCTCCGCAAAAACCCATGTCCACCCTAACCCCACCACCCCGTCACCCCGCCGGGCTCGCGCAAAAACTCGCCGACAGCGGCCTGCGCTCAACCCCGCAACGCGAACTGGTCTACGAGGTCCTACTCACCAAGCGCGACCACCCCACCGCCGACGAAGTGTTCGCCCGCGTAAAGCCCGAGCTCCCCGGCATCTCTTTGGCCACCGTTTACAACTGCCTTGAAACACTCGTGCAGTGCGATCTCGTGCGCGCCGTCAATTTTGAGCGCGGCCCCACCCGCTACTGCCCCAACTTGCGCCCGCACGCCCATTTCCACGACGAAGTCACCGGCCAGACGCACGATGTCGACCTGCCCGAGACCCTATTCACCAAACTCAAATCAGAACTGCCGCCCGGTTTCGATGCCAACGCCGTCGAGATCACATTCCGCGGCAAAGCCAAATCTTGCGCCAACTGATCCGCATCGCTCCGAATTTCTCGCTTCAATTTTACCGACTCCTCCATGAGCCAACTCGAAATCAAAAACCTCCACGTCTCCATCGCAGACAAGGAAATCGTCAAAGGCCTATCGCTCACCATTAAAGGTGGCGAAGTTCACGCCATCATGGGGCCCAACGGCACCGGCAAATCCACGCTTTCCAAAGCCATCGCCGGCCACCCTGACTACACCATCACCAGCGGCGAAGTTCTCCTCGACGGCGTTTCGATCCTTGAAAAAGAAGCCGACGAACGCGCCCGCGCCGGCATCTTCCTCGCCTTCCAATACCCCAGCGAAATTCCCGGCGTATCCATCGCTAACTTCCTGCGCGCCGCCCTTCAAGCCCGCCTCGCCGACGGCGAGGAAATCGACGCCTCCGGCTACTACAAACGCCTCTACGCCAAAATGGACCTTCTTAAGATTGACCGGAAGTTCACCTCGCGCGCCGTCAACGACGGCTTCTCCGGCGGCGAAAAGAAACGCTGCGAAATCCTCCAGATGGCCATGCTTGAGCCCAAGGTCGCCCTCATGGACGAAACCGATTCCGGACTCGATATCGACGCCCTGCGCATCGTTGCCGACGGCGTAAACACCATGCGTGGCCCCGGTCTGGGCGTACTTCTCATCACCCATTACCAACGCCTGCTCGACTACATCGTACCCGACTACGTGCACGTCATGTACGATGGCCGCATTGTGAAAAGCGGCGACAAAACCCTCGCCCATGAACTCGAAGCCAAGGGCTACGACTGGATCAAAAAAGAACTCGCCACCGCCAAAGCCTAAACCGGCTCCCCGCGCCACACCCTCCACCTTCGCCACGCTCCGTTCGCCGTTATGAAGCCACCCACCGAAACTGATATCTTGTCCGATTCCGCCGAAACCGGCGTCATGGAAAATCCCGCCGTCGGCATCGACCAGTCCGCCGGCAATTTCTCCTACAAAATGGAGTACGCCTTCGACGCCGGCACCGGCCTCAGCGAAGACACCATCCGCTACATCAGCTCCGTGAAAAAAGAGGCTCCATGGATCCTCGAGTTTCGCCTCAAGGCCCTAAAGAAATTCTTTTCAATGCCCATGCCCACGCACTGGGCAACGAAGGATCTCGAGAATATCGATTTTCAAAAAATCCGCTACTACCTGTCACAAGGCCAGAAACCGAAACGCACTTGGGACGAAGTCCCCGACGACATCAAAAAAACCTTCGAACGTCTCGGTATCCCCGAGCAGGAGCGCAAGTTTCTCGCCGGCGTCGAAGCCCAATTCGACTCCGAAGCCGCTTACTCCAATATCAAGGAAATCGTCTCCAAACAGGGTGTCATCTTCGTCAACTCCACCGAAGGTCTCCGGGAGCACCCCGAGCTCTTCAAGAAATTCTTCGGCAAAGTCATCCCCACCGGTGACAACAAATTCTCTGCGCTTAACAGCGCCGTATTCTCCGGTGGCTCCTTCATCTACGTGCCACCCGGCGTAAAAGTCGCCCAGCCTCTCCAAGCCTACTTCCGCATCAACGCGGAAAACTTCGGCCAATTCGAGCGCACGCTCATCATCGCCGACGAAGGCTCCGAGGTCGTCTACATGGAAGGCTGCACCGCGCCGAAATTCTCCACCTCGACGCTTCACAGCGCCGTCGTCGAACTCGTCGCCCTTAAAGGCGCGAAGATCCAATACATCACCGTCCAAAACTGGGCCAACAATGTCTTCAATCTGGTCACGAAACGCGGCATCGCCCACGAAGACGCCGAGATCAAGTGGATCGACTGCAACATCGGCAGCCGCCTCACCATGAAATACCCCGGCGTTGTCCTCAAAGGCGAACGCGCCCGCGGCGAAGTCATCTCCATCGCGCTCGCCAACGACGGCCAGCACCAAGACACCGGCGCCAAAATGGTCCACGCCGCCAATAACACGACCTCCAATATCGTCGCCAAGTCCATCTCCGTTGGTCAGGGCCGCAGCACCTACCGCGGCGTCGTCCACATCCCCAAACACCTGAAGGGTTGCAAAAACAACACCGAGTGCGACGCCCTGCTCATCAACACCAACAGCCGCACCGACACCTACCCGGCCATCAGTGTGCGCGGAGACAAAAATTCCACCCAACACGAGGCCTCTGTCTCCAAGGTTTCGGAAGACATGATTTTTTACATGCAGCAGCGCGGCCTCACTGAAGGGCAGGCAATGAGCCTCGCCGTTAATGGCTTCATCAACGACCTCGCCCGCCAATTTCCTATGGAATACTCGGTCGAACTCAAACGCCTCATCGACCTCGAAATGGAAGGCAGCGTCGGCTAATGCCCGCTGCTTCTCGTACCACCGCCATGTCCGCCTCCACGCCTACCACTGCCGCGCCTCTTGTCGGCAGTTTCAATTCTGATGCCTTCGCCGCGCACCTCGCGAGCCTCCCGCCATCGCTCCCCGCGTGGTGGATCGCCCGCAAACGTGCTGCCTATGAAAAATTCGTCGCGCTCCCGCTGCCCGCGCGCACCGACGAATCCTGGCGCTTCAGCTCCATCAGCAAGCTCACGCTCGACGGCTTTACCTTGCCCACCGCCGCCGCGGGCCAAGTCCCCCAAGCGCCCATCGACATCAAAAAAGCCGCCATACTCGTCTTCGCCAACGGCCGACTTTTCTCACACGAGCCGCTGTCCGCCGAACTTGCCGAGCGCGGCGTGATCGTCACCACGCTTCAAAACGCCCTCGTGAAGCACGAGGCCTTGGTCCGCGAACATCTGCTCGCGCAACCACCCAAGCTGGGCTCCGCCAAATTCACGGCGCTGCACGAAGCCTTCCTTATTGATGGCGCGTTTATCCACATCCCACGTGGCGTCACGGTCGAACAGCCCATCGGAGTTTACTCGTACGCCCTCGGCGCCACCACCGCAGTCTTCCCCCACACCCTCGTAGTCGCCGCAGAAAACTCCCGCGCCACAATCGTCGAATACTTTGACTCAGGCCACGACACCGAGGCGCAATTCGCTGCCGGCGCCAATGATCTTTACGCCAGCCACGGCGCCCACCTCACCTACATCGGTAAACAGGACTGGAGCCATCGCGCCCTTTCCTTCCAGTCCAACAGCACCGTCGTCCGCCGCGACGCCCGTGTCCAATCCCTCAACGTTCACCTCGGCGCTCGCCAGGCCCGCCACGAATCTCTCTCCCTGCTACAAGCCCCCGGCGCATTTTCCGAGATGCTTGCCCTCACCGTCGCTGAGAGCGACCAAGAGTTCGACCAGCGCACGCTCCAGATTCATCAGGCGCCCAACACCAAGTCCGATCTCCTCTATAAAAACGCCCTTCGCGGCACCGCGAAGACGATCTTTTCCGGCCTGATTGTCGTCGATTCCGACGCGCAAAAAACCGACGCCTATCAGAGTAACCGTAACCTCATGCTAAGCGACGAAGCTGAGGCCAACTCTCTGCCCGGTCTCGAGATTCAAGCCAACGACGTGCGCTGCACGCACGGCGCCACCTCCTCCCGCATCGACCCAGAGCAGGAATTTTACCTCCAAGCCCGTGGTATCGCCAAAGCCGCCGCCGACGAGCTGCTCACCTTCGGTTTCTTCGAAGAGGTCCTTAATCGTCTCAGCGACGACAACCTCCACGAGGCCCTCCGCGTTCTCATTCAGACCAAGTTTAAAAAGTAAGTTCCCGCGCACATCCCATGGCCAACACCGACCGCATTCTCGCCCGCGACGTCACCGGCACACAGATTCCCAGCGGTGACCGCCAGACGCTCGTAGCCGGCACCAAGCTCTTCATCCACCAGACGCTCGGCGGCAGCTTCACCGTCCAGACCGACTTCGGCCTCTTCCGCATCGACGGAAAAGACGGCGACGCGGTGGGCGAAAAAACCGCCGATCACACCGTCACCGCCGCCACTCTCGCCGACGGCGCGCCCGACCCCGTCGCCATCTGGGACCAACTCAAACGCGTCTACGACCCCGAGATCCCCGTCAACATCGTCGACCTAGGTCTGGTCTACTCGATGGACGTCGAACAAACCCCCGAGGTCACTCCCGCCGCCTACAAGGTCAACGTCGCCATGACCCTCACCGCTCCCGGCTGCGGCATGGGCCCCGCCATCGCCGAAGACGCAAAAACCAAAATCCTTCTAGTCCCCGGCGTCAGCGCCGCGGATGTCCGCATCACTTGGGAGCCGGCTTGGAATCAATCGATGATCAGCGAAGAAGGTAAAATGCAGCTCGGCCTGATCTGAGCAGCGCTTAGTTAGCCCTCACGCCCAAAGCGTGCGCGCCAAGAGCCAATAAAGCCCGGCAAGCGCCACGAGGGCCGAAATCGCCGGTACGCCCAGTCGCAGAAACCATTCCCGTTTCCGCAGCTGCCAAAGCAACGGCAGAACGACAGCAGCGATAGCGATCTGACCCAACTCGACGCCGAGATTGAAACTAAACAACGGCAGCGCGAGTCCGCTGCCGTTTGCCCCGACCCCGAGTTCGCGCAGCACGCTCGCAAAGCCGAAACCGTGAATGAGCCCAAACCCAAATGTCAGCGCCCCGCGCCCGCGCGGCTCCGCCCCACGCCTTACGAGATTTTCCACCCCCACATAGACGATCGAGACCGCGATCAACGGCTCCGCGAGGCGCGCAGGCAAATTGACCCAATCCAGCGTCGCTAACGCGAGCGTGAGCGAATGCCCAAGCGTGAAACACGAAATCACCCGCACGCTGGCCCGGAAACTCGCGCACACCGCCAACAGCGCGAGTAGAAATAACAGATGATCGTAACCCGTCCAAATGTGCTCCACCCCAAGCCGAACAAACGGAGCGATCATTGGATCCTTATTCACGCCTGCCGCGACCAGCGAAGCCGAGGGCATCCACTGATATATGATTTTAGCCGAGAAAAACATCTACGCTTACATGCAACCGCTCTCGGCTAAGGGAACGAACCTTTTTTTTAGCTTCCGCAAAATTATGCGAAGGCTTCACCGGATCTTCCGGCGATTAGTTGGTAGTTAACTGAGGCCGCCTGCGCGTGCCCCACGCAAGATTTCTACAAAACGAGCTAGTTCCTCTTCGGTCGTATACAAATTTGGAGTTACGCGGATACCACGAAACTCCTTGTGCACAACAGGCCGCACGAGAGTGCGGTGGCGTTCCCAGAGCCAGCCGGCCAACTTCGCCGGCGCCAATCCCGCGAAATCTATCGTAACCAACGCCGCGGAAAACTCGGCCGAGCGCGGCGTGTGCACTGTAACGGTCGGATCATCAAGAAACGCAGCCAGCCAGCGATCACGGAGCCAACGCAGTCGGGCCATTTTACGCTCAGCTCCAATCGCCAACCAAAAATCCAACGCGGGACGAATCCCCAGATAAGGTGCGGCTGCAACGCTGCCGATACTTTCAAATTTCCGGATGTTTTCGCGTAGTTCCACCGGCGCTGGATAAAGTGGCCAAATTTCTCCGATGCGTTCTCGCCGCACATATAAAAACCCCGTGCCGTGCGGAGCACCCAGCCATTTGTGCAGCGAGGTCGCGTAGATATCGCAATCCAAGGTCTCGCGCGTGCACGGCAACTGGGCAAACCCATGCGCGCCGTCTACGACCACGAGTACCCCGCGGGCACGCGCCATGCGCACCAGCTCACGTACCGGCAACACTTGTCCGGTGAGATTAATGATGTGACTCATCAAAATGACCCGCGTGCGCGGCGTAATGGCCGCGGCGAAGCGGGCTACAATTTCATCGGTGCTTTCTACGGGCACCGGCAGCGTGATCGAGCGCAATACGATGCCCTCGCGCTCACTGCGTTGGAGTAACGTATTTTGAAACCGCCAATAATCCTGCGTCGTAGTCACCACCTCATCGCCGGAGCGCAAGGCGAGACCGAGCAGCACCGTTTCAATACCCTCCGTGGTGTTGCGAGTCAGCGCGAGTTCTTCGCGGTCGCAGCCAAACGCGCTTGCGAGACGGGTCCGCACCTCATCCAACTGCGGCATGAGCACCCGATTAAGAGTATAGGCCGGCGCCTCATGCCCTTGCTTCCAAGCTTCGATAAAGGCGTGATTTACTAGAGCCGTTGAAGGCTGGATTCCGCCATTTTCTAAATTAAGTATCGAGCGATCCACTGCCCAAGAAGACTGCACCTCGCGCCAAAAGTTTTCGTCCGCCGCTAGGACAGCCGCCTCGCCTGAGCGAAGTGGAAACGTGGCTTGGACGCGGGCCCCAGCTGCACGCGCCTCTGAAAAACCCGAAACATCGGGTGCAACCGCAGCCGACGCCGCGGCTTGCGCCGTGGGTAAAAGCCAAGTCGGAGCGACGACGCCAGCCGCCGCCAGTTGCGTGAGGAAACTGCGGCGCGAGTGCGGAATCATACAGGAAAATCAGTACGCAGCATTGACGCGCAGGTACCAACGACCGCCATCGGCATCGTAGGGTGCATTCCGAGAATAGAGTAAACCGTTGGCAGCGTTAAACGTCGCCTTGTCCGGGTAGCGATTAAACGCGTTCTCCACGCCGGCCGTGGCACTGATCTGGCGCGTGAATTTCCAGGAAGTAGAAAAATCAGCTAAGATTTGACGGCCGAAATTTTGCACGATCGTAGAATTGGATTGGGCGTCGGTCCACTCACCGAAATAGCGCACACGGCCCATCAAGCCCAAAGGACCGCGTGAATAATTCAGCGTAACGTTGCCCGCGTTTTGTGGGATGCGATTCTCTAAATTAATGCGCGCATCGTTGGAAATCACGCGAGCATCGTAACGGGTGACACGAGTGGCGTTGTAATTATAAGCTGCCGTGAGCGCCACCGACTCTTGCTTGGCGAGCGTCCAGCGCTTCGAGGCTACGATATCGAGACCCTCCGTGCGGGTATCAAACGCATTGGTAAGGAAACTCAGAGAGTTAAGATTTTTGGCATCCGTCACACCCGAAGCCACCAACTGGTCACGCTGGGCTGCCGTGAGCGTGAAACCTTGCGAGAGGCTGAGGCGGTCTTGCACGGCGATCCGGTAATAATCAACCGAGACCGTGATCTCAGAGCCCGGCGTGAAAACCAAACCGAGGCTGACGTTGTCAGAATTTTCAGGTTTGAGTGCTTTTGCCCCGAAAAAGACCGCCACGGGATTACTCACACTGACTTGGCCCGAAGTGAAAAGCGTGGAAGTTCCCGCTAATAAACCTTGGCTGGTGCGCGTATAGTAAGACAGCCCAGGCGTCGGCGCGTGAAAACCAGTGCTCACCGCTCCTCGCACCGCCAAAGTCGACAGCGCTTGATAGCGCATAGAAAGTTTCCCGTTGGTCGTCGCACCGAAATCAGAATAATCCTCCGCTCGACCCGCGATCGCGAAACTCAAGCGCTCCATCGGCTGCACGTCGAAATCGACATACGCTGCGTTACTGTCGCGACTGGCATTGACGATCTGCGATGGGCTCCAGCCCGGAAATCCGTTCGACCCCACGGCCAGATCGGCAAACGGTCCAACATCCCACGAGTAACGATCACCCCCGCGAATTTTAAAATGCTCGAGGCGATTTTCCGCGCCAAACGCGATATTGATGGGCTTCGGAAAAAATCCGCTGTTCCAGTTATAAACAAAATCCGCGTTCAGGTTGCGCTCATCCTGTTTCAAACCGCCGACATCAAACACCGTCGGCGACTCAGGGCCAAATGAAGCATTCACTGAATTGGTTAGCTTATAATCGATCCGATTACGACCCACGGCGGCACTGAAATCATAATTCAGGCCAATCGTCGTGCTTCCCTTTAGGCCGCCCACGAAGTGGTAATCTTCATCCTTAGAAGCAAAATACGGGGCGAAACCACCGGGGAAACGCTCCACCAAGGAATAGTTAGGATAAAGTGAGGTCGGCGCATTTTGATAAATCGAACGCTTAAACGCGGCGTTGGTGTCGGGATTGCGCCAGTTAAAATCATCCAATCCATCACCCGAACCGAAAATCATAAAACCGTAGGCCTTGATCGATGTAGTCAAAGGCAACGCGCTATTGAGCATCAGGCGCTGGGATTCACGTTCGGGCTGGCCCCAACGTTGGACCGGCTTTCGCACGGTGGCCGCACGGTCGGGATGAGCCGCGATGTAGGCCAACGCATCGGCACGCTGGATCGAGCGCGAAGTGCGATCAGCCTTGAGATACTCTAAGGCGACATTGAGAAACCCGCCGGCCGGTAATTTGAAACCCGCATCAAAGCCGACCTGGCGATTAAATCCGTCACCGCCGAAATATTGGCTTACTTGGCCAAACCCTTCGTAACCGATCCGATCTTTGAGTAGCAGGTTGATCACGCCGGCAATGGCGTCGGAGCCGTATTGCGCCGAGGCGCCATCCCGCAACACTTCCACCCGCTGCAAGCCGAAGGCCGGAATCTGACCCAAATCAGCGGCTTGCGAAAACCCACCGGTAATTAGTGCCGAGCGATGCTGCCGTTTGCCGTTAATCAAAACCAAAGTGTGGTCAGGCGAGAGGCCGCGCAAGCGCGCCGGACGCACAAAGGCCGCGCCTTCGCCGATCGTGAGGCGCTGTACATTAAATGACGGCACCGCTTGAACGAGCTTGTCGGTGAGTTCCCCCGAGACCGAAGACTGCAACGTCTCAGGACTCACCACATCAACCGGAACCATCGATTCCACCAAGGTGCGATCCAGGCGCCGCGTACCTGTTACGGTGAGCGCCTCGAGTTTCAGGGGCTCCGAAGCCTTTTCAGGTACTACTGGAGCGCTTTGGCCGTGGCTAAAGGACGCGGACATCAAAGCGAGCGCAGCGCTCAACGTGCAGCAGGAGAAACGCAGAGAGAAATACAAACGATTCATAGGTTATAAGGTATGGGAAAAAAATCGCTGCCAGTTGGCCCACCTCGCCCCACCTAACAAAGCCTTAATGATTCGCGTAACGCAGATATAACATCTGCGCTGAAATCGGCATGAAACCGTGACACGAATGCAGTAATCTGAACGCTACGTTACGCCCGCCAGCAAAGGCGGACTAAGTTTCTAGCCCGAACACCGCCCGCGCGTAGTTCTCCACGCTGTACGGCTGTAAATCTTCCTTCTGTTCACCTAGACCCACGAAGTAGATCGGAAGCTTCAATTCACGCCAAATCCCGACGATCGCTCCGCCTCGCGAGGTGCCGTCGAGTTTGGTGATCACTAGGCCGGTGAGGCCGAAGGTTTTGTGGAACGCTTTCGCCTGTTCAATGGAGTTACTCCCAAGCGATCCATCGACAACAAGCCACGATTCATGCGGCGCCGTCGGATCGACCTTGGCGAGCACGCGTTTAATTTTCGCAAGCTCCTCCATGAGGTTACTCTTGTTATGCAGGCGACCGGCGGTGTCGACGATCAGGTAATCCCGGCCGCGGCTCTTCGCAGCCTGCAGCGCATCGAATGCGACCGCTGCCGAATCCGCACCGGTGTGACTTGCGACGATTTCTAAATCGAGCCGCTGCGCCCAGGTTTTGAGTTGTTCAACGGCGGCCGCACGGAAGGTGTCACAGGCGGCAACAACGACCGTTTTACCCTCTTGCTTCAATTTCCAAGCGAGTTTCGCGGTGGTCGTAGTCTTGCCCGACCCATTTACGCCGAGTAACACGATCACCGTGGGCCCCGCCGCAGCGGGCTTGATCACACGCTCGCTGCCAGCGAGCACACGTTGAAGCACGGCCGCACCAATTAAGGCAGCTTGTTGGCCGGCGAGAGTCGCGTCTTTTTGGTGCGCGACTTTGATCTCGCGGAGAATTTCCTCGGTTGTAGCGACACCGAAATCCGCAGTGTAAAGCGCCTCTTCAAGCTCGCCAAGGGATGCCGCGTCGATCTTGCGGCCGCCAAAAAGTCCGCGGGTTTTTTCTCCGATCGCGGTAAACGTTTTAGCGAAGCCGTCTTTGAATTTTTTAAAAAGACCAAACATCAGCAGTGAAACTCAGAAAAAAGCCGGTGGGCACCTCAGCGCAAATCTAGCGATTAAGCGATCTCGACTTTACGAGCATCGCGGCCGATCTGACCTTTGTAGCGATCGAGGATACCGTTGATGAAGCGCTTGGCGTCGAGGTTAGAAAATTGTTTCGAAAGATCGATCGCCTCATTGATAGATACGACGGGCGGGATGTCCTTGCGATGTTTCATCTCGTAAATCGCGAGCCGCAGAATTGCCAAATCTATCTTGGCGATGCGTTCAAATTCCCAGTTTTGCGCGAGCGTCTTGATCGTTGCGTCTATATCCGCCTGATTCAAAATAAACCCTTGGATGAGCTCCTCGGCATAGGCGTAATGCGGGCGCGGTTGCTCGAGGTTTTCAAAAAACGTCACGAGATCCTCGGCGAGATTCTTGGGCTCGTTAAGGCTCCAAGCGTAGAGATATTGCAGGGCGGCGACGCGACCATCGCGACGCTGGGTGAAAAGGGCTTTGCTCATCGAGAGTGGGAAGATTTTAGCGCGGCCATGACTAGGCCAGCTTGGGCGAATTCTGCGCCGCGATTGATCGCTCCGAGGCAACGCGCCTCGGCTTGCGCCCGCGTGTTGGCCACGATCACCCCGTTAATCACGGGGCGGCGGGCCGCGAGGCTCACGTGTTGCAGAGCGTGCGAGACGCTGTTGCCCACCATCTCATGGTGGTTGGTGTCGCCACCAATCAAAACCCCGAGCGCGACCAAACAATCATGCCGGCCGCTCTCGGCTAGCAACTGGATCGCGTACGGCACCTCGTGCGACCCGGGCACACGAACGACTTCAATGCGCTCAGCGCGCACGCCACTGGAGTTTAAAGTCGCTCGAAAACTCTTCAAAAGGCCCTCAACGAGCTCCGCATTAAAGCACGCCGCGGCCACCCCGAAAGAAAACGGGGCACCGTTCACCGGACTGAGTGCAGGTGCGTCGAGGCTCATGGAGGGGTCAGTGAACGTGCCGCCCTTGCCCACCGCAACCTGAAATCTAGGCCACTCGTTTGCGTCGCCACAATCCAGACAACGCCGGCGTTTTGCGCATCAGCTCAGGAAGCTTTGGATTGCGATACGGCGAGTTAAGCCTCAGTTTCATACTTCATCCCCATGAAATTCTACCCCGCCTTCTCGGTACTTTGCGCGTCCCTTTCGCTCGTGGTTTCAAACCATGCCGCACCCAACACCGGCTCGCCTTTTTACGGCGACGCACCCGACGGCCACCATCCGTGGGCCGTGCATGATCAAAACCGCCCGCAGCCCAAACGCGTCGAACCCGGCACTTTTAGCAGCGCACTCCAACCTGGCCAACCTCCTTCCGACGCCATCATTCTGTTCGACGGTACCGCCGCTTCGCTCGCGAAATGGGAATCCGACACCAAACCTGGCATGCCCGCCCAAGGCACCAAGTGGATCGTCCGCGACGGCGCCCTCGAATGCGTGCCCAAATCCGGCTACATCCGCACCAAGGAGCAGTTCGCCGATTGCCAACTTCACGTCGAATGGGCCGCACCCTTAGCCGTCTCCGGCGACAGCCAAGGCCGCGGCAACAGCGGCATCTTTCTCATGGGCCTGGCTGAAGTCCAGGTGCTCGATAATTATAATAACCCCACTTACTCCGACGGATTTGCCGCGTCCGTCTACGGCATCAATCCGCCCATGGCCAACGCCCTTCGTGCGCCCGGTGAATTCCAAGTCTACGACATCGTTTTCCGCCGCCCCGTTTATCGTAATGGCCAACTCGTCGACGCCGGCCGTCTCACCGTATTTTGCAACGGCGTACTCATGCAAGACGCCACACCGCTGGAAGGACCGGGCGGCCACATGAAACGCTCCGTCCCCATCGAGTTCCCTGCCCAAGGCCCGCTCAAACTCCAAGACCACGGCAACCCCGTGCGTTACCGCAACATTTGGTATCGCCCACTCTCACCCCGCAGTATCGAAGGCGGCAGCGATGGCGCTCTCTCCACCGAGGCGACAACCGCCAAGCGCCATGAAATCGCTACGAGCCTGCGCGCCGACGCCGCCAAGCTCAACGATACCCCCAAAATGCTCCGCCTCGCTGAATCACTCTGCTACGAAAACGAAGCGGCGGCCGCAGCCTCCGTCGAAAAAATGGCCAGCGATTACGTCACCGGCCTGCAAAAGCTACAAGGCCCCGCCCTCGAAGCAAAGAAAGGCGAAGCTAAATCCGTCCAGCGCGCCTTCGCCTACCTTCAGAAAAACAAAATTTTCGCGGCGCCCTACGCACCCAAAACCCAGCTCGACGCCCTCGCCAAGGCGCAAGGTTGGGACGAGGTGAAAAAATAATCGCCGCCTAAGTCCTCTCGGCACTCACCGCCCGCGCACCTGTTGCGCGGGCTTTTTTTGTCTCTTCGCAACCCCGCCATTGTAATATGTTTGGTCTAGCGGAACCCTATCCACATCTCACTTTTCCCTTCTCACCGGTACGTACTACTAGAGACATAATCCCAAGTTTTCCTACGCCCATTCCATGACGATCAAAGACGCCGAAATCATCGATCTCGCCACCCCGACCGGCCCCATGCGCTCCTATATTTTCCGGCCGCAGGCCCCCGGACGCTATCCTGGCATCGTGCTCTACTCGGAAATTTTTCAAGTCACCGGGCCCATCCGCCGCACCGCCGCGATGCTCGCCGGCCACGGCTTTGTCGTCCTCGTACCAGAGATTTATCACGAATATGAGCCCACCGGCACCATCCTCGCCTACGACCAAGCCGGCGCTGATCGCGGCAACGCCCTCAAAACCACCAAGCCCCTTGAGGCCTACGACAACGACGCCCGTTCTGCGCTCGATTTTTTAAAGTCCTATGCGCCATGCACCGGCGCCCTCGGCGTCATGGGCATCTGCATCGGCGGCCACCTCGCGTTTCGCGCTGCGATGAACCCCGGCGTACGCGCCGTAGCTTGTTTCTATGCAACAGACATCCATAAGCGCAGCCTCGGCGCCGGCATGAACGACAACACACTCGACCGCATCCCTGAGCTGAAAGCTGAAGCGCTCATGATTTACGGCCGCCAAGACCCACATGTACCTGCCGAAGGCCGGGCCAAAGTTTACACCGCGCTCGCCGCCGCTGGCGCGAATTTCACGTGGCACGAAGTGAACGGCGCCCACGCTTTCATGCGCGACGAAGGCTACCGCTACGACCCCGAACTCGCCCTCCAATGCTACCGACTCGCCCTCGATCTTTTCCGTCGCAAACTCGGCGACGGCGATCAATTCGATGCCGTCGCCCAACCAACGGAATCAAAACACTGACCGCACGCGCGTTAAATCTTAACGCGCATACTCGGCCGGCACCGCGGTGATCGGACGCAGTTCGATCCCGCGGTAAAAAATTTCCGCGCCTTCGGATTGCAGGATGAGAGGACCCTGATTCACAGGCTCGGGGGTCGGCGCATCTAGTCGCAACGTACGGTGCAAACGCATCACGACTTTGCCGTTTACGATGTGAATACTGTCTTCGCCCATGCACACGAGCTCAACGCTGTTCCACTCGCCCGTCGGCTTCTCGTTGTCAGGTTGTTTCACGCAGCGCCCATCCTGTCCGGGCACTTGCGCAAAAACATTCCACGCACCCATAGGTGCATAATCGTAAACCGCCTTCGTCGTCGCGTTGCCTGTACCTTTGCGCAACACCGAGCGCACAAACACAAACGAGCCAATCGAGTAAAGATCCCCCACGTCACGCTCCTGAATTTGCAGCTCAGTAGACCGCGCCCAAATACGCCCCTCGGCGCCCGGATCCGCGTGCACGCGATACAACAAGCCGCTATCACGCGGTGTCTCAGGACGATCCCGCGGCGGCCACTTTTTTTGCCCCCACTTGAATTGCAACCGGAGATGATAATTAGAAAAACTCTCGCGCGTGCGCAGCTCGCCGAAAACCTGTCCCGAAATCCGAATCGCCGGTTGTCCGTCGATCGTCGTCACGGTGAACACGCCCAATGGGTCACGCCCACTCCCAAGCGGCTGGGTGAATTCGCCCTTCGCGTCCCGCAGCTCGCCCGGTAGCACCGCGCTCGGATGCGGCTTGGCCAGCCATGTCGTCCAACCCTCAAGATCACGACCATTCCAAAGCGGCAACCAATGCGCCTCTTCCGCCAAACCCATACTTAAAACCAATAAAAAAACTACCCCCGCTCTTAGGTAATAAAAAGGCATACCCAAATACCTATGCCTCCGTGCGCCACGCTCAAACTTGAATTCATCGAGGCGAACCCCGCCTCACCTGCGCGATTTGTCCGCTATTTTAATTAGCCACGTGGTAGACAGAAAAAAGCCCGCCGCTACGATAGCGACGGGCTGAGTTTAAAACCTTAAATCTGTTTACTTAGCGGCAGCAGGAGCAACGGGAGCCGCGGGCGCGACCGGAGCGGGAGCACTGGCTTTGATGTCGAGCAAGTCGATTTCGAAGATCAACGTGGCCGAGGGCGGGATGTTGCCACGCGCGTCGTCGCCGTAGGCGAGTTGTGGTGGGACGTAGAGCTTGATCTTGCCGCCCTTGTTCACCTTTTGCAGACCTTCGGTCCAGCCTGGGATGACTTGATCGAGTTGGAATTCAGCCGGCTCATTGCGCTGCACGGAGCTGTCGAACACGGTGCCATCGATAAGCGTGCCAGTGTAGTGAACTTTGACGGTCTCGGTGGGCTTCGGCGCCGCGCCATCGCCTTGCTTCACGATCTCGTAGCGGAGGCCGCTAGGGAGTTCGGTAACAGCCTTGTTTTCCTTCAACTTAGCGAAGAAAGCGGCACTCTGTTTCATGCCGTCTTGCTTCAACTTGGTCATGTAAGCGTCCTGTTTTTTCTTCATGAACTCATCCATGGCGGGACCGATCTTCGGCAAATCATACGGGGAATCTTTGCCGGCGATCGCAGCACCCATACCTTTGAGTAAGGCGTCGATCTCAGAGGCGCTGAAGCCGAGCTCAGAGAGCCCGACGCGTTTACCCATGAACCAACCAAACTCTTCGACGAGTTGGGCTTCCGTGAAAACGGGAGCGGCCGGAGCAGCAGCAGCGGCAGCGGCCGGAGCGGCGGCCGGTTGGCCGGGGATGTTGAGTTTGACCTCCTGAGCGTGGATCGCGGTGGCGGTACCGAGCGCGAGCAAGGAGAGCGTGAGGGCGGACTTGAGTTTCATTTTATGGGTTATGGAGTGCGTTGAATAGAAACGGCAGAGGTCATTTTGTGCCGTAAAACTTTTTGGTGTGCCTGTCCGTCGGGCCAAATGCAACTCATTACTACCCGCTTGTGTCCCCCTGCGTCAAAGGCCACGTTAAGCGTTCGCCATGACCCCCGATCAATTTTGGACCAGCCAAGACGGCCAGATCCTCACCGTTAAGAACAAAGACGAGCGCTCCACCACCCTCACCCTCGCCTTCTGGCCCCGAAATCCTGCCGAACTTGAGTCCCTTAAATCTCTTCTACCAGAGCTGAAATTTACCGAGCGCAGCTCACTCGCCCGCATTGGTATCGAGATGATCCTTCAAGGCCCGCCCGTGATCGAGGGCAACCGGCTCGTCCTCACCGCCGACGCCTTCATCTACGACGCGAGTTTCCCCAACGCCTCCTACTGGAAAAAACTCCTACGGCCCGGCGCTCCCGTAGGTCGTCTTTTTTACGCACCCGCCGCCGCCAAGCTCTCCACCGCAGAAATCTGGGCCGCCATCCAGGCCAACGACCTCAAACTGCCCAACACCATTTCGATCGACTCCCGCGGCCGGGTTTTCCTCACGCCACATCAAGTCAGCTACACGCTCTCCCCCAAACTCACCCGCCTCAATTTTGAAAACGTCGTCGCCGGCCTCGCCGGCCGCGGCTTTCTCGATAAAGTCCAACTCCGCCACGACGCCTCGCCCCTGACCGTCGCCCCGCACTCAGGCGTCCTCACCAGCTGCTCCATGTATCTTAAAGAGCACTACGTCGTTCTCAACCAAGGCGAGGGCAACTTCGGTCTCCACACCAGCGCCGTCCTGCTCGACCCGATCAAGACTTTCGGCACCAACGTCATGTTGGAAATCTACAACCCCGGCGACCAACCCGTCGTCAACCCGATGGTCTCGGTCGACATCTTCCGCGCGCCGCCGTTTTCGGACCCTGAGTTCAAGACGCTTGCAAAAAAGCGGCAGCGCCTCCTCAGCACCGCCACCGAACTTTTCAAGTGCCTGGACGCCAACCCGCCCCGCGACACCCGCGAAGCCCGCCCGCGCACCAAAATCACCGTCCGCGGTCAAAGCGGCGCCAACGAAAATCGCAGCGTCCTGGTCCGCGCTAACGACGATCTCAAAAAATTTCTCGACGGTGACGCCTGCCCCATCGGCAGCCGCACCATGATCCAAGCCCTCGACGATGCCCCCGACGATGCCGACACACTCATCGTCGATTATTTCCCGGACTTACTCGAACACATCGAGCTACTTACCCGCATCGGCGAAGTAAAAATTAAGCGCATTATTTTTCGCAAAGCCTCCCGCACCCACGGCTATTTTCTGTCGAGTAACGCCCACGCCCGTCTCGATACTTTTGATGCCATCGGCGTTCGCGTTTATTGGTACGACGAATCCACCAAAGAGCTCTACGCCCACGTCTACAAAAAGGAACACGGCTTCTTCGTGCGCGAAGAACTGAGCCGCAAATTCCAGGAAACCACTCTGCTTGCATTCTACGGCTCAGCCGTCGGCCTCGATCCCGCCGACACCGCACGTATCACCGGCTTGGTCGAACAACTCACCGGTTTCATCGGCCCCAACGTCGGCGTCCTCACCGGCGGCGGCGGCGGCGTCATGCGGCTTGCCACCGATCAAGCCCGCCAGAAAGGCGCACTCACCGGAGCGTGCTTTCTCGAACTCGAAGCACAACCGCCCGAGCTCGGCGTCGACTTCTTCAACACGTTCCAAGAATCCTCCCGCCATTTTCGCCAAAAATGGTTCGAGGCGGCCGATTTCTGCATCTTCAACGTCGGCGGTGTCGGCACGCTCGAGGAAATCGGTATTGAGATGTGTAACCTCAAACTCGGCATCCGCCCGCGGGTGCCCTATGTGTTTTTTAATTCACGTTTTTGGGGCGACCTCCGTAAACAACTCAAAACGATGATCGCGACCAAACGCGCCCCCGCGTGGATCGCCGATTACATCCTTTTTACCGACGACCCCGCCGAAGTAGTCGCCTTCTACCGTAAAAAACTTCAAGTGCTCTAAGCGCGTCCCATCGCACCGCTTAATCCTTCTTTTTTCTGTGCCTCCTCTTTCCGCTCTTCCCTGCTCCATTCTAGTCGTCGGCTCCGGCGGACGCGAACACACGCTCGTCCGCGCCCTGCTCGCCTCCCCGGCCGCCCCGCGCGTTTTTTGCGCTCCTGGCAACGCCGGTATCGCTGAGGAAGCTCCGTGTTTTCCGATCGCCGCCGACGACATCCCTGGCCTTGTCGCTCTCGTGCAACGCGAAAAAATCGCGTTCGTCGTAGTCGGCCCCGAGGTCCCACTTTCGCTCGGCCTAGCCGATCGCCTACGCGCCCTAGGCATTCCCGTTTACGGTCCTGGCGCCGACGGTGCACGCCTCGAAGCCTCGAAGATTTTCACCAAGGAAATTCTCCTCAAGCACCGCATCCCCACCGCACCCGCAGCTTTTTTCAACGCGATCGAGCCCGCGCTCGCCTACCTTCGAACACGCTCGATTCCAATCGTCGTGAAAGCCGATGGCCTCGCCGCGGGTAAAGGCGTCGTAGTCGCTCAATCTCTCGAGGAGGCCGAAGCCGCCGTCCACGAAATGCTCTCCGGCGATAAATTCGGCGCCGCCGGCCGCCAGTTATTAATCGAAGACTGCTTATTCGGCGAAGAAACCAGTATTCTCGTCGTCGTCTCCGGCCGCGACTACGTCATCCTCCCTACCTCGCAGGACCACAAACGCATCGGTGATGGCGATACCGGTCCGAATACCGGCGGTATGGGCACCTACTCACCCGCCGAAGTCGTCACCCCAGCATTGCTGACTCGCATCGAAGACGAAATCGTTCGCCCGTCCGTCAACGCCATCGCCGCTGAAGGCATCGTGTTTTGCGGCACACTCTTTATCGGCATTATGCTCACACCCGAGGGCCCGAGCGTGATCGAGTACAACACCCGCTTCGGCGACCCCGAAACCCAAGTCGTCCTCCCGCGTCTCACGACCGACTTGTTGCAACTACTTTGGGCGGCCGCCACCGATCGCTTGCCCGCCGTCGGCCCACTTTTGGTCAAACCCGATTACGCCGTCTGCGTCGTCATCGCCGCACGCGGCTATCCCGATGCGTACCCCAAAGGCGATGTCATCACACTCCCAGTGCCAGTCTCGTTGCCGCCCGCTACGACCATTTACCACGCCGGCACCGCCCGCAACACCGCCGGCCAACTGGTCACCCACGGTGGCCGCGTCCTCGGCGTGACCGCGCTAGCCCCCAGCCTCCGCGCCGCTGCTGATCGCGCTTACGCCGCCTGCGATCAAGTTAAGTGCTCCAGTAAATATTTCCGTCGCGATATAGGCGCCCGCCAACTTAACCGTTCATGAAGCTCCGCCCAGTTTTTCTCTTAGTAGGATTAGTCCTCGGCGCGAGTTCTTTGACCCGCACCGCCGCCGCGAAACCCCTCATCCTCGATCTCGGCCAAGGCCTAGCGTACCACCGCGCCCACACCTTGCCGAGCGATCTACCGGCGGCTTCGCCCGCACGAGCCCAGCCGCTCGTTCTCGACTTGCGCTACACCACCGGCGGCCCAGACGCTGCAATCACCCTCGCTGCGTGGCTAAAATTCCGGGCGCTACCGCGCACTCCCGTAATCATACTCGCCAACACGGAGACTAGCGCCGCCCTCCGCGCCGCCTTTGCCGAACGCGAAGATACCCCCGGCCTTATCGTCCTAGGCCTCAACGCACCCGGTTTCACGCCAGACCTCGCTCTCGCCGCCGACCCTGCTACTGAGCGCCGCGCCTACGACGCCCTAGCCCAAACCGACGCCGACGCCGTCGCAGTCGTCACCCTCATCAACCCACCTCTAGCCAAACCCCGCAACGACGAAGCCGCCCTCGCCGCTGAGTGGAACCCCGACCGTACCGCGCCCAACTCTTCCATCGCAAACCTCCACCCCGCGGACCACGGCAAACGCGCCATCACCAAAAACCCCGCCACTTCCACTCCGCCACCCTTGATCGACGCCGTTCTTCAACGCGCCGTCCACCTCCACCGCGCCCTCGTCGCTCTGCGCCAAATCTAAAAACTTACACGCACGCAGGTTGCCTTTCGCGAAAAAACCTGTCGTTTCACACCCCTTCTACCACACCACGATGCCCAAGCCTGGCTACATCCTCGTCGTCTGTACCGCCAACGTCTGCCGTAGCCCGATGGCCGCCGCCCTTCTCCAACACGCCCTCGCCGCCCAACCCGAGCCACTCCGCTCCCTCGAAGTGATTTCCGCCGCCGTCTCCGGCCGCGATGGTGATATCGTCAGCGCCAACTCCGTCTCAGCCCTCAAAAAGGTTGGCCTGGATATTGCCAAGCACCGCAGCCGCGCCCTCACCGACGAGCTCGTGCAAAACGCCCTCGCCGTCATCGGCATGACCGAGTCGCACCGCGCCTCCTTGGAATACGCGATCAACCCCGTGCCGCGTAACGTTTATCTTTTTCGCGAATTCATGCCCGCCCCCCACGCTAAAGAAATCGGTGATCCCTTTGGCGGTTCACTCAAAGTCTACGAAGCCACCCGCGATGAGATGGTCGAAGCAATCCCGAGCCTCATCGAATTCCTTAAAACTCAAATCAGCACTGCTCGCTAATCCAGTTTACGCCTTTCTTGTAAAAAATCTTTGCCTCTGCGCCACCTTGCGCGAGCGTAACTTCACTCTTTTTTTCGCCATGCTCAACGCCGCTCCTCTCGCCCAACTCGATCCCGCTGTTTACTCCGCTATCGCCGCCGAGTTCTCCCGCCAACAAAGCCACATCGAGCTCATCGCATCGGAAAACTTCACCTACCCCGCCGTCATGCAGGCGCAGGGCAGCGTCCTCACCAACAAATACGCCGAGGGCTACCCCGCCAAACGCTGGTACGGCGGCTGCGAATTCGTCGACCAAGTCGAGCAACTCGCCATCGACCGCGCCAAACAACTCTTCGGCGCCGATCACGCCAACGTCCAACCCCACTCCGGCGCCCAAGCCAACACCGCCGTCTACGCCGCCGTCCTCCAACCCGGTGACAAGCTCCTCGGTATGAATCTAAGCCACGGCGGCCACCTCACCCACGGCAACCCCGCCAATTTCTCGGGCAAACTGTATAACTTCTCCCAGTACGGCGTCCGCGAAGACAACGGCCTAATCGACTACGACGAACTCGCCGCCGTCGCTTTACGCGAAAAGCCCAAGATGATCACCGTCGGCGCTAGCGCCTACTCACGCGTCATTGACTTCGCCCGCATGGGCGAGATCGCCCGCAGCGTCGGCGCCTATCTCTTCGCCGACATCGCCCACATCTCTGGCCTCGTCGCCGCCGGCGTTCATCCCTCGCCCGTCCCCCACGCCGACTTCGTCACCACCACCACGCACAAAACCCTCCGTGGACCCCGTGGCGGTCTCATCCTCTGCCGTGCCGCCCACGCCAAAGCCATCGACTCCGCCGTGTTCCCCGGCACCCAAGGCGGCCCGCTCATGCACGTCATCGCCGCCAAAGCCGTGTGCTTCGGCGAATGCCTCAAGTCCGACTTCAAGACCTACTCCGAACAGGTCGTGAAAAACTCCCGCGCCCTCGCTGCCGCCATGGCCCAACGCGGTTATAAAATTCTCACCGGCGGTACCGACAACCACCTCTTCCTCATTGATCTGCGCGGCAACCTCCCCGAGCTCACCGCCAAGAAAGCCCAAGAGACCCTCGATCTGGCCCACATCACTTGCAACAAAAACACCGTTCCTTACGAGACGCGTTCCCCGTTCCAAGCCTCCGGTATCCGCCTCGGTACCCCCGCTGTCACCACCCGCGGCCTGCTAGAAGCCGACATGACTGAGATCGCCGCCTGCATCCATCTCGTACTTCCAGCGATCGGCACCCCCGGCGAAGCCGATGCTCTCGCCGCCGCCAAAGTCCGCGTCGCCGCCCTCATGGGCCGCTTCCCCTTGCCCTACGTACTTTAAGAAAAGCCGCAGGGTCCCGCCCGGCTCTGGCACCACCTTCCGCCTTCTGCTCCCCGCCATCACCGCTCGTTCCGCCACCCAAAAAAATAGCGGCACCGACGCACCTTGGTGCCACCCAGGCACGGCCCTTGTTATCGACGACGACAACTCCGTGCGGCTCGTCATCACGGCCATTTTACGCTCCTTAGGCCTCGCTGTAACCTCCGCCAGCGACGGCCACAGCGGCCTCGAGGCCTGGCGCGCCGCCGCCAATGGCTTCGACTTGGTTGTCCTGGATATGCTCATGCCCGGTCTCAACGGCGAAGCCACCCTCGTGGAGTTGCGCAAACTTAGGCCCAGCGTGCGCGTCTTGATTATCAGTGGCTTCAACGAAGATGGGTTACTCACCCGTCACGCCGGCGGCGGTCCGCTCGCCTACCTGCCCAAACCGTTTGAAATTTGCGATTTCGAGCACGCCGCCCGACGCCTACTCGACTGATCCGCCACGCGCGGAAGTTCCCCTTGCGCCGCCTGCAATTCAGGTGAATCCTCCACAGGTAACGACTCCCTTTTTTGTCCGCCGTGTCCCACGCCTCCGCCAGTACCACGTCCGAACCGACGCCACCCAAGCGCGCCCTATCTCTGGGCGTCATTTTTCTCACGCTGTACATCGATCTGATCGGTTTCTCGATCATCTTCCCCCTCGGTCCCGATCTACTCGGCCACTACCTCGGCACCGATGGCCGCAGCGGTGTCCTCGGCTGGCTCCTTGCTCAAACCGACGCCATCGCTCGCAGCCTCGGCCACGATAATGCCTTCGCCACCGTCCTATTCGGCGGCGTGCTCAGTTCCTTTTTCTCGATTCTCCAATTTATCTTCGCGCCGTTCTGGGGTGCAATTTCCGATAAACGCGGTCGTCGGCCCGTGCTACTGCTTACCGTCGCTGGCACCGCTTTCGGTTACCTGCTCTGGGTCATCAGCGGCTCGTTTTGGGCGTTCTTACTTTCACGCATCGTGAGCGGCGCCTTCTCCGGCAATCTCTCCGTCGCCACCGCCGCCGTGGCCGATGTTACTTCGCGCGCCGAGCGCTCCAAAGCCATGGGCATCGTGGGCGCCGCGTTTGGCCTCGGCCTAGTCACCGGCCCGATGATCGGCGCTCTCACCGCACAATGGAACCTCCTAGAAACGTATCCAGCCCTCGCGCGTTTCGGTTTCAATCCGTTCTCCGTGCCCGCGCTGATTTCTTTCGCTCTGTGCTTAGTCAACCTAGCGTGGATTTACCGCCGCTTCAACGAAACCCTTACGCCCGCTGCTCGCGCCGAAGCCCGTGACCCGCGCATCCGCAACCCCATTGCCGCCATCTTCGGTCTCAATAACGCCGCCCTGCGCCGCACCAACCTTGTCGCCTTCACTTACGCACTCGCCTTCGTCGCGATGGAAGCGTCTCTCACCTTTCTCGCCGCCGAGCGCTTCGGTTACACGGCCCGTGACAACGGTTACCTGCTCGGCTTTCTCGGCGTTTGCTCGATCATTACCCAAGGTTTCATCGTTCGTAAATTACTCGCCCGCGTCGACGAGATCCGCGTGCTCGGCTCCGGCCTCATCCTTTCGACGCTAGGACTCGTCGCCGTCGGCTTTGCCCAACAACCTTGGCTGCTTTACACGGGACTTGCCTTGCTCGCCGCCGGCTCCGGCCTCGTCAACCCCGCCAGCACCGGCCTCATCTCACTTTATTGTGGCCCACAAGAACAGGGACGTGTCCTCGGTATCTTTCGCTCCCTAGGTTCGCTCGCTCGGGCGATCACGCCCGTGCTCGCCGGTGCAGCCTTTTGGCTCTACGGCTCACGCAGCGTCTTCCTCGCTGGCGCCGCCCTCGCCCTGGGCGCCTTCGCTCTGAGCCGCACGCTGCCGCAACCGGCAAAATAAAAAATGAACTGGCGGCGTCCTCTCGCATTCGCCTTGGCCGCGCTGGCCTGCGCTCAACTCGCGGGCTGCTTCTCCTTTCGCCGAGAAGCCGCGCGCCCCGGTCGCACCACGCTCGGCTCCCCGCTCATCGTACTTCCCGCTCAACGTCTCGGCACGTTTCTACTCATCGAGAGCAAATGGGACCGCGGCGGCCCATGGCACTTCCTCATCGACACCGGAGCCAACACCACGCTGGTCACCCCCGAATTCGCTCAACGCTACGGCTATAAACCCGACCCGGCCACCCCCGTCGCCCTCGTCACTATCATCTCGGCCGACGGCCAGACGCTCGCTCTGCCTGCGACCACGATCCGGCGGCTTGAGCTCGGAGAGGCCCGCTTCGAAAATATTTCCGCGCGCATCTACGATTGCGCCGCCCTCTCCGCACATCTCGGCGTAAAAATCGACGGCATTTTAGGCTTCCCGCTTTTCCGCGAAACGCTTCTCACCCTCGATTACCCGCGCGACCGCATCGTGCTCGCCCCCGCCCGAGGCAACCCGCTGATCCCCGGTGCAGCCGTCCCCTTTAACAACGCCAACAAAACCCCGCTCATCTCCGTGCGCCTCGGCGATCAGCCCTTAGTAGCGCTGCTGGACAGCGGTAGCGACGCCGCCCTCAGCCTCAATCCCGTCGGACTCTCGCCGCACTTTACCTACGGCCCCCGCCAGGGCAGCACCGTGAGCACGCTCACCGGCGACCGCCCACAAAGTATCGGCCGATTAGCCGAGTCGTTAAACCTCGCCGATTACCTCCTGCCCACGCCCATCATCGAACTCTCCGATGAACTCTCCGCTATCGGTGGCGCCGTGCTCCAAAACTTTTCCGTCACCTTCGACCAAGAGCGCGACCGCGTCACTTTTTACCGCGATTCCCCAGCTCCCATCGCAACGGAGCCGCGCCGCAGCCCCGGCCTGAGCTTCTCCAAGACTCCCGCGTATTGGCGCGTAGCCGGCGTAGTACCCGGTTCGGCCGCCGCTAACGCCGCCGTCGAGCGCGGCGATCTCATCACCCGCATCAACGGCGAGCCGGTCGCGCGCTGGGATTTTCGCCGCTACTCGCGCCTGGTAGCCGAAGCCCGCGAGATCACCTTCACGTTTCTAAACGGCACGCGCGAAACCGAGAAACGCCTACCCGTCTTCGAACTCGTGCCATAAGGTTGCCGTGGTGCGACGGACGCACTAGGCCCGCAACACCCCAGCGCTAAAAAAACCTGCGCTCAAACTTTCTTGCGCAACAGGAACGCACCCGCGCCGTCGTGTCCGCTCACCCACGGCTGACTAAGACTCTTGGCTTCGAGCGTAAACGGTCCGCCCGCGCGGCTATCGAAAAAGGTTTTCACGACGCTCTCGTTCTCCTCGGGATCAATTGAGCAAGTCGAATAGACTAGTCGTCCGCCCGGCGCCACAAGGCGAGCCGCCGCGTGCAAGAGAGCGAGCTGTTGGCGGCCGTGTTTATGGAAATCGCCTTCCTGCAGACGCCATTTTACATCCACACGATGCCGCATCACACCTGAGTTCGTGCAAGGCACATCGAGCAACACCGCGTCGTAACTGGTGGGTAATTGACACGCATCAAGTGCGAGAAATCCGTCTTTCGCCACGTCGGCTTGGACGAGCGCAACTTCGACGCCCTCGGCGCGCGAGAGATTTTCCTTCAAGCGCGCGATGCGTTCGCCCGGCAAATCCATCGCGATCACGCGACTAGGTTTACCCGGCGGCGTAGCACCCGTGCGGGCAAGCATCGCATCAGCGATCATAAGACTCTTGCCGCCAGGCGCCGCGCACACATCGAGCACCGTTTCGCCTGGCTGCGGCGCGAGGAGCTCGACGGCGAGCCGCGTGCCTGGATCTTGCAGATAAAGTTTACCCTTTTTCAGCAACGGTTCGACATCGCTCCAATGCCCCGATGGCACTTCGTAAAAACCTGCCCACGCCGTAGCCTTCAACCAAGCTGGTGCAGGCGCCGTGCGGTCGCGCCAGCGCGCATAGACCGGTGCGGGCGATTGGTTCCATTTGAGTAAAGCGCGGGTGTGTTCAGCGCCGAAGTGCGTGAGCCAGCGCTGCGCCAGCCAAGCGGGATGCGAAAAATATCCCGCCAAGACTTCTGCCGCCGCGAGTCGATTGGGCTCGATCTGAGAGTGGAGCGCGGCTGCGAGTTTGCGCACGACCGCATTGACGAGTCGCGCTTCGGCGGCGCTCGCAAGCACCTTGGCCTGGTCCACGGCGTGGTGGACAATCTTCGCCACAAGACCTTCATCGGCGTGTTCACCCTCAGCTTCGATTAATTCAAAGCCTGCTACATATAAGACCGCGCGCGTCGCATAACGCGGCGGATGGGCGATCAACTTCGCCAGCTCTTGCTCTAAACGGCTCGCGTGGCGCACCACCCCAAAGACCAAATGCTGGCAACGGGCGCGCTCGGCGCCGGATAATTTACCGGGTAAGGAGTCAAAAAGCGCGTCAATGCGCTCCCGGCGTTCGAGCCAGCGCGCGACTAATTGGGCGGCCGCCGGCCAGGCTGTAGGACGGGGGGCGTCGGTTTTTGTACTCATGCGCAGGTGTTTTCGAGACTCGGATTGACAGCGTTAGTCATTATCCGCTCAACTATCCCGTTCAGGCCCTCACTCACGCAACCATGAATTCCGCCGAAGTATCCGCGCTCATCGCAAAAAACCCGACGCTTAAAGCGTCCAAAGCCAAGTTGGAGGCCATGGAAGCGGACGCCTACGTGGTCCACCGCAGCTGGGGTTTTGGCCAAATCAAGCGTTACGACGATGCCACCCAAAAGCTCGTCATCGATTTCAAAGACAAAAAGGGCCATTCTATGGACCCTGCGTTCTGTATTAGCACGATGGAAGTCTTGCCCGCCAAGCACCTCCTCGTCCGCAAGGAGACTGACACGCAAAAGATCAACGAGCTGATTGCGGACAATCCCGCACAACTCTTGGTTGAAACACTCCAAGCCTATCCAAACAACGCCGCCACCGCCATCGAGATCGAAATCGTGCTCGCACAGGTGCTCGGCGAAGAGAAATTCAAGAAATGGTGGGCGGCCGCCAAGAAACTCATCGCCAAAGACGCTCGCATCCAAGTGCCCGTCAAGAAGACCGAGTGCTACCTCATTCGCGAAACTCCCGTTTCCGCCGAAGACGAACTCGTTGAACAATTCAACGGCACCCGTTCCGCCCGTCGCCGCATCCTCCTCGCGGAGGAACTCGTCGACGGTTCTGACAAAGCCACGTCCCAAAAGGACCTCGCCTCTGTCCTTGCTGGCCTCGCTACCTCCGTCCAAGAGAGCAATCAGCTCGATGCCGCGGAACGCCTCTACGGCGCTGCCATCCGCGACGACCTCGCCAAATTGGTCGGCTCCGAAACCGCCTACGAACCCTCCCAGGCAAGCCTCATCGCCAACCAACGCGACCTCCCCGAGATTGCGGAAAAAATCCCGGTTCACTTTCAGGGCCGTTTCCTCGAGCTGATCCTTGCCACGCACCCGATCGAGACCCGCGACATCGTCTTCGGCCTGCTTAAGGTTTCCCAAGGCAAATTCACCACCGAGTGCATTAATTTCCTCGTAGAACAAGGCTACTCCGATGACCTCGCCGCCACCCTAACCCGTTGGCAGACCGAGCAAAATCTCCGCGCTCCAGTCTTACTGTGGATCGTCAAGAACCGCCACTCGAAGAAATTCGCCAAGCTGCTCAACGATCTGATCACCCCGCGCCTCCTCAGCGCCGTGTTCTTCGCCATCGACTACGAAGCACTCCAAGCCGCCAGCGCGCGCCGCATCCCGCTCGCCGATATCCTCTCCGAGGACACCGATCTTATCGCCGACCTGCTCTCTACCGCCGATCCCGAGACCGCCCGCGATCTTGCGAACACGCTGATGTTGAACCAAGGCTTCGAGGAACTCACCAAAAAGTCCCTCCTCGCCCGCTTCATCAAGATCTTCCCCAAGATCCAGTCCCTCGTCGCCGCCGATGCCGAGAGTAAGGAAGAACAACTTCTCGTCTCCCGCTCCTCCTACGAGACCAAGCGCTCTGAATACGAATCCATCGTTTCTAAAGAAATCCCGGAAAACTCCAAGGCCATCGCCACCGCCCGCGAACACGGCGACCTTAAAGAAAACTCCGAGTACAAGATGGCCAAGCAGGACCAACAAGTCCTCATGGGCAAAAAGACCCTCCTCGAAAAAGACCTCGGCCGCGCCCGGATCACCGATTTCAAGGAAGCCTCCAGCGAGCAAGTCAGCGTCGGCACCATCGTCACAGTTCGCGCCGGCAGCAGCCAGACCACCTACACGCTCTTGGGCGTTTGGGACGGCAACCCTGATAAAAATATCCTCTCCTACAAGACCCCGATGGGCGCCGCGCTCCTCGGCAAGAAAGTCGGCGACACCGTCAAAGTGAAGACCGGCACCTCCGAAGACACCTACTCGATCGTCACCATCGCCCGCTACGTCGACTCGCTTTAAAAAACTAAAGCCCTCCTTTCAAAACCCGACCCCTTCACCGGCGGTCGGGTTTTTTTCTGACCCGCCTCCGCCATTGCCACGCAGCCTCGTTTCCTCCCCCTTACTCCCTGTGAACGCCTCGTGGGACATCCTTAAAACCCTTTCCGACCCCACCCGCCTCCGCCTGCTCGCCCTCGTACTCCACGAGGAACTCTCCGTCGCCGAGCTCCAGGAGATCCTCGGCATGGGCCAATCCCGCATTTCCTCCCAGCTCGCCCTGCTCCGCCAAGCCGGCCTAGTCTCCGACCGTCGCGAGGGTAAAAAAGCCTTTTACTCCCTCCGCGCCAACCTCACCCCCGCCTCCCTCGCCCTGCTCCGAGCCGCCGTCGCCTCCGTCGCGACTCTGCCCGAACTCACCGAGGACCGCACCAACCTCGAGCGTATCCTCCAAAAACGCCGCCGCACGCAGGAACAGTATTTTAACCTCATCGCGGGCCGCCTCGGTAAAAACTATTGCCCCGGCCGCTCCTGGGAAGCCATCGGCCACCTCGCCTTACGCCTTACCCCCGCCATCACCATCGCCGACCTCGGCGCCGGCGAAGGCCTCGTCTCCCAGCTCCTGGCCCAACGCGCCGCCCAGGTCTGGTGCATCGATAATTCTCCGCGCATGGTCGAAGTCGGAACTGAACTCGCCGCCAAAAACGGCCTCGCCAATCTCGCTTACAAACTCGGCGACATCGAACATGTCCCGCTAAACGACGCCTCCGTGGACTTGGCGATCCTCAGCCAAGCGCTCCACCACGCCCAACACCCGCAACGCGCCGTCGCAGAAGCGCACCGCATCCTCAAACCCGGTGGCCAAGTCCTGATCCTCGACCTCGCCGAGCACACGTTTGAAAAAGCCCGCGATCTCTACGCCGACGTCTGGCTCGGCTTCAAAGAAAGCGCGCTACACGGCTTCCTGAAAACTGCCGGCTTCCACCAAGTAGAAGTCGCCACCGTCGCCGTCGAAACCACCGAGCCGTTTTTCGAAACGCTGCTCGCGAGTGGCGTTAAATAAATCCGCGTCCTCACCAACGGAGTCTCATCGTAGCGGTGTAAACGCCAGGTCGAAGCCTCCCTTGACCCGATCTGAAACCAAGCCAGTTTAAGCGCCATGGACTACCGCCACATCATCACGATCGAGGCCGGAAAGCGGAGCGGCAAACCGTGTATTCGCGATCTGCGCATCACGGTGAGCGACGTTCTGGAGTATCTGGCGGGCGGGATGAGCATTCCGGAAATCATCGCGGACTTTCCTGAACTGACCGAAGAAGACATCCGCGCCTGCCTCGCTTTCGCCGCCGAGCGTGAGCGCCGCTTGGCCGTGATCGGGGGATGAAGCTGCTTTTCGACCCAAATTTGTCGGCGTGCCTGGTCGTTCGCCTCGGGGATTTATTTCCCCAGAGCATCCACGTGAAAATCTTGGGCATGACACAGTCGGACGACAGCAGTATCTGGAATTACGCGCGGGACCGGGGCTTCACGCTTGTTTCCAAAGACTCGGATTTCCAACAGCGCAGTCTTGTGCTGGGCGCACCGCCCAAAGTCGTCTGGTTGCGTATCGGCAACTGTCGCACGAGCCAGATTGAGGACCTCATCCGTATTCACGCGGTCGAGCTCCACACCTTTGAACGTGAAGCTAGCTCGAGTCTGCTGATCCTCTCACCTGCGGCCAATACCTGAAGCTGCGCACCCTTTTTTAAAAAAACCTGCCACCGCCATGTCCGCCCGCCTTCGCATCCTCAGTCTATCCCTCGGCCTAGCGTTGCTGTCTCTCGCCCGAGCGGCGGCGCCGGCAGGGGAGCCGATAAAAATCGGTTTCTTCATGTCGATCACGGGGCGCGATGCTTCTTTTGGCGAGGCGGCGCTGCGCGGGGCGCGGCTCGCCATCGACGATCTCAACGCGGCAGGCGGTATACTCGGCCGGCCCGCTGAACTCGTTGTCGAGGACAACCGCTCTCTGTCCGGAGAATCCGCCACCGCCGCCAAGAAATTGATCGGCCGCGACAAGGTCATCGCCCTGATCGGCGAATGCGCCTCGTCGCGCACCCTCGAAGCCGCGCCCGTCGCTCAACTCGCGGGTATTCCGCTCGTCACCCCCGCTTCCACCAATCCACGCGTGACCGCCGTCGGCGATTGCATCTTCCGCGTGTGCTTTGCCGATCCCTTCCAAGGCGCCGTGCTCGCCACCTACGCTTGGAAAAACCTCGGTCTGCGCCGCGCTGCGCTGCTGATCGATGCCTCAGCCAGTTATTCGGTCGGACTCGCCGAAGTGTTTGCCAAAACCTTCACCGCCCTCGGCGGGGAGATCGTGGCTTCCCAAAAATACGCCGGCGGCGATAAAGATTTTCGCGCCCAACTCACCGCGATCCGCGCGATCCGCGCCGATGCAATCTTCCTGCCCGGCTACTACGTCGAAGCTGGTCTAGCCGCTCAACAATCCCGCGAACTGGGGCTCCACGCGACGCTGCTCGGCGGCGACGGTTTTGAAGCCCCGCAACTGCTCGAGATCGGTGGGCCCGCACTCGAGGGCACCGTTTATTCCACGCATTATTCCGCAGAGAGCGCCGCGCCAGCCTCGCGCCGCTTCGTCACCGCTTACACCGCCCGCCACGGCTCCGCCCCCGTCGGACTAGCAGCACTTACCTACGATGCGGTACAGCTCATTGCCGACGCCGCTCGCCGCGCCGGTTCAACCGATCGCACCGCGTTAAAACAAGCGCTCGCGGCGACGCGGGATTTTCCCGGCGTGACGGGCCGTACTACGCTCGACGAAAATCGCGACGCGCTCAAAGACGCCGCCATCATCGCCGTGCGCGGCGGCCGCTGCGTGTTTGTCGAATCCATCCGTCCGTAGCGCCCGAACGCTGCATGGGAAAAGCGGTTGAAAAACCCCTTGGCGTCACCGCCGGATTCCTCGACGCTTTACCCATCGTCATGGCCTTGCCCGATCTCCTCCCGATCACGCCCTTCACCCGCCCCGTACGCGGCGAGGTCGTCGTGCCCGGCTCCAAAAGTCTCACCAACCGAGCCCTCCTACTCGCGGCTCTGAGCGATCGTCCCGTCACGCTCACCGGCGCCCTTTTCAGTGAAGACACGCTTCTAATGGCCGAAGCGTTGCGCAAGCTCGGCCTGAGCGTGACCGCCGACGAAGCCGCCCTGACCGTGCGAGTCGCCGATCAAGCGCAGGCCTTCGCCGCCACCGCTGCACCTGTGGAAATTTTCGTCGGCCTCGCCGGCACCGCGGCCCGTTTTCTTACAGCCCTTTGCGCCGCTGCACCGCACGGGGTTTACCGGATTGACGGCATCCCGCAGATGCGAAAACGCCCCATGCGGGCCCTCATCGAGGCGTTGCGCGGCCTGGGCGCCGACATTCGCTGCCTCGGCGAAGAGGGATTTTTTCCAATTGAAATTCACGCACACGGTCTGCGCGGCGGTACGGTGAACATCGATGCCAGCGAGAGCAGCCAACTGCTATCGGCGCTTCTCATGGTCGCGCCACTCGCTGCCGGCCCGGTCAAAGTCGCACTCACCGCCGAAGTGCGTCGGCCGTTCGTCGAGATGACCACCCGACTCATGACGGAATTTGGCTACAAGCTCGACGTGCAAGCCAGCACCGAGACCTTTGTGCTCAAGCCCGGGCGCTACAACGCCCCTTCCCGCTACGCGATTGAGCCCGACGCAACGGCGGCAAGCTACTTTCTGGCGTTGCCGCTGGTCACCGGCGGAGCGCTCCATCTGCCGTTTCTGCGCGCTCCCGGCGCAGGGCTACAGGGCGATACGCATTTTGCCAATGTGCTCACGCGCGTGGGCGCGACGATCCGCCCCAGCTCACGCGGCCTTGATACCCATTTTTCGCAAACGACGATGCAGCGCGGTGTTACTCAGGATTTCTCGGAATTTTCCGATACCTTTCTTACGCTCGCCGCCCTCTCGCCGCTACTCGCCGGCCCCACGCGCATCTCCGGCATCGCCCACACTCGCAAACAAGAAACCGATCGCGTCGCCGGCATGGCCCGCGAGCTCACGCGCCTCGGCCAGCACGTCATCGAAACCCCCGACGCCCTAGAGATCGCACCGCGCTACCTACGCAGCGGGGAAACGATTGAAACGTACAGGGACCACCGTTTCGCGATGAGTTTTGCGATTCTGGGCTGCCTGGATCTCCGCGGCGACGGTCAGCCTTGGCTCACGATCAAAGACCCTGGCTGCTGCGCCAAAACTTTCCCGCACTTTTTCGAGTTACTAGAAACCATCCGCCAAAATTCGTTAGCCTCCTGATGCCCAGCTCACCCTTCCTTATCGTCGCCATCGACGGCGGAGCCGCCTCGGGCAAATCGTCCACCTCGCGTACGCTCAGCGAACGTTTCCACCTGCTCCACGCCGACACGGGTTCATACTACCGCGCTGTCACCGCAGAGCTCCTGCGCCGCCACGTCACACCCGAAGACCTTAGCGGGGTCCAAGCTGCACTCGCCGCCGTCACCTTCACCACCCGGGTCACCGGCCGCAACGCCGAGATCGAACTGAGCGGCCACACGATTCCAGATGCCGAAATCCGCAGCGCCGAAGTCACTGCCCACGTCGCGCGTTTCGCCTCGATCCCAGCCGTGCGCGCTGCTCTGCTCGATTACCAACGCGGCCAAGCTGACACGGCACGCCGCCATGCTTTCCGCGGACTCGTGATGGAAGGCCGCGATATCGGCTCCAAGATTTTCCCCGACGCCGACTTCCGCTTCTTCCTGTTTGCCGATCCCGTTGAGCGAGCCCGGCGCCGAGAACAACAGGGCCTCCAAGACCAGGTCGCCAAACGCGATACGCTCGATAGCCAACGCCTCCAAGAAAGCCTGCAAGGCGCAGTACTAATCGACGGCACGCACCTAACATTAGCCGAGGTCGTAGATACAATCGCTGCCCCCATCGCCGCCAAATTTACCTCCGCATGAGCCGCGCCTTCCCCCAAGTTGAAATGGAGCCGGTTTACGGCTTTTTTCACTACCTCTCCCACATTATCTATAGCATGTGGTTTCGCGGCGAAGTGATTGGATTGGAAAATTTGCCCGCCAACGGCGCCTACCTCATCGCAGCAAGTCACGCCAGTCTGCTCGACCCACCCTTCGTGGGCTCGCAGTTGCCTAAACAAGTTTCGTTTTTCGCCCGAAAAACCCTCTGGAAACCCGGCCTTGCGGCGTGGTGGCTTGATGCCGTCGGCACAATTCCCGTGGACCGCGATGGCGGCGCCGATGTCACCGCCATCAAACGCGTACTCGGGGCGCTCAAGAAAAACAAGGTCGTGATTTTATTTCCCGAAGGCACTCGTTCGCCCGATGGAAACCTGCAAACACCGAAACCCGGCGTCGGGATGTTAGCCTCACGCGCCCAGGTTCCCGTCGTGCCGGTACGGCTTTTCGGTTCGTACGAAGCCTTTGGTCGCAGCGGCAAACTGGTTCCAGGCACGCCGGTTTCATTGGTCTTCGGCCCGGCCCTCGCGCCAGGCGACTACGATCATCCCACGGATCCTAAAGATCAGCGCTATCAACGCGCCGCCGAGCGCATCATGGCCCGCATCGCAGCGCTCCAAGCGCCTCGTATCACGATCCTCTAAGCGGCAATCGCGCGCAGGATCGCAAAAAGAAACTGCGTTGCGCCTAAGCTCAACGCAGCCCACTCGCCTTGCGGGCGCGGTTGATCACTTGCTCAGCGACCGCTCGGGCACGCAGCGCACCGTCGCGCAAGACCGCATCGACGTGATCGAGATTCGCTGCGAGTTCGGCGCGGCGCGCGCGCGCGGAGGCGAAGTAATTCCAATAATGCTCGAACAGCGCCTTCTTGAGATCGCCGTAACCCAGTCCGCCGGCACGGAGGCGGTTTTCAAAATCAACGGCAGTCTCGGCGGGGGCGAAAAATTTCAGGAGCTGAATCGCGAGGTTTTGGTCGGCGTCCGGCTTGGGCTCGGCGGGCGTGCGTGAGTCCATCACGATGCCCATGATTTTTTTACGGAGCGCTTTCTCGTCACCGAAAATCTCGATCGTATTACCGTAGCTCTTGGACATTTTCTGGCCGTCGAGCCCGGGAATCACGGCAACCTCGTCGCGAATCTCAGACTCCGGCACAACAAGCGTTTCACCATAGGCTTCGTTGAACTTGATCGCCATGTCGCGCGTCATCTCGACGTGCTGCTTCTGGTCACGACCAACGGGCACACGGTGCGTGTCGTAGAGCAAGATATCCGCCGCCATGAGCACCGGGTACGCAAAGAGACCGAAGTTAGGTGAAATGCCTTTGGCGGTTTTGTCTTTGTAGCTATGGGCGCGCTCCATGAGACCCATCGGCGTCAGCGTTCCGAGCATCCACATCAGTTCGCAGACTTCGGGCACATCACTCTGGCGCCAGAACACGCTGGTCTTGGGATCGAGCCCGCAAGCGAGCCAATCGAGCGCAATGCCGAGCGTATTTTTGCGGCGTTCCAGCGGATCGGTGACCGTCGTCATCGAGTGGTAATCGGCTATAAAGTAGAAACAGTCGCCGCGCGTCTGCGCGTCGATGGCAGGCCGCATCGCGCCGAAATAATTCCCGATATGAAGCGTGCCCGAAGGCGTGATGCCGGTGAGTGTGCGCATGAAAAAACGGAGCTTCGGGCAGGCGGCGCCGCGGCGTCAATCCCGCCGCGGAAGGTGGGTCACCCCACCGCGAGACTTAGCGATGGTGGCGGGAGGTAGATAACCGGCAAAAGCCACGGTGGGCATCACGAGCGCTCGCCGTCCAAGCACAGTGCCGGGATTAAGTACGGCGTTGCAGCCAACCTCGGCGGCATCGCCAAGGATCGCGCCAAATTTACGCAGGCCGGTTTCATACACCCTCTCGGGCGTACGCACGATGACAGGCTTCTGGTCGAGCCGCAGATTAGAACAGATCACACCGGCGCCAAGGTGCGCGTGGTTGCCGATGATCGAGTCACCGACGTAGCTAAAATGCGGCACTTGAGCGTGATCAAGCAGCAGCGCATTTTTAAATTCACAGGCGTTGCCCAGGACGCAGTGAGCACCGACGATCACATTGCCTCGAATATAAGCACCGGGACGAATCTCGGTTCCTTCCCCAATCCAGGCCGGACCGATGATTGTGGCGTAGGCCGGAAGCTTGACCGAGGGGTGAATGTAAACGTTTCCCTCAATATGCACCCCAGAAGGACGGGTGGCCTGCGGTTGCGCAAAATTCTGCGCGGCTAGGGCTGGCCCAATCCTTTTCAACCATTCCCAAGGCGCGACTTCACCCGGAAAATGTGCGGCGAACGAAGCGAGCGAGGCCGGCAGACTGAAAAATTCGGAAGCTTTCATGCGTGGAAGAACTTGGGCTTAAACCAAAATGGCGGCAAGGGACAGCGGCTTTTTAAACGAGCGTACTTATCTAGCAGCTAAGAGTTATGAACCAACGAACTACTGATTTGGTATTAAGACTAGGCAAGGGAGGCGAGGCCTTCGATCCAAGCTAAACGCATGCGCTCCGGAGTTTCGCCTGCCTTAGGGTCGAGTTCACCGAATTGTTTTAACGTCGGCAAAGCGGATGCCACCGCCTCGGTCACTTCGGCCACGATAGCCTTAGCGGCAGCTGAAGAGAGCTGGCAGCGCCGGATTCCGAATTTTTCCAGCCGTTTCGCGTCGGGCCAGCGTTTGGTGCCATCCATCGTGAGGGCCATACTATCCTGAGGTAGGTAAGGGGTCGTGGTGATGACTTGACATCCTCCCGGTCTAAGCGGCTTGCGCCACTTTGACCGGGATTCCTGGCGAGCCGGACTCTGACCGGTCTCTCAGACGGGTTCGCGTTTTCGAGCGGGAGCGTCGCGGCAGTGTGGCCTTTGA
>Ga0214919_10000500_pt1 | contig 66938 bp, 72 predicted proteins | sample LL1503_MetaG_FD_177994 | JGI IMG/M metagenome (GOLD analysis project Ga0214919, IMG submission 177994) | Freshwater microbial communities from Lake Lanier, Atlanta, Georgia, United States - LL-1503 | ecosystem: Environmental > Aquatic > Freshwater > Lake | place: USA: Georgia | collected... | reverse complement strand
CGAGGATACTTGATTGATACCGGATTCCAATCACTCACATTCACTTTATCAGACATTGACTTTAACATTTTACTTAATATAACATTCAACAATATTTCATTACATGATTCAATTTTTTTTTTTATGAACACTTTTTAACACAAACTTTTATTTTTATTATTTAAATATGTAAATAACTAATTAAATAATAAATAATAATAATATTAATGAAAGAATTAATAGATAAGTTACCAATCGATATCGTTCTAAAAATTATTCCATATACATATAAACTACAAAATAAACAATTATTGAATGATATTGTAAGTTATGTTGAAACAAAAACATTATTGTTAGACGTGTATTATAACTATTGGACAATAGAAATGCAAGAACCATATCCCGAAGAATATAAATATTGGTTGATAAATGATATTATTTCATACGCTAATAACTATAATGCTACCATGTATGGTTATATCGATAAATTTTATAATATTTTTATGAGAAATAATTTTTTACACTCTAAAAAAGCCGTGAGACAATATTTAAAAAAGTTCGATGATAAGGATGTAACAACACAAATAAATATTTTTTTAAGTCTATTAAATAATGAAGAAAGAAAAGAATTAATTAAAATAAGACCTAACGAATAACATTTCAAATGCAGACATATTAATTATAACTATATGGATAACATAATAGAAAAACTAAAATCACATATTTGATCTAATATATACATATCATGAATGCGATTCTTAGGAGGATATTTTTCGCGATTATAACATAAACGATTTGATAATAAGATTCATTCTTGGTTATAATAAAAAGGTATAACACATTTAATTTAAAATAGTAACCTATTTTTTATTTGTAATTTATTATAATCAGGTTGTTCATCCTTTTCATTGTTTTCAATTTCTATAACTGTTTCATTATTTTCAGGTTCTCCTATAATATTACGTTCTTCAACTTTTTCACTTTTATTATTAAATACACCTTTCAAATAATCAAAAATATTTAAAGACATATTTTTTTGGGGAGGTTTTACTGATGGTTCTATTAAAGGTTCTTTTATTTTGTATTTTTCACAATATGTTTCACAATCACAAATTTTTGATAAATCATTTTTCGATTGTTCTCGTTCTTTTGCTATATTTTCTTGTTCGTTTTTAATATTTTTGCGATACTTTCCAGCTAAAGAATTTATTTTATCTTCAAATACAAAATACATAATATACTATATAGAGTATATTATATATAAATTTCACACATTTTTCTCATTTCACATTGTGGTAAACACCAATGAAGATTTGAAACAAAGGTGCATGATCAGCAAACAATTATAGTACTGGGTGAGCTTCCCATAGATATCTACAATATGCCCATTTTACTTTATAATCAATATCCTTTTTTTCAATAGTATCATCATTTGGAAATATTTCGAGTAATATTTCATTAGGTATAACATATCGTAATTGTTCTTCTTTTGTATAGCCATGTTTATATTCATAAATTGAATGAATATCTACATTTCCAATATACTTTTTCAAATCTTGTAATAAAGGTGCATAATGATATTTATAATTCCACTGATGATTTTGCACTCCCTTAGTATAATACTGAAAAATCCAAGCCAATCCTTCAATATAATTTTCGCAAATCTTTTTGATCTCATTTTCGTTTGGTTCTATATCAAACAAAGTTCGATAATAACGTGTTTCCCAACCAGTTTCAGTAGGACAAATATATTTTTCTTCTGATCGATAAATAATAGGAATATTCTCAATTAATTGTTCTTTATCTTCGGTTGTTTTCATTGGCCAGTTCCGTTTTTCAAATTTATCTCGAATAGTATGTTCTTGTATTATATTCTGATGTTCCTTTTTTGATAATTCATTTATAAACATTCCAAAATATTTCCATTGAATATCTTTTGTTACATGATGTATTAATGATCGATCCGAATATTTTCCGATGGTTTGTTTATATGTTTCTAAAATAACATCAATACCAATGGTTCGTATATTTAAAGAAATAATATGAGGCAGGAAATCATTTCCTAATAAGAAACAAATAAAAATATAATCATATACACTCCGAGAATCATAATTAGATGTGGATCCAACCATTTTCGAAAAAATACACATCGATAATTTTTCAATATCCATAAACAATTTCTCCTTTTCCTCCTTTTTAATATTTTCTTCAACAACATTTCGAAAATCAGGAGCTTCTCTGAATACATATATGTTTTTTGCGAATTGTTTATGAAAAATTGATAACATGATTAGATCTGAATCTAACCCATAAATAGCAACATGATCATCTAAAAGATTTGTTTCACGAATCCATTGAAATATTTTATGTTCTCCTTCACCAATTTCATCTGAACAAGATACTTTTACATTAGAACAATTATATTTTTTTTGTTTATATAAAAAATGATAATTTATTTGTAACGATAATTTTTCCATAAATTCAGTTCCAGGAGTAATAAAGGTAGTATTCCAATTCTTTTGAGATTTATTGATGGATCCTATTTTCGCCATAAAAGATGATTTATAACGACGTTTTCTCTGTTGATTCATTTTAGCAAATGGTGCTACTCCATCAAAAGTAATAAAAACAGTTTTCGATGGAGATATCTCATTAATTAACACTTCGATATTTTGTATGACAGATTGAATAATAAGTTCTTCAATATCGCCATTTTCAAAAGTCTTTTTATTATATTTTTTTTCAATATCATAAAAAGAATCATAAATAATAGAATTACAATCCATACATAAATGTTGAATACTGTTTAATTCTTCCCGTTTTTTTATTATATTATTATAATTTTTAATAATAAAAGAAAAGTAGCTTGGTATTCCCATATTATATTATATAGCGAAAAATATCTATATTGTTTTGAAAAATATTTATCAGAAGAATGTATATATGGAATTGAATATAGTTACTTTGTTATATCTATTTTTTCGTTTAGCACCATTTGTAATTGTATGTTTTTTCTCACTATCCTCACTATTTAACCAAGATATTAAAGGACTTATTTATTTAGTTGGATTATTATTAGCCTGTTTTTTTACAATATTAGTAGGAAATAGTTTATCTGAAGATATTACATTAGGTAATGATCAAAATCCAGTATGCAATTTAATTACAATAGGTGTTAATGGATCCTTTTCTAAAATTCCACTTGGTATTTCAATATTAACCTATACATTGATTTATTTAGTATATGTTATAGCTAAGTACAATCAAGAAATGAATAATTTACCTACACTAATTTTATTCCCATTATTAATATTAGCTGATTTGGTATGGAATATTAAAAATAGTTGTTATCAACCATATGGAATTATTATATCAATCATTATAGGTGGTGCATTTGGAGCCATATGGGCAGCTATTATAGATTCTATGAAAAAACCTGATTTATTCTTTTTATCAACAGGAAGTAATAGGGCTACATGTTCTCGTCCATCAAAACAATTATTCAAATGTACCTTTAAAAATCCCAAATAATTATGGATCGAAAGAATAAATGACCGAATTAAACCATTGTTTTAATAAAACAGATAATTGTGATCTATGTAAATCAGAAGCAATCAATTTAATACTACGATTACGATCTTGAAAATGCATCATAAAATTTTGTATAATATTTTTTGTTATTGCCAAAGAATATTTAGTATCAATTTCATCATATGAAAATTGTGGATACCCTTTACGCTTATTCACTGAATTATGAAAATTAAACATCATACGTTTATAATCCTCCTTTGTTTGAATACTATTAAAATTTATGCCATCTAAATATGTTTTAGCGTGATTAGCACAATCCGGACAAGGTAAATTGCAACAAATAGCATATGTATTATTTAATAATTCTGTTCGTATATATTTAAATTCTGAATCCTTTATTTTTACAGATAGTGTATGAAATAGATACCATACAGGTGGGCCCCATTTTACCTTAGCAATAGGATTAGGTTTATTTAAAGATTCAATGATTGGTTGATTCTGTTGTATATTTTTTGGAGGTTGTGTGCGAAACATAGACATAATCATAACTGGTTGTTTCACCGAATTATTGGATGCTATTGAATTATTACTATATAATCTCATATAACCTATATAAATACAAAATATAATATAAATATAAATATATTATAAATGGCTGAAACAAAAGATGAATTAATTAAAACTATTCGTGAATGGGTAAAATTAGATAATGAAATTATTCAACTTCAAAAAGAGGCTGCTATTCGAAAAAAAGAAAAGCTGAAAATATCAGCACAATTAATGGATATTATGAAAAAGAATGATATTGATTGTTTTGAAATTAAAGATGGACACATTTTATATAACAAAAAAAATACAAAACAACCCATTACAAAGAAAATCTTAAATGATATTTTAGTAAAATTTTATAAGGGTGATTATATGAAAGCAACCGAACTAAATGATTTTATCATGCAAAATCGAGTCGAAATAACTAAAGAAACTATTGTCCGAAAGATTAATAAAGAAGAACCAGCAATCTAATTATGTTTCTATAAAATCAGTAATAATTGTTTTACCATTTGATTTTAAACATTTTGCAATAATTTGTGGGTTCTCCTTTCCACTTAAAATGTCTTCTGTTCTATAAACATTTTTGAAAGAATCAATATAATAAACAATTCCATTTACTTCTTCTAAAACTAATTCAACCTTCTTTATAGAACAATCACCACATTGATTTAACTGAACAAATCCATTAGGAGTACCTTTACTATGAGTTCCACAATATTCACTATCACTTTTACGCCTTCTAGTACATTGTTCATTATTTGCCCGTTTTGCATTACATCGGTTTGTAGCCGGAATAGAATTTTTGATTCGTTTTCGTTTTACTAAATCATCCTTTGTAATCGACAATCGTTCATAATCATAAATATATTCAAGTAAATCATTTATTTTTTGTTTATCATCAAATTGAAGATTTTGAACTTTTTGTTTTAATTTATCCTTAAAGCCAACAATATAGGTTTCGAGTTTCTTATTTATCTGTTTTTCCATATGTCTTTATATGAATATTATAAAAACATATTTTTAGTTCAATTTTATTAAATGAGTTAATATAATAATATAAAGAATATATATAATGTTTTGTGACGGATTAATTGGACCTACATATACAAATGCAGATGATTTGAGAGTAGCATTTTTTAATTATATAGATAAAGAAGTTTATCCAAAAAATGAGAGAAAATCAGAACGCATATTAGAAATAGCAAATAATATTAATTGTTTCAAGTGTTTTGATATAAAATGTTTGATAACTGATAGAAAATATTTACCAATTAGTTCTCTTGATTGTAAAGGAAGTTTTGATTTAATCAAATGTGATTTTTGTGGAGATGGATCAATTATAAAACCTACAAGATATTTTCGAGAAAAGGTAAACTATAAAACATTACAATATGCAAAAATGGTACATCTTGAAGATATAGCTTCAGAATTATATTTTCTTTCTTTAGAAAACGAAGTTGGAGAACCTGAATGGGAATTTGCTGAAAATGAATCATTTACACATAAAATAACCCAATTATCGATAGATGTTGACATAAAGGAAGTTATAAATTCTGTTAAAACAATGATTACTGATTATTTTGCCGACCCCAGTTTATTATCCAGTTTTATTGAAACATTAGAACTTAAAATAAAACATTTTTATGGAAGTACAAAAGGGACAAAGGAAATTTGCAAAAAAGTTGAGAAAAATGGCGAAACAACATTTATTTTATTTGATCTTGAAAAGGAAGTGAAAAAAAGTAGCGGGTCATCAAACTTGTTTCAACTGTCTTTTAATAAACAGTCGGAATCAATTATCACACATTTAATGTGTATTCAACCAAAAAATAAAATGGCTGAAAAAATATGCACAGAAATGATGAATAAAAAGGTGAAAAATATGATGAATACAGTTACAAATTATAATAATAAAACATCGGATTATACGTCGGTGAAAGGAAAATAAAAATGGCCTGTGTTGTATTCCCCCCACCCCATTTATAAATGTTTTTATAAAATTGATTCAAATTTTATGAAATATAAATATAACATATCTTACACTTATCATATGTCTTATTTTACAAATCAAACAATTGAAGGATCTGTTTCTATCGATATGCAAGAATATTCTCATCCAATTGTTTCGGATGCAGTATTATTATTCCATAATTTTCAAACAGAATTGAATCCTTTGGATTACCCATTTGGTATTCTTGAAATTACATTTTCTAAAAACAAACAATTAAATGACGAAATTATTCATAATCTACCAGAAATAGAGAGAATTGAAATTATTATTAAAAATGGTTTGATTTATGATATTTCAGATAATTTATGGAAATCATCAATTATTGAACTGGAATTTAATACAGAAGAAAAACATACATATCATATTAGATCATTAGAAATATACGATGAAGATGTTGAAGCAGTGATTTATGGAAAGGTGGTTGGTGTAACTGATGATGACCCTCAACATAATCAAGAATTATATACAGTATATCAACTACCAGATTTAATTGATACAATTAATAATACTATTGAACCAGTAGATTTATTAAAATATATGTATTTACAAAAAACATATGAAATTTTATTCGAATTAATTGAATATGAAAAAGAACCGATTCATGAATCATATATAGAAAAAATTAAAGCATTTTTCACAAAAATGGGGTTATATATAAATGAATACAACCTTTTGGAAGACACATTTATGAATCAAATGTGTAATGACATTATTGTTACTATGAAAACAATTGGAATAAATATTCAATAAATCATAAATGTCATATAAATACATTATATATATCTTTCACCTTTCAAACGCTCATTATATATGATAAAGGCGATTTATCGGTGAAAACTAACATTTACTAATAACAATAAAAAATATATTTTTTATTAGAAAGATTATTTGGTGTGTTTATGTAAATGATCTAAAACATTTTTCTTATTTTCTCAAACACATCTATTGCTTGAATACAAGAACGTTTCAAATGTTCTCGTAAAAGATGTTTGTCTGTTGTTTGTAAATATGCAACACGAATTTTACTACTTGTATCATGTGGGTGAAATTTCTTAAAGCCACAATAGTTCATTAGCTGTTCTTTTTCATAAAAGGATTCATAAAGAATATATTCGAGTACCTTACCCACAGTGTAATCTTCATTTTCCAAAGTAATATCATAACTATTTTCCATTGTTGTTTCACTTAGACCAATTGGAATAGCATCACTTTCTATTAATTGCACCATATTTATGAATTTGTCCTTCAATATATTACATGCCTTTTTAATAATGTATTTATTATCAAATACACCTACAGTTTGAATAACAAAATCATAACTATCAGGAATAAATGTTCTTTGTGCATCAAGTAAATAATAATTTCTCTTTTTATATTCAATTTCTTCCTTTGTCATATCTTCTGCAATTGATTTTTGATGAAGCACTTCCCATGCAGATTCTACCTTTGACATATCAATTGTATTCCCATAGGAACATTTAGATACAACATTAAACATTGAATTTATACCAGCAGTTGCCATTGAAAATTCAGCAGAGAATTTAATATGTTCTCCTGGAATAGTATCACCAATTTTGGGTCTTAATCTGGCAAAATCAATATATGCTAATGTAAGTGGATCAGGTGGGAAAATCGATCGTACATCTTCTCTGGTCATATATTTTCCCGACTCCTTATGTTTTATTTTAAAATCTTCAGTTGTAATCATTTGGATAGTATCACTATTATTTTGTACATCTACCTCTAAAATGTATTCTTGATAAAATGTTTCAAGTTCCTTTTCATTTGATATATGAATAGGTATAGAACTTAGACGTTGTTTTAATAATTCATTATGAAGTCTTCCAGTATTAATCTCAAATTTGCATTTATTGTCTGCATATGTTTCAGTACGAATTACAACTGTTGGAATATCATTTAATATGGTTCTTCGCAATGCATTAGCTAAACTCAAATTTATTTTTGCTAATGTAAATCGATAGATATCATTTTCTTCAGAGGGTGATTGTAAAATAGGATTCATAGTATAATATATAATTGGTTTAAAAAAATGAATTTATATCAATTTTTTAAAATTGTTTCAAAAATGAATAATAGCCCAATCTAATTGGGTAATATATCAATTGTATTTTATAATAGGATCACCATATAAAAATCATAATGACTTTCAATCAGGTGTTTTGGTTTTGTTTTATTATTCGATAAATCGTATTATTTTCATATTATACAAAATTATAATATAAAATCTCTTTATTGAATCATTATATATGCTAATAAAACAAAAAAGAGGATAAATGGAAAAAGGACAAGAAGCCATGAAAGTCCTGGTGCACCTGCTCTACATATTAAATTTAAAATCCAAGTCCAGAAAAGGACATAAATAAGTTTAATCATAAAAACCAATAAAGTACTAGAAACAACACAAGAATATGATCCTAGACAATATACATTTGCACTTCCAGAAATGTAATTTTGTATGGCCATAATGAAAATGGCTATGAGAGAAATCCCTAAATATATTGACGCAGGAGTACATAAATTTTTTAATCCAGCAACTGCCATATTTATATATAAAAGAAAGAATAAAAAATTAGACTAGAGCTGGATTATGTGGTCCAAATACATTTGTTCCAACAGGTTGAACTAATGGGGAAGGATCAACTGTTGGCGTAGCATTCAATATTTTAAATGCTGAAGTAATACCAGAAGTATTTCCAAAACTAGTAATAGCATTTGCAGTATTTGGATCATTTATGTTAGCAATACCACCCCTTATTTTTTTATAAGTTTTTCTTGATTTTTTATTGTTTTTTTTCGATTTATTTTTTTTGTTTTTACCACCAGAAATCATATTTGGTTGCATTCTAGTATCAATCATTGATTTTGAATCCATTGGATCACTTGAGGTACCCAAAGATTGATTGTATGGTATTACTGATTGATTGTGATTAATAGATGTATCTAGATTATTGGAACCACCCTTTAAAAAAGATGTATTTGAACAAGAGCCACATCCTCCGCGTTTTTTATATTTACGAGATCGTTTTATTATTTTTTTATTAGGCATTACTATAAGTTATTATAAGATTTTATTCAATATCTACATGAGTTAACATATGTCTTCGACAACAAGGATTATATAATCGCATATTATCTAATACAATACCATTTACAGATTTGTCCATATTTTCTTTTGTGAAATATTCGACTTTATTAACCTCAAGACCTTGTGCTAATTTCATCTTTCTGACTTCATCTAAATAATATCGATATTTATTAGCTAAAACATTTCCACAAGTAAAACATTTGATTGGGATAATCATGATTAAATATATATAAATGCTAGGTTTTATATATATTATTTTTTTGATATTTTTAATCAATTTTATTTATTGAGGTTCAGATTCTTCTGGAACAGATTCGTGTTTTGATTCCTTTTCATCTTTCTCTTTCTTTTCCTCCATACCTTCAAGACGGTGGGTCATTCTCCAGATAAATTTATGTGTTAACCAGAAGATAAGTCCAAAAACAGCAGCATGAACAAGAGCAACTGTGAATTTTGATCCATTCTTAGGTAATCTCAAAAGGACATTAGGTGTTAGAATAAAGAAAAGAATAGCAGCGTAAAGAGAAACTAGTAAGCTCATTTTTATAATATAGATATAGATTTTATATTTTATTTGATAATCCTATATTGACAATAATTAGTGTTTTCATATAATAAAAATCTGTTTATTCAAATATTTCCCTAAATATATATCTTTATAATATAAAATATGAAACAGATGTTTTTCGGAAGTATCATTTTTATTTTGTTATTAGTTATTATTATTAATTTAGCTATTCAATATAATACTCAAATATTGGAAGGATATACAAATGATACAAATTATTGTAAATCAACTGATAATGATTATAACAACCCTAATATGTGTTATGATATTAATTATATGGATGAATCAGGAAATACTATCAAGGGTAAATCTCGACTATCTGATTATGATTATATTAGTCATGATGGAAAAATAAAACAAGTTCCAGATAATAAACTATTCGTTCCTTCTGATAATAAATTAGGTTATAGTCCTATAGGGGTTAATGGTATTACTATATGTGAATCAGGTGATCCTAGTTATAATGATATCAATACTTGTAAAAAAGTAAAATATATTGATAATCACAATAATCTAGTATCAGATAAATTAGCGAAACTATCTGACCGTGTTTATTTAGATTCTAGTGGAACTGTAATTCAGGTCCCAAACGGATATCAATCAAACTCAGATCATAGTGGATACATTCCAAAAAAGAAATCGGAAATATATAAAGCTTATTCAGATCCTAGTATGAATGATAATAAACCACCTTCAGGAACTTCATATAATACAAATAATTTAGATATTACATACCACGCAGATCCAACTACACAGGCAAATAATGCTGATAATGCAGCAGGTCCTGGCAAAATGATTGTAAAAGATCCTTCAGGAAATTTAGTTTCAATGTCATATAGTGATATTAGTAATACAACTCTTTATTATGAACCTAGTACATATCGTTTTGGTCCATCTAATTATGTTCCTAATTATGAAGAAAGTGTATATTTAAGTAAATTAACAAATGAACCAACAACCACTACTATTGTTAATAATAAAGCAGGATTTTGTAAAGACACAAGGGCATTCCCAGAGAAAACAGAGGAAAAATGTAAATCATTAAGCCCAGATGTTTGTGCATCAACTGATTGTTGTGTTTTATTAGGAGGTGCAAAATGTGTTGCAGGTAATGAAAGTGGTCCAATAATACGGTCAAATTACAGTGATTTTACTATTATAAATCGTGATTATTATTATTACAAAGGAAAATGTTTTGGAAATTGTGATAATAAAAATTAAAATTGAATCCCGATAAAATTAATATATGATAGACATAATAATATTTTACTATGTCTAGATTTACACAAATTATTCGAAATGCTACATTAGAATGTCATACAGATAAAATGCCAATTCCTATATTTGAAAATTCAGAAGATATATTTGGAATAATTAAAATAAATATGGAAAAAACAGATCCAATACAAACCCCCCTACATATTTATTGTAATCTAGATATTTCAGATTCGATGAATGAATATACTACCGGTTCAAATAGAAAAATCAATTATATTAAACAAACAATGAAATTAATGTTAAATTATCTTATAGAGAAGATTACATCTGAAATTTGGATACAAATTGGTATATTTAGTACATTTTATGAAATACTAATTCCAATGCAAATTCTATCATCAGAAAGTATTGAAAATATGTTAAATAAGATTCAAATGATTAGTGTTTTTGGATTTACAAATATTGAATTAGCACTTAAAGAAACGAAGAAAATAATGGAAGAAGAAATACTAGAAAATCCAACACACAAATATACGCATATATTTTTAACAGATGGACATCCAACAGAGGGAAATTGTAACATTTTGGATTTATCTACATTAGTTAGTAAACAATACCCCAATCTATTTATTGGATATGGTTGTGATCATAATTCTGAATTATTAAAATTATGTGCTGCCGATGATCTTAAAAATAGTTATCAATTTGTTGATAATTTTGAAATGACTGGACAAGTTTATGCTGAAATGCTTTATAGTGTTTTATTTTGTTCAATTAGTGATCCTTATATAAAAATAGAAAATGGATATATTTATGATGCTAAAAAAGATATATGGAAACAGGAATTATATCTTCCAACATGGATTTCTGAAAAGGAATATATATATCATATTAAATCATCGAACATGAATATTGTAAGCATAGATATTTATTGCGGTGATAATGAATTGCTATATAATGTATCAAAAATACCTGAATTAGAAATTATACAAACAAATAAATTAGACAAATATATTTTTAAACAGAGAACAATCGAATTGTTGTCAAATATGCTTGCAACAATAAACAATGACGAAATTGATAATAATAATTCTATAAACCAAAGAAGACAAGAAATGAGTGATTTTTATAAGTGTATTCGAACATATATGAGGGATAATGAGTTAATGGAAGATACTTTTATGAAAATTTTATGTGAAGATTTAGTAATCAGTTATCGTTCAGTAAATACACAGTTTTCTGAAATGCATATATTATCACGTAGAAATGCTCAAGCAACACAATCATTATATCGTTCAGGATCATCAAATACACATGATTATTCTCAAATATATCAACCAGATAATCGTTGTCCCACAAGAATGTCATCTTTTACTAATACAACTTCATACTTTTCAACTGCATGGCAACATGTGACTTCGTCACTTCTAACAACCGATGAAGATGGCGATTTAAATATGCAAAGGCGTAAAAGACGAAATACAGATCTATTTGAACCTCTTTCATTATTACAACCTCCTGTAATTATAGAAATGGAAAGAGATGAAGATAATATTAATAATTATCAAGATAGTTTTATCACTGAAAATATTTATTCACCACCATTATTAGAAGCTATGGCACGCGATATTAGTAGGTCACATTAACCTGTTAGATAAACAAAAGAAACAAATAAAAATTATATTTTCATTGGAATAAACCCTTTTGTGGTTTTTTTAATAGTATATTGAGAATCTTCTCTATGAATTTCATCATGACATTTTTCACAAAGGGCTAATAAATTTGCTTTATGATCTTTATGAAATGATCCAATAAACCCATTTTCATCTGCATTACGTTGTGGAGACAAATGATGTGTTTCATCAGCCAATACTTTTTTACATTTTTCACAAAATCCTTTTATTTTATTTGAATTATAACGTGAAGTACTATGTTGTAGACTACCCGAAGATTCAGGGAAATATTTTCTGCGAAAATTATATGCATTTTCTAAAAATGATTCTTCCATATGAAGTGATTTACATACTTCTAATCCATATGTTCGACTACCTTGACCATCCATTAATTTTCTGTCATAAACAAGACATTGATTTACAATATCATAATGAACTGCCATATGTTTTAATTCCAGTCCATTAAGATTTTGTATTTCTTCATACTTGGTAATTTCATGAAAATGTGTAGCAAATAAAAAAGTCGATTTTTTTTCATGAAGATCTATTAATCCCGTACAAAAAAGACTAAGTGCACTTTCTATTTCTGTTCCTGAACAAAGTTCATCACCCAATACTAGACTTGATTCATCTGCCATTTTAAGAATAACTCGCAATTCCGACATTTCCACTGCAAATGTAGAAAGTCCTTTAAATAAATTATCATTTCCTAATATACGTGAAAAAATCGATTTATATGGTTGGTAATTAAATTCCGAACATGGCACATATAACCCCGATTGTGCCATAATAATAATAATTCCTATAGCACGAATAAAACTTGTTTTACCTACTGCATTTGTCCCAAATAATAATATTCCATGTTTTTTATCTCTATTTCCAAGAGTTAGATCATTTGTTATATATATTTCATTTTGTTGAAGATGTTCAATTAAAATATGTCGTATATCTTTTGCTTCAAAAAAAGATCCATTATCACTAGTGTTGTCAATTGTTGGTTTGCAATAATTGTATTGTACTGCGGTGTATGCCTTACAATGAATGACATCTAATCTAGATATGTATAATATAATTTGTTCGAGTTTTTGATACCAATCTTTTTCCAAGGTTCTCAAAATATCAAAATAAATTTTGGAAATTTCATTTGATAATTTTTCTTTATATATTGCAATCTGTTTTAATAATGTAGTTAATTGAGGAAAATCTATTTCATCATTAGATGCTCCTGCTTTAATAATTTGAATATCTTTTGTAAATAATTTTAATTCAGGTGAAATATCAAGAACATGTATTTGTTCGAAAATCTTTTTAAGAGTTATGCCACGTTTATGTGTAATCTGTAATGTATTTCCCGACTTTTCAGTTGAATGTATTTTAATATAATCTCCATCAGGCATTTCCTCATAATTACACATAAGATCATTGAGAACATTTTTTATTTGATCAAAAAGTGTTTGATAACTCTTGTATTGTTTAGATATCTTATCTAGTTCAGGTGAAATAGATTCTTTTATAATATTTTCAGAGAATGAGGTCATTGTTTCAATGTCTTTACATCGATCTATATAAAAAACGGAATCCATATATTGTAAGAAAGTGTCTAATATAGATGTAATGGATCCATCTGTCTCAATATGTTCACATAAATAACTAGTTAATTCTGAATATTCCGAAATATTACAATTAATTTCCGATATTAATTTGATACTTTCATAAAGAGAAAATAACGATTTTGGATATATCTTTTTAATGATAATTTGTCTACAAATTTTATCCAGATCTTTTATCTTTCTTAAATGTGATCTTAATTCACATGTGTCATTTATATTTTCTCTAATAACATAATCTGTTATATTATATTCTTTTTGAAGCCATTCACTATCAAATGTAGGGTTTGTTAATTGGTATTGGAAAAGACGTTTTCCCATTGGACTACAACATTTATTCAAAAAGGATAATACAGATGAAAATTTACCAGAATTTCGTCCATCAATTGAATCATCATCAATAATATTCAACTGTTTTAATGTATGATTTGCTAGGATCATTCGAGAACTTGTATTGTTAAATTTTGGAAAGGCAATTTTATGAACCAAATCTTGATTATGTTCTTGTAAAAAATGAATCAAATAACAGAAAGATTGTGTAGCAATAGTATATTGATAAAATTCAGAGCAAGTTTCATATGCATCTGGACCAAAAAAGGTTGACATCATTTGTGAAATATATGTTTGTTTTTGACAGTTTTCAACAATTTGATTTTCATTTTCATTTATATATACATAATGCATTTTGCGATTATTAATACCAGAATATTGAGTAATTTGTTTTGTATATTGTTCACTCATTTTTGAAATGATGATAACTTCAGAAGGACATATACTTGAAACAGCACGTTCTAATTCATCAAATGAAGTAGGGTTCATGTAGAATGGATTGTCATATTGGAAAATAGTTGTTTCTCCTGTAAAAATGTGAACAGATGATATCCCACAGACAAATTGTACTTGATTTGAATGAAATGGTTTATATGTTTCAATCCAAATACACATTATGTTATTTGATAATTGTTGATTTTGTTCAGTATCATAAGATATGTATGTACCTGGTGAATATGCCATGTAGAATTCACGTTGTTTTTGTATTGGATTTTTACCTTGTATATAAATAACTGCAGTATATTCATTATTTACTGCTAATTTTACAAACTTTTCACATGAGTGTTCGGGAAATCCTGCAAGAACAATGTATTTATCATTCCATTCTGTCTTTTTACTGCACGATAATGTCATACCAGTGAGTTCACAAAACTCTTCAACAATTCTAAAATGATTTTGTCCATTTGTTTTATCTTGTAAATTATATAATTCGAAAAAACTTCCACATTGATAAAAGACAATAGTTTGTTTTCCATATTTCTGAAAAGATTCTTCGAGAACCTTGAAATAATGCGAATGCATTGTGTTCTCTTGATCCTCTATTGTCTTGGTCTTTTTAGGAGGCATATCTATATATTATAGCATCTTCTTTTTATGTTTATTTGTATATTTTAATTGTACAATTCATTTTATATTTCAAATATATAAAAAAAATTGATTCACTTTTTTCATTTTATGTTTATGATATCAAATTAAAACCAACAATACTAAAATGCAAACAAGAAGTCAAACCAAACGTGTTTCTATTCAAGCAAAATCATTACAAAATGAAGAGCTCAAAATCTGCGAACATACGCAGATGCGAGCCAAAAAAATTGAAATAGAAGAGCAGCATCAACCATTAGAACTACAATTAGAATTAGAACGACTTTCTCATTTTGTGACAAAGTTAAAAAGCTTACTTAAAGATGTTTCAAATGCATCTGATAGAAAGAGTAAGATTAAGATTGCTACTGATATGTACGAGTTTGTAGATAAGGAAATTCTAGTTGTATATAAAACTATGCAAAAAAGATCAGGTGTAGAATCTACCCGACGATTTATGACAGTTATATATCTTAAGGGTAGATATCTTATTACTACACTTATTGAAACATGGGAGAATGCCCCTTCAGAATATATTTCAACTGATATTTATAAGACCGAACAAGTATTTCGTCGTGTTATTGAAAAGATCAAACCACTAATTAATTAAATAGTAGATAGATAGTAGCTAGCTAGTAGTTAGGCAATTAATATAATCATGTTTTTTTTACACCAACATAATAACAAATAAAAAATTGAAGATAATTTTATTTTTTTATTTTTAGTTTATAAAAGTAAAACAACATTCTAAAATGCAAACCAAAAGTTATACTAATCGCGTACATGTTGAACCATTTTTAACACAGATTTCAGACATTAACGAATATAAACAAATTGAAGATTTTAACACAAAAATTAATAATTTACTTAATGAAATGAACAATACTATAGGTCATATCAATCGCATAAAAGTAATAAAAAGACTATATGAAGTTATAAATAAAGAAATTCTACAAATATATCCAATTATACAAAGAACAATAAGCCTAGAAAGTGCTACAAAACTTCTTACAGCAATAGATTATCAAGCTAAAGATTCAGCTAATAAAATTGAGAAATTAACAGTTAAAATGAATGATAACAAACTATTATTTGATACTCATAGTCTTTTACATCATGTAGGTAGCAAAATTCAACCATTATTTTCAAATATATAAACTATAAAAAACATAAAAGAAAAACCCATTAAAAACTATATGAAATCTTTTTTATTATTAGGATACGACAAATATAAGGATAATGATGATTTAGAATCTGGAATGTCTAATATAAATGATACAACAAATCATTTTACAAATATTATTTTTTATTATAAACTTTTGTATATATTTTTATTTATTGAATTACTTGGTTTGATCTATTATATTTGGATTATTGATTTATATTAATTATCATCTAAATAGATGACACTTTGAAATGACGTAAAAAAGCCATATTATCTATTTGTTTATCAACTTCATCGGGATTGAGTTTTGCATTTTCCCAATCAATTATTATTGGCATATTATTATCAGTATTAAGCATCACATTATTAGGTAAATCACCATGTGAAATATTATTTTCGTGTAATATTTCTATTGATCTTCTTAAATATCTGTATTGAGATTTTGTTAGTTTTGATGTATCAATGTGATCTAATTTTTTTTGAAAAATCATATTTGAAACAGCTATTTTTCCATATTTACTACATGTTTCAAAATCATCTTTGAAATTAACTCTTTCTATACAAGAATCTATATTTGGCAAATAATAACGATTAAAACGTTCATTATTATGATCTATTTTTTCTAATACGTTATGAATTTCATTATTTATAGGCATATCATTATATAAAAATTTAGATACATATCCATTTTCCTTTGAGAAATTGTCGCAAGAAATAGAATCAATAATACAACCATCTTTCCCTTTACCTAAAACAGTATTTTCGCGAGATTTTATTTTTAGACTTTTATTTTTTACACTTTTTGTCTTTTTTGATTTTTTTGTACCTTTTGTCCTTTTTGTTACTCTTTTCATATATATAATATTGTTCATATTATATGTAGATAACAAAGATAATACAAACTAAATATTTAAGTCGGTGTATTATCATTAATAAAATTATACAAAAGGTTATCTGGATTGTGATTTTGAACATCTCCACAAATTAATAAAACACTTTCATACATTTTTCTTAAAACATCATTTGGTGCAGTTGTTCCTATTTTTATAAAACCCTTTTTAATAAGATATTTTCTAACTTCTTGAATGGGAATCTGCTTTAATAAATGTGTTTGTTCAGTTGTTCTATTTCTCAATGTCCGATTAGAAATTAACACCCCAATTTTGGGAACTGTTTTTGATCTTCCAACACGATATGTTCTCTTATAAATTTTCCTTCTTTTTAAATATCGAATATTATTCTTTTTTGGTGCTAATTGTTCTTCAGCTTTCGCTATGGTTTTCATTATACCAATTGATCTCACTTTTTCAGAAGGCATTTCATTACTCGATATAAATGGTTCGGGATTGTCATATAGGTTTGTATTTGGTTGGTTTTGTATAGGTGGATAAGTTCTCTGTGTTTGATGTTTCCAATTTCGATATGTTGGTAATGAACCATTTTTTAAACAACCATATGAAGGTGGTACTAAAGGTCTAACAATTGGTATAGGAGGTTCTTTATAAATAGATTGTTGTAAAGGTAAACTAAATTCGGTAGGAAATTCTAATTGAACATTTTCATTTAATGGAACACTTTGATTGGGTTGTAATAAAATAGAATTTGGTTGTGGATTTGGATATTTTTTCAAAGTTGAATTGTGAATATTTGGATTGGCTTGTTTTAATTCTTCTTCCCTTTTTTGTGTTAATTTTGAAAAAAAATTAAGAGATTGATTAAAATCATTATCAAAGTCATCTGTTGGAGAGAGTTTCGGTTGATTATTTTTCTCAGAATAAATATTTTTAAGCGATTTTTCTTGATTTTCACGAATCATTTTTAAAACGCTTTTTCTAAGAGTTCTTGGAGTTGGTGTATGATGCATATTTGTTTTTATTTTTATTGGACTTGATATATTTTCATTAGGCATTTTCTTTTTTTTTGTTGTATTTTTCGAAAATGAAAATAAATCCGGATTAATATGGATCGTTTTTTTTTCAGACATCCCTAGTTATTAAAAGCAACGAAAATAAAAATATAAAAGAAACGGTTATATGATTATCAACAATACATACTATAAATTACGGATTCTTTCTTTTTATTTTTAGAAAACCTTTTAAACGTATCAAATCCTTTTTCTAAATCTTCCAATGTTAAATTCTTCTTTTCATCCCCCTTTCCAAAAATACGTCGACCATGTGCTATTTTTGTATATGTAAAAAGGGCTTCAATATCGCGACCAAAATATGGCAATGAATCTTTATTTAATTGAAACCATTTTTCACCAATAGTAGAATCTAAACTATTAAACGACCATTCATTTTTCTCTACCTTCTTCTTAAAAATAGAAAACATCTCTTTAGAATCATATGGATCTAAAGTAAATCGCCAAATAAATCGCGATTCTAATCCAGGGTTTGCCTTAAATAATTGTTGTTTAATTTCATCTTCATAACCAGCAATAATTACCATCCAATTATCTTTATATTCACTTAATGCTTCACATAAAGTATCAATACATTCACGTGAAAAACTATCATTTTGATTAATATCTGCTAAAGAATATGCTTCATCAATAAAAAGAACACCTCCTAGAGATTTTTCAATCACCTTTTGTGTTTTCATAGCAGTTTGACCTAGATAACCGGCAATAAGATCACTTCGTGTAACTTTCTGAAAAGTAGAATTCTGTAAAATACCAAGTTTTGCATACATTTTCCCTATTAGTTTTGCAATTTCCGTTTTTCCTGTACCAGGAGGTCCAAATAGGACAGTATGTTTATAATCACCTATTTTACCTATATGCAAATTTTGTATAAAATACAGTATTTGATCAATCACTTGATTTTTAAAGGCGGATAATCCTATCATATCATTTAATTCATGTAACTCATTATGAATTGAATGAAGCATATTTATATCAATATTATATTGTATTGTTTCATCAAGTGGATATGTTTCAATTATATTCAATAAATCTTGTATATTTTGAATTTCAACATTAATTTCTTTATATTCCTTTGGTTTTTTAGACAATGATGAAATATTTTGATCAAATAAAAAAGTATAGTCATGTTGATTTTGCCATAAAGAATAATTAGATAATGGATTATATATTTGCTGATTACTTGATAGTTTATAATGTAAATAATTAATATTAATTTGATCTAAAATAGAAATATATTCTATTGATTGTATATTTTCATTTTCTTTATATGTATCCAAATATTGGATAAATTTTTTCATTTTTATAGGAATGAAAAAATGGGTTTAAATCTTTTTATCGATTATATGTAGATTCTTCAAATAGAAAGTTACAACTTCAATATTAGAATATGCAATTAATATGAGCAATCCAATAGGTAAAAATAATGGATCATAATAATTCAAATAAATCCAAGTACATACAAATATAACTGGGAAAATATGTAATCTTGGTATTAAATTATAGCATTCTGATGTGCGAAAAAAAATCCAAAATCCACCGCAAATAATTGAAAAAATGACCTTTTGATCATATGTCAAAATATTATCTAACAACATTATATAAATATGTTTACAAAATTATATTTGGATAGTACAAATCCTAAAACGACAATTTCTCAATTATTTCGTGATAACTCATTACAACTACTAATATCAGTTATTTTTCATACTATTATTTATGCATTGTTTTTGAATATGGTATATTACATTTTTTATGGTTCATTTTTATCTATTCAGATTAACATTCGACTTGTTATTGCATTACTTATTATTATGTCTTTAGGATACATAGCACGATTTTATCATGTGAAAGATATTTATAATGCATACCATAATGATATTGAAAGAACTAGAAACCATCTTGATAAATTATATATTTCATGGGTATTTATAGCATAAGGGTATTTATAGCAAGTTTTATCTAAAAATAATACAATCATTTTTAGATAATCGATAACCATATAAAAAAATGATATATATAATTAAGAGTTTCTTTATTATTTCAATTTTCTTTTTATTTGAGAACAATAAAAATAAAAAATAGGCCAATATACGAATAATTACTTTTTGAAAGGAATTTAAAAAATTGAAGAGAATAATATATTAAAATTAAAAAGTATAACAATTATGCTCACTTCAATTAATCCTATCGTTAAAGAGAAGAAATCTAGAAAATCCACAGTAAAATCAAATGTACAATTTACTATACCAATTATAGATCAAAATGTAGATTTTCTACAAAAAAAGCAAACTGAAATAGAATCTGAATTGAAAAAAGCTATTTTTGCAGAAATCAATAATGTAGAACAAGGAACTGAAGTACTCAAACATATGGGTTCTTATTCAGAAGATCCATTTCATATTATTGAATCATATTTTGCAGGTCAATATTTAGAACGTCTTGTAAGACATCAAATAGAATCATTTAATCATTTTATTGGATATCAAATACAAAGAACCATTCAAATGTTTAATCCTGTAGAAGTAAAATCTGAACATGATTATGTAGCTGAACATGATAAACACCTTCTAGAAGTCAATATTTCTTTCGATAATTTTAAATTATATCCTCCACAAATTCATGAAAATAATGGGGCTACAAAAATCATGTTTCCAAAAGAAGCAAAATTGCGTAATTTTACATATGCATCTACAATGACAATTGATATCCACATCGATTATATAATTCGAAATACCGAATCAATGGATACTCCAAAAATCATTAAGAAAGTCCTACATAAAATTAATATTGGAAAAATGCCAATAATGTTGAAATCCATGATTTGTGTTCTAACACAAAATAAACATATTCATTCAAATTACACTGGAGAATGTGCAATGGATTGTGGTGGATATTTTATTATTAAAGGATCAGAAAAAACCGTATTAGGACAAGAAAGAGCAGCAGAAAATAAGATCTATTGTTTTGATGGTAAAAATACTACAAAGTGGTCTTGGTTTGCTGAAATAAAATCTATCCCCGATGATAAATGCATTTCACCAAAACAAATTGAAATGATGATTGCATCAAAAAATAATGGATTCGGACATGGACTTTATATTACAATTCCACGCATTAAATATCCAATTGAGCTTTTCACACTTTTCAGAGCATTAGGTGTTCTTTCTGATAAAGAGATTTGCTCATACATCCTATTAGATATTAATGCAGATCAATATAAAGAACTTTTGGATAGTTTACAAGCATCTATCATTGATTCGAATAAATATATGACACAAGAAGATGCTCTAAGACATATTACATCAATGGTTGCATATACTCCTATTAATATGGATAAAGAAACAGGTCAAAAGAAAAAGCGAGAATTTGCAGAGGAAGTATTGGCAAAGGACTTATTTCCTCATTGTAAGTCACTTAAGCAGAAGCTTTATTTAATTGGATACATGGCAAATAAACTGCTTAAAACTAGCAAATCTTGGCTTCCACCAGATGATCGTGATTCTTATCTAAATAAGCGTATTGAGTTAACTGGAACATTATTAAATAACCTTTTCCGTAATTATTTCAATAAATTAGTAAAAGAAATGCAAAAACAGATTATCAAGGAGATTAATACAGGATCTTGGAGATCTACTGAAGATTACGAAAATATTATTAATATGACAAACATTTATAAAATTATGAAATCAACAACGATTGAGAATGGCATTAATCGTGCATTGGCAACTGGTGATTTTAGTATTAAACAATCCAATTCAAGTAAGGTTGGTGTTGCACAAGTATTAAATCGTCTTACTTATGTTGCAAGTTTAAGTCATTTGAGACGTATTAATACACCTCTAGAGAAAAGTGGTGAGTTAATTGCTCCCAGAAAACTGCATAATACAACATTTGGATTTTTATGTCCAGCAGAAACTCCAGAAGGACAGTCAATTGGTGTAGTAAAAAATATTAGCTATTTGGGACATATTACTATTCCTACTAATAGTAGTTCTTTAAGACAATATGTTGAACCTTTCATAGTACCATTGGAAAAGGTCGATGATTCTTCTACTTTATATAAAAAGGTCAAAGTGTTTATTAATGGAGCTTGGATCGGAGTTACAGATACACCATTTGAATTATACAATGATATGAAAGATAAGAAATATAAGGGAATCATAAATATTTACACAGCTATTATTTTCGATTTTAAATTACTAGAGATTCGTATATGTAATGATGGTGGTAGACTATGTCGACCACTATTAAAAGTGCAAAATAATAAAGCATTAATCACAAAAGATGTTATTAATATGTTAGTCAAAAAAGATATTTGTTGGAATGATTTACTTACTAGTTGCAGATTAGAAGAATCTGTTATTGAATATATTGATCCAGAAGAACAAAATTTTGCAATGATTGCTATGAAATCAAAAGATAGCTACATCAATAAATCCGAAGGTTACATCAATTATACACACTGTGAAATCCATTCATCTACTATCTTTGGAATTCTAGCATCATGTATTCCTTTTCCTGAACATAATCAAGCTCCAAGAAATACATATCAAACTGCAATGGCAAAGCAAGCAATGGGTGTATATGCATTAAATTATGATATGCGTATGGATAAAACCGCATATATTTTAAATTATCCAAGTCGTCCTTTAGTAGATACTCGTATTATGAATTTCTTACATCTAGATCAGGTTCCATCAGGTTGTCAAATTCATGTTGCAATTATGACACATACAGGTTATAATCAAGAAGATAGTGTATTAATTAATAAAGGATCTATTGATAGAGGGTTATTCTTGGCAACAATTTATCATACAGAGAAAGATGAAGACAAGAATATTATTCGTGATGAAATTATTCGTTGTAAACCTGATAAAACAAAAACAAAGGGTATTAAATTTGGAAATTATGATAAATTGAATAATCAAGGGTTCATTCCTGAAAATGAATTGGTTGAAAATCGCGATATTATTATTGCAAAAATCATACCAATCAAAGATAACCGTAATGATCCAACAAAAGTGATTAAATTTGAAGATCAGAGCAAAACATTCAGAACAACAGAGGAAACATATGTTGATAAGAATTATACCGGTAGAAATGGCGATGGATACAATTTTGCCAAAGTTCGTGTGAGAATTTTAAGAAAGCCAGTATATGGAGATAAGATGTGTGCATTACCAACACAACAAGTATTAACTGACATTGGTTGGATTCAAATATGTGACATCGATATTAAGAAACATCGTATTTGTACATTAGATAGTAATGGAAAAATGTGTTATGAATATCCTACTGCAAAGTTTGAATATCAACATGATGGTGATATATGGCATTTCAAAAATAACCTGCTTGAAATGACTTGCACAACCAATCATAAATTATATGTTAAAAAACAGGACAATTATGAATTGATAGAAACTAGTGAAATCATGAGTAAATTTGATGAAAACAAAAAGATAATCAATAGAGGAACCCAATGTAGATTTCAAAAGGCTATGGAAAATGTATATCCTGATATAAATACTATTAAATTCGGAGAACAAGAATACAATATGGATGCTTGGTTGCAATTTATTGGTTCATTTATTTCATATGGTGAGTGTTATTTATTCAATAATGGAATTTGTATAACATCAGTAAAATATAGAATTAATAAATTCAACAATTCTCTATTTGACAATTTAAAAATCGCTTATGAATATAATGAAGATGATGAAAGTTACTATATCTATGGATCCAAATATTCAGGAATTTGCAAATATTTATTAGATTTAAATCAAGTTACATTAACAAAATATTTACCAGATTTTGTTTGGAATTTATCACAAAGACAATCCCGTATTTTGTTAGAAACATTATTACAAGATGAACGAACAAATATGCATTTCCAAAAGAATGCTTCATATACTACAAGTAGTAGTCGATTAGCAAATGATATTTCAAGATTATCAGTTCATTGTGGATATTCTGCTGTTATAAAAATAACAGAAGAATCTTTAAAAAGGAATACAACTTATATTATATGTATTAATAGATATCAAAATCAACCTCAAATATTTAACGATATGAATGATTCGAGTACTGAAAAATTAACACATTATACTGGGAAAGTATATTGTATAGAGGCTCCAAGTTCCCATGTGTATTATATGCGAGAATCAATGCAATCACCATCACTAATAATTGGCAATAGTTCACGCCATGGTCAAAAAGGCACTGTAGGAAATATTATCCCAGAGTGTGATATGCCATTTACAAAAGATGGTCTTCGTCCAGATGTTATTATAAATCCTCATGCAATTCCATCACGTATGACTATTGCACAGTTAAAAGAGACATTATTAGGTAAGGTGTTATTAGAAATAGGCCTCTTTGGTGATGGAACAAGTTTTGGAAATATGGATGTAAAAACCATAGCAGATCAATTATTAAAAATCGGATATGAAAGTTATGGAAATGAACTTTTATATAATGGTCTTACAGGTGAACAATTGGAAACAAATGTATTTATAGGACCTGTATTTTATCAAAGACTAAAGCATATGGTTAATGATAAACAACATAGTCGATCTATTGGTCCAATGGTAAATTTAACTAGACAGCCAGCGGAAGGTCGCAGTCGCGATGGTGGGTTCAGAATAGGTGAGATGGAACGTGATGTAATGATTGCTCATGGTGCATCACGATTCTGTAAAGAAAGATTATATGACGTTTCAGATAAATATTCAACACATGTATGTAGAACTTGTGGGCTTATAGCATCATATAATGATGGTAATAAAAATAAATTATATACAAGCTATGATTTTACAATTCATTTGTGTAAAACATGTGGAAATAAAACTGATTTTGCCAAGGTAGAAATACCTTATGCTTATAAATTACTAGCACAAGAACTTCAAACAATAAATGTAGTTCCAAGAATTATTACTGAATAATAATTATTCTATAAATATCAATATTATTCTCTCTTATTTTCATCATCTTCATTCACATAATCACTTTCCTTTATAACAAAACATCGATCATTTCTTTCACAATCAAATTCATATTCTAGTTCATAAACATAAACATATAATTGAAATATAATATAACAAATCGTATAAAACATAATAACATAATAAATGACAGTCCAAAAAGTAAAGTCTGTAGGAAAGAAATTCATATAGAGTATATGTACAAAAGATATTTTTTTTTTATACTAAATAAATAATATGAACTCTGCTGAAATCAATGATGTTCGAATGCCGAATGAATTTAAAGGTGAATCTTTTTCAAGATATAAAAAAACAGCTGTAAGAGAACAATTACTATCTAATATGTGTAAGGGTAAAATAGAGCCTGCATGTTATTGGTCAGCTGAGTTAATATGTGCTGGACAATACCAAGATTTATGGGAAATTATCTTACATTATACAGGGAAACATATTCATTTAGGAAATCCTAAAATTGTAAGTTATTTAGAGATGCGATATCAGATTTTTAGAAATATTATGACAAATGCGATGTATACAAATGAATTACAATTACGTAATAATCAAAATATGCGTGAATTATTTGCTGAAATTATTGCCGTATTAACATTTTCGAACCGTAAACATAGTTTTGAAGCTATTAAAATTAATCGTATTGAAGAATTTGATATAACACAAATGTCTGATAGATTAAAAGCAACATCTGTACAATTTGCTGAACCTATCTTTATGAAAAAAGATCCAAAAGAAATATATATTCCAATAAATGAGTTTTGTTATCATATTTCTTGTGATAAACCTAGTATGTTACAAGCATGCTATTGGATAGAATGGGTTATTGAATTTGATATTATATGTAGAAAGAAGAAAGAAGTATGTAGTTGTGAAAAACGAAATGAGTATTCTGTTGAAAATAAGTATCAACGTGATATTATTTGGCTTATATGGGATGGTCTATTACACTATATGAATAAACTAGATAATAACTTTTTACAGCGAATCTTAAACTCTATTTTAAACCTATTTTGTATTAAATATACATATGGGTCATCGAAAAAACGTAGATATCTACTATACTTTGCAGTTGCATTATTAACTGAACGAATCCCTTTAGATATTGAACTAATACAACATAAGGATAAAATTAAATATGTTGTAGAAAAAATAAATGAAGTGTATAAGCAAATTAAGAAAAATGAGGAAAGTCCAAATACAGAATATTTATTTTCAAATATGGAACAACAAAATCAAATGGAAACCTCTATGAGAAAAATGGATATGGTTAATACTTTAGATATATCATCAAAATAAAATGTCAATATTTTATAATATGAGTAGTATTGAATCAAACCCTTCAGAAGTTATTGGTGAAGGATCATATGGATGTATACATAAACCAAGTTTAATATGTAAGGATAATAAAAAAATTTCATATAAAAATAAAATTTCCAAATTATTATTAACTGAATATGCCATTCGGGAATTAAAAGAATATATGTTAATTTCTGAAACTGATAAAAAAAATCAATATTTTCTTGGTATTCCTAATTTGTGTAAAATAAAACCATCAAAACTAGCTTTAAAAGCAATAAAAAAATGTAAAAGATTAACAAAAAAACATAAAATATCAGAAAAATTAATAGACAATTATTCTTTATTAATTATGAATGATGGTGGAATAGATCTTGAACAATTTGGTTTAAAATGTAAAAAATTGGAAATAAATAATATAAATCAAACAAAGATTTATGATTTTTGGAAAGAATCTGGACGCATTTTAAATGGTCTTTTAGTATTTCAAACACACAATATAATACATTTTGATTTAAAACCTCAAAATATTGTGTATAATGAAAAAACAAACCGAATAAATTTTATTGATTTTGGACATATGCGTAAAATAACCGATGCAATCACTGATGCAAATAATAATAGTAATAGATTAATCGAAAGTGCCTTTTGGAATTATCCTTTTGAAATTCAATTTTTGAATAAAAGTAAATATATTGAAACTGCACAATTATCAATGGAAGGAAAAAAGGAGTGGATGTATAATTTTTTATCAGATTTACAAAATCGCGAAAACTCTGAGTTCGTAATTGCATATGAAACATTTATGGAAATATTTACTGAAAATTTATCGAATGAAGATCGATTACAAATAGATAAACAGTATAAATATGATTTTTATAAAATGTTATCACAACAAATACTAATTGAAAATTATGAAAAAAATGTAGAAAAATCAATCAAAACAATAGATGTTTATGGAATTGGATTAGCATTCAAATTTGTATTAAATTATACATCTCATTTATTACCAAAAAATTTTACAGATAAAATGAATGAAATATGTTATTTTATGACAACACCTGATTTATCAAAAAGATATATGATTAAGGAAATAATTTCACAACAGACTGAAGCACTGAAATTATTATAATATGTATCTTGAAAAAATGTAAATGCAATTTTTTATACTATGTATAAATATGGGAAATAAATATTATTTTTCAGTAGGAGCTATTTTTAAAAATGAAAGTAATAGTATTAATGAATGGATAAAACATTATTTACATCATGGTGTCGAACATTTTTATTTAATTAATGATAATAGCGATGACAACTTTTTAGATAGTATAAAAGAATATATTGATCGTGATATAATAACATTATTTAATGTAAATGAATCATATTATTTAGGTAGGCAGCGTAATTTGTATAACAGATGTATTTTACCACATATAAAAGAAACAAAATGGTTATTAATGGTTGATGTTGATGAATATGTATGGTCTAAAATAGATATTAATATGACTAATGTTTTGAAAAATTTAGAAGGTTTTGCACAATTACAAATACAAGAACATCTTTTTGGATCAAATTCACATATAAAACAGCCAAATTCTATTGTAAAATCATTTACTAAAAGAGGTGTTGATGCACTTATGAAACTAAAATATATTGTAAATTCATCTTATGAATTTTCATCATTAAATATTCATCATGCTGATTTTCTTAATAAAGAATACATAACAGATAGTAAAAAGTTTTTAATAATCAATACAGAATATTTTATAAATAATCATTATTGTTGTCAATCTAAAGAATTTTGGGAAAATGTAAAATGTACTAGAGGAGATTCTGATAGCTATAAAATAAGAAAAAATATAGATTTTGAATATTTTGATGTAAATGAAGTTGAAGATGTTGATTTATATAATCAAAATCAAAATATATAAGGGTTTAAAATGAAGCACCAAAAGATCCTCCTAAAACACTATTTGCAGCCATAGGTCCCATATAAGAACCCATATCTGGTGCGGCAGCAGAAGATCCTCTCATCATAGTATCATATGTACCATTTTGTGGTTTTGTTGTGGCAACTGGAGCTGGAGGGAAAACATTTGATTGTGTACCAGCGTGATCTAAAAAGTCGGCTTGACTAGGGATATGTTGTTGTGCTATGCGAACTTGTCCTCGTACATTTGCTTTACTGTCACCATCAGATTCAGAAGTTCCATTCCATAAATCATAAACACGATCGACTAAAATATTCAATTTAAGTCCGATTTTTGTTTGAATACTAAATATAATTATCAAGAAGGCAAGAATAACATTTGTTAATACAAGATCTTCATATTTAAATCCACTGTATGTTGGGAAATATGTAATAGTACGATGTATAAGTATAATACCACAAAACATGACAATCATTTGAATGAATATTTCAGCTAAAAGCTCTAAATTAGATTTATCTACATCAGCTTCAGGAATGAATCGTTGGATTAATTTATTTAAAATGATGATTGGAATAATACCCATCAATGCATATTGAACAACATTTAATATTTCTGCTTTTCCTTCTTCTGTAGAAGAAAATACATGACTAAAAAATGTTTTTTGAGGACGATCTGCTGTTTCTTGTAATAAATCCATTATAATATATTGTTATATTAGAAATTTTATAATAATATGATAATCAAAAATAGTTATTAAATAATAAAATAATATACTTAGAGAAATATTAATATAAATTATCATATGAGTCGATCACTATCTTCAGCTAAACAAAGACGAGCTGGTGTTTCACCTCAAGCAGAAATTCCAAAAACAATGCAAAATGCAAATAATAACAATTCTTCAAATAATCAACCAGGTGGCCTTACATTGCCTCAAGTTATTGCTCTTATTGATACTCGACTAAGTAAATTAGAGACTTTTGTAAAAAAGGCTGAAATGAATCCTGTATCGCATGTTCTTCCTTCTATTTCAGAAAAGGATGAAAATATTGGTAATTTTAATGAAATTATTGATGATTTTCAGCAAAGATTTATTATGCTTGCAACTGAAATCGGAACAATGAAAGATACTATTATGAAATTGCAAACATATACGATGGATGTTAATAAGATGCTTTTGGAAGAGCGTGTAAATATACTTTCTGATTTAGGTGATGACAATAAATCAATGTTTTTGATGCAAACTGATTCGCTTAATGAAAGTGAAACACTTAATGAAAGTGAAATTGAAAAGTATATTATGGAAGTGCCTGAATCTGAACAAATTCAGAATGAATAAATAATGAAAATAATATAAATAATATTTATAATATTATTTATAATGAATATATCTTCTCCAGAATTTATGGAAAATTTCAAAAAGAATTATTATGATCAAAATAAAAAAAGCACATTTTTTAAAAAATCACAAAAAATAGATTGTGTAAAAGAGTTAATAAGTTCACCTGAGTTTGATTTAAATATAGCATTAAAAAATACGATATATGTATTAAATGATACAAATAAACTTTTTTTAAATTACGAAATATTCAAACATTTCGGACATCCAGAAAATTACGAACAAATTGTTGATTACATTCTTTCATTAATTTTATTGTGCATTTCAAAATTTTCGTCATTTGAAATGCATATAAATATTAATACATTCACAATTTCTGCTGCTCAAAGGTATAAGGATATTATAAAATTGTTTATGAATAAATGTTTATCTAATAATACACAATTTTCTAAATTATTAGCATTAATGAAATTGTATAACACACCATTAATGATGAATGAAATATCAAAATTATTAAAACCATTTGTTGATCCAATAATTATAAATAAAATACAAATGTACAATAAAAATGAAACACCCATCGAATATAATCTATTTTTAAAAAATTGAAATGATATGAATGCAAAAATGCGAATTATATATTAACAATGGACATCTATCTTAGTAATCCAATTAAAGCTGAACAATTTACTGGTATTTTTCAGCATATTAAATTATTCACAGATCAAATATGTATTATTTTTGAAAAAACAGGGATTTATGTTCAAACCATGGATAATACACGAGTTTCAATTTTTGAATTGAATATTCCATCTACATGGTTTGATCGATATTCTCATACAGAGGATGGAGCTATTACTATTGGTATTTCATCTTCGTTACTATTTAAAATACTAAATACCAGAGATAAAATACAATATATAAAATTTGAATATGATCCAAAAATTGATGATAAATTAGCTATTCGATTTTTATGTGAAGCAATTGATGCTAGAAAACTAGCAAAAACAGATACATTGTGTGTATTTGATAAACATTTTGAAATTCCTTTAATTGATATTACAGAAGATCATGTAACAATTCCAGAAATTGATTTTCAAGCAGAGATTTTATTGCCATCTTCTATTTTTGCATCTATTATTCAACAATTGAAATTGTTTGGAGAATCTTTAGATATAAAATGTAATGAGGAAAACATATTATTATGTGCAAATAGTGTTGAAAATGGAAAAATGTTTGTTGAAATAAATATAGATGATATAAACGAATTTTCAATTAATGAAGGTGAAACAATTGAATTGTCTTATAGTTTAAATTATTTAAACAATATTTGTCTTTATCATAAACTTTCAAAAAATATAGAAATAAAATTATGTGATCAGTATCCAATGAGAATACAGTATGATTTAGGAGATGGTGCTAATATACTGTTCTATTTAGCTCCTAAGATTAAAGACGATGAATAGATATTCTATAACTATAAAAAACATTCAAATGATATGCGTATTCAAAATACTTTTTTTATATCTAAATCAATTATATGTTTCTTTCGTTTTTAATATTTATTCTAATATTTTTTTTATATATTCATATAAGTGATCAATATAAAAAAAGCGAAGATTTAGAGATTTATGAAATGGATTATAAATCCAATATTGAATTACAAAAAGTATGTGCTATAAAACAACCTGTTTTATTTGATCTAGGATCTGTCTGTCCATCATTTTTTGAGAACCTTACAAATGATAATATAAAAGAATTATTAGATACTAGTGAAGTCAAGGTCAAAGATGTAAATGATTATTATATTCTTAATAATACATCAGTTGATTATATTACTCTTTCTTACGATAGTTTTGATCAATTATCAAAAACAGATTCGGAAGGACATTATTTTACAGAGGGAAATACTGATATTATTGAAGAATCTAACGAACTTTCATCTATTTATTCAAAAATAGATCCATTTTTAAAACCATATTTTGTTGTACAAACAAAGTATGATATTCTATGTGGTTCTGATGGAACTGTTACTCCTATGCGTTATCATACAAATGAAAGACAATATTTAATGGTTACATCAGGAAGTATTCATGTTAAGATGACACCATGGAAAAGTCGTAAATATTTGCATGAAAATAAAGACTTTGAGAACTATGAATTTTGGTCTCCAGTTTGTATTGCAAATCCAGATCCTATTTACAAAGAAGATACTGAAAAAATAAAAATGGTTGAATGTATTATTCCAGTAGGATCAGCCCTGTATCTACCACCATATTGGTGGTATTCTATCAAATTTTCAAAGGATACAATAGTATGTTCTAGTACATATAATTCTGCCATGAACATACTTTCAAATATACCTTCAATTGTTCGATATTATTTACAATTTCATAATACTCATAAAAAGGTATTACAACCTGTTTTAGAAGATGATGAAAAAAAGGGTTTATAACATTTTTTTTGTTTTATTATTTTTTTTTACTACGGTTTTCCTTGTTTTTTCTCTCTTTTTGTCATTCATCAATTTCATAGTTGATATTAATAATAATCTGTTGATTTCATTTTTAATAACTGGAATATTTTGGTTCATATATTCATTAATAACAATTGGTGTATCACCATCATTATTCTTTTTTAAAGGATTTACACCATATTTTAGTAATATTTCAACAGCTTCTATCATAGAATCATGATCTATTTCCATTACCAAATGCAATGCATTTCTATTATATTGATCTACTTCTAAAATTATATCGGGATATTTTTCTAATAATTTTTCTAATATTTTTTTATCATATGTCGTATAACTACGTACTAATTGTAAAAAATCAACTAATTTATAATCAGTTATAAATTCTATTTCTTTATCTGGTATATTTGGGTATGATAATTGGTAATCTTCTCCTATATACACTGTTTTTTTTTTCCGTATTGGTTTGATTGTAAACTTTTTACATAATTTTTTCGGTAATAATTTATTATCAAATGTTATATGTAAAAATTCCATATTTGTAAGTTGATATTTTGGTTCATCTTCTAATTTTGGTTCATTTACACAACCAATATTTGCTATATCCAAATTTTCCATTATAATTTTTCCATTTTCATCATAATTTTTATTATATCTTTGTTTACCCCAGCTATTTCTAAAAATAATCTTATTAGATGTCCATTGTAATAAATTAATACAATGGTCATCTTCACTACAATTTGTTAATTTTCCACTACCAAACCAAGACATATTTTCAAATGGTTTTCCCTTTTTATCTGAAAACCATTTTTTAATTATTTGTTTAGATGGAGGTTTTTCATCATCAATATAATTAGGAATTGTTAGACATACTATTGGTTGTAATCCTTTATGTAATGAATCTTTAATTAATAATGATGGGACAGTTTCATAATTATCTATAATTATAAAATCTCCTTTCTTATCAAGTTTTATATTTTTATTTGAAAACGAATAATACTCATTTACAATCATAATACTATCAATGACTTTCTTTAATTTTTTTACAAAATCTATTTTTAGTTCATTATTTAATATTTCTGGATTCTCTTTAAAAATAGGACGATTCTTACATATTTTAATTCGTCTATTTTCAGGTAGTTCACATAATCCACTATATCCTAAAAAATCATCTTCTACAACAAAAAATGAATCCATAGTTGGATCAGTTAATTGTTCTATTTTTGTAAGTTCTCCTTTTAAATAATTTAATAAATAAAAAGCGGTTTCATCTTGGCCTGCACCTAATTCACAACCATATTTTTCAATAAGAATAAATACAAATAATTTATAAAATTTAAATATGACTTCTTGTTTGTTTGGAATGACTTCTAAAAGTTGAAATAATCGTACGAAAGATCTAGAAACAGCATGGGCAAAACAAGTATTTGTATCCTGTATTTGTGCAGGTACAGAATCCATGCTTTCTAAACTATTTGTATTACTTGTCATAAATATATATATATTGATAGAAAACAAAAATGCCTTTTATGATCCGAATATCATGTTCTTTCATCATTTTTCATTATTTCTCGTCGTTCTCTTTTTTCTTCTACTAAAACTTGGTTATATTGTCTAGGATATTTTTCTTTCATTGTATCTCTCTCCTTTATAAGCGTCCAACCTTCCATTGTTTCTTTGTAAAATGGTATTTCGATATTATCAGGAAAATGACTATTATTTACATACAAATAAATATTTTTGAATACATTATTATATTGATCTAAATCCAGTATAAGTTCATCCATTTTATAAATCCATTCTTTTATTTTTTTGTGAACATTTATGATATCTTTTTTAGGATCATATAATTTATTTATTAGTATATAACATTTAGGTGAAAACATAAATATATGATATGTTTTACTTTTAAATTAAATTATACAAGTATAAAGATTTGTTTATTATGTATATATGAATTTACGAATTTTTTGTATTATTAATTTATTTTTTTATACACAATCATTTCCAAATTTTTTTAGAAATATATTTCACAAATTTGATTCTTCTTTTTTCAATTCAATAGATATTGATTTAAAATCATTGTTAATAGAACCATCACTTGTTGATATGCCATGTAATGAAACAAATTTCAATTTAAATTGGTATGTAATTGGAGAAAGTTCCACATTTTTAAAAAATAAAATTCATAAAATAACTGTTTGGGATAAAGATTATGTAGTTTGGAAAGATCAAAAAACCAGTGAAATATATGCTATGGATGATGATTGTTCACATAAAGGAACTGCTCTTTCTGGTGGATATCTTCAAAATTCTTGTATTGTATGCCCATATCATGGATATGAATTTTCAGGAAATGGAACTTTAATTAAAATACCTGGTTTAAATTTTACAAGTTCTCCTTGTAAACATCAGAAAGATTATCATGTTGTAGAAAAAAATGGTTGGGTTTTTTTAAATACAATTTCAAAAAAGGATTATTTTTGTGATAGAATCGATATATTTGAAGAATCTGAAGCACATAATCCAGATTTTTCAGCTATTTTTTTAAATGTACAATTTAAATCATATGGACGAATTGTATCAGAAAATTCTCTTGATGTTATGCATATAGGATATGTTCATAGTTTTGGTAACCGTGAATTTCCTAGTCCTTTAAAAGAGATCCCCCCTTTTGCTGTTTCTCCTTTTCATTATAGAACAGAATATGATTATTTGTCTGGAAGACAATCATTTGCAAAACGTATTTTTGGTGTAAATCAATTAAAAATTCAAAATGAATTTGCTCTGCCTCATTTTACAATTGCTCGTATTTTATTTGGTCCTTTTATTTCAACGGTTGTTACATTTGCAACACCTGTGAATATAACACATACAAATCTATATGTAAAAACATATCGCAATTTTTGGAGAGGGCCTATAAATTCTGTAAATCCATTGGATAAAATATTTAATTCACTTGGTAATTTCATCACAAAACGAATGATGTATGAAACAATCATGCAGGATAAAGGTGTTGTTGAAAATATTAAATTAGAACATATGGATGGTAAATTTAATATGAAATATGATAAATTATCAAATACGTATCGAACATTGTATAAAAACTGGATCCATAAAATATTATAAGTTTCTATCTCTCAAATCTTTTTTCCACCTTTATAATTTTTATAATGTCATGCCATGTTTTATTATATTTATTAATTTCAATGTCTAAAAGTTCTTTATATTTTATTTCAAATAATAATTTATTGAATATGTTATTATTATATATCATAATAGGATTCATTTTAGGTGTTAATGTATATTTTATATACTCATTTTCTCTTTCTTCAAAATCAGTTTCTTCTTCATCTTCATCAAATTCATCACATTGATAATCGTAATATCTTTTTAATTTTTCTAATATAATCTCTAAATATTCATTATTATTATAATAAATATATAAACTTTTTGAAATATAATAATCACAACCCATAGTATAATTATATATATATATATATTTCAGTGTACAAAAAATTTATTCAAAATTATCATATGTAGTAAACATACTATGAAACCCAATTAATAATGGTGTTGAAATTACATATTCAATAATTTCATAAGTATCTAAATGAATGGTCATAAATTGTTTTTCATTTGATTTTTCATTAAATGATAGACACATAAGAATAGGTTCTCCATTATTGATATATGTTACTGCTGGTTCACCACAAATAAAACAATCTTCAAAAACAATCTTTTTTCTAATTTTTAAATCTTCTACAATATAAAACCCATTAATACGATTGTTTTTTATGTTACGGAGAATCATACGATTATTGGAAATTGGAATTGGAAAATCTAAATTAAGGTTCTCGATATTTTTCATTTTCAAAAAATGTGAAACTCCTATTTTTCGATCAATATATATTTTTCGATATTTACCTGTTTGATAAATTGTATTATAATCCATTGTATCATAAAATGGTGCATTAATCGAAATATAATCGTCTGTAATTTTTACAGATCCAAAATGAAACATGTAAAAGCTTTTATTACATTTATATCTCTGAATAAACCCAGTTTTTTTATGAATTAAATTGATATATGTTGGCAATTTATCATTAAACATGATAGGAATTTTATTTGTAAAAAGGTGATTCAAATCAACAATTAATGGAGAATCTATTATTATAATATATTCACTATCAGAATAAAAATCATGAACCATTGGTATGTAACACATTGGAATAATAATTTCATGTAACTTATTAAATTCTTCATCCATTTGATACCAAATTACACGATTCTGAAGAATTTGATAATCGATTGTTTCTATTTTTCCATCTATATATTTTGAATGTCCTGAAAAGGTATGTAAAAATGGTATAGATTGTCGATTCAATGTTGTAATCGTTTTTTCTTGAAAATCCAATCCAATTTCATAAGGCATATCACGTTCAAATAGGGCAAATATCTTATTTTTTATTTTCATTAAAGATGTATTTGCAACACCCAACATATTTGGTAATAACTTCATATGATAAAGTATGGTGTTTATCATCATTATAAATTGATTATTTGGCATTTTTCCATAAGAATTCTCAAACAACAATTTGTCTGTTTTTATTACTGATTTTATAAACGTAGCCGTTCCATTTTCTAAAAATACTCCTTGAATAATACCATCACCTATAAAAAGTTCAAAAAGAGATGATATGTTTTTATAGTCAATATTTGGTCCAATAAGCCCATAAAATCCTGTTATTGGAAATGATTTTTCGGGTGTTTTTAAAGGTTCTCTTATATCGGTTGTTTTTGATGTTTTTGAATGTAATAAAATATTACGAAAAGGTTTTATAAAACATTGTATGTTACTAATAAAACAAGAAAAAAGAATACATATAGAAATTTTCATTTATATACATAGTATGTTTTTTTAAAATTCTTTTTATAAATATGTTATATACCGATAAACAATTAGTTATTAGACTACCAAATAAAAAATGGTATAATAATCGCTATATTTATTTCTGATAAATAGAAAGTAATCCTACTATTTTTCTGTTAAAATGTGGTTTTCCAGTTCTTTGAATTTGATCCAGAATTGAAAGAATATTTTGCTTAATATACGCCTTTTCTCTATGAAAAACACGTTTCCATGTTCTTTGGATAATTTTTATCCAAAATGTTTTAATAATACAAGAATGTATAGATTCATGATCAATTGTTACTTGTAAAATTTCAACACGAGGTTTTGAACATATATATATTCCAGAATACCAATAAAAATATTCAGATAATTGTATATTTGAATATTTATAAAAAGTCGAAATATGAATTTTTTTGGCAAATAATAATATATTTTGTTTGGGAAGTATCTTATATGTACCTATATAATATTTATTGGGTATACATTCTTCATATTCTATATTATCTTCCCAATCAGCAATTTCTTCTATATCCTGTAGTTCAATATCATTGGTAATCATTAAATCATCGGTGTTTAAAGAATCATCTGTTTGAAAAGAATTATTTTCAGAAAGTGAATCTGAATATTCGGTTGATGATTCTTCGTTTATTTCATCAAAATTGTACATTTTATAATATAATAATTATAATATAAAAAGAATCAATTTTTATAAAAATAATAAAAAGATTATAATTTATTTATATCATATGCCCGAATATTATATGAACATTGCATCATTTTTATATTTTACATGTTATTTACCAGAATTTTATGCAAATTATACGAATAAAAATGCAAATTTTAATAACGTATTTGAGAAAGTTGTTATGTTAATAGCAAGTAGTTTTGCATTAGAATATGCAATTGAAACTAAAAGTCGATCATTAATTATAAATTATGCACCTATTATTGCGTTAGATTCTATAGCATTATGTATGCGTATGTATTATGCATATTTAAATCGTGATCATGATGTGAAAGTGAATTATTCAAATACAATAGAATCACCTGATGAAATAATTTCAAATCCAATTCATGATATTTCTGTAGAAATAGATCATGATCTATAGATGTATTATATGTTAATTTTGGCGGGGGGGGGTTATTCTTCATTTTCCAATTCTAGATAATATTCTATATCATCACCTGTCCAACCATTATTGCTATATTCTTTCCAAAGTTCATCAAAGCATGATTGACACCATAATTTTTCTTCTTCACCCTTTATTAGAATATATATATTATTTTTATTGCAATTTATTTCAATAGCACATTCTTGGCATATTTCTATATTATTACTTTCTTCAGTATTCATTAAAATAATATAATAAAATGTTTTTATATACTCAATTTGAAAACATAGATTGTGCAGTTAATATTTTGGTAACTTTCTTTGGTACATTTGCACCACCTGCTCTTGCTCTACGTAATGCTTGATTTCGTGAATTCTGTTCCTGTTCATTTTTTACATAATAACTATTAGCCCATGTTTGTCCAACTTCAATCTTCGTATTTGAATTGATACGACGTAATACTGCTGAATAAAATTGACCTGAAAAAAGGGGAGATTTTTTAATACGAGCAATATCTATATTTATATTTGAAGGATAATTAAACATTATATTAAATCCATCAGGAAGAGCAACACGATGCTGTACTCCTGATAATGAAGTGTATTTTGAGTAAACTGATGCACCTACAGTACCATAAAAATCAGCAGGTAAACCAGTATCATTGCTATCATCTGTTGATAATTCACCATTTTCTGTTCCCATTAATAATAAAATAGTATTTTGTGTAGGATATGATGGTTGAAGAGGTGGTGAAAATGGTGATTGATGTAAACATGTACCATTAATAATTTTAAAATCAGTTATATAACCTTGAAATGCACAATATGTATGCCAATCTTCGGATTGATTTCCTATATATAAATTAGATGGATAATCTCCTATAAAATTAATATTTTCACGTGATTCTAAATAACCAATTTGTTGACCATTCATAAAAATACGTGTTACACAAGTTGCTTTCCAAGGGTACTTAACACGATTAATAGAAAAATGAACCCATCTACTTGTAATACTATCTGATGGCAATGGTATGGAATGATATGAAGTAGAATTATATGCAACATTTTCCCAATAAATCATTGTATCATGTTCAAACGATACAGCTAAATGTGTAAATCCATCACGATACCCACAAGCAAACACATGAGGGTATTGATCATCAATAATATAACTTCGTTCTAGATTCTGCCACCATTCTATTGTAAAATCATTATACCCAAAATTAAATCCCGATTGATTCGCTGTTGGAACTACTAAATGTGAATATGTTGGGTGCGATCCATTGGGTTCATCGTAACCAGTAAAATATAATGACATATATATATTATATATATAAACTTTGACTAATAATAACATATTTTAAAAGTGTTGGTTCTATTTCATTTAATTTATAAACTGCATCTATTTCACCCATCATTTCACATACTTGTATCAACTCTTTACTAATACAAATAATCTTCAAGACAGCCTTTGTGAAATCCCCTATAGAAATACCTTTTTCTTGCAATTTGTTCTGAATGAAATATTTGCATTGTTGTTCTGTTTCACTATGGAACCATTCCTTTATTTCTTCATAAATGTCATAATGAATCATTTCTGAATAATGAATACCGGTATTAAGCCCAAAATTTTCTTCGTTTGTTTCATATTTTTCTATCATAGATTGAACATCTAATAATAAACATTTTATCAATGGATCTGAACTAGGTGGGTATGATATTTTGAATTCTTCTAATATATTTACTTGTGTGAATATCGATAAAAATGATACAATTTGTTTTGTGGAAATGTCCTTGAAAAACTGGGATTTAAATAATATTTCGGTCATAATAAGTGGGTGAATTTCATGTATGTTTGCTGCAATTTTACCATGTGGTGTTAAATTGTCAAAATCTTTATTAATAAATCCATTTGTTTCTAAAATAGAAGAAATGTTTTGAATATGTATTTCAATATAATGTTCTAAATATTCTATTTGTTTTTTTTCTTGAAGAATTTGATGATTTAATGAATTCCGTTCTCTTATTTTTTGACAGTCATCAATAATCCACTTGTAATTTTCTTTTAGATTTGATATATCTCTCTCTGCTTCTTTTCTCTTTTTATTTTTATAAAGAGGTAAATCATCTTGTATAGTAATATATTTATTACATTCTTCTAATGGAGTTCTCATCTGTAAAATAATTTCATCTTTTTGTAGTAAAGATTGTTCTAATTCTGCAAGTTGTGTTTGAGATCCATTCATGTTCGATTGTATTTCATTATAGATCATTGATTTTCCTACAAAAGTATTTAAACCTATTGCATTTCCAGATCGTATAAGATTCAAAATCATCGAATAATGAATATGAAATTTTGATGTTAGTTTTTGCGGTTTTCCACAAAGAATGGTTTGATATTCAGATAACATAGGCATTTCAAATATATTATTACAATGTACTACATGTCCTACAGTATCAATACCTCTTCTACCAGCACGACCAGCCATTTGGGTATATTCATGTGGAAATAGAAAACGCGGTGAATGTCCATCAAATTTAGTTAGTGAAGTAAAAATTGCAGTTTTAATTGGACAATCCAAACCAATAGCAAAGGACTCTGTTGCAAATAATAATTTAATATATTTTTTGGAAATCATTAATTCAACAATTTCACGTAATGCAGGAATCATACCAGAATGATGAATACCAATTCCTTTTTCTAAAAGAGCTACAAGTTCTTGATATTCAGGTAGTTCAAGATACTCTTTAAAATTCGAAAATTTTCGTATAATTTGTTCGCATTCTTGTCTAACAATATACGGTATTTTACTATCATCTTCTAACAGGTTTGTTGTTATTTCTTTTGCACAAACTTCTACATTTTTTCTAGAAAAAACAAATGCAATAGCTGGGAGCATTTCATCTCTTTTCAACTGTCCTGCCAATGTATTTAAGACAAATTTTCTTTTCATAAAGAATTGATGTTTATCAAATAATGTCCCCATATTTTTGACTTCATAATATCCTTTTTCTAAAAATTGTCCATTTGCAGTTCTAATTGGAATCAGTCGGTTTGTTGTATTACGAATTTCTTGTTGTATTGTTTTATCTTTGATTGTTTTATATGGTGCCTCAGTTGTTGTCATAAATAAATAATGTGTTAAGGGTACAACACGATAATCTGTAGATGCTAGATATACTTCTTTTCCATCGGTAGATCCTTTTTCACACCATTTAGCAAATCGAACAGGGTTATCGATTGTTGCAGAAAGCATTACCATCTGTATGTGTTGTGGTAGCATAAGAATGGTTTGTTCCCATACTTGTCCTCTATCTTGATCATTAATATAATGGACCTCATCGAATATAACACAAGCTAATTCATTTTGAATATCAATTTGAAACTGTAATTCAGGTGATTTTTCATCTTTTTGTTCTGTATAAGAATAAAGATAGTTCATAAGAATTTCAGTAGTCATAATTAATACATCTGCATTTGGATTTGTTTTAATATCTCCAGTAAAAAGTCCGAAAGAAATGCCTGGGTATTTTTTAGAAAATTCATAGAATTTTTGATTTGAAAGTGCTTTAATTGGACTAGTATAAATTATTTTTTTTCCTTGCGATTTGAAATGTTGAATTGCAAATTCAGCTGGCAATGTCTTTCCAGATCCAGTATGTGCTGTAATTAAAGCATGATGTCCTTTTACAATTGCTTCAATAGCATATTTTTGGAAATCTGAAAGTGGAAAATTAAATAATTCAAAGTAATTATTAAATTCTATGCTTTCATATGGTTTGTCACAAATGAATACCATATGACTAACTAGTAATATATGTCGTTATTTTTTTATATCTTTTTAGAGATTATTATACCAGAATTGTATATAGTATAATATATACAATATGCAATTATCTGATGATGTAAAAATACAAGGAGTCATTTCTGGAATTATGTATGGTCAAAATGAACGTGTAGACCAATTAAATCAACGCATATATGATCGTTTTCAACCAGATAAACCATTACAACCAAATTTGGAATTTCGTTCTACATCTACAAAATATTCACATTTTCCTATGGTAGATTTAAGAAAAAAAGCAGTTGTAGATATTTCACCTCCTTTAGAATATTCTATTGATACTAATTTTGTCCCCCCAACTTCTAGAGGACCTATACATGGTTATTTCAACAATGTATCAACAGAATCACAATTGAGAAATCAATATTTCGCTATTCAAAAAGGTGCTATTCAAGGTACTTATGTTCCATCATCAAATAGTGATTTATATAAGGTTTCTATTCCATATTCATCTTCTCCATCTGTTCAACCATATCCAGAATTATTTTCTCAACCAAAATATCAAAATAATCGCAAAGTTCAACCAGGAGTAGGTGGTGATTTACTATTTAATAATACTAGAACACAATTGAGAGGAATGGGTAGATAATATCAAGGGATATTTCGAGGGATAAATATCGATAGTTTATATATATTTTATGCAATTTCATGATATGTTATATAATTTATTATTATTACTAGCAATTATATTATTATGTTTTATAGTATATAAGTCTTTCCAAAAAAATCAAGACTTTCAAGAAGGGTTTGAGCAGTCAGATGCATTTATATTAAAAATTAATGAATCTATATATGATGAATTTTATGTAGAAGTATATGATGAATTAATGCAATCAAAAAAGAGAGCAAAAGAACAAACTGATCTTATTATTAAAACAGTTCCTATTGATAAAGAAAAATCACGTATATTGGATATTGGTTCTGGAACTGGATCAAATGTGTCTTATGTAACACATTTAGGATATCGTATTGAAGGAATAGATAAATCAGATGAAATGGTCAAAAAAAGTAAGGAATTATATAATACAATTCACATTAAGAATGGTGATGTAACAATACCTATGGAATATGAACATGGTATTTTTACACATATTTTATGTTCTCATTTTACAATTTATGAAATGGAAGATAAAATGTCATTTTTAAAAAATTGTTATTTTTGGTTAAAAGGTAGAGGTTTGCTTATTGTTCATTTGGTTGATCGAAACAAGTTTTCACCTATTATACCATCTGCAAACAATGGATCTATTTTAGAAACATCTGACCAAAGAATTACTAAAACGGTTATTGATTATAATGGATATAATTATTCATCGAATTATGAATTTAATAATGATAGTGTTTTTCATAAAGAAACATTTGTAGATAAAAAAACAAAACATATTCGTCAGAATGAACAAACACTTTACATGGAAAATCACAAAGATATTTTGAAAATGGCCATTAAAGTAGGTTTCACAATAAAAGACAATATTCCATTAGATAAATCTTCTTCTTTTATGAATGACCAATGGTTATTTATTTTAGAGAGAACATTATAAAGTTTTTGAAAATATTTTCGCTTTAATATTATAATAAAAATCATTTATTATAATAGATGTATTATCCTCTTATTAATAGGCAAATAATATGGGAAAACCTACATATTTATTTATTTTTAATAATTCTATTAATTGTTCTCACATTATTTATTTATATTAAATTAAAATATCCCTTTTGGAATATATTACCAGTCTATCATACATATGATTTTTGTCGATCTACATTTTATAGACAACCCTTTATTATATATAAAAAGGCAATTCCAAATAAATTCTGTGATTTATTGTCTATTTCAACAATGAACTATCATGATTGTTCAGATAAATATAAAAAAAATTTTGTTAATTTGTTGCAATGTTATTATATTCAATCTGAAAATACAAACTTTTTATTTCATTTAGAGAACCTTGAAACATATATGGATAGTCATCTTTCATCATCATATATATCATTCTATGAAATTCATGAATATTCGGATATAGATTCCACCATAACAAACAAAACATTAGGTTGTATCAGTTCTCGATCTAGTAATCTAATAATTACAAACTCAGATGTAGTATTCGAGACACCCATATATTATATTGATTTTATATGTATGCATAGAGATGCACCAATATTATACACAAGAAAATTATTACAAACACATATATACAAACAACAATTAGACAATGACAAAATAATGGGATCTATATTTAAAAAGGAAGGTTCTCAATATTCTGGTATAGTTCCCTTTATTATATCCTCTTCTTCTATTTTTGATATTCCAGTATATTTTCATAAAGATGATCTGAAATTACCAGAACAATTTGTTTTTATTCATTTTCATAAAGGTAATATTAATATTTTATTTGATTTTTTAAATAGAACAACCAGTAAATTTTCTGTAGTTTGTATAACAGATCAACCAAACATATTGAAAATGATCGAATGTAACATCCTTTTTTGTTATGGGATTAAACAGTTTGATGAAATATATGCAGTATATTTTTTCCGAGATTTGAGAACCCAATATGAAGAAGTTTCATTATCTGGTTGTCTTTTACAACTTTCAGGTTCTATCAATAATAGTACATCAGATGATCTTTTTTATAAAGGATTTCAAAAAAGTATCCAAACAATTGTGAAAAAAATGAATGTATTTAAATTATTGATGATTGAAGACATTGGATCAAATAGAACGCTTTATGACAAAATTGGTGGGATCCCTCTTTTATCTATAGAATCTACTTATTATTTATATAATATAGTTGTGCCTTGTTCTCCATTTTATGGTTCTCAATCATTAATTATATTATGATATAATTATAAATTATCGTGAGTATTTCGCAGTTCTTGAAAAAGAATCCAATACAAAAATAATAAAAATTCCTAAAAAACTATACAAAATAAATTCTTCTGTTATATTGGCTGTTTTTTCATATTCTTGATTTTCTAATAAATGGATCATATAGTTTATTCTTTCTAGTAGTTTATCTGGATTACCCGATTGTGTAGTAATTCCCATTTTAGAATAATATGGTTTATGTTGCATTTTTGATGGATCATATACCATTTGATAATTCGATACATTTTGATTATTCATCTGACTTACCATATATGGATCATATGATTGCTTAAATGCCTGTGGTTTATGCTGTAAATCATTTTGTAAATCAGGAATATCATCATCTGAACCAGTTGTCTGTAGATCCTTCTTTATATGAATCATTGGTCGATTAGGAGGCTGGAAATCTGCTAAATAACCACCATCATTTTCAACGGAAACCGATGTCATTTGATTTAGTATTTGATTTACACGATCCTCTCTTTCATCATTATTTTTTTGAACATCAGTAATTGAATGCATAACATACTCATTTTTATCTTGTGAAACCTTATATTCTTGATATTCATCAGTCTTTTGAACATAAGAAGATACTAATGGTTCTTCTTTTGTTTTCAATGTCTTTCGCATCATAGGAGTCCTTTTTTTAGTTTGATTTTCATCATTTACCCAATTAGAAGCTGTGGATAATAAAGACATCAATATTATACTATACTATTAAAAAATACATAGAAAATTATTTCCCTTTTATTTCTAATATGGGGTATTTATATAATGGAAATTTTTTTGTTAAATTTTTTACCTATAATTATCATTTTTTTATTAGTTTCTTATACTGATACTTTTGCCAACATGTCAAGTACAATTTTAGGAAAGTTATTTGCTATAATATTAATTATTTTTTACATTAAACATGATAAATTAATAGGACTTTTTGTATGTCTTCTTGTTATTTATTATTATCAAACTGATTTTATAGTTTCATTTGATTGGCTAAAGAATTCGACATTTGAAAATGTACCAAGTACATCAAGACTACATCCAGCTAAATTAAATGCTACAAATAGAATAATCGAAACTATGGTTTCAAATGATAAAGAACAATTTACTAAGAAATATTGTCAAAAAGGTCATCTTATGCATAAAGGAATACATGTTAGTAATGAGATGTCTGAACATGTTTTCCATGAAATAAAACAAACAAATGAATTTAATAAATGTAACATTTGTGATCCTGCTTGTGATTTTTCTATCATTAATAGAAAAATAGATATTGAAGAAGTTTTAGTAAAACCAAAAGGATCGAATGATTGGGTTAATCATGTATGGGAAAATATGAGTTTTATGACTTCGACTTCCAAATAGATAATTATGTAAGATAACATATTTTATCTATAATAGATATAGCAATATGCCTAAAACAATGGAAAGTAAATTATTAAAAGGTGCAAATAATCTCTTTTCATACGTAAATAAACAAATTTTGGCATTAAATCAAAGCAAATATTTTGCTGGTATTATGATTATTATCTTAAATATTGCATCCAAATTTGTTAATATAAAAGTAAGCAAAACCATGGAATCATATTTAAAATTTAGCTTTAGTCGAGATATATTAGTATTTGCAATTACATGGATGGGCACAAGGGATATTTATATTGCATTAGGAATGACAATAATATTTACAATTGTTGTTGATTTTATCATGAACGAAGAAAGTACATTTTGTATTCTACCAGAATCATTTACTGATTATCATGTATCAAAATTAGAATCTATAGCTCCAACACAAGATGAAATCGCAAAAGCAAAAATAGTTCTTGAAAATGCTGAAAAATTTAAAAAAGAGAGTGATAGTTTAGAACCACAAGAACATGAAACATTTGATCATAAAATAAATAATATTTATAATAAATAATAGTCATTCAATCCAGTATAAAATATAAAGATAGATAATAATTTATCTTTATAATATAAAATGTCATTTAATATCTATCCAATTAAAATCAAATTAGATACAAATATACCTAAAAAAGAACCAATATTTTTGACAAAGGCATTATTATATCATCCTTTAATTAAAAAAACCGAAGCATTAAATGAATATCCTTATTTAACATTAGACATTGAATATCCAACTTATATGTTAAATAAACTATCATATGAACAAAAGGTGGAATTTTTTTTTAATAAAGATAAAATGGATTTTTTATTAAAACGTAATACTAAATTTCCTGAAGAACCTAATATCTTCCAACAATCTTCAAAAACTACTACACCTAACACAAAAATAAATAAAGCAGATGTTAACAAAATAATCGAAAATAAAAGAAAGGAAATAGCTAATTTTAATAATGAAGAATTACTTGTTTTATTGCAGAAAGAAAATGCAGAATTTATACCTATTCATTTTCAAAATTTTTCAAATATGAGTCCTGAAATAAATACAATAAAAGATATCAAGACATTAATTCAAATATTAGAAAATAAAGCAAAATTAGAGCAAAATACAGATAAAAATATATTACAAGAAATATATGAAAAATCACAAGCCTATTTTATTAATAAATGTAAAGAAGAAGCCAAACAAAATATCGAAGAACTAAAAAAGTTATATTCAGTTGATAATGCAGAGAATAATGAATTATTAATAGAAGGAATAAAAAAGGCAGAAGAAAAAGAAAAGGTTGATATAGCCAAAATTATAGAAGACTATAAAACACAAGATTATTCTTCATATACTATTTTTTTGAATAATACTCTAGAGAAATATGAAACACTTTTATTAAATTTAAAGAAAACAAAATTAGAAAACATTGAAAAAAAATACAAGGACAAAATAAATAAGTTGAATGAAAATAATGAAAATGTAAATACACCTACATCAAATGAAGTATCTACTACTAATAAAACTGAAAATAAGAATGAAATTGGTAAAAAAAATATTTTGAAAATGGTTAAATATTTATTTCCTACGAGTTACCCTATTTCAAAAAATATTTCAGATTCATTTACAACTATCATAAAAGAGAAAATAAATTTATTTGATGATCTTGAAATAAAAGACATGTTCCCAAAAAGTTTTCAAGAAACATTATATCCAGATCAAGCACAGTTTTCATATTTAAAAATAGATAATAAAATTTATACAATTACACAAATAATATGGGTGAATGATATTTATAACCATGAAAAATATAAAAAATTAATAACAACGTATAAGGAGTTAGGTAAATGGAAGAGTGAAGAAATAATGAAAATTAATGATGAAATTAATAAAAAACAATTAAAATTTAAAAATGATTTTAAACAGGGTGGTACATATCATTTTGGAAAAGAAGATATTGAAAAATTAGAAAAGGATAGAATTGATCCTAGAATGGATCCAAATTTAAAAAGGCAATCTATTTATTCTGAAAAGTTGGATATATTTGAAAAACTTACAAAAATAATTAATTATATTGAAGAATTAAACACATATATTGAAATTATTCCAACAGATTATAATATAATTTCAGATATTGTAAATAATATTAATACAAATTATATTAATATATCTGCAAAATTATCTACAAATAGAGAACTCGATAAAAAATTTAAAGAATTAAATATACAGATAAATTCAATTACTACATTAGAAAAAATTAATGACAATTATATTTCAAAACCAGGTATTAATATGAATTTTGAAAATGATGAAGAATCTATAAAAAATATTTTAAAAAGTAAATACAGTAAATATACAAACTTTACTACTTCTTTATCTGAATTTATTAAACCTAAAATGGTATCTACAAATGATGAATTACAAAAAACATTCACTGAATTTTTAGATAATACCGATAATCTACAATTATTTAATGCAATTATGAATCCAAAATATATCCAAAATATCGGTAAATATCTACGTGAAAATGAAAAAAGTACAGCAAGCATTACTACTGACGACTTTCAAAAACGGTTAGATACTGGTATTTCTATTATTGATGGAAATGAATATGAAATTATTTTAAGAATAGATGTTATTTCAGGTGAATTGAATAGTAATATTATATCAAAAATAGATTGTTCATATAAGGGTAAAACATTAGGTGATACATTAGAGAATTTAGTTAATGCAAAATATATTAATAAATGGGAATTAAATACAACACGTATAGATCCGATTAATATAGAGAATGAAATAGTTAATATAACTAATAAAGAACCTATCAATGAAAAAAAGGGTGGAAATATTAAATATAAAGATACCCGAAAATTACGATCTGAAATAATTAAGACCAGAAAAAGAATGTTGTGATAAATAATGATATGCTAAATAATAATATAAATAATAATATTTAGCCCAAAACGGGAATTGAACCCATGACCTCTAGCTTACAAGGCTAGTGCTCTACCGCTAAGCTATCTGGGCACTTTGTAATATACCTATTATTTTTTCTTTATATTATTTTATTAGTTTAATATAAATATATCTACGTTTGTAAATATTTAGGTTGGTGGGCTCAAGCAATAAATGATCTAACTGGTACACTTCAAAACAATTTACAAATACTAAAAAATGGTGATTCAAAAGCTATTTTTCAACATAGTATAAATGCTTATCAAGGAATGTCATTTGGTAGAACTAAACTATTTACATAAATAGTACTACTGATTATATACATTTACTGCTTTGCAAGTACAGATGAATTTCAAACATTAACTCTTTCAACTGTATAAAAAAATAATATATTTATATTATATTATTTTTTTAGATATTGGTTTTTATGATTTTATTTATTCAAATTATTATTATTTCATAATTGGTTTTCCATTCTTATATTGTCCAACTTCAATACTAATATCACCATTGTCATCTACGTTATAAATAATACTATCTATTTCATTAGTAACATAATATGTTTTTCCTTTTATTATGACTTCATATACTTCTCCTTCCTCTTCTCCTTCCTCATCTTCTTCTTCAACAACTTCTTCTTGTTCTTCTTCTTCAACAACTTCTTCTTGTTCTTCTTCTCCTTCAACAACTTCTTCTTGTTCTTCTTCTCCTTCAACAACTTCTTCTTGTTCTTCTTCTTCTATCTCCTCTTCATTTTCATCTCCTTCTTCTTCCTCCTCAATCACTGCCCCATTAGTAGAATAATAAGAATTTTCATTTATATTAATTATTAATACTTTATCTTCTACTTCAACCTTTTCAAAGGAAATATTTTCTGAAGTTGATATCTTTTCATCATCTTTTTGAATAATTTCTTGTCCACCATCCAATTTAATGATCTCTTCTTCATCATCATCAACAATTTCATAGACCATATTTCCCAAATCTCTACTTTTAACATGAACAGGTTCATATAATTTTTCTAGATTTTGTTTTATAACCAGTTTTTCTAACCTTCTATTATGTTTTTTCAATATTTTGAGTTGTCTTTTTAATTCAACATTTTCATTAGTTAAATTGCGAACAATTGGTATATTTTTTATAAAAGTAAAATTTTCAACACATTCATCATATTCTGTTTGTTTATTACTTGCATGTAATTCCAAAATACTATTTCCTATACTCTTCTTTACATTCTTAAGAGCTTGTATAAGTTCAATAGCGTTTACTGACATTTTAATAATAAAATAGATATATCTTTATGCTTTTTCATAAAATAGAATAATCACGATCAATTTTTTTAAAAATATTCATTTTTTATTTATAGGATCAATTGAAATTATAATATAAATATTGCAAACTATAATCCAAAGGAACATCTATATTATGAATAATAAATTCAGACATATTCAAAAATGATATTGTTATTCTTGAAGGTTTATTATAAATAATATATTGTAAAAAATTGTTAATAATATTTCGCTTATCTGTATTGTATTGAATGTTTATTTTTTGAATATAATCCAAAAATGTCTGAATTGGACATTTTTCAACTAATAAATCAAATATTTTCAAATAAATTTCATTTGTAATAATATTTTTTTCCCATTTTGTACTTGATTGATTCAATTGAATAAAATTAATCATACTACGTATATCTGAATCATATAATTGTTGTACAGTATCAATATCATTATCAGTTATTTCAATACTCTCTTTATAACAAATATCGCGAATAAATGTATGAATCTCTTTTTTTGGAAGCTGGTTAAACCGAATTGCAATAAATTCATTTTTCAGAGATTCATCAATTTTACTAATGTAATTGCAAATAAGACAAAAACGCACATTTTGTGTAGATATCTGTAATAATTGTTTCAATGCCTGCTGTGCATTTTTCGTCATATAGTCAACTTCATCTAATATGACAAACTTTATTCCACTTTCAAATAGATTATTTGAACGAACAAATTGATAAATTTGATTACGTATAATATCAATACCACGTTCATCCGATGCATTTAAATGAATAACTGTACTTTTACTTATTTGATGATATTTTGATTGATATGCTTGAATTAAATTTATAATAGTAGTCGTTTTTCCAGTTCCTGGAGGGCCATAAAACAATAAATTGGGGAAATAATTTTTTTCCAAAATTTTTTGGAAAATTTGACGATTAAATGGATCTAGAACAATTGTATCAAAATTAGTAGGTCTATATTTTTCTATCCATGGTATATTATTTTTAGTATCATGAAGATTCATATATGTATATGTATTTTATACATTTATATTAATTAACATAAAAACATTTAAAAGGACACCATAGTTAATACTATATATGAATTATATTATAACTCATCAAATATTATCATCACCAGCATACAACGAATACTACAAAAATATTGTAATTAATGAAACTGATATTTTCGATAAATCAGGAAAAGAACATTATCATTTATTGAGTTATCTATCTACACTATTTAATAATTCTAATATTATTGATATTGGAACACATATGGGACATTCTGCCATAGCATTGGCATATAATAAAACAAATACAATTTACAGTTTTGATATTGTAGATAAAATTCACTCTTCATATAAAATAATTGATAACATCAAATATGTATATGATAATTTATTTGATACAGATGAAATACGTAATAAATGGAAGGATATTATTTTATCATGTCCTTTTATATTTTTAGATGTAGATCCACATAATGGAACTATGGAATATGATATTATCCAATATTTAAAATCCATTGACTATAAAGGGTTTGTTATTTGTGATGACATTTGGTATTTTAAAGAGATGCGTGATCATTTTTGGTATAAGATCGAGCCACAATACAAATATGATTTAACTGAATTTGGACATTGGTCTGGAACAGGTGTTATTACATTCAATGAAAACATAACATTTAATAATTACAATAATTCTAATTGGACATTAGTTACTGCATATTTCAATCTTACAAAATGTCTAGATGCAAGTGAAGAAATAAATAAACGTGGATTTGAATATTATTTAAGTCATTCTATTTCAACATTATCTATGCCATATAATTTGGTTATTTATTGTGATGAAGAAAGTCTTGAAGAAATCAAAAAAATAAGACCAGCTTTCTTAGCAGATAAAACCGAATATATTATTTGGGATTTTGAAAAGATTCAATTTATTAAAAATGGAAGTCCATTAAATGAAACATTTGGTGATTATCGACAAAAAATTAATAATAATAGAAATGAAAAACCATATCATTTTGATAATAGAAATACCGCTAGTTACTATTTGTTTTGCTTGTCAAGATATGCTATGTTGAAAGATACAATTACAAGAAATACATTCAAGTCTACACATTTCTGTTGGATTAATTTTTGCATTGAAAGAATGGGATATAAAAATTTGATTCGTTTAGATGAGGCATTATCTGTGAACAGGGATAAATTTTCAACATGTTATATTGATTATATTCCAAAATCATTAATTGATGATGTTTCTGAATATTATAAATGGGGAAGATGTAGTATGTGTAGTGGATTTTTTACTGGTAATAGCACATATATGTATAATGTTTGTGATCTTATTGAAAATAAATTCTTGCACTATATGCAATTAGGGTATGGTCATGCGGATGAACAATTATACAGTCCTGTTTATTTCGATCATCCTGAATTGTTTGATCATTATTATGGTGATTATCAACAAATGATAACAAATTATAGATATATTTATGATTCCCCAGAACCTCCTATTTACAATTTTATTAAAAATAGTTATCAGAATGCGAATTATGTAAAGTGTTTTGAAGGTTGCAAATTTGTATGGAATTCATATGTATTAGATAAATGTACAATAAATGATGATTATTTGCAAAAGTTATATTGGTATTATATGAATTGTAAAAAACAATTAAAAATAATTAATTAAATTAATTAAATGTGTGGAATATTACATCTTTATTTAGGTCCAATGTTCTCTGGAAAGACAACCAAATTAATACAGATCTACAAGACAAGAACTTATATTGGTAAAAAAGTTGTTGTTTTAAATTATAGTCGGGATAAACGATATAGTGATTCTATGCTATCCACACATGATAAAATGATGATTCCATGTATTTTCACAGACACACTTTCTGATATTTGGAAAAATGCCGATAATATTTTTTATCAAGCAATTCAAGATGCAGATACGATTTTAATTAATGAAGGTCAATTTTTTCCAGATATTTACCAATGTGTCATAGAAATGGTAGAGGATTGTAATAAAGAGGTTCATATTTGTGGATTGGATGGTGATTTTCAAAGAAATGTGTTTGGATCTCTTCTACAATTAATTCCATATTGTAATACTGTTGAAAAATTGAATGCATTATGTGCAGATTGTCGTGATGGGACAAATGCACTATTTTCTTATAGAATATCACAGGAAATGCAACAAGTTGTAATTGGTTCAGATAATTATAAACCATTATGCCGTGATTGTTATAATACCCAAAAATAGTTCTGCGTAAACCCCCTAATCATTTTATAAAAGAATATAGAAAAATTGTGTATATTTTATTATAATGGATCTGAATCCTATTAAAAAACGCGGTAGAAAGAAGAAGGAAGAAAATATTCAAATAATAATTGAAGAACAACAAGAACAAGATGTAACACCTATTAAAAAAAGAGGTAGAAAACCAAAGGGGGGTAAAATTATTGTATCAACAGACTCAATTGATTCAAAAGAAGCTGCTATTGTTAATGTTATTTTACATTTAAAATGTTCTATTAAAGATTTAGATCAATATAATGATGATTTAAATAACCATATTACAAATCCATTAGAATATAAACCAATTGTTCCACCAACAATTGAAACATATAATGAAAATGATTATGGATTATCAATGTATCAAAAAGAAATTTCTGAACCAATACCAGAAGGAAAACAATATGCGTATCTGGATGCTGTTTGTAAAAGCTGTAATTGTCAAAATGAAATTGCTCCTGAAATGACAGAAGATGGTGAAATCGATAAACTAAATGTGAAAGATATTAATCAAAAATTGAAAAAATTACGTATTCAATTTTATAAAAACATTATTTATGATAAAAAATCAGCATGTTTTTGGTGTACATATGAATTTGATAATGAACCATGTTATATTCCAAAATATGAAATGGATAATAACATTTGTGGATATGGATCATTTTGTCGTCCCGAATGTGCTGTAGGTTATTTAATGAAAGAGTCCATTGATGATTCTACCAAATTTGAAAGATATCATTTATTAAATCAAATATATAGTAAGGTGTATGGATATAAAAAAAATATTAAACCTGCTCCTAATCCATATTACCTTTTAGACAAATTTTATGGTTCATTAAAAATACAAGAATATCGTAAATTATTGAAAACCGAACATATGTTATTGGTCATTGATAAACCAATGACAAGAATCTTACCTGAATTACATGAAGACAATGATGATTTTATAGTGAATTTATATGGATCATCTAAACCAGAATCAGCTATTACAAATCAATCTTCAGGGGGTGTTTATAAAGTAAAGCGGCAAAGTGAAAAGAGTAATAAGGATGATAAAAAGACAGCAATTAGAAATAATTTTGGTGGGGTATCATCATAAAAGTTTGTGATCTATTATATTATATAAACAATTATATAATATGAATAAAAATGTTTTATTAATCATTATGATTTTTTGTTATTTATTACCAATTTACTATGTTTATTATAATTATAATTCTAATAATAGTGTTTCTAATATAATATGTGATGATAATTGTAAAAATTACATTTTATTTTTTATGTTTTTAATGGGAATAGCAACATTGTTATATGAAGTAGAAAGAAATGACAATTATTCGCAAATTTTGATTTGTATATTACTCATTGGTATATATGGACTTATTAATGTAAATGAAACACATATCATTCATTATATTTTTGCATTTTTAGTTTTTATGGCTATTTTATTGTTTATGATTAGACATTGCTATTTGACAAATTGCGATAGTATATTATCATTCTCATTATTTTTGGAAATTGTTGCATTATTTCATATTATAATAAATATTAATGAAAATATATTTTATGGAGAAATTTTTTATATTTTGAATTTTGCTTTTTATTATTTATATTTACATTTTATTGATGATATTCCTTTAGTTGTATAATATATATTATTACACATGTTATCATAATATAAGAGATGATACCCTGATAATATAATCTCATATGTATATATAATGAAAAGAACATGGTCTAGAAAATATAAACTTAGTATCAATTGTAAGAAACCTCGTGGATTTTCACAACGCCAATATTGCAAATATGGTAAAAGAAAAACACAAAAGAATCGTATAAAATTAGGAAAAAATTAGATATGTTCTAATTGTAAATAACTTGGTAAATTTTCAAATTTATGCTTTGTAAATTGTACAAAATCATCATATGGAATCGATGTCATATTTTCACAACTTAAAAATTCATCCATCTCTTTTAAGAATTGTCTGGGTTCTCGAATTCGTATTCCATCTTTACCAAAAAGTTGGAATTCATGATATTTTAATAAATCAGGAAAGTTTTTTTTCATAAAAGCAGATACAGTTCTAAATTCACTAAATCTATAATATATATGTGATAGGTTCATAATATTTTTTATCCAATTATTATCTGTATCTAATTCAATATGACGAATTAATCCATCCAATACTTCGTGATAAAAAATAAAATGATGAGGTACAAAAGTACCTTCTTCAGGATCGCAAATAGATAATTTTGTTAGATTAAATAGTGAATTTTTATATTGTTCTAAAACCCATTCACTTTTCGATTTTTCTTGTAAAACAGCAAATTTATATGTAGACGAATCAGATGTAGGATAAATGTCCCATTTTATAAGTGGAATTAAATCAGAATCCCATACAACATATGGATTTGATAAATTGGGTATTTGTGAAAATGCACCTAATTTAATAAGTTGTTGATACCACCACCCAAATTCTCGAGAACGTTCATCTTGTACTTTATTAAACATATCATAAATATCATTATAATGTAGATTATAATTTGCAACAAAGAAATTTTCTTCTGGTATGGTTATTATATGTACAGACCATTTAATTGATTCTCTTCTAATTATATCGCAAAACTTTGTTGGTGTAACTATATAAATATTTTTTGGTGAATAAAATTTATATATTGCTTCAACTACAGTTTGTACCATATAATGATAACGATGAAGAGGTATTACAAAATCAATTATTCCATTTGACATTTTATATATACATATATGTGAAATTTATAATCTTGAATAGTTTATATATTTATTTGAGACAACTGAGTATACTTTTACTAAAATAAATAATTACAATATAGATCAAGAAAAAAAATGATGAGAGTATGAGGTCATCATTTTTTTCTATGTCCATCATATGATAAGAAGTTAATCTAATCATCATAATAAACACTATGAAGATCTGAATATATGGTCCAGGCTTCACCTTTGTCATCTTCATACATGAAGACTTCTCTGGTATCACCATTACCATAATCATGAGTGGATTTGAAAAGGTATCGCTTGACACCTGCTCGCCCCCACCCAATAACATAACCGTAGTTTCCAGGATTAGTGGATCGGTTATGTTTATTCAGGTTCTCTGTGGTAAGAGATATGTTTGTGTCCTCGTAAAGGATTTCATCAAATGATTTTGGTAAACATTGTTCACCATCATCATTATCGTAAACCTCTATGATGACGCCTGATCCGTCATTATGATAAAGGGATTTATCATATAGATACCTCTTGACGAAGGTACCATCTTGACGAGGACGCAAAACATATCCACCGGACCTTCCGGGAATAACTGGACTACTAGATGTATCAGAAGAAGATGCTGATACATCAGAACACACTGACTCGCTAGTAACTGAACGGATGATAGAAGACATAACTTTAATGGATAGAAAGTATATTATTTATTAAAATATTAAAAAAGTGAATCAATTTTATTTTTCATTTTTTTACATTGAATAATTAATGTTATATTATATTGATGATTCTTTTTTCTAATTCTAAATAATATCGAAAAAAATATAACATTGCGATAATAAACAATTTATATGATTGATAGCAAATATATATATAAAATTTTCAGGATAGAAGAATATAAAGAATAATTATAATACATAATAAAAATGATAACTGGAAGAATTGTTGGTGGATTAGGAAATCAACTTTTCCAATTATTTGCATTATTGGCATATAGTATTGAAAATAAAGTAAAAGCCATTTTTATTTATGAAAAAATAGTTACTGGTCGTCAAACATATTGGGATTCCTTTTTTAAAAATTTGATTATTTTTACAAGTAAGTTTGCACCAAATAATATGACAAATGAACAAATCTTTGGATTCCCTCAATTTAAAGAGCCTGGATTTGAATATACACCCTTTCCAAATTTCGAAAAAGACGAAAAATATAGTACATCTGTTTTTATTCAAGGATATTATCAGAGTTATAAATATTTTGAAAAAGTACAAGATCAATTGTTCTCTTTATTAAAATTAGAAACACATAAAACAAACATAAAAAATGAATATGCATCATATTTATTTAACGCTGATATTGATTTAGTTTCAATGCATTTTCGTTTGGGTGATTACAAACAAAAACGATATTATCATCCCATTTTGAATTATGAATATTATGAAAAAGCATTGATACACATTCTTGAAAATAGAGAACATAAAAATAGAAAAATTGAAGTTCTATATTTTTGCGAGTCAGAAGATAATGATTTTGTATTTCAAAATCGTATTGTACCATTAAAAGCTATATTTCCAACAATCGAATTTATAAAAGTAGATGATCAAATAGATGATTGGAAACAAATGATAATAATGAGTTGTTGTAATAATCATGTTATTGCAAATAGTACATTCAGTTGGTGGGGTGCATATTTATGTTCCATTCAAAATAAAATTATTTGTTATCCTTCAAAATGGTTTGGTGAATATTATGAACATAATTATAAATGTGATGATTTAATGCCTGATTCTTGGATAAATATTGAGGCTACATCAAGACCATGGGACCAACCATTAATATAAATTGTTGTCATTAATAATAAAATTGAAATAGTTTAAAGAAACACACCCTTCTTTATATAGATTTTATGGCAACATCTCAAATTGATCAAGAATGGACACAATATTTATTAAATATATCTAATAATAGTTCTTTTAGAGAACCTAATTTATCGGCATATACCCCTGCTAAAAAAAAAATAGATGATATTCCAAAAATTGATTTTGATATACCTATATTAAAAAACACAGCCCCTATTTGTGAAGAATTATATATTTCTACAAAAACAAAAGTATTATATTTAAATCAGGAAATAGATATTAATCGTATTTTCTGGTTACTTCCTATTATTGAAAATTGGAGACCTGGATCTGGAATTATTAAAAAACAAATGAAGATAGTATCTAATTCAAAAGAAGAATATGATGATTATCGTAAAAAACTAGATGGTATATATTATTTTACAGAACATATTATAAAACAGATCGATAATCCAACAGCACGTCGTATTAAATTCAAAGATGAACGAAAAATAACAATTGGATTATCAAAAAAAGATATTATGAATTGTCGAGGGAAGGTCAAAAATGCATTTTATAATTGTTTTGCTATGATATTGCGATTTAAGATCCTCGATGAATATAAAGAAATTCATGTAAAAATTTTCAATACCGGAAAATTGGAAATTCCTGGTATTTTGAATAATAATATTTTGGATATTGTAAAACAGATGATTTTAGATATCATTCAGCCACATATTCCAAATAATTTGGTATATGTTGATATGAATAAGGGGGATGAAAATGTATTAATTAATTCAAATTTTAATTGTGGATTTTATATAAATCGTCAAAAATTGCATTCTATTTTACGAGGTGAAAAATATTGTATTGAATCAGCATATGATCCATGTAGTTATCCTGGTGTAAAATGCAAATTTTATTTTAATAATGAACTTCCTTATACTTTAGAAGATCAAAAGGGTCGCATTATGAGTCAAGATCGTGGAATGAAAATGTCAGAATTAGATGATAGTAAAAAATATACGGAAATATCTTTTATGGTATTTCGTACTGGAAGTTGTTTAATTGTTGGTAATTGCAGTGAACGCATATTACGTATTGTATTTGATTTTATAAAAAGTATTTTAATAAATGAATACAATGTTATTTCAGTATTAAATGATAATACAAATGTAAAAGTGAAAAAAGTGAAATTGCGTAAGAAGACAATTATAGTTACTGGTGAATATTTTAATACAAACATACAAAAGAGTATTGAAGATTATAACCCTTTACAAGAATAGATTTTTGTATATCTTTAGGAAAAATATGGGAGGAATGAATATGGGAGGAATGAATATGGGAGGAATTTTAATGCGGAAAAATGAATCTTTTTTATCGTCAATTAAATAATTATTCGTTTTAATGATATAAAGTAGTATCTATCTATACAATATAATTAATAAATAATGAGTACACCAATTTCACCTTCTACAATGACAACACCTAATGGATATAGGTTACCTGAGAACACAACTCTCCAACATGCTGCAAAACTCGGTATTGTTGAAGATAAACCAATCATGTTAGACTATTGGACAAATTCCTTAGACAAAACTGTTTTGATTGGTGTAAAGGATGATAAAGAAAAGTTATTAGTAAAATCTGAAGAGGAATACACAAGTCCTATTTCAAAAATTTTTAAAGTAGGAAAGGAATATATTGTTATGACTGAAAATTCAATTTACATTGTTGATGTTGATATTCCTACTAAACGTATTAGTGCATAGGTTATTTACACCGATAAATCACCTTTATATATAAATAATTTGTTTTATTCTACAAATTATTTATCGATAATAATCAAAATTTGGAGTAGGAAGTGAAAATAGAATGCGATCGGTATATTTTGATGCTAGTTTATGGAAAATTTTTCCTAAGATTTCAGTCCATCCTATAGGATATTTTGTATCAGGATAATATTCAATACAACAATCAGTTGCATGTGAAGGATACATTTTTAAAAGTTCATATTTTTCATCTAATATTTTAGTTTGACAATTATACCAATCTATTACAAAATCAGTATTTTTTCGCATAATATATGCACAATTTCCGGGTAGTTTTTCCCATAAATGATTTACCTCAACTGATGCAATATTTTCAGGACAAGATTCATGATAACTATTGATCCATATTTCAGGATCATTTTGCATTTCTTCAAAAGCTTTTTCCCAAGATCCATTTGGTATTTTAATGTCAGAATATCCACCACCATAATGACGCATAAAATATGTTCTTAAATAATCAGATTTATGAGTTTCAGAAAGATATGGATATGCTGGATGTAATGGGTAATCTGGTTTTATATAATTATCGAGATTATGTACAGTAATCAGTTTAATTATACATCCAGTCTCTTGAGCTAATGCATTTAAACAATCAATTCTTCGAAAGGACATTTCATTTGTTCCTGTCCAAAATACAAATATGTGTTTATTTTGTATGGGATCTTCCATTTATTAATTTATATAAAATAAGGTATTTATATTATTTTTATATGAATAATATAAGAATATATGCCAAAAACTTTAGAGAAAAAAACTCGTTGTCAAAAAGGGTTTATTCGTGATAAAAAAACAGGTGAATGTGTTCCAAACACTGAAAAAAAAACATTAATAAAAGGTTCACCAAAAACGAAAAAAAATATAGATAAATTATCAAAAATATTGGAAAAGCGTCGAAAATGTATTCGTACGCAGAGAAACCGTTCAAAATAAATTATAAAATATTTTTTAATTGATCGATTTGTTCTTTTGTTAAAGTATCTGGAAAATCCACTATAAATTCTATAATTAAATTTCCTGTTTGATTATCTTTATTTATTCCCATTCCATTTATCACTTTACAATAGTTTGGTTTAATAATACTATTATTTACTATATTATTCATTGATATCATTTTTCCATTCAAATGATTAATTTCAAAAGTAAATCCACAAAGTGATTCTTTTAGGGTTATTTTCTTTTGAAATACTAAGTCTAAGCCTTTTCTTTTGAAATTTGTATCATTTAATACTTTAAAAATTAGCTTAATATCACCTCGTTGACCATGATGTGATATGTTGCCTTGATCTCTTAAAATAACTATTTCTCCATCATCAATACCTTTAGGAATAGTTATAGAAATAGATTTCATTTCTGATATATTTAATCCATTCGAATTATCTTGTTTTTCAATTTGAATTTCAATAGATTCTTCATTATATACTTGTTGTAATGTAACTTGTATATTTTTTATAATTGGTTGTGGTTTATTCATTTGTTGAAAAATATTTTGAATATTAGGATCCATTCCAGGAAATCCTGGAAATCCTCCCATATTCATTCCTCCCATAGGAAACCCACCCATACCAGGATTACCTCCACTATGGAAAACTCTAACACCAGGTCCACCAGACATTCCAGGCATTCCACCAAACATCATTGAAAAAATATCATTCATTTCAGGTCCTCCTCCCATATTCATTCCTCCCATATTCATTCCTCCCATGTTCATTCCTCCCATGTTCCCACCTCCAAATCTTGATTCCATATCATATTGTTGTCTTTTTTGCGAATCTGATAATATTTCATATGCCTCATTTATTTTTTTATATTTTTCAGTTGCTTCTGGATCAGCATTTCGATCTGGATGATATTGTAATGATAGTTTGCGATATGATTTTTTAATATCTAGTTCAGATGCATCTTTTGAAACACCCAAAATATCATAAAATGTAGACATTTTTATAAAATTTATGTAAAATTGTTTTTATATACAATTCAAAAGTCTATATAAAACAAGAAAGACTATCTAAAAAGGAAGGTAAAGAAATAGACAAACTAAAAATAGATATAAATATTTATTATAATTAATATAATAAATATGTCTTCTAAAGAAACCTTCATTTCCAAATATAAACCTTATTATTTACATGATTTTGGAATGAATGAACATATGTTAAAAACAATTCAATTATTAATGGGAATTAATGATTTAAATTTACTTTTTATAGGACCTTCTGGTTGTGGAAAAACAATTCTTTTATATAGTATAATCCGTGAATACTATGGATTATCAAAAACATCTACCATACCAGAAACCAACATACTGTTTATAAACCATCTTAAAGAACAAGGTATTCAATATTACCGAAATGAAATGAAAACATTCTGTCAATCACAATGTTCAATATATGGTAAAAAAAAGATAATTGTCATTGATGATCTAGATACAATTAATGAACAAAGTCAACAAGTATTTCGCAATTATATTGATAAATATAAAAATAATATACATTTTATAAGTGTATGTACGAATATTCAAAAAGTGATTGAAAGTTTACAATCACGTATTCATATTATACAAATAATACCACCAACAAAAACAGAAATAGAAAATGTTATGAATCATATTCTTGAAAAAGAAAACATACAAATAGATGAAGAATCAAAACAATATATATTATTATTATCGAATGATTCAATACGAATTTTAATTAATCTTCTAGAAAAATGTTTCATATTTGGAGAACCAATTACTATACCTATTTGTAAACAATTATGTTCATCTATTTCAACGCAAAAGTTCGAAGAATACATAGATCAATTATCTTTAGGAAATATTCAACCAGCCATTACTATTTTATACGAATTTTATGAGCATGGATATTCTGTCATCGATATATTAGATTACTTTTTTAATTTTATTAAAATAACAAACCAAGTTCAAGAAGATGTGAAATATAAAATAATTCCCTTTTTATGTAAATATATTACTATTTTCCACAAAGTTCATGAAGATAATATAGAGCTTGCGTTTTTTACAAACAATTTATACCAAGAAATATTTTCAAATATACATTAGATATAAGAGAACAATAAACAAAAAAATATATGTCTAAGCAAATATTTAAAAAACCAATAGAATCATCACATTTATTTGATATTTTAGAACAAACATGTATTAAAAACGATGATCATTATATAATTGATATAAATGCTTATAAAAAAATAAAATTTCATAACCTACATATAAACTTTTTAGAATCAATAAGTGAATATTATCATACATCCAAAAAATATTATATTGAGCGTGAATTTACATATAATTCATTTACAAATATTGTTCGACAAATTTGTAAATTTAACAATATTCGTTTTACTTCAAATATTTGTTATAATCATTCTACTTATTATATTCATTATATAATATACTTTATAAAAGATGAATCTAAAGAAAAATAAAATAGAAATATATAGTATATTTTATTATAATGTTTGAAAGTAAAAATATATATAAATATGCTATTGTATTAGGAGTCATTGTTGTAGTTAGTTATTTTGGAGACAAAGTGAGATCTACATTTAATACGAAAGATAAAGACGAATATGAGATGATAAAAAAATATTTATTAAATGATTCTCCTCTTTATGGATATAATAAACCAAAAATATGGATCCATACAAAATATGATATAAATGCTCGCAAATGGAGGGATTTTTATTCACGTAATACTACAGATTTAAATCAACCATATATTCATTTAACAATAAAAAGCATTATTAACCATTGTTCTGATAATTTTCATATATGTTTAATAGATGATGAATCGTTTAGTAAATTAATACCTACATGGGATATTGATATGAATATAACACCTGAACCAATGCGTAGTCAATATAGACAATTAGGATTAGCACAACTTCTATATTATTATGGTGGTATGGTTGTTCCTAATTCATTTTTATGTACTCGCAATTTAAAGGAATTATATGATCAAGGAACATTAGGTAGTAAACCATTTGTATGTGAAGCAATTAATCGTTCTTCTAATATTAATAATAAAAAGGATGGTAGCAATTTACTTTTTATTCCAAGTACATATTTTATGGGTTCAAAAAAGAATAATATTGTCATATTAGAATATGTTGAATATTTAAAAGAACGATCATTAAGAGGATATTATACCAATGAATATGAATTCTTAGGAGATACTAGTATAGGTTCGTGGGGGTCTGTAAATAAAGGAAAAATGAATCTAGTAGGTGGTGAATTTATTGGAATTAAAACAAACAAGGGTAAACAAGTTTTGTTGGAAGATTTAATGGAAGATAATTATTTAGATTTAAATCCAAATATGTATGGAATTTATATTCCACAAGATGAAATATTGTCAAGACCTAAATTTCAATGGTTTGCAGTTCTTGATTCTGCACAAATTTTAGAAACAAAAACATTTATAGCAAAACATTTCAAGGCATCAATTGTTGATTCGTATTATGATACAACCAATTCTGGAGAAATTAAAAGTACTGTTGCTATATAATATCATAGATAATTCATAGATCATAAATAAAATTGATTATTTTTTATCATTTATTAACATATTAATAAATAATACAATGAACTTCATATTTATATTATGCGTGATTTTACCAACAATAAATGGGTTTTTAATACCATTTTTACAAGAAAAATTGATTGTTTCTAATTTAGAAACAATTATATCAAGTAAAGCAGTTAGTTCTTCTATATTTACACATTTACAAAAAGAAATTGATATTGAACGTGTTATGTTACAGAGTTTTTCATTACATATATCTCCAACAACTGGTTATATGTATATGTCTATTATGGCTACTATATTATATGGTCAATGGAAATTTTATGATGGTTCTCAATATAATAAACTTCGAAAAATAGGCAAATTTTCTAGAACTGAAAAATGTATAAAAGGTGTGTTATTAATTTTTGCAATAGTATTTATGAAAGATATTGAATCAGTCACCTAATTTAGATTTTTATTGTCTTTTATTTGATTATCTTTATTTTGATTATCTTTATTTTGATTATCTTTATTTTGATTATCTTTATTTTGATTATCTTTATTTTGATTATCTTTATTTTGATTATCTTTATTTTGATTATCTTTATTTTGATTATCTTTAAATTCTATTTTTGTTAATGCATATTGTCCACATGGACCACAATGGTCTTCATTTGATAAATCAATTTTAGAGTTCATTTGTTTATTACATTGTTCTATCCGCCATCTACCGATGGGTTTTGGAACTTCATTTGAAAATATTTTTTTAATAATAGTTGTTATAAATTTCATAATATATAACAATAAATGTTATTAAGTATTTTTATAATTACACCTTTTCTCATTTAAAACGCCCATTTTAAATGAGTATCTTATAAATAATTCTTCTTGATTTTTCGTGTATTATTTTTCTTGGATACATATTTTTCTGGTCTTTCATATGTCCCTTTAATTATATTTCTGTATTTTTCTTTTGGTATTTCTCTTATTACCTTTGTTATATTTTCCTTTAAGGCAATATGAGTTAATCCATCTAATTTTTGTAATCTGGATTTCAACATACTAAAGTAATTTTCAATAGAATTTGTAAAATGTTGATATGGAACAGTATATAATAAATGGTTTTCTTTATTTATTATTTCTTTTACTTTTGGATTTCTATGACTACTCGCATTATCCAAAATAATTAATTAATTTTTGTATTTTCCTGAAATATGTGTTTGTATAAATTCTACCATTCTATCAGAATTTATTCCACTTTTTTCATATAAATCCCAACCAACCATTCCATCAAAAGAAATAGCAAATACACCAGTATATTTTTTGAATACTTCTTGAGATTTTGTTTTTATTACACATCTTTTTCCTTTTTGACTATAGCAGTGATTTCGTTTTTGTAATGATTTTATACTTGTTTCATCAATACAAATTATATCTTCTATTTTATACTTTTTAACTTCTTCATAAAATTCCTTCAAATTATTATTTATATCAATATCCTTACCAAAACGCTTTACTGGTTCGTGTCTTATTCTTGTTAATTTCAAA